>Ga0310829_1000063_pt1 | contig 171526 bp, 171 predicted proteins | sample WT_ome_4_FD_202244 | JGI IMG/M metagenome (GOLD analysis project Ga0310829, IMG submission 202244) | Sorghum-adapted microbial communities enriched on wild type (WT) sorghum from Joint BioEnergy Institute, Emeryville, California, United... ...
CTGGAATCAAGACGGGACTTTTTTCCAGTCGGCCGGGCGGCCGGTGCGCGCGCCCGGCACGCGTTGTCCCGAGCGGCGAACATTAATTTATCACGATCCCGCCCGCAAGTCAAGCCGCCCGGCGCTGGTTTTTCGAGCGATTCAAGGATGATGCTGCCTCGTGCTCCGGTGGCGCACATATCTGGATAATTCCTTCGGCGGCGCCAGGCGTGCGTACATGCGGAAAATCACCTTGTAGCGCATTTCGATGGCGGATTTGACCTCGGCGTCGATCCGGTCGTCGCCCAGATCGAGGAGCATTTCGTCCAGCTCCTTGCGCAGCAGATACCCGAGCTCCTTGCACTCGCGGTCATTGAACAGCACACCAAGCATGCCTCGACGGGCCCCCTCTTTGCACGGGTCAATGATGGGCCGGCACGTGCCGGTTTGTGATACTGGTATGCGCATGAAGCGGCATTTTTATGACCCGTTGGCACCCCGAGGCAACGTGCGGTCCCGGAAGCGGACCCGCCATGCGGCAATCCCGACGGTCCGGGCGATAGAAGGGATTCTTCGCGTCAGCCGACAAGCGCCGGCGTCACCGTGCTTTCGATCACCGCCGCGACGAACATGGCCACCGTCACGAGGATCAGAAGCGGCACAAGCATCCGGAAAAAGTGGGCGAGTTCCGCCCCGGCCCGGCCGCGGCCTTCCGGCGTCGCCGCCAGAAACAGGCTGCGGACGAGCAGAAAGCCGAAGCGGATCCCATAGGCGCAGGCCGCGAACAGCGCCGGCAGTTCCACGATGCCGTGGGGCAAAATCCCCCTCGCGAACAGCTCGAGGGCGCCCATCTCCGCGCCGGCCGCTCCCGCTCCCGACTGAAGCAAATAGCCGAGCATGCTGCCGTTTGCCACGAGCACGATCATCGGAAACAGGCCGAGAAACGCGCCGAGAAACACGAACAGCACCGCCTTGATGGCATTGTTGAAGAAAATGAACAGAAACAGCGCAAGCCGCGGATGCTCGCTCGAACCGATCCACTCCGCCAGCTGCCGCAGGCCGGCCGCCGACTGTTCCGCGAACCGGTCCATGCCGGCGTACCCGGTCCAGCCCGCTGCGCAACCCGCCGCGAACGCGATCAGAGAAGCCGCCACGTAATGCCGGGAGCGGATCAGATCCCGCCAGAAAGCGGCAAACAGGCTGCGCATGATTCCGGCCTCCTTTCCGCATAACTTTGGTGTACGAGCATATATCTTTTGAAAAAAAAGCCGCGGGTACATGCCCCGGCCCGGGGAGGAAACGCCATGAACGTGTTTTGGGTGCTGGACGGCCGACGTCTCAAGCGCGTCCTCATCATCGCGGCCGCGATTCTGTTCAGCGTCGCCGTCATCTATGCGGAGAGGGACAACATCACCGTCTTTTCCCACCAGGAACCGTCCGCCGTCTACAGCGTCGTCACGGACCGGAAAGCGGTCGCCCTCACCTTCGACATCAGCTGGGGAGACAAACGGCCGGAACCGATCATCAACATCCTGAAAGAAAAAGGCGTCACGAACGCCACCTTCTTCCTGTCCTCGCCCTGGGCGAAAACCCACCCCGACATCGTCCGGCAAATCGTGGAAGGCGGTTTCGAAATCGGCAGCCACGGCCACAAGCACGTCAACTACAACGAACTGCCCGACGAGGAAATCCGCCGGCAAATCCAGACGGCCCACGCCATTCTGACCGAAGAAACGGGGCGCGCCCCCAACCTGATCCGCATGCCGAACGGCGCCTTCGACAAGCGGGTGCTCCGTATCGCGAACGAACTGGGATATACCGTCATCCAGTGGGACACGGACTCGCTGGACTGGAAAAACCCCGGCGTCGACACGATCATCAACCGCGTCGTGTCCCGCGCCCACCCCGGCGACATCATCCTCATGCACGCCAGCGACTCCTGCAAGCAGACCCACGAGGCGCTGCCCGTCATCATCGACCGCCTGCGGGCTAAAGGCTATGAATTCGTCACCGTGTCCGAATTGCTGAACCTGGCCGACGTCGACGGCCGGGACGTGCGGGACCGGGAAGGTTGACAGCAAAAACTCCCGCTTCCCGCGGGAGCCGTGTCCTGCCGCGGCACGTGCCGCGCCCGGCCGAAAGGCCCCGGAAGCCTCCGGCCGGCCGCCTCGTGACCGGACGCCTCAGGCCTCGGCCGGCCGGCCGGTTTCCGCCCGGCCCACCAATTTGTGCAGGCGCATGATCTGCCAGGCGTTGCAAGCCAAAAGCGGCACCGTCATGAGCACGATCGCCTGCGTCAGGTTGGCCTGCAGGGCGATGGCCGCCTCCACCATCGTGAATACCAGCATGAAGAACACCGTCGGCACCCAGGCCGCCCCGTTTGTCTCCCTCACCTTCAGCCAGGCGGTGGCGAGGGAGGCGGCCATGAGCAGGCCGGCAAAGAGCAGATACGCCGGAAGGGACGATTCCCACACGAAAAAGTAGATCTCGAACGGCACGGTCAAAATGAAAAACAGCTGGATGAGCACCCACGTGTTCCGCTTGCGGAACAGCCCCCTCGCCACGTAATTGAGGATCATGTACGCAAAGAAGAACATCTGGCTCAAGATGCTGAACGTCATGCCCGCCATCAGCATCATCAGCAGGTTGTATCCGATCTCGATCGCCGTCAGGCCGCGGAAGCCGCCGTCGATCAGGGCAAGGAGCGCCCCCGTGACAAGCCCCGCCGCCGCGCCGATCCAGAGGGTGGACCAGAACAGCCGGAACCATTTTCCAAGACTCATGACCTTCATCTCTCCAATCGGTTGCGTTTCATGTCGCTCGCGCCATCGGCGGCGTTCCCGCCGCCCCCATTCATTGTAGCAAAACGCGGCAACTTCCACCATTCATATTCCGGCCGGGCCGGCACATACTACCGGTACACAAGGCTGGTTCGACAGAGGGAGCGGTGCGACATGTCACGAGCGCGACATCGGCAGGCGGCGCTCATGCTCGTCCTGTGCGCCATGCTGGCGCAAGCCGGCTGCAGCGGAGCCCAGCAGTCCGGCGGCATGATGGGCTACGAAGAAACAAAATCGATGGTGCTGGACATCCTGCGGTCGGAAGAAGGCCGGAAAGCCGTCCAGCAAGCCGCTTCGAGCATCGAATTCGGAACGGGCATGAAAATGCTCAGCGAAGAGCAGCACGCGCTCTTGATGACGAAAGTGAAAGACGTGCTCACCGACGAGGAGTACGCCAAAAAAATCCGGGACATCATGCTGGAACCGAGATTCGCCGCCGAATTCGCCAAAGTGATCATCAAGGAAGACAAGGAGCTGCACAAAGAACTGCTGAAGGATCCGGAATACCAGACGATGCTCCTGGACGCATTCGCCGGCCACGAAGAAACAAAAAAGATGATCCTGGAAGTGCTCAAGGGACCGGAATACCGCAAATACGCCATGACCATTTTCCATGACGCCCTGCAAAATCCGCTGTTCAAGGCCGAACTGATGGACATGATGACAAGGGTGCTGGAAGAAGAAACGAGGCCGGATAAGGCGGATAGAGCGGATAAAGAGGAAAAAGAATGAAAAAACCGGGCCCGCCGCCCAATCGGACGGCGGGCCCGGTTCGCTTTGCGCCCGCTGCGCCCGGCCGCACGCGCGCGGCGCTCCCGGACGGCGGGCGTTCTTCCGCAAGCCGCGTTTTTTCGTGCGCCGATATCACCCCTGGTTCGGCCGGCACGCCTTTTCCGCGACGCGTCTGGCCATTTCGTCGTAAATCAAGCCGACGGGGCTGTCCGCCTTGTAGACGGACGGCGCATAGTCCGGCTCCGCCGGATGGCGGTCCGGCGCGCCGAGGGGAATTTGCGCCAGCAGCTCGGCATGGAGTTCCGCCGCCAGCTTGGCGCCGCCGCCGCGGCCGAACACATGGTGCTTCTCCCCGCACGACGGGCATTCGTAATGGCTCATGTTTTCCACGACGCCGATGATCTCGTGTTTCGTGTGACGCGCCATGGCACCCGCCCGGGCGGCCACGAAAGCGGCGGTGGCATGGGGGGTGGTGACCAGAATTTCCTTGCTGTGGGGAATCATCTGGTGCACGTCCAGCGCCACGTCGCCGGTGCCCGGCGGCAGGTCGAGCAGCATGCAGTCGATCTCGCCCCAGTCCACTTCGTTGAAGAAATTGCGCAGCATCCGTCCGAGCATCGGCCCGCGCCAGATGACCGGTGCATTGTCCTGCACGAAAAAGCCCATCGACATCACCTTGACGCCGAACCGCTCGGGCGGAATGAGCTTGTCGCCGGCCAGCTGCGGCTGGTCTTCGATCCCCATCATGTCGGGCACGCTGAACCCGTAGATGTCGCAGTCCATGATGCCCACCTTCAGACCGAGACGGGCCAGCGCCACGGCCAGATTGACCGTGACGGTGCTTTTGCCGACGCCGCCCTTGCCGCTGGCGACGGCGATGAACACCGTCTTCGAACCGGGCGCCAGAAGCGGCGGCATGCCCGACGGCTGCGCCTGAAACTCCGCCCGGCGCCGGCGCTGCATCTCGTCCAGGCCGGCGGCATCCGGGTCCGCATCCCGCGCCTTGAAGTCGGCCAGCTCCGTTTCCGTCAACCGGCGGAAGCGGATGTGCACGTCCCCGGCGCCTGCGAGCAGCTCCCGCGCCTGGGCGTCCAGTTTCGCTTTCAGTTCCTCGCTGTCGTCCGACAGGGCCAGCGTCAGACGAACGACCCCGTCCCTGGCGACCACGTCCCGGATTTGGCCCAACTCCGCCATGGATTTCCCGAAAGCGGGATCCTTCAGCGGTTTCAAAGCCTCCAGCACCTGCTGTTTGTCCATCCTGTTTCCACACCCTTCGGGACTGTCTCAATGCAAAAGGGCCCTCGGCCCGCAAGCACCATTCATTATAGCACAAGTTCAGGAATCAATGCGCCGCGGCGGGCCGCCTTCGGCCGGCTCTCCCGACAGGAAGCGGAGCACGCCGCGGTAGATGGCGGCCGCCACTTTGCGCTGGTAGTCGGGGTCGGCAAGCAGCTTCGCTTCCTCCGGATTCGACAGGAAGCCGACCTCCACGAGGGCCGCCGGCACCGGCGACGTTTTGAGCAGGTAGATCGTGGGCGCCGTGTTCGCTTCCCGGGTCGTGTTGCCGAGCACGCCGCGCAGCTCTGCCTGGATGAACGCGGCCAGGCGCCAGCTGTCTTCCCGGCCCGGATAATAGAACGTCTGGGCGCCGCGCCAGCGGGTCGACGGCGTGCTGTTGAGGTGGATCGTCAAAAACAGGTCCGCATCCGCCTTCCGCAAAATGTCCGCCCGGGCCAGCAAATCTTCCGTCTTTCGCCGGCTCAGGCCGCGGGTTTCCGGACGGGCCAGATCGTAGTCGCCCTCCCGGGTCATGACCACGAACGCCCCGGCCTGCTGCAGATAGTCGCGGAGCTGGAACGCCAGCTTGAGCGTCACGTCCTTCTCGACGAGCCCGTCCGCGCTTTTCGCGCCGCCGTCCACGCCGCCGTGACCGGCATCGATGACGACGGTGCGGCCCGAAAGCGGCGTCGCCCAGTGGGACCACGTGTCGCTGGCGGTGTAGTCGGACAAGAACAAAACCAAAACGAGCGCCGAGGCGGCGGCCGCGAGGAGCAGCCTGGCCAGCCCGCGGCGGGAGATCCAGATGAACAGCCGCTTTCGCTTCGCGCGCATCAAAACGAATCACCCCGTCCTTCTTTCCGGCCGGTTTGCCGCGATCCGGCAATCCTTGCCATAAAAGAATATGGGACGGGGTGGACAAATATGATCGGGCGATCGGACAAACCGTGCCGGCCCGGACCGGCCGGTCCGGGCCGCCCGCCGGGGCCCGGCGCGCCGCGGCCGGCCTACACGCCGGCGCCGGAGATGAGCTGTTCGTTCATGCCTTCGATCAGCACCCGGGCCACTTCCGGCCGGGAAAACTCCGGCGGCGGGCAGATGCCTTCCCGCAGCATCGCCCGCACCTTCGTGCCCGACAGGTGCAGATGATGCGACTTGTCGTGCGGGCACGTCTTCGTCGTCGCCATGTTGCCGCACGCCTTGCAGTAGAAGCTGTGTTCGAAGTACAGCGGCGTGATGCCGAGATCTTCCGGCGCGAAAGAGCGGAGCAGGTCCTGCGCCTCGTAGGTGCCGTAATAGTCGCCGACGCCGGCGTGGTCGCGGCCGACGATGAAATGGGTGCAGCCGTAGTTTTTCCGCACCAGGGCGTGGAACACCGCTTCCCGCGGGCCCGCGTAGCGCATGGCGGCGGGGAACACGCCGAGAAACACCCGGTCTTTCGGGTAGTAGTGTTCCAGCAGCACCAGATAGCTGCGCATCCGCACGTCGGCGGAAATGTCGTCCGATTTCGTCTCGCCGACCAGCGGGTTCAAAAACAGGCCGTCCACGATTTCCATGGCGCATTTCTGGATGTACTCATGGGCCCGGTGGACGGGGTTGCGGGTCTGGAAGCCGACCACCGTGCGCCAGCCTTTGTCGGCGAAGATTTTGCGGGTATCGGCCGGATCGAAATAGAACTCCGCGAATTTGTCCGGCTTCGGCCGGTTCAGCACCCGGACGGGTCCGCCGGCGTAAAGATTCGGCTGCCGGAACAAGCGCTGCACGCCGGGATGGTCGGTGTCCGCCGTTTTGTACACCTTCTCCGCTTCTTCCCGCTGATTGACCCGGTACAGGCTTTCCACCTCGATCGTGCCGTAGATGACGCCGTCTTCCCGGCCGACCAGGGCGGCTTTCTTCCCGGGGGCGATCCCGGCCGCCGCCGCCTCGTCCACCGGCAGCGTGATCGGCAGGCTCCACACGAGGCCGCTTTGAAGCCGCATGTCCTCCAGCACGCCGCGGTAATCGTCCTCGTTCAGAAAGCCGGTAAGCGGCGAGAAGGCGCCGACGCCGATGAGGTCCAGGTCGGATATCGTCCTTTTGTCGACCGGAATGGCCGGCAGCGCCGCCGCCTCGCGAAGCGCCTCTTCCCGCTCTTCCTCCGGCACGAGCCGGTTCACCAGCACGCCGCCGTGCGGTTTGATCGCTGACATGTGTCCGGTTTCCTCCTTCCGCTTGCCCGAGCGGACTTATTTGTGCAGCCCGCACTCGATTTTGCCCGTGCCCGACCAGCGACCGGCGCGCGGATCTTCCCCCGGTTTGACCGGGCGCGTGCAATGCGCGCAGCCGATGCTCGGGTAGTTTTGGTCGTGCAGCGGGTTGTAGATGACGTTGTTGGCGCGGATGTAGGCCCAGACGTCATCGCTCGTCCACGAGGCGAGCGGGTTGAACTTGACGAGCCCGAACTTGGCGTCGTATTCCACCTTTTTCGCGTTGGCCCGGGTCGGCGCCTGGTCGCGGCGGATGCCGGTGATCCAGGCGTCGAATTTGGCCAGGTACCTCGACAGCGGCTCGACCTTGCGCAGGTTGCAGCACAGGTCGGGATCCCGTTTCCACAGCTGGTCCCCGTGTTCCGCCGCCTGCTCTTCCGGCGTCAGCCGCGGGCTGACGCGGGTGACGCGGATGCCGTAGCGCGCCTCGATGCGGTCGCGGGTTTCATAGGTTTCCTTGAAATGGAAATCGGTGTCCAAATAAAAAATGTCCGTCGCCGGACTGATGCGCTGCAGCATGTCGACCAGCACCACATCCTCGGCCCCGAAACTGCAGGCCAGCGTGATGTTCGGAAATGTCTGGGTCGCCCATTCCAGCAGCGCTTCCGGCGGTTCGTGCTCGAACCGTTCGGCCGCCTCGCGGATGAGCGCTTCCTTCTCGAACAGATTCATCCCGCACCCTCCGATTCATAATTCCTAGTAAGTATATATGAATTATATTGGTATTATAGTATGGACCTTGTGCCGTTTCAACGGAAATTTTCATCTTTTTTCAATCTTCATCCATATGCGGGAGATCCTCCGTTCGGACCGGCGGCAAAACGAAACGACAAAAAACCCCCGTTTCGTCCGAAACGGGGGTTCGCTCTTGTGCTCCAACGGCCAATCCGGGGGCGCACCGGCTTCCCGCCGGCTGCGCGCGCCGGTGGACCGCCATCAGCGTTTCGAGAACTGGGGCGCGCGGCGGGCTGCCTTGAGCCCGTATTTCTTCCGTTCCTTCATCCGCGGATCGCGGGTGAGGAGACCGGCTTTCTTCAGGATCGGCCGGTATTCCGGATCCACCTTCAGAAGCGCCCGGGCGATGCCGTGGCGGATGGCGCCGGCCTGTCCGCTGAAGCCGCCGCCGCTGGCGTTCACCAGCACGTCGTACTTGCCCAGCGTATCCGTCAGCACCAGCGGTTGCTGGATGATCAGTTTCAGCGTCTGGATGCCGAAATAGTCATCAACGTCCCGCTTGTTGACGACGATCCGGCCTTCGCCCGGCACGAGCCGCACGCGGGCGACGGATTCTTTCCGCCGTCCCGTTCCATAGTATTGCACTTGAGCCATGGATCGTTAAACCTCCCTCATCGTTAACCGCGAAGCTGCCAAACTTCCGGATTTTGGGCGGCATGCGGATGCTCGCTGCCGGCGTACACTTTCAGCTTGTGCTTCAGCTTCTCGCCGAGGCGGTTTTTCGGGAGCATGCCGTGCACGGCCAGTTCGATCAGGCGTGCGGGATTTTTGTCGCGCATTTGGGCGGCGGTGGTCACTTTCAGGCCGCCGGGATATTTGGAGTGGCGGTAATATTTCTTCTGGTGCCATTTCTTGCCGGTCAGTTGGATCTTCTCGGCATTGATCACGATCACGAAATCCCCGGTGTCGACGTGGGGCGTGAATTGCGGTTTGTGCTTGCCGCGGATGATGCTCGCGACCTCGCTCGCCAAACGGCCCAGCGTCTGACCGGCAGCGTCGATGACATACCATTTCGCTTCAACGCTGTTCGGTTTGGCCATAAATGTGGTTTGCATGGGTTCATGCATCCTCCTCATCAATCAAAGCCGGACTTTCCTAACACGGGGCCGTGGGATAGCCATTAAGAAAGACCAACAAACATTATATAAAAAAACGGGGCAACAGGCAAGAAAAATTCTGAAAATCGCCCATGCCCGCCCGCCGCCGGCGGACCGGTGCCGGACCGCGGCGCGGCGGCCATTGGCGGTCCGGCCATCCGGGCAAAAAGCGCCGCGGAACGGACCTCCCGAACGGATCGCGCCGGCGTGGTCCATTCCGCCCGCCCGCTCGCCCATCCGCCCGCCCCGACGCGAGGAGCGCCCCCTCTACGGTGCGGGCGCGGGCCAGTCCGGATAGACGACTTCCCACAGGCACAGGCCGTGGGCCGGCGCCGTCGGGCCGGCTTCCAGCCGGTCGCGCGCCAGCAGGATGCGGCGCATGTCGCCGGGCTCGCGCTTGCCTTCCCCGACTTCGATCAGCGTGCCGACGATGATGCGGACCATGTTGTACAAAAATCCGCTGCCCGTCAAATAAATGTGGATGACGCCCCGGCGGCCGCCGTCGGCAAGGCCGATGGCTTCATCCGCCGGATCGGGCGGCTCCGCCTCGATTCGCGCTTCGTACAGGGTGCGCACATAGGACTGCTTGACGGTCTTGCGCGAGCAGAAGGACGTGAAATCGTGCTCGCCGACCAGATGGGCGAGCCCATCCGCCATCCGCTCCACGTCCAGGGGCGCATGGTGGAACAGCTGGAACCGGCGGCGGAACACGTCCGGCACCCGGCTGTTGTTGATCGTGTACCGGTACGTTTTGCGGACGGCGCCCTTGCGGGCGTGAAACGTCTCCGGCAGTTCCACCGCCTGGCGGACGACGATGTCGTCCGGCAGCCGGGCGTTCAGGGCCAGCTGCCACCGCTCGATGGGAATGGGCGAGGCGGTGTGGAAATTGACCACCTGGCCGCGGGCATGAACGCCCGCGTCCGTCCGTCCGCTGCCGATCACCTTGACCGGTTCGCCGGTCAGCATGCGGATCGCGTCCTGCAGTTTGTCCTGGATCGTATTGCGGAACGATTGGGATTGGAACCCGTTGTAGTTGGTGCCGTCATAGCTGACGACAAGTCCGATGTTGCGCATCGTGCACTCCCCAACAAAAAAAGGGCTTGTTCAGAATCGGCTGATTCTGTCCACCCTTTTTCATCCGGCATTCAGGCCCGATCCACCAGTTCCAGATACACCATCGGCGCAGCGTCGCCGCGGCGCGGCCCCAGCTTCAGGATGCGGGTGTAACCGCCCGGGCGTTCCGCATAGCGGGTGGCCAGTTCCGAAAACAGCTTCTGGATCGCATCCTTCTCGCCGTCCACCGTCTCCCGGCGGATGAACGCCGCCGCCTGCCGGCGCGCGTGCAGGTCGCCGCGCTTCGCCAGCGTGATCAGCTTCTCGGCGATGGGACGAACGGCTTTCGCTTTCGCTTCCGTCGTCTGGATGCGTTCATAGAGAAACAGGTCCGTCACCAGGTCGCGGAGCAGCGCCTTGCGCGCGCTGGAATCGCGGCCAAGCTTCCGGTATTGTGCCATGGGGGTGTGACCTCCTTCGTTCACGGGATTGGCGGCGCAACCGCCTCAGTCGTCCTTGCGCAGGGACAGGTTCAGCTCCGCCAGCTTCTCCTGCACCTCTTCGAGAGACTTGCGGCCGAGGTTGCGCACCTTCATCATGTCTTCCTCGGTTTTCTGGATCAGTTCCTGCACCGTGTTGATGCCGGCCCGTTTCAGGCAATTGTAGGAACGAACCGACAGGTCCAGTTCCTCGATGGTCATTTCGAGCACTTTTTCTTTCTTGTCTTCTTCTTTTTCCACCATGATTTCCGCATCGCGGGCTTCTTCGGTCAATCCGACGAAAAGGTTCAGGTGCTCCGTCAAAATTTTTGCCCCGAGGCTGACCGCTTCCTCCGGCCGGATGCTGCCGTCCGTCCACACTTCCAGGGTCAACTTGTCGTAGTTGGTCACCTGGCCGACGCGAGTGTTTTCGATCGTGTAGTTGACCCGCGTGATCGGCGAGTAGATCGAGTCCACCGGAATGACGCCGATCGGCTGGTCTTCCTGTTTGTTGCGCTCCGCAGGCACGTAGCCCCTTCCCCGGTTGGCCCAGATCCGCATGTGAAGGCGTGCGCCTTCGGCCAGCGTGGCAATGTGCAGATCCGGGTTCATGATTTCCACGTCGCTGTCGACGCGGATGTCTCCCGCCTTGACTTCGCCTTCGCCTTCCGCGTCGATCTCCAGCACTTTCACTTCATCGGAATGAATGCGAAGCGCCAGTCCCTTCAGGTTCAGGATGATCTCCGTCACGTCTTCCAGCACGCCGGGGATGGTCGAAAACTCGTGCAGAACGCCGTCGATTTGCACGCTCGTCACGGCGGCGCCGGGCAGCGAGGAGAGCAAAATTCTGCGAAGCGAATTGCCCAATGTCGTTCCGTATCCCCTCTCGAGGGGTTCCACGACAAACTTGCCGTAAGTGCCGTCTTCGCTGATCGTGACGGTTTCGATCTTCGGCTTTTCGATTTCAATCATTGGACGAACCTCCTTCTCACGTCGGTACCGGGGAACGCGCCCGAACGGGTAAAGCACGTAGTATGCCACGCCATCAACTCCATTATGCACATGGAGCGGCGCGGAATATACCCCGTGCCGAACGGCCGGTCCACCATCGTCACACGCGGCGGCGCTTCGGCGGGCGGCAGCCGTTGTGCGGAATCGGCGTGACGTCCTTGATCAGGCTCACTTCGAGACCGGCGGCCTGCAGGGAACGGATCGCCGCTTCGCGGCCGGCGCCGGGCCCTTTCACCATCACTTCGACGGTCCTCATGCCGTGTTCCATGGCGGCGCGGGCAGCCGCTTCGGCGGCCATCTGCGCGGCGTACGGCGTGCTTTTGCGCGAACCCTTGAATCCGACATTTCCGGCGCTCGCCCAGGAAATCGTGTTCCCGTGCGGGTCGGTGATCGTGACGATCGTATTGTTGAACGTGGACCGGATGTGGGCGATGCCGCTTTCCACGTTTTTCCGGTCACGGCGTTTCGTGCGGACGGTTTTTTTCGCTCTGGCCATCTACGGATGTCCTCCCTTCTCGTTACTTCTTCTTGTTCGCGACGGTGCGGCGCGGTCCCTTGCGGGTCCGGGCGTTCGTCTTCGTGCGCTGGCCGCGGACCGGCAGTCCCTTGCGGTGGCGAATGCCGCGGTAGCATCCGATTTCCATGAGCCGCTTGATGTTCATGGCCACTTCCCGGCGCAGGTCGCCTTCCACCTTCACGTTCTTCTCGATGTAGTCGCGCAGCCGGCTCACTTCGTCTTCCGTCAGGTCGCGCACGCGGGTATCCGGGCTGATGCCGGTTTCCGCCAGGATGCGCTGGCTGGTCGATTTTCCGATGCCGTAAATGTAGGTCAGGCCGATTTCCACCCGTTTTTCGCGGGGAAGGTCAACACCAGCAATGCGTGCCATCTTCGTCAGCCACCTCCTTCAGCCTTGTTTTTGCTTGTGCTTCGGATTTTCACAAATGATCATCACGTTGCCCTTGCGGCGGATGACCTTGCATTTTTCGCAGATCGGTTTGACCGACGGTCTTACCTTCATCGTGAACCCTCCTGTCGTCCGGATGTGTTGTCGCTGCTCACTTCCGATACGTAATCCGGCCTCTGGTCAGATCATAGGGAGAAAGCTGAATGACCACCCTGTCTCCCGTCAGGATGCGGATGAAATGCATGCGGAGCTTTCCGGATACGTGGGCCAGGATCTGGTGTCCGTTCTCCAGTTCCACCCTGAACATGGCGTTCGGCAGCGGTTCGATGACCGTGCCTTCCACTTCGATGACGTCTTCCTTCGCCATGGCGATCCTCCTTTCCTCATTGGCCTTCTTTCCCGCGCGGATCCGTACCGCCGTCCGGTTCGCCGGATGTGCCGGCCATCCGTTCGGCGTACTTCGCCAGCGCATGGCGGAGTTTCCCGTTCGTGACGCGCCCCGTTTCCCGGAGGCTGTCCGCCACTTCGCTTGCGACGCAGTCCGTGAACTGCAGGTGAATTTTGTTCTTTTTCTTGGGCTGGTCAAACTTGCGCTTGTCGCCGTCGGCGATTTCCACAAACCGGTCATCGATTTGCCGGATGACGACGGCGTACCTCCCCGCATCGCGTCCACGCAGCACCTTGACGATCCGGCCCGGCTCGATTCGATCGGACGGAATCATCTGCATCACCTACGTTCCAGCGTCGTCAAAATCTCCATGCCGTCCTGCGTGACCGCCACGGTATGCTCGAAGTGCGCGCAGAGCGACCCGTCCTCGGTCACGACGGTCCAGTTGTCGTCCAGCATCCTCACGTGCCGCGGTCCGTTCACCACCATCGGTTCGATGGCGAGAGTCATGCCGGGTTTGAGCCTCGGGCCGCGGTCCGGCAGCCCGTAGTTGGGAATCTGCGGTTCCTCGTGCAGGTTCCGGCCGACGCCGTGGCCGACGAATTCCCTGACGACCGACATGCCCGCGTCTTCCACCACGCGCTGGATGGCGTGGGAGACGGTGTACAGCCGCGCGCCCGGTTTGACGAGCGCCAGTCCGGCATAAAGGGCTTGTTCCGTCACTTCCAGAAGCCGTCTGGCTTCCCCGGATATGCTGCCCACTCCGTACGTCCAGGCGGAATCGGCGTGGTAGCCTTCCACTTCGGCGCCGACGTCGATGGTGACGATGTCGCCTTCCTTGAGCTTCCGCTGGCCCGGAATGCCGTGGACCAGTTCTTCGTTCACAGATACGCACACGCTGCCGGGAAATCCTTTGTAGCCTTTGAAAGAAGGGGAAGCACCGTAGCTTCGGATCGTTTCTTCCGCGATTCGGTCCAGTTCAAGCGTGGTGACGCCCGGAGCGATGGCCTGGGCAACCCGCCGCAGCGTCTCGGCGACGATGCGGCCCGCTTCCCGCATGAGCGCGATTTCCGCTTCCGACTTGAGGATGATCATTCGTCCTGCCCCCGCAATATGGCGGCGATGGTCGCCGTCACCCGTTCGATGTCCTGCTCGCCGTCCACTTCGCGCAGCAGGCCCCTCTCCCGGTAATAGTCCAGAAGGGGCGCGGTCTTGTTCGTGTATTCGTCGAGCCGGGTGCCCACTTTCTCTTCCGTGTCGTCGGAACGCTGGAACAATTCCCCGCCGCACCGGTCGCAGACGCCTTCCCGCCGGGGCGGGTTGAACGACAGGTGGTACGTGGCGCCGCACGATTTGCAGATGCGCCGCCCCGTCAGGCGCGCCAGCAGAAGCGAACGGTCCACCTTCAGGTTGATCACGTGTTCAAGCCGCTTGCCCATTTCGGCGAGCATCCCGTCCAGCGCTTCCGCCTGGGCAATCGTCCTGGGGTAGCCGTCCAGCAGGAACCCGTTTTGGCAGTCCGCCTGCCGCAGCCGTTCCCGCACGATGCCGTTGGTCACGTCGTCGGGCACGAGCAGGCCCCGGTCCACGTATTCCTTCGCTTTCCGGCCGAGCGGCGTGCCTTCCTGCATGGCCCGGCGAAAGGTGTCGCCGGTGGAAATGTGCGGAATGCCGAAGGCGGCGGTCACCTTCTCGGCCTGCGTTCCCTTGCCGGCGCCGGGAGGACCCATGAATAAAATGTTCACTCGCGTTTCCCTCTTTCCTCGGATTCGGGCACCCGCGGATTACTTGATGAATCCTTTGTAGTGCCGCTTGATCAGCTGGCTTTCGATCTGTTTCATCGTGTCCAGCGCAACCCCGATGACGATCAGGAGGCTCGTGCCGCCGATTTGCACGGAAGACGGCAAGCCGGCCAGATTGGCGAAGAAGACGGGCATGATCGAAACGACCGCCAGGAAGATGGCGCCGGTCAGGGTGATCCGGTTCATGACCCGCGTCAGGTACACTTCCGTGTTCTTGCCCGGCCGGATGCCCGGGATGTAGCCGCCGTTCTTCTTCAGGTTTTCCGCCATCTGCACCGGATTGATCTGCACGAACGTGTAGAAGTACGTGAATCCGATGATCAGGATGACGTACAGCACCATGCCGAAGGGCGCCTGGTAGGTGACGTTGTTGATGATCCAGTCCGCCACCGGATTGCCCCGCCAGAAGCTGGCGATGGTGCCCGGGAACACGAGAAGCGAGATGGCGAAGATGACCGGAATGACCCCCGCCGCGTTGACCCGGAGCGGAATGTGCGTCGATTGCCCGCCGTACATTTTGCGCCCGACGACCCGCTTGGCGTATTGCACGGGAATTTTGCGGACGCCCTGCTGGATGTAGATGACCCCCGCCACGATGAGGACGATGATGACGGCGATGATCACCAATTTGGCGATGCTCCAGAACAGCGTCCCCGTCGAGCTGGCGGAGAATTCGCTCATCAGGATCTGGGTGATGCCGGTCGGGATGCCGGCCACGATGCCGGCAAAGATGATGATGGAAATGCCGTTGCCGATGCCGTGTTCGGTGATCTGCTCACCCAGCCACATCAAGAAGGCGGTGCCTGCCGTCAGCACGATGGCGATCAGCGTGTAGGTGGCGAAGCTCGGATTGATCACGAACGGGATCGCGTACAGCCGGTTGAAACCGATCGCCATGCTGTAACCCTGGATGAACGCCAGAATGACCGTCCCGTACCGGGTGATCTGCGCCAGCTTGCGCCGGCCGGCTTCTCCTTCCTTTGCCCATTCCGCAAACTTCGGAATGACGTCCATCGACAGCAGCTGCACGATGATCGATGCCGTGATGTACGGCATGATCCCCATCGCGAAGATGGAGAAGTTGAACAGCGCGCCGCCGGTGAACGTGTTCAGCAGGTTGAACAGGTCGTTCCCGCCCGTTTCGGTCAACGCTTCGAGCGTGTCCGTGTCGATGTTGGGAACGGGGATGAAGGAGCCGATCCGGTACACGATCAGGACGCCCAGGGTGAACAGGATCTTGCGTCTGAGGTCGGCCACCTTCATGATGTTTTTCATCGCGGTAAACATCAGATCACCTCGGCTTTGCCGCCGGCCTCTTCGATTTTCCGCGTCGCGGATTCGGAAAATTTGTGGGCTTTGACGGTCAGACCGACCGCAAGGTCCCCATCCCCCAAAATCTTGATGCCGTCTTTCGGGTTTTTGACCACGCCGGTTTCCAGCAGCAGTTCGGGCGTGACGACCGTGCCCGCTTCAAACCGGTTCAGCTGCTCCAGGTTGACGATCGCATATTCCTTGCGATTGAAGTTCTTGAACCCCCGTTTCGGCAGCCGGCGGTACAGCGGGTTCTGGCCGCCTTCGAAGCCGGGACGCACGCCGCCGCCGGAGCGGGCCCATTGCCCTTTGTGGCCGCGGGTGGACGTCTTGCCCATGCCGCTGCCGATGCCGCGGCCGACGCGTTTCTTGGCGTGACGGGAACCGGGTGCGGGTGAAAGTTCGTGCAATTTCATGATCGCACCTCCTGGTGGTTGGGTTGATGGTCGTTCGTCAAATTTCCTTCACTTCGACGAGATGCTTGACCTGGTTGATCATGCCGCGGATCGCGGGGTTGTCCGGCTGGACCACCGTCTGGTGAAGCTTGCGCAAACCGAGGGTTCGCACCGTGACCCGCTGGCGTTCGGGGCGGCCGATCAGGCTGCGTTTGAGGGTGATTTGCAGTTGCTTGGCCATCGTTTCGCCCTCCTTATCCTAGCAGTTCTTCGACGCTCTTGCCCCGCAGTCTGGCGACGTCTTCCGCTTTCTTCAGGCGGGAAAGGCCCTCCATCGTCGCGTTGACCATGTTCAGGGCGTTCGAAGAACCCAGCGATTTCGTCAAAATGTCGCCGATGCCGGCCGCCTCGAGAACGGCGCGGACCGGACCGCCGGCGATGACGCCGGTACCCGGCGCGGCCGGTTTCAGGAGCACCTTGCCGGCGCCGAAATGGCCGATCACTTCGTGGGGAATGGTCGTATTGACCATCGGAACTTCGATCAGGTGCTTCTTCGCGTCTTCAATGCCCTTGCGGATGGCTTCCGGCACTTCCGCCGCCTTGCCGAGCCCCGCACCGACATGCCCCTTGCCGTCGCCGACGACGACCAGCGCGCTGAAGCTGAACCGGCGCCCGCCCTTGACGACTTTGGCGACGCGGTTGATGCTTACGACTTTTTCCGTCAGTTCCAGGGAGTTCGGATCGATGCGCAAAACCGTTAACCTCCTTTGTCCATGCATTTGTCAGAATTCGAGGCCCGCTTCACGGGCGGCGTCGGCCAGCGCCTTCACCCGGCCGTGGTACAGGTAGCCGCCCCGGTCGAACACGACTTTCGTGATGCCTTTCGCCTTGGCCCGTTCGGCCACCAGGGCGCCCACGCGGGCGGCGGCTTCCACCGTCGCGCCGTTCTTGAGCTCGCCGCGCAGCGCTTTGTCCAGCGTCGAGGCGGATGCGAGGGTGATGCCCTTCGTGTCGTCGATGACCTGCGCATAGATATGCTTGTCGGACCGGAACACATTCAGTCTCGGGCGTTCCGGCGTTCCGGAAATCTTCTTGCGGACACGGACATGCCGTTTCAGGCGGGCTTCGTTTTTGCCCGGTTTGCTGATCATGCCGGTTTCAACTCCTTTCGGATGGCTTGCGGAAGGTCACGCGGCCGCTTTGGCCGCCTTGCCGGGAACCGGCCCGTCATTTCTTCTTGCCGGCCTTGCCTTCCTTGCGAAGGATGCGTTCTCCTTCGTATTTGATGCCTTTGCCCTTGTACGGCTCCGGCTTGCGGACGGCGCGGATGATGGCCGCCGTCTGGCCCACCAGTTCCTTGTCGATGCCTTTGACGATGATCTTGTTGTTGGCCGGCACTTCGAATTCGATGCCGTTTTCCTCGACGAATTCCACCGGGTGGGAATAGCCGACGTTGAGGGTGATTTTCTTGCCGCTCTTCGAGACCCGGTAGCCGACGCCGACCAGTTCCAGCGACTTGCTGAACCCTTGCGTGACGCCTTCGATCATGTTCTGGATGACGCTGCGGGTCGTGCCGTGCAGGGAGCGATGGAATTTTTCGTCGGACGGCCGTTCCACGGTGATCACGTTGCCGTTCACGGTCACTTTCATATCCTGATGAAGCCGGCGGCTCAGGCTGCCCTTCGGGCCTTTCACGGTGATCGTGCCGTTGTCCAGGGCCACCGTCACGCCGTTCGGGATTTCAATCGGTTTGCGGCCGATACGAGACATGGGTACACCTCCGTTCTTTACTGGTCAACCGTTACCAGACGTAGCAGAGAACCTCGCCGCCGGTTTTGGCCTGGCGCGCTTCCTTGTCGGTCATGACTCCCTTGGACGTCGAGATGATGGCGATCCCCAGTCCGCCCAGCACTTTCGGAATATCCGACGCTTTCGTGTACACGCGGAGGCCCGGCTTGCTGATCCGTTTCAATCCCGTGATGACCCGCTCGTTGTTCGGGCCGTACTTCAGGAAGATGCGGATGATCCCCTGTTTGTTGTCCTCGATATATTCAGCGTCACGAATGAACCCTTCCCGCTTCAGGATCTCGGCGATTTCCCTCTTGATCTTGGAAGCGGGCATTTCCACCACTTCGTGGCGCACCTTGTTCGCATTCCGTATGCGCGTCAGCATGTCGGCAATCGGATCGGACATTACCACTTTGACGTACCTCCTTCCCGAATCGGGATAATTACCAGCTGGCTTTTCTCACGCCGGGGATTTGGCCCTTGTACGCCAGTTCCCGGAAACAGATTCTGCAAATCCGGAATTTCCGCAGCACCGCGTGGGGACGGCCGCAGCGTTCGCAGCGCGTGTAGGCCCGCACCTTGAACTTCGGTTTGCGCTTTTGCTTGACGATCATCGACGTTTTCGCCATGTTTCGCTGACACCCCCGTTTCACGATTTGGCGAACGGCATGCCGAGTCCGGCAAGCAGTTCCCGCGATTCTTCGTCGGTCCTGGCCGTGGTGACGATGACGATGTCCATGCCGCGAACCTTGTCGATCTTGTCATAGTCGATTTCCGGGAAGATCAGCTGTTCCTTGATGCCCAGCGTATAGTTGCCGCGGCCGTCGAACGCCTTGGCGGAAACGCCGCGAAAGTCGCGCACGCGCGGCAGGGCCACGTTGAACAGTTTATCCAGGAAATGGTACATTCTTTCGCCCCGCAGGGTCACTTTGCAGCCGATGGGCATGCCCTGGCGCACCTTGAAGCCGGCGATCGACTTGCGCGCGCGGGTGACGATCGGCTTCTGGCCGGAGATGGCCGTCAGGTCTTCCACGGCGGAGTCGAGCAGCTTCGGGTTTTGCACCGCGTCGCCGACGCCCATGTTGATGACGACCTTCTCCACCCTCGGCACCTGCATGATCGATTTATAATTGAACTTCCGCATCAAAGCGGGAGCCACTTCGTTCAAAAACCGTTCTTTCAGTCTTGCAGCCATCGGTGAGCCTCCTTTCCGCTTCGTTAGTCAATGGCTTCTCCGGACCGCTTCGCGATGCGGATCTTCTTGCCGTCCACCACTTTGTACCCGATGCGGGTCGGCAGGCCGGTCTTCGGGTCGATCAGCATCACGTTGGACGCGTGGATCGGCGCTTCCTGGGTGATGATGCCGCCCTGCGGGTTCGCCTGGGACGGTCTGGCGTGCTTCTTCACCATGTTGACGCCTTCCACGAGAACCCGGTTCAGGCGCGGGTAGGCTTCCAGGACGCGGCCCTTCTTGCCTTTGTCTTTGCCCGTGATGACCATGACGATGTCGTCTTTCTTCACGTGCAATTTATGGTTGTGCGACAGCTTCTGCTTTTTCGCTCTCGCCATTTGCCTTGCACCTCTTTTCCCGTTGGACTGTGGGCTTTCCGGCCGGCCGGATCAGAGCACTTCCGGCGCCAGCGAAATGATTTTCATGAAATCGCGATCGCGGAGTTCCCTCGCCACCGGTCCGAAAATCCGCGTCCCGCGGGGAGATTTGTCTTCCCGGATGATGACGGCCGCGTTTTCGTCAAAGGCGATGTAGGAGCCGTCCTTGCGGCGGGTCGGCCGCTTCGTGCGGACGATGACGCATTTGACGACGTCGCCTTTCTTGACAACGCCCCCGGGTGTTGCGTCTTTCACGGAGCAGACGATGATGTCGCCGATTCTGCCCACCCGCTTGCGGCCCGTTCCGCCCAGCACGCGGATGCACATCAGTTCCTTCGCGCCGGAATTGTCCGCCGCCTTCAGTCTCGTGAACGGTTGAATCATGGATCTCGTGACCTCCTTCCGGGTATGCGTGCCGTGCTTCAGACGTTAACCGAACGTTCCACGATTTCCACGAGGCGCCACCGTTTGTCCTTGGACAGCGGACGGGTTTCCATGATCCGCACCGTGTCGCCGACTCTGGCCTCGTTGCGCTCATCGTGGGCTTTGTATTTCTTCGTCGTCTTGATCCGCTTCTGGTACAGGCTGTGCCGCTTGTACGTTTCCACGGCCACGACGATCGTCTTGTCCATCTTGTCGCTGACGACTTTGCCGATCTGTTCTCTCCGGCGGTTGCGTTGTTCGCTCATCGATTGTCCCCCTCTCTCAACTGATGCCGAGTTCCCGCTCGCGCAGAACGGTCTTGGCACGGGCGATTTTCTTGCGAAGGTCGCGAATTTGCGCCGGATTGTCCAGCTGGCCGGTGGCCATCTGGAACCGGAGATTGAACAGCTCTTCCTTGAAGCTGTTGATTTTCTGTTCGATTTCGGCCGTGGTCATGTTGCGGAATTCCGCCGCTTTCATTGAGGATCACCGCCCAATTCGTCTCTTTTCACAAACTTCGTTTTGATCGGCAGTTTGTGGGAAGCCAGGCGCATGGCCTCGCGGGCGACTTCTTCGGGCACACCTGCCAGTTCGAACAGGATTTTGCCGGGCTTGACAACGGCCACCCATTTTTCCACGTTCCCTTTGCCGGCACCCATCCGCACTTCCAGCGGTTTCTGGGTGACGGGTTTGGAGGGGAAAATCTTGATCCACACTTTGCCGCCCCGCTTGATGTAGCGGGTCATGGCAATCCGTGCGGCTTCGATTTGCCGGTTGGTGATCCAGGCCGGCTCCAGCGCCTGCAGCCCGTATTCGCCGAAAGTCACTTCCGTGCCGCCCTTGGCCCGGCCTTTCATTCTGCCGCGATGTTCTTTGCGGTGCTTGACGCGTTTCGGCATCAACATGGCTCAGTTCTCCCCTTCCGAAGCCGATTTTTTCTTCGCCGGAAGCACTTCACCACGATAGATCCACACTTTGACGCCGATGCGTCCGTAGGTCGTGTGCGCTTCCGCCGTGCCGTAGTCGATGTCCGCGCGCAGCGTGTGCAGCGGCACCGTGCCTTCGCTGTAGCCTTCCGTGCGGGCGATTTCCGCGCCGCCCAGACGGCCGCTGACGACGGTCTTGATGCCTTTCGCGCCGGCGCGCATCGTGCGCTGGATCGCCTGCTTCATGGCGCGGCGGAACGACACGCGGCGCTCCAGCTGCTGCGCGATGCTTTCCGCCACGAGAATGGCGTCCAGTTCCGGGTTTTTGATTTCCTGGATGTTGATGTGCACTTTCTTGCCCGTCATTTTGGCCAGCTGGTCGCGGAGCGCATCCACTTCCGAACCGCCCTTGCCGATGACCATGCCCGGCTTGGCGGTGTGGATCGTGACGCTCACGCGGTTGGCCGCCCGTTCGATTTCGATATGGGAAACGGCGGCGTCCTTCAGCTTTTTCTTCAGGAATTCGCGGATCTTGAGATCCTCGAGCAGCAGCGCGCCGTAATCCTTGCCGGCAAACCACCTGGATTCCCAGTCGCGGATGATGCCGATTCTCAAGCCAACGGGGTTTACCTTTTGACCCACTCAACGTCCCTCCTTATTTTTCGGCTACCACCAGAGTGATGTGGCTCGTGCGCTTGTTGATGCGGAATGCCTGGCCCCTTGCGCGCGGCTGGTACCGTTTCATGATCGGGCCCTCGTCGGCGTACGCTTTGACGATTTTCAGCTTCGTCGGATCCATCTTGTAGTTGTGTTCCGCATTGGCAATCGCCGAGTTCAGCAGTTTTTCGATGATCGGGGATGCCGCCTTCGGCGTATGGCGCAAAATCGCAAACGCTTCTTCCACGTCCTTGCCGCGGATCAGGTCCAGCACGAGCCGGGCCTTGCGCGGCGCGATGCGGATGAATCTGGCCGTTGCTCTCGCTTCCTGCATGTCGCTTGCCTCCTTCCGTCAGACGGAAAACGCCCGCGGCGTCCGTCTTTACCGTTTCGTCGTCTTGTCGTCTCCCGCGTGTCCCTTGAACGTCCGGGTCGGCGCGAATTCGCCGAGCTTGTGGCCGACCATGTCCTCCGTCACGTAAACCGGCACATGCTTGCGGCCGTCATAGACGGCAAACGTATGTCCGACAAATTCGGGGAAAATGGTGGAACGGCGCGACCACGTCTTGATGACCGCCTTCTTGTTGGCCTTGTTCAGTTCCTGCACTTTCTTCATCAGGTGGTCGTCACAGAACGGCCCTTTCTTCAGGCTGCGTCCCATTGGCTGTCCTCCCTTCGCGAATGGTGGGTCCGTGCGAGATCATGCGCCGCGCGCGACTACTTGCGGCGGCGGATGATGTATTTGTTCGAAGCTTTCTTCTTGTTCCGCGTCTTGAGGCCGAGCGCCGGTTTGCCCCACGGCGTCATCGGCGACTTGCGGCCGATCGGCGCCTTGCCCTCGCCGCCGCCGTGCGGGTGGTCCACCGGGTTCATGACGGAACCGCGGACCGTCGGGCGTCTGCCGAGCCAGCGGCTGCGGCCGGCCTTGCCGATCTTGACCAGCTCGTGGTCTTCGTTGCTGACGGAACCGATGGTGGCGCGGCACGCGCCGAGAATGCGGCGCATTTCGCCCGACGCCAGGCGCACGACCACGTAGCGGCCTTCCTTGCCGAGCAGCTGGGCTTCCGTGCCGGCCGCCCGGACGAGCTGGCCGCCTTTGCCCGGCTGCAGCTCGATGTTGTGGATGATGGTGCCGACGGGGATGTTTTCCAGCGGCAGCGCGTTGCCGACCTTGATGTCGGCCTGCGGCCCGGATTCGATCACATCGCCCACCTTGAGACCCTTCGGCGCGATGATGTAGCGCTTCTCGCCGTCGACGTAGTTGATGAGCGCGATGTACGCCGTCCGGTTCGGGTCGTATTCGATCGTGGCAACTTTGCCGGGAATGCCGTCCTTGTTGCGCTTGAAATCGATGATGCGGTATTTGCGTTTATGCCCGCCGCCCTTGTGGCGGGTCGTGATTTTGCCCTGGTTGTTGCGGCCCGCTTTTCTGTGCAGCGGTTCAAGCAGGGACTTCTCCGGCTTCGTCGCCGTGATTTCCTCGAAGGTGGAGACGGACATCTGGCGCCGGCCCGGGGAAGTCGGTTTGAACGTTTTGATCGGCACTTCGTTTCCCTCCTTCAGACCGTTTCAAAGAATTCCAGCGGCTTGCTGTCCTTGGACAGCGTGACGAAGGCTTTCTTCCGTTCCGTCGTATAGCCGGAGAAGCGGCCGTACGATTTCGGCTTGGCCGGCACCTTCGCCGTGTTCACCTTGACGACTTTCACCTTGAAGATCTGTTCGACGGCCTGCTTGATTTCCGTTTTGTTGGCCCGCTTGTCGACTTCGAACACGTAGGTCAGGTTGCCCATCAGATCGCTGGTGCGCTCGGTGATGATCGGCCGCTTGATGATGTCGCGCGGGTTTTTCATTGCGCAAACACCTCCTCGACTTTCCGCACGGCGTCCTGCGTCATGATCAGCTTGTCATGGCCGATGACGTCAAGCACGTTGATGCCGGCGGCGGAGATGTATTTCACGCCGGGAATGTTGCGTGCCGAGAGGGCGACGTTTTCGTCGATTTCCCCGGCGACGACCAGCGCCTTGCGTTCCACCTTCAGGTTTTTCAGCACTTCGGCGAACCGCTTCGTCTTCGGCGCGTCCATCGTCAGCTGGTCGAGCACGATCAGGTCGTTTTCGAGCACCTTGGCGGACAGCACCGAGCGGAGCGCCAGACGGCGAACCTTCTTCGGCAGTTTGAAGGCATAGCTGCGCGGCTGCGGCCCGAACACGGTGCCGCCGCCCCTCCATTGCGGCGCGCGGATGCTGCCCTGACGGGCGCGGCCGGTGCCTTTTTGCCGCCACGGTTTGCGGCCGCCGCCGCTCACTTCGGACCGCCCTTTCGTCTTGTGGGTGCCGGCGCGCATGGAAGCCTGCTGCATGACGACCACGTCATGCACGACATGCGGGTTGGGCTTGATGCCGAACACGGCGTCGGACAGCTCCACTTCCCCGATCTGGGCGCCGGTTATATCGTACAATGCGACTTTAGGCATGATTGCTCCTCCCTTCCTTGTCCCCCGGCATTACTTCGGCTGCTTCTTCTTGGCCGACCTGATGGCGACGTAGCTGTTCTTCGGGCCGGGGATGGATCCCTTGACCATCAGGACGTTGCGTTCCGCGTCAACGCGGATCACTTCCAGGTTTTGCAGGGTGACCCGTTCGTTGCCCATGTGGCCCGGCATGTTCTTGCCCTTCGGAATCCGGTTCGCGGTGCGGATGACCGCCATCGAGCCGGGTCCGCGGTGATATTTGGAGCCGTGCGACATCGGGCCGCGGCTTTGGCCGTGACGCTTGATGACGCCCTGGAAGCCCTTGCCTTTGGACGTTCCGGTCACGTCAACATATTCGCCTTCGCTGAAAATGTCCGCCTTGATGACCTGGCCCACTTCGTAGTCGGCCAGATTGACGCCGCGGATTTCGCGGATGAACCGCTTGGGCGCCGTGCCGGCTTTCTTGGCGTGGCCGATGGCCGGCTTGTTGGCGTTCTTTTCCTTCACGTCGTCGAAGCCGATCTGGATCGCTTCGTAGCCGTCGTTCTCGGCATCTTTTTTCTGAAGGACCACGCAGGGACCCGCCTGGATGACGGTGACCGGGACCACGGTGCCGTCGGCGGCAAAGACCTGCGTCATTCCGATCTTTTTGCCCAAGATCCCTTTCATGTTGACACCTCGTTTCCTTTCCGGATATCAGTCGCGATCGCTTCGTCCGCTCACAGCTTGATCTCGATGTCGACGCCGCTCGGCAGGTCGAGGCGCATCAGCGCGTCGACGGTCTGCGGCGTCGGATTGACGATATCGATCAACCGTTTGTGCGTACGCATTTCGAACTGTTCGCGGGAATCCTTGTATTTGTGCACCGCGCGCAGGATCGTGATGACCTGCCGCTCCGTCGGCAGCGGGATCGGTCCCGATACGCCGGCGCCGGAACGCTTGGCGGTCTCCACGATTTTCTCGGCCGATTGGTCCAGAATCCGATGATCGTACGCTTTCAAACGAATGCGAATCTTTTGCTTGGCCATGAAATGTTCCCTCCTTCTGTCGCCCAATTTGAAATCGGACATACTCCGCGGGAATTTCCCGATGACGGCGGCCTCCACCATGACAAAGGGGCCGGGTGTATCGGCAACCTCCCGCATCATCGCATCGTCACAGACCAACGTTCACAATTATATAAAAAATCGGATGGCAAAGCAACAGTTTTTTGGGCGGCTGGGCGGCCGGGCGGGGGAGTCGGGACGGCCGTGCCCGGCGGCGCGCCGCGGCGGACCCGCGACGGGCCCGCAAAAAACGGGGAAACCCGGTTGATGCAACCGGGTTTCCGGATTGTCCGATTCGTTTGCGACCGTGTTTCTTCCAAATATTATTTCTCGATGGAAGCGACGGTGCCGGCGCCGACCGTGCGGCCGCCTTCGCGGATCGCGAAGCGGGTCCCGACTTCCATGGCGATCGGAGCGATCAGTTCGACCGTCACCGTGACGTTGTCGCCCGGCATGACCATTTCCGTGCCTTCCGGCAGCTTGATGACGCCGGTGACGTCCGTCGTCCGGAAGTAGAACTGCGGACGGTAGCCGGTGAAGAACGGCTTGTGGCGGCCGCCTTCTTCCTTCGTCAGGACGTACACTTGCGCCGTGAACACGGTGTGCGGCGTCACCGAGCCCGGTTTGGCCAGCACTTGGCCGCGTTCGATGTCCTTGCGCTCGACGCCGCGCAGCAGGGCGCCGATGTTGTCGCCGGCTTGCGCCTGATCGAGCAGCTTGCGGAACATTTCGACGCCGGTGCAGACCGTCTTCTTCGTTTCTTCGGCGAGGCCGACGATCTCCACTTCGTCGCCGACTTTCAGCGTGCCCCGTTCCACGCGGCCCGTGGCGACGGTGCCGCGGCCGGTGATGGTGAACACGTCTTCAACCGGCATCAGGAACGGCTTGTCGACTTCGCGGACCGGTTCCGGAATGTATTCGTCGATCTTCTGGAACATTTCGACGATCTTGTCGCCCCATTCGCTGTCCGGGTTTTCCAGCGCCTTCAGCGCGGAACCGCGGAAGATCGGCGTGTCGTCGCCGGGGAAGTTGTACTCGTTCAGCAGGTCGCGAACTTCCATTTCCACCAGTTCCAGCAGCTCTTCGTCTTCCACCATGTCGCACTTGTTGAGGAACACGACGATGTACGGCACGCCGACCTGGCGGGACAGCAGGATGTGTTCACGGGTTTGCGGCATCGGGCCGTCCGCCGCGGACACGACCAGGATGGCGCCGTCCATTTGCGCCGCGCCGGTGATCATGTTCTTGACGTAGTCGGCGTGTCCCGGGCAGTCCACGTGGGCATAGTGGCGGTTCGGCGTTTCGTATTCGACGTGGGACGTCGAGATCGTGATGCCGCGTTCGCGTTCTTCCGGCGCCTTGTCGATCTGGTCGTAGGCGATCGCGGAGCCGGTGCCGTACCGCTTGTTCAGCACCGTGGTGATGGCGGCCGTCAGCGTCGTCTTGCCGTGGTCGACGTGGCCGATGGTGCCGATGTTGATGTGCGGCTTCGTGCGTTCAAATTTTGCCTTTGCCATTTGTACTTGCCTCCTTGTTTTCCTGGGAAAATGATGGTGGCAAGAAGCAACGGATTGCTTCTATGCTCAAGCGCCCTTGTTCTTTGCGATGATTTCTTCGGCGATGGACTTGGGCACTTCTTCATAGTGGGAAATTTCCATCGAGTACACCCCGCGGCCCTGCGTCTTCGAACGCAGCGTCGTGGAGTAGCCGAACATTTCGGAAAGCGGCACCTTCGCGCGGATGACCTGGGCGCCCGCGCGGGCTTCCATGCCCTCGATGCGGCCGCGCCGCGAGTTCAGGTCGCCCATGACGTCGCCCATGTATTCTTCCGGCACGGTGACTTCCACTTTCATGATCGGCTCGAGCAGCACCGGGTTGCATTTCTCCCCGGCGGCCTTCAGCGCCAGCGAACCAGCGATCTTGAACGCCATTTCGCTGGAGTCGACGTCGTGGTAGGAACCGTCGAACAGAATGGCCTTGATGTCCACCAGCGGATAGCCGGCCAGCACGCCGTTTTTCATCGCTTCCTCGATGCCGGCCTGCACGGCGGGGACGTATTCCTTCGGTACCACGCCGCCGACGATCTTGTTCTCGAACTGGAAGCCGCTGCCCGGTTCCAGCGGTTGGAACTCGATCCAGACGTGACCGTACTGGCCGCGGCCGCCCGTCTGCCGGATGAATTTGCCTTCAACCTGCGCCGACGTGCGGAACGTTTCGCGATAGGCGACCTGCGGTTTGCCGACGTTCGTTTCCACCTTGAATTCGCGGTGCATCCGGTCGACGATGATCTCCAGGTGCAGTTCGCCCATGCCGGAAATGATCGTCTGGCCGGTTTCCTCGTCGGTCCGGTAGCGGAACGTCGGGTCCTCTTCGGCGAGTTTGGCCAGCACCTGGCTCAGCTTCTCCTGGTCGGCCTTCGACTTCGGTTCCACGGCGATGTCGATGACCGGATCCGGGAAGCTCATCGATTCCAGGACGATCGGGTGCTTCTCGTCGCACAGCGTGTCGCCCGTCGTCGTGTCCTTCAGGCCGACGGCGGCGGCGATGTCGCCGGCGTAGCATTCGCTGATTTCCTGGCGGTGGTTGGCGTGCATCTGCAGGATGCGGCCGATCCGTTCCCGCTTGCCCTTCGTCGAGTTCAGCACGTAGGAACCGGAATGCAGAATCCCGGAGTAGACGCGGATGAACGTCAGCTTGCCGACGAACGGGTCGGACATGATCTTGAACGCCAGCGCCGCAAACGGTTCGTCATCCGACGACTTGCGGACCGCTTCGGTGCCGTCTTCCAGCCAGCCGCGGATGTCCGGCACGTCGACCGGCGACGGCAGGTAGTCGACGACGGCGTCCAGAAGCGGCTGGATGCCCTTGTTCCGGTAGGACGATCCGCAGAGCACCGGGAAAATCTGCACGTTGCAGACCCCTTTGCGAAGGGCTTTCTTCAATTCTTCCGGGGTAATCTCTTCCCCTTCAAGATACTTGATTGTCAGCTCTTCATCAAGCTCCGCGATCTTTTCGATCATCTCGGCGCGCAGTTCTTCCGCCTGCGCCCGGTATTCCTCGGGCACGTCGACGATTTCGTATTCCTTGCCGAGGTCGTCCTTGTAGATCCGGGCCTTCCATTCGATCAGGTCGATCATGCCGACGAAGTCGCTCTCGGCGCCGATCGGCATCTGGATCGGCACGGCGTTGGCGCCGAGCCGGTCCTTCATCGTCTGGATGGCGTGCAGGAAGTCCGCGCCGATGATGTCCATCTTGTTGACGTAGGCGATGCGCGGAACCCGGTATTTGTCCGCCTGCCGCCACACGGTTTCGGATTGCGGCTCCACGCCTTCTTTCGCGCTGAATACCGCCACGGCTCCGTCAAGAACGCGCAGGGACCGCTCCACTTCGACGGTGAAGTCCACGTGTCCCGGGGTATCGATGATATTGATGCGGCAGTTCTTCCACTGGGCGGTGGTGGCGGCGGAGGTGATCGTGATGCCGCGCTCCTGCTCCTGTTCCATCCAGTCCATCGTCGCGGCGCCCTCGTGCACTTCGCCGATCTTGTGCACGCGGCCGGTGTAGAACAGGATCCGTTCCGTCGTGGTCGTCTTGCCGGCATCAATATGCGCCATGATGCCGATGTTGCGCGTATCTTTCAAGGAGAACTGTCTAGGCATGCTTTTGTCTCCTTCCTCGATTCCGACTGACCGGCGAACGATTACCAGCGGTAATGCGCGAAGGCTCTGTTCGCTTCCGCCATCTTGTGGGTGTCCTCACGCTTCTTGACCGCTGCGCCGGTGTTGTTGCTGGCGTCGATGATTTCCATCGCCAGCCGCTCTTCCATCGTCTTTTCGCCGCGAAGGCGCGCATAGTTGACCAGCCAGCGCAGCCCGAGGGAGGTGCGCCGCTCCGGACGCACTTCCACCGGCACCTGGTAGTTGGCGCCGCCGACCCGGCGGGCCCGGACTTCCAGCACCGGCATGACGTTCTTGAGCGCCTGCTCCAGCACGTCCATCGGGTCTTTGCCCGTCCGTTCCCGGATGATTTCAAACGCGTTGTACAGGATGCGCTGCGCGACGCTCTTCTTGCCGTCCACCATGATGCGGTTGACGAGGCGCGTCACCAGCTTGCTGTTGTAGATCGGGTCCGGCAGCACGTCCCGTCTCGGTACGGGGCCTTTCCGTGGCATAGTTATCCCCCTTTCCGTCCATGTTCATCCATTCATGCGTTCATGCCCGCCGCGCGGGACTTCACTTCTTCTCCTTCGGCCGTTTCGCGCCGTATTTCGAACGGCCCTGCATCCGGTTGGCCACGCCGGCCGCGTCCAGGGCGCCGCGGATGATGTGATAGCGGACACCCGGCAGGTCCTTGACCCGGCCGCCGCGGATGAGCACGGTGCTGTGCTCCTGCAGGTTGTGGCCGATCCCCGGAATGTAGGCCGTCACTTCAACCCGGTTGGACAGACGGACGCGCGCGTACTTGCGCAGCGCCGAGTTCGGCTTCTTCGGCGTCATCGTGCCGACGCGGGTGCACACGCCGCGCTTCTGCGGAGAGGAAAGGTTCGTTTCTTTCCGCTTCATGGCATTGTAGCCCTTCTGCAGCGCGGGCGATTTCGATTTGACGATTTTCGCCTTGCGTCCCTTTCGCACGAGCTGATTGATCGTTGGCATCGGTTGCCACCTCCTTCCAAAAAAACGGACTGCCGACCCGCGCTGGCCGGGCGCCGTAAGTCCACAGATCCAGGCGGTTCATTTCGATGCGCAAAAAAACCGCAAAATCATTCGTTCGCCACGGCCGCCATCGCCGCCCCGACGTCGATGCCGCACGCCTTGCCGAGCTGCTTCATCGAATCGACGTAGGTGATGCGGACGCCCATCTTCCTGCACAGCAGCTCGATCTTCTGGATGAGGCGGGGATCCGCATCCCGCGCGACGAACACTTCGGCGGCTTTGCCCGATTCCACCAGGCGCGTGGTCTGCTTGGTGCCGACGCTGCACTTCTTCCCCCGTAAGCTCCCCTCGACAGACAAGACCCGGTCCTCCAAAGTACAGTTCTGGTTTGGCACACTACGATATATTAGCACTCGGAAAATCCCGTTGTCAAGAAAAACGGGCGCCGGAAAGCCGGCGCCCGTCCCTTGCCATCGGTCCGTCCGGGCCGTCTCACTCGACGGCCACCGCGTCCAGGGATTCTTCCCGTTCCTCGTCCTGCCGTTCGGACAGGACGCGGATGTTGCGGTAGCGGGCCATGCCCGTGCCGGCCGGAATCAGCTTGCCGATGATGACGTTCTCCTTCAGGCCGAGCAGCTGGTCGACCTTGCCCTTGATGGCGGCATCGGTGAGCACCCGGGTCGTTTCCTGGAACGACGCGGCGGACAGGAACGAGTCCGTCTCCAGCGACGCCTTCGTGATGCCGAGCAGCACCGGTCTTGCCACCGCCGGCTCCCGGCCTTCCAGAAGCGCCTTCCGGTTCGCTTCCTCGTATTCGTGCACGTCGACGTAGGAGCCGGGCAGCAGTTCCGTGTCCCCGGCGTCGACGACGCGGATCTTGCGCAGCATCTGGCGGATCATCACTTCGATGTGCTTGTCGTTGATTTCGACGCCCTGGTTGCGGTACACCCGCTGCACTTCCTGCAGGATGTAGTTCTGCACGCCGCGGATGCCCTTGATGCGCAGCATGTCTTTCGGGTCGATGGAGCCGTCCGTCAGCTCGTCGCCGGCTTCCACCTTCTGCCCGACGTCCACGCGGATGCGCGCGCCGTACGGAACGGCGTACACCTTCGTTTCCGCTTCGCCTTCCACTTCGATTTCACGCCGGTCTTTGGCGTCGCGGATGTCCTTGACCACGCCGTCGATTTCGGTGATGATCGCCTGGCCTTTCGGGTTGCGGGCTTCGAACAGCTCCTGGATCCGCGGCAAACCTTGCGTGATGTCGTCGCCGGCCACGCCGCCGGTGTGGAACGTCCGCATCGTCAGCTGCGTGCCCGGCTCGCCGATCGACTGGGCGGCGATGATGCCCACCGCTTCGCCGATTTCCACGTGCTTGCCGGTGGCGAGATTCCGGCCATAGCACTTCTGGCACACGCCGTGCGGCGTCCGGCAGCTGAGCACCGAGCGGATCTGCACCCGGTCGATGCCGGCGGCAATGATCTTCTCCGCGATTTCGGAGTCGATCAGCTCGTTGCGGCGGACGATGATCTCGCCGGTTTCCGGATGGCGGATCGTTTCGAAGGCGTAGCGGCCATCGATGCGGTCGTACAGATCCTCGATCACTTCACGGCCGTCCTGGATGGCGGTGACGAGGAAGCCCTTGTCGGTGCCGCAGTCCTCTTCGCGGACGATGACGTCCTGCGCCACGTCCACGAGCCGCCGCGTGAGGTAACCGGAGTCGGCCGTCCGCAGCGCCGTGTCGGCGAGACCCTTGCGGGCGCCGTGGGTCGAAATGAAGTATTCGAGCACCGTGAGGCCTTCGCGGAAGTTGGACTTGATCGGCAGCTCGATGATCCGGCCCGCCGGGTTGGCCATCAGGCCCCGCATGCCGCCGAGCTGGGTGATCTGGGATTTGTTCCCCCGCGCCTTCGACTCCACCATCATGTTGAGGGAGTTGAATTTGTCCAGCGACTTCATCAGCACCTCGGTGATGTCGCTCTTCATCTTGTCCCAGATGCTGATGACCCGGTCATACCGCTCTTCGTCGGTGATCAGGCCGCGCCGGTACTGATGCTGCACGGTGTTGACCTTTTCTTCGGATTCCCGGAGCAGCTGTTCCTTCTCCTTCGGCACGACGATGTCGGCAATGGCGATGGAAATGCCGGCCCGCGTCGAATAGGAGAACCCGAGTTCCTTGATTTTGTCGAGAATGACGGACGTCTGCGTCGTGGCGTAGCGGCGGAAGCATTCGGCGATGATGCTGCCGAGGAAGTCCTTGCCGATGCCGCCCGCATCCGGTACCTGCCGGATGCGCTCGACCAGGTTGGCGCCTTTCTCGTACACGAAGTATTTGTCCGGCGTTCCCTGGATCAGATTGGCCTTGGTCGGCTCGTTGATGTACGGGAAGTCCGCCGGGAATATTTCGTTGAAAATGATCTTGCCGACGGTGGTGATCAGGTAGGCGTTCTGCTGCGCCTCCGTGAAGCACGTCTTGTTCAGCGCCTTCGCCGGGATGGCGATGCGCGCGTGCAGCGCCGTCAGCCCCATCTGGTAGGCGGAAATCACTTCGTGGGTCGAACGATACACCCGTCCGGTGCCCTTCGCTTCCTGATCTTCCATCGTCAGATAGAAGCAGCCGAGCACCATGTCCTGGCTGGGCGTGACGACCGGCTTGCCGTCCTTCGGGTTGAGGATGTTGCCGGAGGCCAGCATCAGGATGCGGGCTTCCGCCTGGGCTTCCGCCGACAGCGGCACGTGCACGGCCATCTGGTCGCCGTCGAAGTCCGCGTTGTAGGCGGTGCACACGAGCGGGTGCAGCTTGATCGCCTTGCCTTCCACCAGCACCGGTTCGAACGCCTGGATGCCGAGGCGGTGCAGCGTCGGGGCGCGGTTGAGCAGGATCGGGTGCTCCTTGATCACTTCCTCGAGCACGTCCCACACTTCCGGGCTGACCTTCTCCACCTTGCGCTTGGCGCTCTTGATGTTGTGGGCGAGGCCCTTGCTGACCAGTTCCTTCATGACGAAGGGCTTGAACAGTTCCAGCGCCATTTCCTTCGGCAGGCCGCATTGATACATTTTCAGCTGCGGCCCGACGACGATGACGGAACGGCCGGAATAGTCCACCCGCTTGCCCAGCAGGTTTTGCCGGAACCGGCCCTGCTTGCCCTTCAGCATGTGGCTGAGGGATTTCAGCGGGCGGTTGCCCGGGCCCGTCACCGGGCGGCCGCGGCGGCCGTTGTCGATCAGGGCGTCCACCGCTTCCTGCAGCATCCGCTTTTCGTTCTGCACGATGATGTCGGGCGCGCCGAGATCCAGAAGCCGCTTCAGCCGGTTGTTCCGGTTGATGACCCGGCGGTACAGGTCGTTCAGGTCGCTGGTGGCGAACCGGCCGCCGTCCAGCTGGACCATCGGCCGCAGCTCGGGCGGAATGACCGGCAGCACGTCCAGCACCATCCACTCCGGCCGGTTGCCGGACTTGTGGAACGCCTCCATCACTTCCAGGCGCTTGATGGCGCGGTTGCGGCGCTGTCCCTGGGCGGTCTTGAGCTCCTCCTTGAGCATCTCGATTTCCTTCTCGAGATCGATGTCCTCGAGCAGCTTCTTGATCGCCTCGGCGCCCATGCCCGCCTGGAACGCCAGGCCGTAGCGCTCCCGGTAGCTGCGGTATTCCTTCTCGGAAAGCAGCTGCTTCTTCTCCAGCGGCGTGTCGCCGGGGTCGGTCACGACATACGATGCGAAATAGATGACCTCTTCAAGGGAGCGCGGCGACATGTCCAGCACGAGACCCATCCGGCTCGGGATGCCCTTGAAGAACCAGATGTGCGAGACCGGCGCGGCCAGCTCGATGTGGCCCATCCGTTCGCGGCGCACTTTCGCCCGCGTCACTTCCACCCCGCAGCGGTCGCAGACGACGCCCTTGTACCGGACGCGCTTGTATTTGCCGCAATGGCACTCCCAGTCCTTCGTGGGACCGAAGATTTTTTCGCAAAAGAGGCCTTCCTTCTCCGGTTTCAGCGTGCGGTAGTTGATCGTCTCCGGCTTTTTCACTTCGCCGCGGGACCAGGAGCGGATTTTTTCCGGGGACGCGAGACCGATCTTCATGAACTCGAAATTGTTGACGTCCATCAAGGAACAACCCTCCTACCAGTGTGAAAAAGGCATGCGACCGGTCACTCGACGCCGAGCTCGGCGTTCTCCAGGTTCAGGCTGAGCTTGTCGCCGGCGTGATCCTCTTCTTCGTCGATTTCCCGCATGACGATTTCCTCTTCGTTTTCCGCCAAAATCTTGACGTCCATCCCGAGGCTTTGCAGTTCCTTGATCAGCACCTTGAACGATTCCGGAACGCCCGGCTCCGGCACGTTCTCGCCCTTGACGATCGCTTCGTAGGTTTTCACCCGGCCGACGACGTCGTCGGACTTGACGGTGAGGATTTCCTGCAGCGTGTAGGCGGCGCCGTAGGCTTCCAGCGCCCACACTTCCATTTCCCCGAAGCGCTGCCCGCCGAACTGCGCCTTGCCGCCCAGCGGCTGCTGGGTGACCAGCGAGTAGGGGCCGGTGGAACGGGCGTGGATCTTGTCGTCGACCATGTGCGCCAGCTTGATCATGTACATGACGCCCACGGTGACGTCGCGCTCGAACGGTTCTCCGGTGCGGCCGTCGTACAGGATCGTCTTGCCGTCCCGGCGCATGCCGGCCTCTTCCATCGTGTCGAACACGTCGTATTCATTGGCCCCGTCGAACACCGGCGTGGCCACGTGGATGCCCAGGAGCTTCGCGGCCATGCCGAGGTGCACTTCCAGCACCTGGCCGATGTTCATCCGCGACGGCACGCCGAGGGGGTTGAGCACCACGTCCACCGGGGTGCCGTCCGGCAGGAACGGCATGTCTTCCTCCGGCAGGATGCGGGCGATGACGCCCTTGTTCCCGTGGCGGCCGGCCATTTTGTCCCCTTCGGAAATTTTCCGCTTCTGGGCGATGTAGACGCGGACGAGCTGGTTGACGCCCGGCGGCAGTTCGTCGCCGTTTTCGCGGGTGAACACCTTGACGTCCACCACGATGCCGTCGGAACCGTGCGGCACGCGCAGCGACGTATCCCGCACTTCCCGCGCCTTCTCGCCGAAGATGGCGTGCAGGAGCCGCTCTTCCGCCGTCAGTTCGGTCACGCCCTTCGGCGTCACCTTGCCGACCAGGATGTCGCCGGCGGTGATTTCCGCGCCGATGCGGATGATGCCGCGTTCGTCCAGGTTTTTCAGGGCGTCTTCCCCGACGTTCGGAATGTCGCGGGTGATTTCCTCCGGACCCAGCTTCGTGTCGCGGGCTTCGCATTCATATTCCTCGATGTGGATCGAGGTGTACACGTCATCCTTGACCAGCCGTTCGCTGAGGAGGATGGCGTCTTCGTAGTTGTACCCTTCCCAGGGCATGAAGGCGACGAGCACGTTGCGGCCGAGGGCGAGTTCCCCCTGGTCCGTGGACGGTCCGTCGGCCAGAATGTCGCCGGCCTTCACCACGTCGCCCTTGCGCACGATCGGGCGCTGGTTGATGCAGGTGCCCTGGTTGGAGCGCATGAATTTCTGCAGCCGGTATTTGACCAGGTCGCCTTCCACGGTTTTGCCGTCGATGACTTCCCGCCGGCGCAGCCAGATTTCGTTGGCCGTCACCCGCTCGATGACCCCGTCATATTTGGAGACGATGCAGACGCCGGAATCGAGGGCCGCCCGGTATTCCATGCCGGTGCCGACGAGCGGCGCTTCCGGCTTGAGCAGGGGCACCGCCTGGCGCTGCATGTTCGAGCCCATGAGGGCGCGGTTGGAGTCGTCGTTTTCCAGGAACGGGATGAGGGCCGTGGCGACGGAAACGACCTGTTTCGGCGACACGTCCATGAAGTCGACGCGGTCGCTCGGCACGTCGAGAATTTCGTCGCGGAAACGAACGACGGTGCGCGGCTCCGCGAACCGGTTGTCTTCCGTCAGCGGCGCGTTGGCCTGGGCGACGATGTAGTTGTCTTCTTCGTCGGCCGTCAAATACACGATCTCATCGGTGACGACGCCGGTTTCGTGATCCACTTTGCGGTACGGCGTTTCGATGAAGCCGTACTCGTTGACGCGCGCATAGGTGGACAGCGAATTGATGAGCCCGATGTTCGGACCTTCCGGCGTCTCGATGGGGCACATCCGGCCGTAGTGGGAGTGGTGCACGTCCCGCACTTCGAAGCCGGCGCGCTCCCGCGTCAGACCGCCCGGACCGAGGGCGGACAGGCGCCGCTTGTGGGTCAGCTCCGCCAGCGGGTTCGTCTGGTCCATGAACTGGGACAGCTGGGAACTGCCGAAAAATTCCTTGATGGCGGCGATCACGGGCCGGATGTTGATCAGCGCCTGGGGCGTGATCACGTTGGCGTCCTGGATCGACATGCGCTCCCGCACGACCCGTTCCATGCGGGACAGCCCGATGCGGAACTGGTTCTGCAGCAGTTCCCCGACGGAGCGCAGCCGGCGGTTGCCCAGATGGTCGATGTCGTCGATGCTGCCGACGCCGTGCAGCAAATTGATAAAATAGTTGATTGAGGCAATAATATCTTCAGGCGTGATGTGCTTGACGTTCTTGTCGATGCTGCCGTTGCCGAGCACGGTGATGATCCGGCCGTCCTCCTCGGGCGAGAAGATCTTGATGCCCTGGAGGCGGATCGCGGACTGGTCCAGCACGCCGCCGGCGATCGGGTAATCCCGGTAGCCGAGGCCGGCGTCCAGGTACGGCACGAGAACGTCCAGCAGGCGGCGGTCCACCACCTGGCCGGCTTCGGCGATGATTTCGCCGGTTTCCGGATTGACGAGCGTTTCCGCCAGCCGCTGATTGAACAGCCGGTTTTTGATGTGGAGCTTCTTGTTGATCTTGTAGCGGCCGACATGGGCCAGATCATACCGCTTCGGGTCGAAAAACCGCGCAATGAGCAGATTCCGGGCGTTTTCCAGCGTCGGCGGTTCGCCCGGACGCAGCCGTTCGTAAATTTCGATCAGCGCTTTCTCCGCCGAATCGGTGTTGTCCTTGTCCAGCGTGTTGCGGATGAATTCGTCGTCGCCCAGCAGGTTGATGATGTCCTGGTCGGTGCCGAAGCCCAGGGCGCGCACGAGCACCGTCACGGGAATTTTCCGCGTGCGGTCGATCCGGACATAGATGATGTCTTTTGCGTCGGTTTCGAATTCGAGCCAGGCTCCGCGATTGGGAATGACGGTGGCGGTATAGGTCTTTTTGCCGTTTTTGTCAACCTTGGTGTTGAAATAGACGCTCGGCGAGCGCACCAGCTGGCTGACGATGACCCGCTCGGCGCCGTTGATGATGAACGTGCCGGTATCCGTCATGAGCGGGAAATCGCCCATGAACACTTCCTGTTCCTTCACTTCGCCGGTTTCCTTGTTGATGAGACGCACTTTGACCCGGAGGGGTGCCGCATACGTCACGTCCCGCTCTTTGGCGTCGTCGACGGTGTACTTCGGTTCGCCCAGGCTGTAGTCGATGAACTCCAGCACCAGGTTCCCCGTGAAGTCCGTAATCGGCGAGATGTCCTGGAACATTTCGCGCAATCCCGTTTCCAGAAACCATTGGTACGATTTCTTCTGGATTTCGATGAGATTCGGGACTTCCAGCACTTCCTTGATCCGCGAATAGCTTCTCCGCACCCGGCGGCCGTACTGAACCTGATGTCCTGCCAAACCAAATCCACCCCTCACGCAAAACTGTCATGGTCACCCGACATTCGAATGACGGCAAAAAGAAGAAAAGTCCCTGCCCGGACCACGCCCATCCCGGCGAGATCCGAAAGGAGGCAACTTTTCCTAATCCAACCCGACCGAGGCATCAAACGCAACACGCATGCTTTCCGGATCACTGCCTTCAGTTTTCTCCCTGTCAAGTAATATTTGCCGAAAAAAAGGGGGCTTATACCTTCGCGCGGCCGCACAAGGTTTCGTTCCCCTTGCGGGTTTGACAAATGTTACTTGACATCCCGGGCAGGTAAAGACAATACGCCCATCATAATGCTGACATTTTTTAATATTAACACACCGGAAAAACGAAGTCAAGAAAGGATTTGTTGACAAAACCGGGTCCCGCCTCACCCGTGACGGACGGCGCAAAACACGAAGTATCCTTTGTCTTTCGCCGCCTCCCGCACCCCGGCAAACAGCGATTCCAGCTGCCGCCGGGCGCTCGGCGCCCCCTGCTGCCTGCGGATGACGAGCCACAGCTCGCCGCCGGGTTCGAGATGCGCCGCCGCCTGCGCGAACAGCCGGTACACCGTTTCCTTGCCGGCGCGGATCGGCGGATTCGTCACGATATGGGTAAACGTGCGGCCGGCCAGCCCGTCGAACAGATCGCTGGCCACGATCTCGACGCCGGCGGCGCCGTTCAGCCGGGCGTTCTCCCGCGCCAGCTCCAGCGCCCGCTCGTTGACGTCGGCCATCGTCACGGCGCCTTTCGGCACGAGGCGGCTCAAGGCGATGCCGATCGCGCCCCATCCGCATCCCATGTCGAGCACGCGGGCGTCTTCCGGCAGTTCCACGGTTTCGATCAGGAGGCGGGTGCCGAAATCGACACCGCCCTTCGAAAAGACGCCGGCATCGGTCACGAACGCAAACGGCATGCCCCGCAGCACGGCCCGGACGGTTTTCCGGTCGTGGCCGGCGGTCGGACGCCGCGTGTAATAATGGTCGGTCACGTCGGCCGCTCCCTCCTCGGTCGCCCCTTCCGGAGACGAACCGAACCCTCCGGCGTTCGCGCCGGAGGGTTCGGTCGTTCGGGTGCAAACGGATTATTTCAGCTCGACTTTCGCGCCGGCTTCTTCCAGCTTCGCCTTGGCCGCTTCGGCTTCTTCCTTGGACACTTTTTCCTTGACCGGCTTCGGCGCGTTGTCCACCAGGTCCTTCGCTTCCTTCAGGCCGAGGCCCGTCAGCTCGCGGACGACCTTGATGACGTTGATCTTCGAAGCGCCCGCATCGGCGAGGATGACGTCGAATTCCGACTGCTCCTGCGCTTCGGCGGCGCCGCCGGCAGCAGCGCCGGCCACGACGGCCACCGGAGCGGCGGCGGTGACGCCGAATTCTTCTTCGATCGCCTTGACAAGCTCGTTCAGTTCCAGAACGGACATGCCTTTGATGGCTTCCAGGATTTGTTCCTTGGTCATGGTGATACCTCCGTATCATTTGAATGTTGTCGAAATTCTGATTTTGAATCGGCTCAGCCGGCCTGCGCGCCTTCCTTCTGTTCGGCAACCGCCTTGACGGCGAGGGCGAAGTTGCGGATCGGCGCCTGCAGCACGCTGAGCAGCATGGACAGCAGCCCTTCGCGGCTCGGCAGGTCGGCCAGCGCCTTGATCTGGTCGAAGCCGACGACCTTGCCTTCCACGATGCCCGCTTTCACTTTCAGGTTTTCGTTCGTCTTGGCGAATTCCATGATCACCTTGGCCGGCGCCACCGCGTCATCCTTGCTGAAGGCGATGGCCGTCGGACCGGTCAGGTGCTCATCCAGCTCGGTCAGTTCGGCGATGGCCGTCGCGCGGCGGATCAGGGTGTTCTTCACGACCCGGAATTCGATGCCGGCTTCGCGCAGCTTCCTGCGCAATTCGGTCACTTCGGCCACCGTCAGGCCGCGGTAATCCGTCAGCACCGTCGCCGCGCTTTCCTTCATCTTGCCTGCCACATCCGCCACCAGCTGCATTTTCTCCTGCAGCACTTTCTCGTTAGGCAATGGTTGTACACCTCCCGGAGCGAATCTGCAACAAAAAAGGCCTCCGCAGACACAGCGAAGGCACGGGTTTGCAATCTCCGATCACAAGCACCTGTCACCTCGGCAGGATATTAAGCCCGCAAAGCGGGCACCTGCTGTCTGCGGCTAGGTTCCTTTTGCGCTTTTCATACGGGTTCCAGCATATCACGCGGCCCGCCGGATGTCAACCGCAAACCGGCGGCGGTGCGGATCGCGCCGTCCGGCTTCGAAGCCCGATCCGCTTTCGCGGCCCGTCTCCGCGCCGGCCGTCCGGCCGGTCCTCGCGCCTTTCCGGCCGGCCGTCATGCCGGCCTGCCCGTCACACCCGGACGCGGACGCCCGGGCCCATCGTCGACGAAATGACGACGCTTCTCATGTACACGCCTTTCGCGGCGGCCGGCTTGGCCCGGTTGAGGGCGTCGATCAGCGCCATCAGGTTTTCGAGCAGCTTGTTCGACTCGAAGGACACCTTGCCGATCGGCGCATGCACGATACCGGCTTTGTCGAGGCGGAACTCGATTTTCCCCGCCTTGATTTCCTGCACGGCCTTGCCCACGTCGAAGGTGACCGTGCCGGCCTTCGGGTTCGGCATGAGACCCTTGCCCCCGAGCAGGCGGCCGAGCTTGCCGACCTCGGCCATCATGTCCGGCGTCGCCACGCAGACGTCGAATTCGAACCAGCCTTGCTGGATTTTCTGGATCAGGTCCTGATCGCCGACATAGTCGGCGCCTGCCGCTTCCGCTTCCTTCGCCTTCTCGCCCTTGGCGAAGACCAGCACGCGCCGCGTCTTGCCGGTGCCGTGGGGCAGCACGACGACGCCCCGCACGTTCTGATCCTGCTTCTTCGGGTCGACGCCCAGGCGGATGGCCGCTTCGACGGTTTCGTCGAATTTGGCCTTCGCCGTCTGCTTGACCAGCTCGATCGCCTGCGCCGGCTCATAGAGGGCGCTCTTGTCGACGAGCTTGGCCGCTTCCAGATATCGTTTGCCGTGTTTGGCCATGTTCGTAGATCCTCCCGTTAGTGGTGATAGCGGAGTACATCCTCCCACCGCCTGCAGCCCGCGCCGGCGATGGCCGGTGATGGCCGGCGGTTGCCGGCCATCCCGTCCTTCATTTTGCGTTCGGGCTGCCCGTGTCCACCCGGTTCCGCCTCCGGCGGCCCGTGCCGCCGGCGCGACCGGCGCCGGGTGCCGTCAGTCTTCGATGACGATGCCCATGCTGCGGGCCGTCCCTTCCACCATGCGCATGGCGGCTTCGATGGAGGCCGCGTTCAGGTCCTGCATTTTCGTTTCGGCGATTTCGCGCACCTTCGCGCGCTTCACCGTCGCCACTTTCTTCTTGTTCGGTTCACCGGAACCTTTTTCGATGCCGGCGGCCACGCGAAGCAGCACCGCAGCCGGCGGGGTCTTCGTGATGAAGGTGAACGAACGGTCTTCAAAAACCGAAATCTCCACCGGAATGACAAGACCAGCCTGATCGGCGGTACGGGCGTTGAACTCCTTGCAGAATTGCATGATGTTCACGCCGGCCTGGCCGAGCGCCGGACCCACCGGAGGCGCAGGGTTGGCTTTGCCTGCGGGAATTTGCAGCTTGACCACCTTGATGACTTTCTTGGCCATGTTCGGATTGACACCTCCTTGCCCGTAGTGTGGTGCAGCGGGAATGATCCCTCCCACGAAAAAAGCCTATCCGCTTGGAATAGACCTTCCAGAAACCGATTGCCGCGTCCGCGGCGGCCGCTGTCGCGGCATCATCCGCGGGCGCCGCCGGCCGGCCCGCCGTCTAGCGCGCCGATTCCGGCGCCGCTTTCCGGCGGCTGCCGCATCGGGCAGCTTCCGCTTCGGGCGGCGGTGCGGCAATTATATTTTTTCCACTTGAGTGAAATCCAGCTCAAGCGGGGTTTCCCTTCCAAACATGTTGACGCGGACCCTGATTTTGGCCTTGTCGGGCAAGATTTCTTCCACCGTGCCGACAAAATCGGAAAACGGTCCGTATTTGACCCGCACGTTCTCGCCCGGTTCGAAGTCGATTTTCGGTTTCGGATCCTCGATGCCCATTTGCCGCAGGATGGCCTCCGCCTCCTCCGGCATGAGCGGAATCGGTTTCGATCCCGAGCCGGTGGAACCGACGAATCCGGTCACGCCCGGCGTGTTGCGCACCACGTACCAGGAGTCGTCCGTCTGGATCATTTCCACGAGCACGTACCCCGGATACACTTTCCGCATGACCGTCTTCTTCTTGCCGTCCTTGTTGACGATCTCTTCTTCCATCGGAACGAGCACGCGGAAAATTTTGTCCTGCATCCCCATGGATTCCACGCGTTTTTCCAGATTCGCTTTTACCTTGTTTTCATACCCGGAATAGGTATGCACCACATACCAACGTTTCTCCATGGTCGACATCAGGAATCCCTCATTGAACCACAAAATCGAAGTTCCTCAGAAAAAGATTTCGACCAGCTGGGACAGACCGAGGTCGATCACATAAAAATAGAGCGTCACGAACGCGACCGTCACCAGCACCACGATCGTGTAGCTGACCAGCTCCTTGCGGGTCGGCCAGCGAACCTTCTTCAGTTCGGACCAGGCGCCGGCGAAAAAGGAAACGGTGGAGCTGAAGCCCCGTTTGATGCTTGAAAGGAAAGCCACCGAAACTACCTCCGTCCGTTAGCGAGTTTCCCGGTGAAGCACATGGCTGTTGCAGAACTTGCAATACTTCTTGAGCTCCAGGCGATCCGGATGCGTCTTTTTGTTTTTGTTCGTGATGTAGTTGCGTTGCTTGCACACCGTGCAGGCGAGCGTGACCGCCACGCGCATGGGTTGCACCTCCCGTCATGCCGATGAAGCCTTCCGATGAAGCCTTCTATGCTGATGAAAATGGTTGATGGAAAAGGGATCGCGAATGCGAATTTAGGGCTACCCTACGTACTCTATCACATGCCCGAACGCGTGTCAAGAATCGGATCGGCCGGAACCGTGCAACCGTCTGCCTTCCGCGCGCTTCGCTTCATCACCATTATGGGCAACATTCCCGCCGGCTAAACGAACGGCGCGAAACCGGCAGAACTTGCCAATGAACCGGAACATCCGCCCTGTCATTTCGCGAGTTGATCGACTTTTTCGAGCATTTCCCCGAGCCAACCCACCCAAACAAAAAACGTCCGTCATGCCGGACGTTCTTGGCTTGATTTCGTTTTCTCCCGTTTGCCGGGCTTGTCCCGTTAGACGATGACGTCCCGGACTTCCAGGTAGCGCTCCAGCTTGCGCTTGACGCGCTGCAGGGCGTTGTCGATGGATTTGACGTGCCGGTCGAGATCGACGGCGATTTCCTGGTACGAACGGCCGTCCAGGTAGAGCATCAGCACCTTGCGCTCCAGATCGCTCAAAATCTCGCCCATCTTGTCTTCCAGACCGTCGAATTCTTCCTTGTTGATGATCAGTTCTTCGGGATCGGAGACGCGGGTTCCGCAGATGACGTCGAGGAGCGTGCGGTCGGAATCTTCATCATAGATGGGCTTGTCCAACGAAACGTAGGAATTGAGCGGAATGTGTTTCTGGCGGGTGGCGGTCTTGATGGCGGTGATGATTTGACGCGTGACGCACAATTCGGCAAACGCCTTGAAGGAAGCCAGCTTGTCCCCGCGGAAATCGCGGATGGACTTGTAAAGGCCGATCATGCCTTCCTGCACGATGTCTTCCCGGTCGGCGCCGATCAGAAAATACGACCTGGCTTTGGCGCGCACGAAATTTCGATACTTGTTGATCAAGTATTCCAGTGCGTCGCTGTCTCCCTCTCGGACTGCCTCGACGATGTCTTCGTCCGATTTGTGTTCATAAACTGACATTCTGGCACCCTCGAGGTCGATACTCACCGAAATCCCTCCGACCTGCATCGTTGGGCCGCTCGCCGGCTCAAACTTAAAAATAAGTATACATTATGTAATCATCCATCGTCAACAAGCGGTCAAATCGTGCCAACGGCCCGAACCCCCCGCCGCTACCGTCCTCTCCGCCATTTTTCGAGCAGCGCCTTGAGCTCCTCTGGCAGCGTCTGGTCCAGCGTCGCCTTGCGGGGCGGCGGCTGTTCGAGCCGGCGCCGGATATTCTCTTCCGCTTCCCGCACCTGGATCAGGAGCTCCCGGGCGGACACCCGCAGGGCGCCGCGGCCGAAGGCGACGTGCTGTTCCGCGGAATCGCTGGTGGCCACCTGGATGACGGTTCCGCGGCCGGACAGGTCGCCGGCCATCCGTTCGATCACCTCGTCCGCCGTCTCCTTTTCCTTGGTAAAAATGACGTCCACGCCGCCGTGCCGGTATCTGGAGCCGGGGCCGGGCACCTGGTGGGCGTCAAAGACGACGATGACCGTTTTCCCGGAATATCCCCTGTAGTTCGCCAGCATGTCGAGCAGCCGGTCCCGGGCGTCCTCCAGGCTGTCGTCCGCCAGCCTGGAAAGTTCGGGCCAGGCGCCGATCATGTTGTAGCCGTCCACGAGCAGAACCTGTTTCATCCGTCTCCCATGCCGCGCCTTACCGTTTATCGCCCGTCGTTTCGCCCGCCGGAACGCCTTTCACCGCAAGCCGCCGCTGCCGGACGATCTCATACAGCAGCACGCCCGCCGCCACCGACGCGTTCAGCGACTGGATGCGGCCCAGCATCGGCAGCCGGACGAGAAAATCGCACTTTTCCCGCACCAGGCGGCCGAGTCCGCGGTTTTCGTTGCCGATCACCAAGGCCAGCGGACCGGTCAAATCCGCATCGAACGCCTCCTTCTCCGCCGACGCGTCGGCTCCGGCCACCCAGATGCCTGATTCCTTGAGCCGGTCGATCGTCTGCGCCAGGTTCGCCGTCCGGGCCACCGGGACGTATGCCGCCGCGCCGGCGGACACTTTGGCCACCGCGGCCGTCAGGCCGGCGGACCGCCGCCGCGGGATGACGACCCCGTGCACGCCGGCGGCGTCCGCCGTCCGCAGCATGGAGCCCAGGTTGTGGGGATCCTCGATTTCATCCAGCAGCAGCAAAAGCGGCGGGTCGCCCTTGCGCTCGGCCGCGGCGAGCACGTCTTCCAGGTCGGCGTATTCCAGCGCCGCCGCCTGGGCCGCCACCCCCTGGTGCTGGATCCCGGGCACCGCCTGGTCGAGACGCCGCCTGTCCACCGACTGGACCGGCACGCCCGCTTCCTTCGCCAGCTGAAGGATCGCGGCGAGGGGCTGTTTCGAGGCGCCTTCGGCAATCCAGATTTTGTGGACCGGCCGCCCGGCCCGCAGCGCTTCAAGCACCGTATGCCGGCCGGCCAGCCATTCCCCTTCGCCGCCTTCGGCAAGCCGGTCGCCGCGGGCGCGCCGGCCGCCGTCGAAAAGCGTTCCTCCGTCGGCATGCCGGTCCCCGTCGATGCGCCGGGCGATGCCGGCCCCTCCGGCGGCTCCGCCGGCTTTGCGGCGTCCGGTTCCATCCCGCTCCGCGCGTTCCCCGCGCCCGGTCCCGCTGCCTCTCCCCGTGCCTTCATTGCGCTTCATGCGCTCATTCCTCCTCCATGTGCCGGACCGCCCGCTCCAGCAGCCCGTTCAGCCGCTCAAGCCGGCCGGTGTAATAGAGATGGCCGATCAGGCATTCGAAGGCGGTGCTTCTCCGGTACTCGATCATGTCCGCGCTTTTCGGCGCGGTGCCGGATTTCGCCCCGAGCCCGCGGCGAACGACTTCCAGCTCCTCCTCCGTCAGTTCGGACATCCATTCCGCCAGGATGCGGGACTGGGCCCGGGCCGCCACGAAACGGGTCGCTTCCTTGTGCAGATGATGGGGCCGGTGATTCTGCTTCGAAAGCAAATATTGCCGGACATACACTTCATAGATCGCGTCCCCGATATAGGCCAGGGCCAGCGGATGGAGCTGATCCGCGGGCTTGCCCGGCGAGAGCGGAAACCAGGTGGGGTCCATGGTCCGGTCGACGCCTCACTTTCTGCGCCAGCGCACGCCCTGGGGCGTGTCTTCCAGCACGATGCCCCGGGCGGCCAGCCGGTCGCGGATGGCGTCGGCCAGCGCCCAGTTTTTCTGTCGGCGGGCTTCCTGCCGCTCGGCGATCAGCCGCTCCACTTCCTCGTCGAGGATGGCGCCGTCCGAAAGCCCGGCGATGCCGAGCACGCCGTTGACCCGGTCGAACCAGGCCAGCGCCGCTTCCAACGCGCCGCGGGAAACCCGCTCCCGCCTGAGCAGCTGATTCGTTTCGCCGACCCATTCGAAAACGGCGGCGATGGCGTCGGGCGTGTTGAAATCGTCGGCCATCCGGGAGGCGAACGCCTCTTCCAGCTCCAGCAGCCGCGCCAGGTAGGCGGCTTCCGCCGGATCGGACGCCGCGGACGCGCCCGCCGGCTCCGTCCCGGCCGCGGACGGTCCCGCCGCTCCCGCTTCCGCCGACAGCCGGTGCCGGAGCGCATGCAGGCAGTTTTCGATGCGCTCCACGGCCCCCTTCGCCTGGGCCAGCCCCTCGTCGCTGAAGTTCAGCGGATTGCGGTAGTGGGTCGACAGCATGAAAAAGCGGATCGCTTCCGGCCGCCACGCTTTCAGCAAATCCCGCACGTTGATGACGTTGCCGAGGGATTTGGACATTTTCTCGTCGCGGATGTGGATGTAGCCGTTGTGCATCCAGTAGCGGGCCAGCGGCTTGCCGGTTAGCGTCTCCGACTGGGCGATCTCGCATTCGTGGTGGGGAAACGTCAGGTCATGCCCGCCGCCGTGGATGTCCAGCGTGTCCCCCAGATAGCGGCGCGCCATGGCGGAGCACTCGATGTGCCAGCCCGGCCGGCCTTTGCCCCACGGGGAGTCCCAGCAAATTTCGCCGGGCTTCGCCTTCTTCCAGAGCACGAAATCCCGCGGGTCTTCCTTCCGCTCGTCCACCTGGACGCGGATGCCGTACTGGAGCTGTTCCGTCTTCTGCCCGGACAGCTTGCCGTAGCCGGGAAAGGCCGACGTGCGGAAAAACACGTCGCCGCCGCTTTCATAGGCCGCCCCTTTTTCCACCAGCTGGCGGATGAACTCGATGATGGCGCCGATGTTTTCCGTCACCCGCGGGTGGACGTCGGCCTCCCGCACGAAGAGCGCCTTCGCGTCTTCCAGGTAGTGGCGGATGAACGTTTCCGCCAGCTCCGGCACCGGCACGCCCGTTTCTTCCGACCGTTTGATCAGCTTGTCGTCCACGTCGGTGAAGTTGACCACGAACCGGACTTCATAGCCCGAATAGACGAAAAAGCGGCGCACCACGTCGAAAAAGATCATCGGCCGGGCGTTGCCGACGTGGATGTAGTCGTACACCGTCGGCCCGCACACGTACATGTTGACCTTGCCCGCTTCCACGGGGACGAACGGCTCCTTCTTCCCCGTCAACGTGTTGTGGATGCTGATCGCTCTCATGATTCCTCCCCGCTTTGCCGGCGCAGCCGCTCGATTTCCGCCTTGAGTTCGTCGATCTGCTGCTGCAGCCTCTGGATCTGGTCCGCCAGCGGATCGTCCTTGGCGCGCTGGTGATCCAGGCTGTCGACGCGGACGCCGTTTCTTCGCACCAGCCGGCCCGGAATGCCGACCACCGTGGAACGGGGCGGCACTTCCTGCAGCACGACGGCATTGGCCCCCACATAGGAGTAGTCCCCGATTTTGAAGGACCCGAGGATTTTCGCCCCGGCGCCGATCACCACGTTGTTGCCGATGGTCGGATGGCGCTTGCCCTTTTCCTTGCCCGTTCCGCCCAGCGTGACCCCCTGGTACAGCACCACGTTGTCGCCGATTTCGCACGTTTCGCCGATGACCACGCCCATGCCGTGATCGATGAACAGCTTGTTTCCGATCCGGGCGCCGGGATGGATCTCGATGCCGGTCATGAACCGGCTGAACTGCGAAATGATGCGGGCGATCGTGAACATGTTCCGGTTGTAGAACCAGTGGGCGATCCGGTGGGCCCACACGGCGTGGAGTCCGGAGTACGTGAAGATCACCTCGAATACATTTTTGGCCGCCGGGTCGTTTTCAAAAACGGCCTCGATATCGGATTTGATCCGTCGGAACATGGCAACAGCCCTCCACCAGCCACTTCGATTCCGGAAAAACGGAAGACGCCCCTGCAGCATGCGCTGCAGAGGCGTCCGGTGAACGCGGTTCCACTCTGCTTGGACGCCGGGTGTCGGCGTCCGTCTCTTCACCCTTAACGCGGGTGTCGACGAATTCCCCTGACAGCGCGTGCCGTTTCAGGAAACCGGCTCCCGGGTGCACTTCCGCCACGCCGGCGAATGGACGGCTTCCAGCCCGTCCGCGGTCCGCGGAACCGGCCGTCCTCTCTGGAAATCCCGGTCATGCGTACTTTCCCGTTCGTCGCCTGTGAACGCGATAAAGCTTTTTTATATCCGATAGTATAGCGGAAACGCGGGCCGCTGTCCATGGCGGACGGGCGGCCGTTTCGCCGTCCCGTCACGCGCCGGACCGGGCCAGCCGTTCCTTCAGGCGCCGGACCACCTTGTCGCGGCCGAGCAGGGCGATCGTCCTGTTCAAATCCCGCCCGTGGGTCTGTCCCGTCAGCGCCACGCGGATCGGCATGAACAGGCCTTTGCCCTTGGCGCCGGTTTCCCGCTGCACCTCTTTCAGCATGGCGCCGGCAGACTCCGCCGTCAGCTCCGGAGACGCTTCGACTTGCCTCAGAAACGCCTCCAACACGGCGGGCACCTGCGGTTCGGCCAGCACCGCCAGCCCCTCTTCCTCAAAGACCGGCTCTTCCCGGAAAAACATCTCCGCCAGGTGGACGATGTCGGCGGCGCAACCGAGCTGCTCCTGATACAGGGCGGCCAGGTCGCGGACATAGCGGCGGGCCGCCTCGTCGGGTTCCGCGGGCAGCCAGCCCGCCTTCTGCAGATGCGGGATGCAAAGCGCCGCGATCCGTTCCGGATCCGCCTGCTTGATGTACTGGTTGTTCATCCATTTCAGCTTCTCCGGATCGAAGACGGCCGGGCTCCTGGACAGCCGGTTTTCGTCGAACATGCGGATGAGCTCCTCGCGGCTGAGCAGCTCCCGTTCCTCTTCCGGCGACCAGCCGAGCAGGGAAATGTAATTGAACAGCGTCTCCGGCAGGTAGCCGAGGGCGTCGTATTGCTCGATGAACTGGATGACCGACTCGTCGCGCTTGCTCAGTTTTTTGCGCTGTTCGTTGACGATGAGCGTCATGTGGCCGAACCGCGGCGGCTCCCAGCCGAACGCTTCATACAGCATCAGTTGGCGGGGCGTGTTGGTGATGTGGTCTTCGCCGCGCAGCACGTGGCTGATGCGCATGAGGTGGTCGTCGACCACCACGGCAAAATTGTAGGTCGGGATGCCGTCCTGCCGGACGATGACGAAATCGCCGAAATCGTCGGAGGAGAAGCGGATTTCGCCCTTCACCATGTCCGCGAAGGCATACTCCCGTCCCTCCGGCACCCGGAACCGGACGCTCGGTTTGCGCCCTTCCGCCTCCAGCCTGCGGCGTTCCTCGTCGGTCAGATGGCGGCACGTGCCGGCGTATTTCGGCGTCAGCCCGAGGGAAAGCTGCCGCTCCCGCTCGGCGGCCAGTTCCTCTTCCGTGCAGTAGCAATGATAGGCCAGACCCTTGTCCAGCAATTCGTCGCAATGGGCTTTGTAGATGTCCAGCCGCTCCGACTGGCGGTACGGTCCGTACGGCCCGCCCACGTCCACGCTTTCATCCCAGTCCACGCCGAGCCAGCGCAGATAGGACAGCTGGTTTTCCTCGCCGCCGGCCACGTTGCGTTTCTGGTCGGTGTCCTCGATGCGGATGATGAACCGGCCGCCGTGGCGGCGGGCAAACAGATAGTTGAAAATTGCCGTGCGCGCGTTGCCGATGTGCAGATGCCCCGTCGGGCTCGGCGCGTAGCGCACCCGGATGTCCTTGCCGTCGGTGGTCATGTGCGGTCTCCTCCCATTCGTTCAATCGGCTCCGCCGGCGCGGACCAAAAGCACGACGGCCTGCGCGGCGACGCCTTCTTCCCGGCCGACGAATCCCATTTTCTCCAGCGTGGTCGCCTTGATGTTGAGCCGGTCCGTCCCGCAGCCGAGCACGTCCGCGATGCGCTGCTTCATCGCTTCGGCGTGCGGGCCGATCTTCGGCCGCTCCGCCATGACGACCATGTCCGCGTTGCCCAGGGCATAGCCGTCCGCCGTCGCCAGTTGCCACACCCGCCCGAGCAGGTCCAGCGAGTCGGCGTCCTTCCAGGCGGGATCGGTGTCGGGAAAATGCCGGCCGATGTCCCCGCGGCCGAGGGCGCCCAGAATGGCGTCCGCCAGCGCGTGCAGCAGCACGTCGGCGTCGGAATGGCCGAGAAGTCCTTTGTCGTGCGGAATCGTTACGCCGCCGATGATGCACGGCCGGCCTTCCGCAAAACGGTGCACGTCGAACCCGAGTCCGACCCTGAACACGATTCCCGCCTCCCCCGGTGCCTTCCGAATATGTCCGGCCGGGTCCGGTTACCGCCCGGAAGCGGTCCGGCCGCCCAGCCACAGCTCCGCCAGCTCGAGATCTTCCGGCGTCGTGATTTTGATGTTGCGGTAATCGCCCATCACCAATTGGACGGGGATGCCGAGCCGCTCCGCCGCCGACGCGTCGTCCGTGGCGACGAAGCCGTCGGCCAGGGCGGCGTCGATGGCCCGCAAAAGGTCCGCGCGGCGGAACACCTGCGGCGTCTGCACCGCCCACAGGCGGCTGCGGTCAGGCGTCGCTTCCACCATCCCCTCCGAATCCGCCAGCTTGATCGTGTCTTTCACCGGCACGGCGGCCACCGCGCCGCCCGCGCGCCGGGCGGCTTCCACGCACCGCCGGATGACGCCGGGCGCAACCAGCGGACGGGCGCCGTCATGGACGATCGCCCACTCCGCGCCGAGCGCCAGGAGCCCTTCGCGGACGGAGTGCGGCCGCTCCGCGCCGCCGGGCACCACCCGGCGGACGGCCGAAAGCCCGTATTCGCGGCACAGCGCCTCCGCCCGCTCCGCGTCCTCCGCGGCCGCCACCAGCACGATTTCTGCCACGCCGGCGGCTTCCAGCGCTTCGAGGGCGTGCACCACGACGGGCTTGCCGGCAAGCGGCAGAAACGTCTTGCGGTCGGCGGCGCCCATGCGCGTGCCCCGTCCGGCCGCCACCACCACGGCGCCCACGTTGTCCATGGCGTTTTCCCCCGCATGAAGCTTTATGATTGCGGCATGATGCATGATGCCAAAAAACGTTCGAAAATCCGTCCTGACGGACAAAAACCGGCCTTCCGCAAAGGAAGGTCCGGTTTTCAGTATAATCCTTTTATTGCGCTTTTTCCAACAATTTCGGCTTGGCGAAAATCATCCGGCCCGCCGACGTCTGCAGCACGCTGGTGACCAGCACGTCCACCTTCGACCCGATGTGCTCGCGGCCGCCTTCCACCACGATCATCGTCCCGTCATCCAGGTAGGCGACGCCCTGGCCGTATTCCTTGCCGTCCTTGATCACCTGCACGGCGATTTCTTCCCCGGGCAGGACGACCGGCTTGATGGCGTTCGCGAGATCGTTGATGTTGAGGACGGGCACGCCCTGCAGCTCGCATACCTTGTTCAGGTTGAAGTCGTTGGTGAGCACCTGGCCGCCCAGCAGCCGGGCCAGCCGGACCAGCTTGCTGTCCACTTCCTGCACGTCGTCGAAGTCGCCTTCGTAAATGACCACGTCCACGTCCTGTTCCTTCTGCATTTTGTTGAGGATGTCCAGGCCGCGCCGCCCCCGGTTCCTTTTGAGCAGATCGGACGAGTCGGCGATGCGCTGCAGTTCTTCCAGCACGAATTCCGGAATGACCAGCGTCCCTTGGATGAATCCGGTTTTGCAGATGTCGGCGATCCGGCCGTCGATGATGACGCTGGTGTCCAGGATTTTCGGCGGTTCCTTCCTGACGGCCGTCCGGGCCTGTTCGTCCGGGCGGCGCCCCTTGAGACCGGACAGCCAGGCGATCACCTCGTCCTTGCGGGAAAAACCGAAACGCATCCCGAGCCCGCCCAGGATGACGGACACGAGAAACGGCACGAATCCGGCCGATCCGCTTGCCGCCGCAAGGCTCGGATAAAGCAGCAGCGACACGAACAACCCGGCCACGAGCCCGGCGAGCCCGGCCGTCATTTGCGAAATCGGCAGCTCCCGCACGTACCGGTCCACCTGCCGCACCAGGCGGCCTCCCGATTCGATGCCGACGGCGGCGCATGCCGCCAGCACGAGGGCGCCGGTCATGGCGGCGAGCCAGGGCAGGAGCGGAAGGAAGCCGTCATCCGCGGTCTGGCCCGGCATCCAGAAGGCGCGTCCCGACGCCGCATACCGGTAGCCGGCCAACGCGCCGAGCAGGGCAACGGAAGCCGTCAGCGCCTTTTTCCACATCGTTTCACCCCCTTTGTCCATCCATCAGTATGAACCAAAAAGTGGCACCCTAACCGGCCGGGAACCGTTTTTTCGCCGAAGGGGGCGGCAAACTGGGAAAAATGCCATCAATCCGCTATAATAACAAAAGAATGACAACAACCGGGGTGAACCGATCATGTCCGTGCAAAGCCTGAAACCGTTCCAGGATCAAGTGTCCGACGTGCTCATCCGCCACCGCAGCCTGCTGGACGTCATGTCCAAGTTTTCGCAGACGAACGCCGCGGTCAACCGCGCCGTCACGAAGGCGATCACCGAATGCGGCTGCATCCGGGTCGAGGCCGACAAGCAGCCCTATTACGATCCCGATCTGACGCCCGCCCAGCTCAGGCTTCTCGCTTCCACCCACGTCAAGGGCGAGCTGTGCGAATCGTGCATGGAAAACGTCGTCAAGGAGCTCGGCCGCAACCTGTTCTACATGTCCGCCCTCGGCTGCCTGCTGCGCATCAACCTGGACGACGTGCTGGACCATGAAATGAAAAAAATGCAGACCCTCGGATTTTTCAACATGTCGTAAAGCAGGCAAGCGTTCCGCTGAACGCATCGCCCGTTTTGACCGCGCAAAAAGGCCTCCGGTCGCCGCACGGCCGTCATGGCCGCTAGAGCCCCGGAGGCCTTGGTTCTTTTTTCAAACCGCCCGCCGGCGGTCCATCCGCTTTTTCCACATCCGTGCCCGGCGCGGTTCACGCGCGGTTCACGGATCGCCGTATTGCGTCCGGTCGTCCGCGTCCTTGCGCCTTCTCGGCCGCTTCATCCGGCGCGGGTTCTCCCGGAGTCCGAGCAGCGCATAGATGACGAGCGGCACGGCCATCAGCTTGAGCAGCAGGCCGGGATTGAAAATGGCCAGCGACGCCAATGACGCCACCAGGACCGTGAGCAGCAGGAGGTTGCGGCGGTACAGGCGGAACTGCTTGAAGTTCGGATATTTGACGGTGCTGATCATCAGGACCGACAGCGCCAGTTCCACGACGACAAGCACCGGCGCCGTCAGCTCGGCGTGAAACAGCGCGGCGATGGCCAGCACGCCCCCCGCGGCGGGAATCGGCAGGCCGGTGAAATGGGTGCCGGTTCCGTCGGTCACGTTGAACCGGGCCAGCCGCAGGGCGCCGCATACCGGAAACAGGCTCGTCGCCGTCCAGGCGACGACCGCCCATGCCGCCGATTCCGAATGGCCCTGGAACGCGACGGCATACAGCACGAACGCGGGGGCGACGCCGAAGGAAATGACGTCGCTCAGCGAATCCAGTTCCTTGCCGAACTCGCTCTGCACGTTGAGCGCCCGGGCCACCCTTCCGTCGAGACCGTCCAGCAGCATGGCGAGGATCACCAGCATGGCGGCCGTTTCGGCTCCCCCGTTGAAGACGAGGATGATCGAAAGGATGCCGAGCACCAGATTGCCGATCGTAAACAGGCTGGGAAGCGACCTTGCGAACATGCTGTCGTTCACCCCGTCGTTGTCCATGCGCCGGATGCGGCCGAGCGTGTCGAAACCGGGCATGTGATCATTATTATGATTCTAGGGAATTCGAATATGTCTGTCAATGAGCAGCTGCTCCTCGATCCGCTTCAGTCCCTGCTTGATCGTCCTCGCCCGCACTTCGCCGATGCCGTCCACTTCGTCCAGATCCTCGATGTCCGCTTCGCGGATCGGCGTGAGATTGCCGAAATGTTCCACCAGGTTGCCGATGATGATCGACGGCAGCCGCGGGATCCGGTGCAGCACCCGGTAGCCCCGCGGGACGGCGATTTCTTCGGCCAGCGAGTTGACGTGCGGATAGCCGAGCATGCGGATCAGCAAATGGTGGTCCAGCAGCTCCTCGGAACTCATCCGCTTGAAGGCGCAGAAAATGTCCCGGATTTTCTCGTCGGACGGATCCCGGCTGTAGTCCTTGAGCAGCAGCTTCGTTTCTTCCGTCACGTTGCCGGCCAGCTCTTCCACCTGCATTTCGATCAGCCGGCCCTCCGTGCCCAGCTCCGTGATGTAGTTCATGATCTCTTCCTGCACGCGGATGACCATGAACGCCCGCTGGATCACGCTGGCCACGTCCAGCAGGGTGACCGTTTCCTCGAACTCGGCCGCCCCGAGATCGGTGAACGCCTGATCCAGCGCCTTCCGGTAGTTTTCCAGCGTCTGGATGGCCTGGTTCGCCTTCGTCAGGATGACGCCGATCTCCTTCAGCGAGTAGCGCAGATTGCCCTGGTACAGGGTGATGACGTTCCGCCTCTGGGAAATGGACACGACGAGGCGGCCCGTCTGCCGGGCCACCCGTTCCGCCGTGCGATGGCGGATGCCCGTTTCGCTGGACGGGATGGAGGAATCGGGAACGAGCTGCGTGTTGGCGTACATGATCCGGCTCAAATCTTCGCTGAGGATGATGGCGCCGTCCATTTTGGCCAATTCATACAGATTGTTGGGCGAAAACTCGCAGTTGATGTAGAACCCCCCGTCCACCAGCGCCATCACTTCCGGCGAACAGCCGACGACGATCAGTCCGCCCGTCTTGGCCCGGAGCACGTTGTCCAGGCCTTCCCTGAACGGCGTTCCCGGCGCCACGAGCCGCAGCAGGCTGCCCATCGTTTCGCGATCCTGTACGTCCGTTTTCAAAGCCGCCCTTCCCCCTCATGATCACAGCCGGTCCGTTTCGAATCTTTTCATATGGAAGCGTCCGGACATGCCGGCATCCCGCGCCGTCATTCGTCCAGCGCCGCCCGCAGCGCGTCGCCCACGGTCCGGACGCCGATCACCTCGAGCCCCCGCGGCGGCCTGAAGCCCTTCAGGCTGCCTTCCGGCACGATCACCCGCTTGAACCCCAGTTTCTCCGCTTCCCTGACGCGCTGTTCAATTCTCGAGACGGCCCGCACCTCGCCGGTCAGGCCGACTTCGCCGAACACGACGTCGCCCGGGCGGGTCGGTTTGTCCCGATAGCTGGACGCGACCGCCACGGCCACGGCCAGATCGGCCGCCGGTTCCACCAGCCGGACGCCGCCCGCCACGTTCACGTAGGCGTCCTGGTTTTGCAGAAACAATCCGAGCCGCTTCTCCAGCACGGCCAAAATCAGGGCCAGCCGGTTGTGGTCCACGCCCGCCGTCATGCGGCGCGGCGTCGGAAACGTCGTCGGCGCCACCAGCGCCTGCAGTTCCACCAGCATCGGGCGGGTGCCTTCCATGCTGGCGGTGACGATGGAGCCGGACGCGCCGGCCGGCCGTTCCGCCAGAAACATTTCCGACGGGTTCGCCACCTCCCGCAGCCCCGATTCCATCATTTCGAAAATGCCGATCTCGTTGGTGGAGCCGAAGCGGTTTTTCACCGCCCGCAGGACGCGGAACGCATGGTGCCGCTCCCCCTCAAAATATAGCACAGCATCCACCATGTGCTCCAGCAGCCGCGGCCCGGCGATGGCGCCTTCCTTCGTCACGTGGCCGACGAGCACGGTGGCGACGCCCCGGATTTTGGCAATGCGCAAAAAATGCCCCGTGCACTCCCGCACCTGGCTGACGCTGCCCGGCGCCGATTCGACGGACGGGTGGTACACCGTCTGGATGGAATCGATGACGGCCAGTTCCGGCTTCACCTCGTCGATCGCCGCCGCGATTTCGTCCATGTTCGTCTCGCTCAGCACGTACATCCGCTCCGCCAGCGCGCCGATCCGCTCCGCCCGCATCTTCGTCTGCCGGGCCGATTCCTCCCCGGAGACGTACAGCACCTTGTGCCCGCGGGACGCGATGGCGTTGGACGCCTGCAGAAGCAGGGTGGATTTGCCGATGCCGGGATCGCCGCCGACCAATAGCAGCGAGCCGGGGACAAGCCCGCCTCCCAGCACCCGGTCCAGTTCCGAAATGCCGGTCAGCACGCGGGCTTCCCGGCCGCTTTCGATATGGGTGATCGACACCGGTTTCTGCCTCGGCTGCGCCAGGCCGATGCCCGCGCGGCCGGATGCCTTTTTTTCGATCCGCTCCTCCGCGAAGGTGTTCCAGGCCTGGCAGCCGGGGCATCGGCCCAGCCACTTGGGCGACTCGTAGCCGCAGGAACCGCACACGAACACGCTGCCCGTCGATTTTGCCACCGCGCCGGAACCCCATTTCATTCCGAAATTTGCATGTCATGACAAGTTTATCACGTTCCCGGCGGACTGAAAACCCTGGCGGCAGACCCGGACAACGGGACGATTGGAGGACGATTCGGACCGTTTGTCGGCGTGGGGCGGGTGCGGGGAACGGGGCGTTCGGCGGGGGATGCGGACATTTTGTCCTCATCGAACGTTCATCGACCCAAATGGGCAAAAAGCGCCGCCCGGTTCCCGGCAGCCGGGAACGGGCGGCGCTTCGCATGACGTGGGTTGCGCACCCTGCCAGCTCAAGCATGCGCTGATTCCGCCTTGCGTCAAATATGCGGCATGCGCGTGCGGCATGCGCGGCATGACCGGTCGTCACGGCGCGGCCGCAACGCCGTGCTGCTTCTCGACGACGAGCTGGCCGTCGCGCACGTCGATCAGCACTTTGTCTCCCTTGGCGATGGATCCTTTGAGCAGCTCCTCGGAGAGCCGGTCTTCGATGTGCTTCTGGATGGCCCGGCGCAGCGGGCGGGCGCCGTACTGCGGATCGTAGCCTTCCTTCGCCAGGAACTTCTTGGCTTCCTCGGAGAGGGTGAACTCGATGTCCTGCTCCTTCAGCCGCTTGGCCAGTTCGTCGGCCATCAGCGAGACGATGCGGCCGATGTGCTCCTCGTTCAGCGAATGGAAGACGATGATTTCGTCGATCCGGTTCAGGAACTCGGGCCGGAACGTCCGCTTCAGTTCGCCCATCACCTTGTCCTTCATGTCGTTGTAGTCCCGTTCTTCGTCGCTTGTCGCCGTAAAGCCGAGGGTGCCGTTTTTCTTGATCGTTTCGGCGCCGACGTTGCTGGTCATGATGATGAGCGTGTTGCGGAAGTCGACGACGCGGCCCTTGGAGTCCGTCAGCCGGCCGTCCTCCAGCACCTGCAGCAGGATGTTGAACACTTCCGGATGGGCTTTCTCGATTTCGTCAAGCAGGACGACGGAGTACGGCTTGCGGCGCACTTTCTCCGTCAGCTGGCCGCCTTCCTCGTAGCCGACGTATCCCGGGGGCGCACCGACGAGGCGGCTTGTGGAATGTTTCTCCATGTATTCCGACATGTCGATCCGGATGACGGCGTTCTCGTCGCCGAACAGCGCTTCCGCCAGCGCGCGGGCCAGCTCCGTCTTGCCGACGCCCGTCGGGCCGAGGAAAATGAAGGAGCCCATCGGCCGCTTCGGATCCTTCAGCCCGGCGCGGGCCCGCCGGATCGCCTTGCTGACCGCTTTGACCGCCTCGTCCTGGCCGATGACCCGGCCGTGCAGGATCGATTCCATGTTGAGCAGCCGCTCCGTCTCTTCCTGGGCCAGCTGGCTCACCGGAATGCCGGTCCAGCTGGAGACGATCTGGGCGATGTCCTCCGCGAAGACGGCGGAATCCGTGCGGCCCTGCTTTTCTTTCCATTCATTCTTCGTCCGCTCCAGCTCTTCCCGGATTTTCTGCTCCGTGTCGCGCAGCGAGGCCGCTTTCTCGAATTCCTGGCTCTGCACGGCGGCGTCCTTCTCTTTGCGGATGTTTTCCAGCTTCTGCTCCAGTTCCTTCAGGTTCGGCGGCACCGTGTAGGAGCGCAGCCGCACCTTGGAGCACGCCTCGTCGATCAGGTCGATGGCCTTGTCCGGCAGGAACCGGTCGGTGATGTACCGGTCGGACAGCTTCACCGCCGACTCGATCGCTTCGTCGGTGATTTTCACGCGGTGATGCGCCTCGTACCGGTCGCGCAGGCCCCGCAAAATCTGCACCGTTTCCTCCGGCGTCGGCTGGTCCACCATGATCGGCTGGAACCGGCGTTCCAGCGCGGCGTCCTTCTCGATGTATTTCCGGTATTCATCCAGCGTCGTCGCGCCGATGCACTGCAACTCGCCCCGCGCCAGCGCCGGTTTGAGGATGTTGGAGGCGTCGATGGCGCCTTCCGCGCCGCCCGCCCCGATCAGCGTGTGCAGCTCGTCGATGAACAGGATGACGTTGCCCGCCTGGCGGATTTCGTCCATGATTTTTTTCAGCCGGTCCTCAAACTCGCCCCGGTATTTCGTGCCGGCGACGACGGACCCCATGTCCAGCGTCATGACCCGCTTGTCGCGCAGCGTTTCCGGAATTTCGTTGTTGACGATTTTCTGCGCCAGCCCTTCCGCGATGGCCGTCTTGCCGACGCCCGGTTCGCCGATCAGCACCGGGTTGTTTTTCGTCCGGCGGCTGAGCACCTGGATGACCCGCTCGATTTCCTTCGTGCGGCCGATGACCGGGTCCAGATTGCCTTCCCGGGCGGCGGCCGTCAGGTCGCGGGCGAGGGAATCCAGCGTCGGCGTGCTGACGTTGTGCGGCACGTGGTGGCTCGGCGCGACGGATTCGCTGCTGCCGAGCAGCTGCAGCACCTGCTGCCGGGCTTTGTTGAGGCTGACGCCGAGGTTGTTGAGCACCCGGGCGGCAACGCCTTCGCCTTCCCGGATCAGGCCGAGCAGGATGTGCTCCGTGCCGACGTACGTGTGGCCGAGCTTGCGCGCTTCATCCATGGACAGTTCGATCACTTTCTTGGCCCGCGGCGTATAGGCGATGTTGATGGGCTGCTCCATGCCGCGGCCGATCAGCGACTCGACCTCGTCCTGGATTTTCTCGAGGGAAAGGCCGAGCCCGATGAGCGCCTTGGCGGCAATGCCCTCGCCTTCGCGCACGAGGCCGAGCAGGATATGTTCCGTGCCGATGTTGTTGTGGCCCAGACGCACCGCCTCTTCCTGGGCGAGCGCCAGCACCTTCTGGGCCCGTTCCGTAAATCTGCCGAACATCATGGTCCAACACCTCCGTTGGAATGGTTTCTCTCCGCGATGGTTTCACTCCGTGCCGGTTCCTCTCCGCAATGGGTTCCCCGGTCCGGCCGCCTCATGTCCGCAATTTCGAACGGATCAGCTCCGCCCGGCGGACGTCCCGTTCTTCCGGCGACAGGTTCTCCCCGGCGTATTGCTGCAGGAAAGCGGGCTGCGTCATGACGACGAGTTCCATCAGTTTCTTCGGATCCACCCCCTGGATCAGCCCGAGTTCGCAGCCGAGCCGGACGTCGCTGAGCCGCTGCGCCGCCTCCTTCGAATCGATGACGGCGGCATGGGAAAGGATGCCGAGGGACCGGTTGACGCGGTCGAGGATGCGGATTCTCGACTCCGCGAGCAGTTTTTGCCGGGCCGCCCGCTCATGGCCGATGATCTGCATGACGACGCCGTACAGATTGTCCACGATGTCCTCTTCCGATTTGCCGAGGGTGATCTGGTTGGACACCTGGAACAGGTTCCCCGTCGCCTCGCTGCCTTCCCCGTACAGCCCGCGCACGACGAGGCCGAGCTGGGAAATGGCGGACAGGATCCGGTTGATCTGCTGGGTGAGCACCAGGGCCGGCAGGTGCATCATCACCGACGCCCGCATGCCGGTGCCGACGTTGGTCGGACAGCTGGTCAAATAGCCGCGCCGCTCGTCAAAGGCAAAATCCAGCTTCGCCTCGAAAATGTCGTCGATCTGGCTCGCCAGGTCCCACGCTTCCTTCACCTGCAGGCCCGGGAACAAAATCTGGATGCGCAGGTGGTCTTCCTCGTTGATCATGATGCTGATCGACTCGCTCTTGTTCAGCACCACCGCCCCGCGCCTCGATTCGTTGACCAGCGCCGGGCTGATCAGATGCTTTTCCATCAGCACCCGTTTGGCCAGATCGGACAGATTGTCCAGCTCGATCAGCCGGAAGGCGTCGATTTCGCCCAGTTCCTCGGAATCCAGCACCGCCCGGACGCGGCTGAGCGTCTCGCCGGCATGCTTGTTGGTGGCCAGAATCGGAAACGGGATGTCCCGGATGTTGCGGGCCAGACGCACCCGGCTGCTGATCACGATGTCGGATTCCGGACCCTCTCCCTTCATCCATTCGCTTTTCGCTTCCAGATTGACGGATTTCCCCGCCATGGCTGCCTTTCCTCCTCTCTGGGCGTTCTTCCCGGTTTTCGCCGCGGACGCGTCCCCGTCTTGTCCCGGACGTTTTCCCGTGCCCGTCAGGCTTTCTTCCCGGTTTCCTTCTCCAATCTGCGGATTTCGTCCCGGAGTACCGCCGCCTTCTCGAATTCCTCATTTTGCACCGCCTGCGCCAGCCTGGCCTTCAGTTGCTCCAGCTGTTTGCGGGTGTGCAGCACCCCGCCGGAACGGCGGGGAATTTTGCCCACGTGGGCGGTGTTGCCGTGGATCCGGCGAAGCAGCGGGTCCAGCCGGGCGGAGAAGTACCGGTAGCAGGCGCTGCAGCCGAAGCGGCCCATCTTGCTGAATTGGGCGTAGGTCATGCCGCACTCCCGGCACTGCAGCTGCTTCGGTTCGCCGCCCTGGATGTGGCCGGGATGGTTCAGGTCCAGATCCAGGAGTCCCGATATCAGATTGTGAATGGAAAAACCGTTGCTCGTCCCGGGGATGATTTCCCCCTTCTCCCTGGCGCACGCGTCGCACAGATGATATTCCGTCTTGTCCCCGTTCACGATTTTCGTGAAATGCAGCGTCGCCGGCCTGATGCCGCATTCCTGGCATTGCATGGCGGTTTCCTCCCCGTGGGTGGTTTGACGTTGCCGGTGGTCAGCGGCCGAGCAGGGCCACCAGCATGTTCTTGAGCAGCGATGCGCGAACCCGGTCGCGCAGCGGCAGGTTGACCGGAAGCGAGTCGCGGGACACCGCGGCGACGAGCGCCCGGGCTTCCCGTTCGCTCAGATGGCCGGATTCCATCAGCCGGTTGATGAGCCCTTCCGCCGCATCCTGGCTGATTTCGTCCCGGACCGTGCTGAAAATGTAGTTCAGGACGCCGCCGCCGGGGATCTCGACCTTCCGGATTCGCACATAGCCGCCGCCGCCGCGTTTGCTTTCGACGATGTATCCTTTTTCCAGCGAGAAGCGCGTGCTGATCACATAGTTGATCTGCGAGGGAACGCACTGGAATTGCTCGGCGAGTTCGTTGCGCCCGATTTCCACCGATCCGTCTGGGCTGCCGTGCAAAATGTTTTTCAGATACTGTTCGATGAGGTCGGAAATGTTGCGCATACGTCCTCCTCCCCGCGCGCATCTGACTTTGACTTTCTTTGACTTTAGTATCATTATACCGCATCCGCTGGAAAGTTCAAGTTGGCGGAACGCATTTTTTTGTTGTAGGATAAAGGAACGCGAAGGACAAGTTGACCGGAGGGAGACCGGCGTGGAAAAGGTTCATTTTCACAGTGACGACGAATTGTTCCGAAAAGCGGACCGCCTGTTCAGGGAAACCAGGGCGAAGCTGCTCAAGCTCCTGCCCGGCGCGGATGTCGAACACGTGGGGAGCACGGCCGTTCCCGGCGTTTTGACCAAAGGGGATCTCGACACATGGAGACACCCGAGTTCAAGTCTTTATGATGCCGGATTTCCCGGTTTTTCATGATGGAAAAGGGTCCCGGCCGGCGGATCACGCCGGCAAAATTGTCCATTTCACGGCGGCCAGCAGCGCCAGCCCGGGCAGTCCGAGGATGGCGACGGTCAATACCGTCGCCGGATTGATCGGAATGGTCAGATCGCCAAACAGGCCGGACCCGTTGAACAGAAACAGCAGAACCGCCGCCGCGATGATCTGGAGAAGCGCGTAGCCGAACGACCGGAGATCCGGTTTCGCCCTGGCGACCACGAACATCAGCAGCGCGGCGCTGGCGGCCAGCAGCATCATCCATCCCCGCTCCATCCCGCTTCCTCCTCTCGCCCGCGCGGCGGGGTCGCCGCCTTGGCAAAACGCGCCGGCCGCGGCCGCCATTCCGGCCGCGTGAGTCCGCGCTCCTTCGCCCGGCGCAGCAGCATGCCGTAGCGCCGCTCGGCCGCCTGGAGCGTCAGCACGGCGTAGTCCACCTCATCGGCCCCCAGCGCTTCGTCCAGCCGCCGCTGGGCCAGCTGCCAGTCCCGGTGCGCTTTCCACAGCTCCTTTTCCAGCAGCTCGTCCTCGGCCGAAGCCGGATCGTCCCCGGCGGTCCAAAGCGCCCGGATTGCCGCCCATATGGACCGGGCCCGTTCCCGGATTTCCGGCCGGATGCGGCGTCCCCATGCCATCCGGATCCCCCCGTTCGCGCGGGACTTGCACCATCCCTTTTTCTAAGATGGATATGAGGGGGCCCGTCCCTTTTAGAACCGTCATCGGCTTTGCCGTCCGCGGCGGGCCAAGGAAACGGGCATCCGGGGCACGAAAAAACCGGCCGGTTGGCCGGTGCCTGCATGGCTTCTCGTATCAGATTTCGCGGCGCCCTTCCAGCGCCTTGGACAGGGTCACTTCGTCCGCGTACTCCAGGTCGCCGCCCACGGGCAAGCCGTGGGCGATGCGCGTCACTTTCAGGCCGAAATTGCGCACCAGCTTGGCCAAATACATGGCCGTCGCTTCGCCTTCGACGTTCGGGTTGGTGGCCAGAATCAGCTCCTTCACCCGTTCGTCCGCCAGCCGTTTGAGCAGTTCGGGAATGCGCAGTTCGTCGGGTCCGATGCCTTCCATCGGCGAGATGGCGCCGTGCAGCACGTGGTACTGTCCGTTGTAGTCTTTCGTTCGCTCCATGGCCACCACGTCTTTCGGCTCCTGCACCACGCAGATGACGGACGGATCCCGCGTCTTGTCCCCGCACAGGCGGCACGGGTCGACGTCGGTGATGTTGAAGCAGACCGAACAGTACGTCAGGTTTCGCTTGACGCTCACCAGGGCCTGGGCGAAGGCCAGCACGTCCTCTTCCTTCATGCGGAGTACGTGGAAAGCCAGCCTTCCCGCCGTTTTCGGGCCGATGCCCGGCAGCCGGGAGAAGGAGTCGATCAGCCTGGCAATCGGTTCGGGATAGTACATGGCGTCAGAACAGTCCCGGAATCTTCATGCCGCCGGCCAGCTTGCCGAGGCTTTCGCTGGCCGATTCTTCCGCCCGGTTCAGCGCGTCGTTCACCGCGGTCAGCACCAGATCCTGCAGCATTTCCACGTCGTCCGGATCCACCGCTTCCGGTTTGATCGTGACGGACAGCACCTTCTTGTGCCCGTTCACCTTCACGGTTACCGCACCGCCGCCGGCCGAACCTTCGAATTCCCGGCTGGCCAGTTCCTCCTGCGCCTTCAGCATCTGCTCCTGCATTTTCTTGACCTGTTTCATCATCTGTTGCATCTGGTTCATGCGCTTTCGTTCCGCCTCCTCGGACGCGGACCGGATCCGTGCGCCCGCGTCAGTCTTCTTTAATAACTACCATATCCGCACCGAACAAATCAATGGCGTCGCGGACCCAGGGCGGCTCGCCGCCGTCCGGTTCCGGCGCCTCCAGCGCCAGGTCCGGCGGACGGGCGCCGGCGGCATCGGCGTGCGCTTGCCCGGCGGCGGCCTTCGCTTCCTGCCACTCGCCCAGCATGACGGTGCGCAGCACGAGGGGCCGCCGGTACGTCTCGGCCATCGCCTGTTCGATGAGCCGCCTGTTGTCCGGTTTCTCCGTCGTTTCCCGGTGGATGACGTTTTTGAACGCCACCAGCACTTCGTTGCCGGTTGCGGCCACCGGCTCTCCGTCCCGGAGCCAGGCGTGCACGGAAATTTTCCGCTCCTTGACTTTGGCCAGCAGTTCCGCCCAGCGGGTGGTGATGTCGCGCAGCTCGTCTTCCCCGCCGTTCAGGAACGGTTCGAGATTGGGTTTCGGCTTGAACACGCCGGACGCCGCGGCGGACGGGCGCCGGGACGGCGCCGGTCCGGGCCGCGCGGCGGCGGATTCGCCCGGAGCGGCTGCGCCGGCGGCAAGCTTCGCCTCCAGCGCCGCCAGGCGCCGCTCCAGGGCGGCCAGCGCCGCCGCGTCCGGCGCGCCGGCGCCCGGCGTTCCCGGCAAAGCCGCGCAAGGCGAGCCGTCCGCCGATGTGCCGGCAGCCGGCGCGGCTCCGGCGCCCGCGGCCGCCGTCCCGTCCGCTCCGCCGGAGCCGGAAAGACCGGTGCACAGCTTCAGTAGCGCCACTTCAAACACGACGCCCGGCTGCGCCGCGTATTTCATGTCGCCGGACGCGCGGAGCAACAGCTCGATGGCCCGGAACAGCTGGTCCCGGCTGTACGCTTCGGCGATGCGCCGGCGGATGCCGTCCACCCCGTCCGCTCCGCCGCCCGGCTCCGCCCGCTCCGGCAGCAGTTTGACGAGCAGCGCGTCCCGGTAGAAGGCGATGAAGTCTTCCAGGCATTTTTCGGCGTTCTTGCCCGCGTCGAGCATCTTCCCGGTCAGGTCCAGCGCCGTTCCCACGTCGCCGGCAAGGGCCGCCTCCGCCATTTTCGCGAATTCGTCCAGCGGCAGGCTGCCGGTGATGGCCACCACGTTGTGCAGGGTGACCGACCGGCCGTTGAAGGCGACGGTCTGGTCGAGCAGGCTGAGGGCGTCCCGCATGCCGCCGTCGGCCAGCCGGGCCAGGTGCCACAGCGCCCGCTCCTCGGCCTCGATGCCTTCCGCCCGGCAGATCGTTTTCAGCCGGTCCACGATGACGCCGGGCGCGATGCGGCGGAAATCGTACCGCTGGCAACGGGACACGATGGTGACGGGAAGCTTGTGCGGTTCGGTGGTGGCCAGGATGAAAATGACGTGCGGGGGCGGTTCTTCCAGCGTTTTCAGGAGGGCGTTGAACGCGCCGATGGTCAGCATGTGGACTTCGTCGATGATGTAGACCTTGTAGCGCGCTTCCGTGGGCGCGTACTTGACCTTCTCCCGGATGTCCCGGATTTCGTCGACCCCGTTGTTGGAGGCGGCGTCCAGCTCGATGACGTCCACGTGGGAACCGTCCGCGATGCGCCGGCACATGGCGCATTCGTTGCACGGTTCCGGCGCCGGCCCCTTCAGGCAGTTGACCGCCTTGGCAAAAAGTTTCGCCGCCGTCGTCTTGCCGGTTCCCCGCGGTCCGCTGAACAGATAGGCGTGGGTGAACCGGCCTTCGGCAAGGGCGTTTTTGAGCGTCTGCACGATCATGTCCTGGCCGACGACGTCCGCGAACGCCTGCGGACGCCAGGCGCGGTAAAGCGCAAGATGGCCCATGTTCTCCCCCGCTTCCGGTTTTGCTTCCATTCATTATAGCACACAACCCGGACCGATTCGGCGGCCGGCACAAAAAAAAGCGCCCGCGGGCGGTCCATCCCCGCCTCCGGCGCTTCGCACGCTTCAATGTACCGTGCACCCGTTATTGATCACGCGACCCGGGCGGCTCCTCCGCCGCCAGCTCTTGCCCGGCTGCCCTCCGGCACATGGAAGGTCCCGCTTACGGCTGCTTCCTTCCGGACCTGACCGGGTTCACGGGATTCCATTGCGGAGGACCGGGCCGTCAACACCGCGTACGGATGCCAGGCCCCGCATCAACGTGACCGCTAACGGGAATTCGACCCTGCTACAGCGGATTGCAGGTTACAGGGCACCGCTACCTCCCCGTCTAGCACGGCATCCCCAGTATAAAGCAACCCGGGGCCAAAAAGCAACCGAGCAATGTTGCCAGCCGGCGCCGACCGGCGGCGGACGCCGCCGGACGCGGCCCGCCGCTGCACGCCCGTGCAGACAAAAACGCCCTCCGCGGTCCTTCGAACCGGGGAAGGCGCCTTGCCGCAAGCGGCGGTTCACATGCCGTATTTCTTCTTGAATTTGTCGACGCGGCCGCCCGTATCCACAAACTTTTGCTGGCCGGTGAAAAACGGATGGCACACCGCGCAAATTTCCACGCGGAGATTTTTCTTGACCGAACCCGTTTCAAACGTGTTCCCGCAAGAGCAGGTCACCGTCGTCACTTGGTATTCCGGATGGATTCCCGGCTTCATCGTCGTTCACCTCATTTTCCGCCCTGGTTCTGTTGCCGCCGAACCAGAGTTATTGGACACATAAACGGATTATAGCACGAGACCGAAACGGATTGCAACCGCCAAAACGCCTCGCGGCCGCACGGGTTACGGACCCGTCTTGGGCCGCTTTGCCGGATCCTTGATCTGGATCGTCTCGAGGAACTCCGCGTTGGATTTCGTTTCCCGCAGTTTCTTCAGAAACGTTTCCACGAACTCGTGGGAATCGGTCATGTTTTTGCGGATGAGCCACACTTTCTCCAGCTGTTCCTTCGGCATGAGCGTCTCTTCCCGGCGCGTGCCGGAGCGGCGGATGTCGATGGCCGGGAAAATGCGCCGTTCCGCCAGCTTCCGGTCCAGATGCAGTTCCATGTTGCCCGTGCCCTTGAATTCTTCGTAGATGACCTCGTCCATGCGGGACCCGGTGTCGATGAGCGCCGTCGCCAGAATGGTCAGGCTGCCGCCTTCCTCCACGTTGCGCGCCGCGCCGAAAAACCGTTTCGGCCGGTGGAAAGCCGCCGGATCGATGCCGCCCGACAGCGTCCGTCCGCTGGGCGGCACGACCAGATTGTACGCCCGGGCCAAACGGGTCAGGCTGTCCAGCAAAATGACGACGTCCCGCTTGTGCTCCACCAGCCGGAGCGCCCGCTCCATGACCATCTCCGCCACCTTGATGTGGTTTTCCGGCAGCTCGTCGAAGGTGGACGCCACGACCTCGCCCTTGACCGATCGCTGCATGTCCGTCACTTCCTCCGGACGCTCGTCGATCAAGAGGACAAACAGTTCGATCTCCGGATAGTTGGTGGAGATGCTGTTGGCGATGTCTTTGAGCAGCAGGGTTTTGCCCGCCTTCGGGGGCGCGACGATGAGTCCCCGCTGGCCGAGTCCGACGGGAACGAGCAGGTCGATGATGCGGGTGGAAAGGATGTGCGGGTCCGTCTCCAGGGTCATTTTCTTCTGGGGATGCAGCGGCGTCAGCGCCGCAAAATGCAACCGTTCGGCGGCCTGCTTCGGATCGACGCCGTTGACCGCATCGATGTGCAGAAGCCCGAAGTATTTCTCCGTTCCTTTCGGCGGCCGGCATTTGCCCGACACGAGGTCGCCGGTCCTGAGGTCGAACTTGTGGATCTGGGAGGAGGAAATGTAGATGTCTTCCGGACTGGGCAGGTAATTGATCGGCCGCAAAAACCCGTACCCTTCCGGCAGCACCTCCAGCACGCCCTCCATGAACATGAGCCCGCCCCGTTCCGCCTGGGCCCTCAGGATGGCGAAAATGAGCTCCTTCTTCTTCATTTGTCCGTAGTTGGGGATCTCATATTCGCGGGCCAGCTTGTACAGCTCGGTCAGCTTCAGTTTTTCCAGCTCGGAAATCTGGAGGTCTTCTCCGCCGATGTTGTCCGCCGGTTTGTCGGGCTGGCGGTCCGCCGCCGGCCTGTCCGCCGGCTTGTCCGGCTGCTTCTCCGCCGCGCTGCCGGCCGGCTGGTCCGCCGGTCCGTCCGCCGTCTTGTCGGCCGCTTTGCCGGCGGCCGCCGGTTCCGCCGGTTTATCGGACGGCCTGTCCGACAGCCTGCCGGACCGTCTGCCGGACGGTTTGTCCGCCGCAGGCTCCGCCTGGTCCTCCTCCTGGCGGTCGGCCGCGGGGCGCCTCGTCCGGCCGGCGGGCCGCTTCGCTTCCGATGTCCGTTCTTCCATGGGTCGTTCACCGCTTTCGGCTGGAATGTTCAACTCTTCTTCCGTCACTCTCTCCATATTTCCGCTCCCAGGTTTCTCAATTTTTCCACCAGGTTATCATATCCCCGGTCAATATATTCTAAACCCGTCAGAACGGTCAGTCCCTTCTCCACGGCAAGCCCGGCGATGACCAGCGCCGCGCCCGCCCGGAGGTCCGACGCCCGCACGTCCGCCGCATGGAGCGGATGCCCTTCGATGACGGCGGACCGCCCTTCGATTTTGATGCGGGCCCCCATCCGCACCAGTTCCGGAATGTGCTTGAACCGGTTGTTGTACACGTAATCGGTCAGGATGCTGGTGCCAGCGGCCTGGGTGAGCAGGCTCGTCATGGGCGCCTGCAGGTCGGTGGCGAAACCGGGGTACACGAGCGCCTTCACGTCCACCGCTTCATAGCGGGGCTGGCCGACGACGCGGATCGATTCGTCCATTTCGTAGACGTGCACGCCCATTTCCTGCAGCTTGGCGGTGACGGCTTCCATGTGCTTGGGGATGATGTTGTCCACGATGACGTCGCCGCGGGTCGCCGCGGCGGCGATCATGTAGGTGCCCGCCTGGATGCGGTCGGGGATGATGGAATGCCGGCAGCCGCCGAGCGACCGGACGCCTTCGATGCGGATCGTCTCCGTGCCGGCTCCCTTGATTTTGGCCCCCATGGCGTTGAGCAGGGTGGCCACGTCGATGATTTCGGGCTCTTTGGCGGCGTTTTCGATGAGGGTGACGCCTTCGGCGCGGCAGGCCGCCAGCATGATGTTGATGGTGGCGCCGACGCTGACCACGTCAAGATAGATGCGGGTGCCCCGGAGCTTCTTCGCGCGCAGGCGGATGGCGCCGAATTCGTTCACCACTTCCGCCCCGAGCGCTTCGAATCCCTTGATGTGCTGGTCGATCGGGCGGGGCTCGAAATTGCAGCCGCCGGGCATCCCGATGACGGCTTCCCCGAACCGGCCGAGCAGGGCGCCCATCAAATAGTAGGAGGCGCGCAGCTTTTTGACCTTGCCGTTGGGCATTTCCTTCGGCCGCAGCCCGGCCGGGTCGATGCGCATCGTGTCTCCCTGCCAGTCGACCGACGCCCCCAGCTCCTCAAGAATTTCCTTGTAGACGGCCACGTCGCTCAGCTTGGGCAGGTTGTCGAGCACGACCGGCTCTTCGCCGAGCAGGGCGGCCGGAATGAGCGCGATGGCGCTGTTCTTCGCACCGCTGATCTGCACGGTGCCGCGAAGGGGCCGGCCTCCGGCGATGTACAGTTTTTCCATTCGGTCCGTTTCCTCCCGGGGTGTTGCGTCGCTCCAAAGAGGGGGAGCGGCTGACGCCAAAAGGGAAGCCACGTCGGCGCGGCGCGGTTCCGCCCGGATGACTTCCCTCTCATCGGCCGGTTCAGGCTTTGTTGCTGCTGCCGAACAGCCGGATTTTGGAGCGCACGACTTCGACCATGGCTTTCTTGGCGGGGCCCAGATATTTGCGGGGATCGATCACGTTCTCGTCCTTGGCCAGCACTTCGCGGACGGCTGCCGTGCAGGCCACCTGGTTCTCGGTGTTCACGTTGATTTTCGCGATGCCGCTTTCGATCGCCTTGCGAATCTCGGCATCCGGAACGCCCGAACCGCCGTGCAGCACGAGGGGCACCGGAATGGCGCGGGACACTTCCTGGATGATGTCGTGCCGGATGTTCGGTTCTTTCGTGTACATGCCGTGGGCCGTGCCCACCGCGATGGCCAGCGCGTCGACGCCGGTTTCTTCGTAGAAGCGGATCGCTTCCTCCGGTTTGGCCAGCATCGCGTCGGCCTCGTCCACGCTGACGTCGTCCTCGACGCCGCCGATGGTGCCGAGTTCGCCTTCGACGGAAACGCCCATGGCGTGGGCGGCCTTCACGATCTCCTTCGTCAGGCGGACATTTTCTTCAAACGGGTAGTGGGAACCGTCGAACATGACGGACGTGAAACCGGCGCGGATGCACTTCATGGCCACCTCGAAGCTGCTGCCGTGGTCCAGGTGCAGCGCGATGGGCAGCCCGGATTTCTTCGCGGCGGCTTCCGCCAGGGCGACCGTGAACTCGATGCCCATGTATCGCAAAGCCCCTTCGCTCACGCCGAAAATGAACGGGGATTTTTCTTCCATCGCCGCTTCGACGATGGCCTGGGCAAACTCCAGATTGTTGAGGTTGAACTGCCCGACCGCGAACTTCTCGGCCTTCGCCCGGGGCAAAAATTCGTTCATCGAAACCAATGGCATGCTCTCGTCCTCCTGTGGCGTCCGGGATCTGTGCCGGCATCCCGCCGGCTTTCTTGCCGTTATCCTGACATATTATAACACAGCAAAAACCCAAAATACAGGAACAAAAGATATGGCGGCCGTCAAAATCCCGCCTTCATCCGGTCCTTCGGATGCTGCAGTTCGTGGTTGACGGCCGCGCGCAGTTCGTCGATGTCAAACGGTTTGGTGAAATGCATCAGCGCCCCCAGATCCGTCGCCTTGCGGATCATGGCCAGCTCGCCGTAGGCGGTCATCATGATCACCTTGATGGACGGATCGAACTCCCGGATTTGCTTCAAAATCTCGAGCCCGTCCATGCCGGGAATCTTCATGTCCAGGAGCACGAGATCCGGCCGCTTCTCCCGGACGATCTGCAGGGCGGCCTTGCCGTTTGACGCCTGGTAGGTCTCGTATCCTTCCGTGGAAAACACTTCCACGAGGAGAACCCGGATGCCCACCTGGTCATCGACGACCAGCACTTTCTTCCTTTCCTTCATTGCTCGCACCACTCTCCCGGCCCGCGTCCGTCCGGCGGACGCGGGCATGTGCAATCCATCCAAAGGAACCTATATTCTTCATGGTCTGGTAATTTCCTGCACGGGAGAGGCCTCAATTGGAAAAAGAATCCAAAAACCGCTTCGCCGCCCGGACGAAATCCCTGAACAGCGGATGCGGACGGTTCGGCCGCGACGTGAATTCCGGATGGAACTGCACGGCGACAAACCAGGGATGGCCCTTCAGCTCGATCATCTCCACCAGCCGGCCGTCCGGCGACGTGCCGGAAAACACGAGCCCCGCCTGCCCGAGCCGTTCCCGGTACGCGTTGTTGAATTCGTAGCGGTGGCGGTGCCGCTCGTGGATCAGTTCCGTTCCGTAAATTTCCATGGCCTTCGTGTCCGGCGCGATTTTGCACGGATACAGGCCGAGACGCATCGTGCCGCCCTTGTTTTCCACGTCCACCTGATCCGGCAGCAGGTCGATGACGGGATGCGGGGTGGCCGGATTGATTTCCGAGCTGTGGGCGTCCGGGATGCCGGCGACGGAACGGGCGAATTCGACGACGGCGGTCTGCATGCCGAGGCAGATGCCGAAGAAGGGAATGCCCCGCTCGCGGGCGTGGCGGATCGCCGAAATTTTGCCCTCGATGCCCCGGTCGCCGAAGCCGCCCGGCACGAGGATGCCCTGCACGCCGGCCAACAGCTGCGCCGCGTTGTCGTCCGTCACGTCCTCGGCCTGCACCCAGCGGATGTTCACCCGGGCATCGTTGGCAATGCCGGCGTGGCCGAGCGCTTCCACGATGCTGATGTAGGCGTCGCGCAGCGCCACGTATTTGCCGACGATGGCGATTTCCACCGGCTTGTCGTCCTTCAGCCCCTTGATCCGCGACACGAGCGCTTCCCATTCCGCCATGTCGGCCGGCGGCGCGTCCAGCTTCAGCATCTCCAGGACGATGTCGTCCAGCCGCTGTTCCTTGAGGCGCAGGGGCACCTCGTAAAGGGTTTCCGCGTCCCGCACTTCGATGACCGCCTCGGGATCCGTGTCGCAAAACAGGGCGATCTTGCGTTTCATGTCGTCGCCGAGGGGTTTTTCCGTGCGGCAGACGATGACGTGGGGCTGGATGCCGATGCTGCGCAGTTCCTTGACGCTGTGCTGCGTCGGTTTCGTCTTCGCTTCCCCCGCCGCCGACAGGAACGGGATGAGCGTCACGTGGATGTACATGACGTTGTCGCGCCCGACGTCAAACCGCATCTGCCGGATCGCTTCCAGAAACGGCAGGCTTTCGATGTCGCCCACCGTGCCGCCGATTTCGGTAATGACCACGTCGGAACCGGACTCCGTGCCGGCGCGGGCGATCAGTTCCTTGATTTCGTTCGTGATGTGGGGGATGACCTGAACGGTGGCGCCGAGATAATCGCCGCGCCGTTCCTTGGAGATGACGGAGGAATACACTTTGCCCGTGGTGACGTTGCTGTTTTTGGTCAGGTTGATGTCGATGAACCGTTCATAGTGGCCCAGATCGAGGTCCGTCTCCGCTCCGTCGTCCGTGACAAAGACTTCCCCGTGCTGATACGGACTCATGGTGCCCGGGTCGACGTTGATGTACGGGTCGAATTTCTGGATGGTCACCTTCAGTCCGCGGTTTTTCAGCAGCCTGCCGAGCGAGGCGGCGGTGATGCCCTTTCCCAATGATGAAACGACGCCGCCCGTGATGAAAATGTACTTTGTCACAATCTCCTACCTCCAGGATTTGCGTGCTGCGAAAACAAAAAAAGAAAGTGCCCCGCCTGCGACGGGGCACTGCCTCTTGTCTCCGGACGGTTGCAAATGTGCAGCCCATACAGTAGTTTACCGTTGCGGACTGGCCGTGTCAATAGGACGGCCGGACCGTCAGCGGTCAAAGTCGTCCTCCGCTTCCTCGTCCGCCAGCTCTTCCTCTTCTTCCTCGATGTCCTCGTCCAGCACTTCATCGAGCACCGGATCGTCGTCGAGGTCTTCGGGCACGATTTCTTCCTCGTCGTCGAACAGTTCGCCGACTTCGTCCTCGTCTTCGTCCAGCGCTTCGTAATCCTCGCCGCTTTCCGCGTATTCTTCGTCCTCTTCGCCAAACAGCGCGGGATCGTCCAGATCGTCGTCGTCCTCGTCGTTGATGATGCGGGGATGGCTGCCCACCGCGTCTTCGGAGCGTTCGACGGGATACCATCGCTTCAGGCCCCACAGATTGTTCCCGACGCAAGCGAACCGCCCGTCGATGTTGATTTCCGTGTAGACCTGGGCGATGACCCGGTTCACGTCCTCCTCGCTGAGCCCCTTGATCCTGGCGATTTCCTGCATCAGGTCGCGGTAGTACATCGGGTTGTTGGCTTCCTTCAGGATCGCGTAGGCAAGGTCCACCATCGGAATTTCCCTGGCTTCTTCGGGCGTCAGATTGGCGATGTTCGGGATGTTCATCGGATCCATCCTTCCTTCCAGGGCAAATTGTCATACAAATAAGTAAACCGCATTTCCCAGGAAAAAGCAACATGGCCGTCATGCCGGATGCCGCGGGGCGTTCACCCGTTTCCGGCGGGCGGGAGGGCGGATTGCCCGGCCCGGCGTCCGGTTCGCACATATATTACCGTATCACCGGAATGACCCGGAGTTGACCTGCGGGAGGGAGATTCGGGTTGGATCTGACGCCGCTGTGCCACGAGGTGATCCGCCGGCTGACGGCGGAACGGGACGCGCCCCGCTACATGATCCGCTTTGCCGACGGCGACGCCGGACGGCGGTTCGTCAGCCTCCTGCGGGAGCGGCTTTCGTCCGGGCCGGATCGCCACCTGGCGGACGCGCTGGAACTGTTCGACCGCCCCGGCCTCATCCGCCTTCGCCTGAAGGACGGCCTTCCCGCCGGCGACGGCGGCCTCTGGCTGGCGGAGGAGGACCGGAAGCTGGACCTGGCGACGACGAAGGTGGTGCTTCCCTTCACCGGCGGCGCCGCCCTCGACTTTGATCCCGGCAAAAAGATTCCGTGGGGCGTGGCCGACATCGGGGCCCCGAAACTGTGGAACAAGTCCCGCGGCCGCCGGGTAAAAATCGGCGTCATCGACACCGGCGCCGATTTCCGCCACCCGGATATCCGCCACGCCCTGCGGAAGGGCATCAACATCCTCGACCACCGGCTGCCCGCCGACGACGACAACGGACACGGCACCCACATCGCCGGCACGATCGCCGCGGGCGCCGGAACGCGGCGCGGCATCCGCGGCGTCGCGCCCGGCGCGGAGATCCATCCGGTCAAGGCGTTCGACCGGGAAGGGTCCGCCTACGTCTCCGACATCGTGCTGGCCGTTGAATGGTGCCTGGAAAACGGGATGCACATCATCAACATGAGTTTCGGCATGCCGGATTTCTCCCGCATTCTCCACGAGGCCGTCCGGAAAGCCTGGGACCGGCGCGTGACGGTGGTGGCATCCGCGGGCAACGGCGGGAAGAAGGCGGAAGTCGATTTCCCGGCCCGCAGCTCCGCCGTCATCGCCGTCGGCGCCATCAACCGGCGCGGGCGGATCGCTTCGTTCAGCAACCGGGGCCGGGAAGTGGACGTGTACGCGCCCGGCGAGGCGATCTACTCCGCCTGGCTCAAGGGGCGGTACAACGAACTGAACGGCACGTCGATGGCGGCCGCCCACGTGAGCGGCACCGTGGCCCTCATCCTGGCCCGGCGCCGGTCGATGGGCCCGGAAGAGGTGCGGCGGGTGATCACGGAGTCCGCCGCGCCGCTGTCCGGCCCGGACCAGGCCGCCGACCGGGCGGGGCGGCTCAACGCGGTGCGCGCCTTCGCCCTGGCGATGAAACGGGCCGGCGCGGCCGCCCGGCGGACCGGAAGCCGGCATGCCGCGGGCGGCCGGGCCGCGGCGTCGTCCGGCGGCGCCGCGTGGGACCGGTCGGCCGTCCGCGCGCGCAAGCATCTGAAAACCGCCGCCTCGGGCCGTCCGGGCGGCAACGCGCCGCGCCGCCGCAAAGCGGCCGGGGCGGCCATGCGGGCGCGCGGGAAGGGAAGGCGCGCCGGCCGGATCGTCCGGCGCCCGGCGCGGCGGCCGTCCCGCCGGTCGGGTTGACGCCATGAACAAAAGCCCGTTTCCGTTCGCCGCGCCCGCCGCGCGGTCCGGAAACGGGCATCGCCCTTCGTGCCTCAGACCGGTTCGATCCAGTACGTCACGCTGTGGCGCCGCTCCGGCTCGCCGCCGATGGACAGGCCGTATTCCAGCCGGATCATGCCCCGGCGCCCGTCCATCCTGAGCGAGGCCGACCGGAACCGGGCGGTGAGGGACAGCTCCATGCCGCCGATCCGGTAGCTTCCCCGGCCCGGCCGGCCCCTCATGCACCGAATTTCCCCTTCCACCGGGCCCCGGCGGGTCACCGTCCACCCGTCCTCCGCGCATTTGACCAGGACGCGCGTCCGCTCCCCCGCCTCGTCCTCTTCCTCGTAGCGCAAATACCAGGCGCCGGCTTTCCGGTAGACGACGCCCGGCACGGTCTCTTCGAACCGTTCGTCTCCGGCCGTGCTTTCGATCCGGATGCGGGCGGGAAACGAATCGGCGGCGTCCGTCATTTCACGAACCCCAGCAGCATTTCGCGCACGAGTTTGGCCGCGGCGATCGGGGTCTGTTCCGTCGGATCGTACACCGGCGCCACTTCCACCAGGTCGGCGCCGACCACCTTCGCGCCGGACCCGGCGACGGCGTGGATGGCGGCCAGAAGCTCCCGGCTGGTGATGCCGCCGGCCTCCGCCGTCCCCGTGCCGGGCGCCGCGGACGGATCGAGCACGTCGATGTCGACGGTGACGTAGACGGGGCGTCCGGCCAGCTCCGGCAGGCGCCGCTCGAGCGGCTCGAGGACGTCGAACGGATGGAAGTTCACCGTTTCCCGGGCAAATTGGAACTCTTCCCGGGAGCCCGAGCGGATGCCGAACTGGTACACGTTCCGTCCGCCGATGAGATCGACGATCTTGCGCACGGGCGTGGCGTGGGAAAGCGGTTCGCCTTCGTACTGGTCCCTCAGGTCCGCATGGGCGTCGATGTGGATGAGCGCAAGGTCCGGATATTTGGCGTGCACGGCCCGCACGATCGGCCACGTCACCAGGTGCTCGCCGCCGAGCCCGAGGGGGAACTTGCCGTCCGCCAGAAGCCCGGCCACGTAATCGCCGATCATGTCCAGGCTTCGCGCCGCGTTGCCGAAAGGCAGCGGCAGGTCGCCGGCGTCGAACACCCGGATTTCATCGAGGCTCCGGTCCAGATACGGGCTGTATTCCTCCAGCCCGACGGACGCCTCGCGGATGCGGGCCGGGCCGAACCGGGCGCCCGGCCGGAAACTGACGGTGAAATCCATCGGCATGCCGTACACGACGGCCTGCGCCGAATCGTAGTCCTCCGAACTGGCGATGAACACATTGCCGGAATAGGCCTGGTTCAGTTTCACGTCACGCCCTCCCCGCGCACAAGTCTTCGACGAAACGGGGAAGCACGAAGCATGCCCGGTGCAGCTCCGGCGTGTAGTAGCGGGAACGGAAATCCGGATGGGGCCGGATCTCGGCGTTCAGCGGGTCGTGCTTCTTGCTGCCCAGGGTGAACGTCCACATCCCGCTCGGATAGGTGGGGATGTTGGCCCAGTAGAGCCGCGTGATCGGGAAAATTTCCTTCACGTCCCGCTGCACTTTCCGGATCAGGTCCGGCTTGAACCACGGATTGTCCGTCTGGGCGACGAACAGTCCGTCTTCCGTCAGCGCTTCGTAAATGGCCGCGTAGAAGCCCCGTTCGAACAGCTGCACCGCCGGTCCGACCGGCTCCGTGGAATCGACCATGACCACGTCGTATTCATTTTTGTGCTCGTGGATGTGCATGTACCCGTCGTCCACGATGACCTCCACGCGGGGGTCGTCGAGCCAGCCGGCGATTTCCGGCAAATACCGTTTGGAATACTCGATCACCTTGCCGTCTATGTCCACCAGCACCGCCTTTTCCACTTCCGGGTGCTTCAGCGTCTCCCGGATGACGCCGCCGTCGCCGCCGCCCACCACCAGCACGCGGCGCGGATTCGGGTGGGTGAACAGCGCCGGATGGGCCACCATCTCGTGATAGACAAATTCGTCCTTGACGGTGGTCATCACCATGCCGTCCAGCGTCAGCATGCGGCCGAACTGCTCCGTCTCGAAAATGGCCAGATCCTGGTACGCCGTCCGCTCCCGCACGAGCGTTTCCTTCACTTTGGCCGTGATGCCGAACGATTCCGTCTGTTTCTCGGTAAACCACAACTCCATCCGATCTTCCCGCTTTCCGTTCAAAAATGGCCCGCCGGTGACAAGCCGGCGGTTTCGCTTGCAATTTCCGGTTTGACAGTAGTATTATAGTGGATCCCCTCGAAAAAGCAAGTTCCGGCCGGGCCCGCTTCCCGTATAGCGGCAAGAAACTTTTTCCATACTGGTAACGAACATGCGTTGACGCATGCCGGATGCGCCCCGGAAGGCGCGTCCCGCGCGATGCCGGGAGGGGGCTGGAATGGGCGGAACCCGCAAACGAAGAAGCCGGTCCAAACGCCTGTTTTCATTCGCGGCGGCGCTGGCCATGGCGGCTTTCGCCGCGGCGGTGGGGGGGTTCCTTTTCCTGCGCACGCAGGCGCTTCCGGCCGCCGCCGTCATGCAGACGTCCTATATCTACGACGTGCACGGCAACGTCATCGACGCCTTCAGCGCCGGCGAAAACCGGCAGGTGGTGCCGCTGTCGGAGGTGTCCCCGTACCTCGTCCAGGCCGTGCTGGCCATCGAGGACCACCGGTTTTACGACCATTTCGGCATCGACCCCGTCGGCATCGCCCGCGCCGTATGGACGAATCTGAAATCCGGCGGCAAGGTGCAGGGGGCCTCGACCATCACCCAGCAGCTGGCGCGCAACCTGTACCTGACCCATGAGCGCACCTGGGAGCGGAAAATCCGCGAAGCGATCTACGCGCTCCAGCTGGAAATGCACTATGACAAGGACGCCATCCTGGAGCAGTACCTGAACCAGATCTATTTCGGGCATTCCACGTACGGCGTGCAGGCGGCGGCCCAAATGTTTTTCGGCAAGGACGCCAAAGACCTGACGCTGGCGGAAAGCGCCCTGCTTGCCGGCGTGCCCAAAGGGCCCCGGTACTTCTCCCCCTACTTTGATGAAGAAAACGCCCGGCGCCGGCAGCGCGCCATCCTCGACGCCATGGTCCGGCACGGGTTCATCACGCGAGAGCAGGCGGACGAGGCGGCGGCCGAACCGCTTTCGTTCCTGCCGCCGAAGCGGAACGATCCGTCCCGGGCGCCCTGGTTCTCCGATTTCGTCCGGCAGCTCCTGCAAAAGGAACTCGGCATCGACGAGCATATGCTGCGGCTCGGGGGGCTGCGCATCCACACCACCCTCGATCTGCGCATGCAGGAGGCGGCGGAACGGGCGGTGGCCGCCCACCTGGACCCGGCGGGAGATCTCGAGGCCGCCCTCGTGGCCATCGATCCGCGCACCGGCCACATCAAGGCGATGGTCGGCGGCGTGGATTACGCCCGCAGCCAGTACAACCGGGCGCTGGCCACCACCCGGCAGCCGGGGTCGAGCTTCAAGCCGGTCGTGTATCTCGCGGCGCTGGAATCCGGCCGCTTCAGCCCGGTGACCCGCTACAGGAGCGAGCCGACGCTGTTCACGTACGACGAAGGGCGCCGCACGTACATGCCGAGCAATTTCAACGACAAATACGCCCACGACTTCATCGACATGCGCACCGCCATCGCCCGCTCGGACAACATCTACGCCGTCAACACGCTGATGGACGTCGGCGGCGAGTCGGTGATCGACGTCGCCCGGCGGCTCGGCATCACGTCCCGGCTGGAAGATTTGCCGTCGCTGGCCCTCGGCAGCTTCCCGGTCAGCCCGCTGGAAATGGCGGGCGCCTTCGGCGCGCTGGCCAACCAGGGCGTCCGGGTACAGACGGCCGCCATCCTGCGGGTGGAGGACGCCGCCGGACGCGTCCTGTACGAGCACCGTCCCGTGCAGGCGCGGGCGGTGGAGGCGAAATACGCCTACGTCCTGACGCATCTCCTGGAAAGCGTCTTCGAACCCGGCGGCACGGCTTTCCGGGTGGCCGACCGCATCCACCGGCCGGTGGCCGGCAAAACCGGCACCACCGATTCGGACGCGTGGCTGGTCGGCTATACGCCGGAGCTGTCCGCGGCCGTCTGGGTGGGCCGGGACATGGGCGGCGGACTGTCGTCCACGGAATCCCACAAGGCCGCGCCGATCTTCGCAGACTTTCTGGAAACGGCGCTGGAGCCGGTGCCGCCGAAAATTTTCCCCGTGCCCGACGGCATCGTCTCCCTCTACATCGATCCGGCCACCGGCCTGATCGCCACGGACGCGTGCCCGGAAAGCCGCCTCGAGGTGTTTGTGAAGGGCACGGAGCCGGTCCGGTTCTGCGACGAGCACGGCGGCCGGCCGCCGGACGGCGAACCGGCGGAAGAACCGCTGCTCGAAATCGAGAAGGAGAAAAGCTGGTGGGAATCGTTCAGGGACTGGTGGGGGCTGTGACAAAGGCCCGCCGACGGCGCGGGCCGCAGGCCAAACCGGACCGGCCCCGGACGGCGCCGCGCCAGCGCGATGGCCGCGCGGACGGCTCCTGACAAGAGCGAAGGCCGTGCATTCGCGCTCCGTGAATGCACGGCCTTTCGTCCTTTTTCCGCGGATGGCGGCCTTCCGCCGCGGCCCCGCGCCCCCGCACCCGCCTTCGCGCCATCAGCCCGCGTTCCTCCGCCGGCTTGCGGCCGCGGCCGGCGCGCCCGTCCCGCTGGCCCGGCCGCCCGGTCAGCCGCACAGCCGGTCCAGCATGTCCTTCAGTTCCTGCGGCGACCGTTCCCACATGCCCGGATTGTGTTCCATGAGCAGCCGCCGGAGGGCCCGCGCTTCCCGCTCGTTCAATCCGTCGAGGATGAACCGGCGCTTCATGGCGCAGTCCATTTTGTTCACGTGGTCGGCCAATATTTTCCACCCGACGCGCGCCTCCGCATCGATCTTCATTTCGCAGGCGGTCACGCCGGCGTAATAGGCGCCCGATTCCTGGCTGCGGTCCACGGCCACCCAGACGACCCAGCACGTTCGGCCGCCCGGCACGTCGTCCTTGTTCGGCGTAAAGCGGATGCCCCGCTCCACCCGGCTCTTGGCGTGCATGGCGCCGAGGTCGATGTAGGCTTCATCCCCGTCGATGATGATGCTGGAGACGTTGCTCAGATCGATCATGCCCGCGCCGAATCCGCGGTGGACGTTCCGCGAGCTGACGATGTTCAGGGACAGCGTCTTTTTTCCGGCCGCCTTTTCCGTTTCCCGGTCTTTGCCCATCGGATCCCGACCTCCTTCGTTCCCATTCTAGCCGGTTGGCGGCCGCTTTTCCACCCCGTCCTTTTTCCCTGCCCGTTTTCCCGGCCCGCTCCCTCCGGGACGCTTCGGACCGCTTGCCCCGTCCGTTTTTCCGCCCCCGTGCCCCGCCTTTCCCGGTCCCGCCTTCCCCCGCGTACCCGCCCGTCCCGAAGCGGACGTGCTAATCCGTGTGGACATGACATATACATGCTCTACAAAGCACGCCTCTCGGGAGTGATGGTGACCGATGCCTGGACCGAAACGCCGCCTGCCGGCCCTGACGCCGCTTGCGCTCCCCCTCCTGCTCGTGTTCCTGCTGTACGCCACGGCGACGCCCCATTTCGGAAGCGCCGCTCCCGCCGGAAAGCCGGCGGCCGAAAAAAACATGCAGGATGCCGCGGACGAACGGAGCAAGCCGAAGCACGCGCCCATGAGCCGCCGCGTGACGGAATACCACATCCGCGTCCGCTACGACGAAAAGAAGCGCCTCCTTGCCGGCGAGCAAACCGTCACTTGGCAGCACCCGGGCCGGAAGCCGGTGCACGATCTGTACCTCCATCTGTACCCGAACGCGTTCCGTTCCATGGAAACCACCTTCATGAAGGAATCCGGCGGCCGGCTCCGGGACGACCGGATCGCGCCGGGCGGCTTCGGTTCCATGACCGTTTCCTCGGTGAAGACGCTGGACGGGGAAGACGTGACCCATCGCCTGTCCTTCGTCCAGCCCGACGACGGAAACGGGGAAGACCGGACGCTGGCCCGGCTCAGGCTGCCGCGGCCGGTCATGCCCGGCGAATCGGTCACGCTGCAGATGCGGTTCGAAGTCCGTCTGCCCCGCGTCTTCGCGCGCATGGGCGTCGCCGGCGACTTCCTCATGGCCGGCCAGTGGTATCCGAAACTGGCCGCCTACGAAACCGCCGGCACCCGCGGCCGGGCGGAGGAAGGCTGGAACCTGCACCAGTATCACGGAAACTCGGAGTTTTACGGCAACTTCGGCACGTACAACGTGACCATCGACGTGCCGGAACGCCACATCGTGGCGGCCACCGGCTTCGAGGCCCGGCCCGCCGTCCGCTCGGGCGGCCGCAAAACCTACCATTTCTACGCCGAAGACGTGCATGATTTTGCCTGGGCCGCCTCGCCGGATTTCATCGTGGCGGAAGAGCCGTTTGCCGACCGCCACGTGCCCGGCGTCAAAATCCGGCTGTATCTCGATCCGCGCCACGCCAACCTGAAAGACCGCTACATGCGGGCGGCGAAGCTGTCCCTGTCCCGCTACGGCGAGTGGTTCGGGCCCTATCCGTACGCCACGCTGTCCATCGTCGTGCCGCCGGCAAACGCCCGCGGCGCCGGCGGCATGGAATACCCGACCCTCGTCACCGCCTGGGCGGCCGAATCGGACCGGCCGGGATACGAACTGGAACAGGTCGTCGCCCACGAAATCGCCCACCAGTATTGGTACGGCATCGTGGCCAGCAACGAGGCGGAAGAAGCCTGGCTGGACGAGGCGTTCGCCACCTACGCCGAGTACCGGCTGCTGCAGACCGAATACGGCCTGAGCGGAAACCTCGGGCTGGAAGCGATCTCCCTCAAGCATCCCGCGCCCCTCAAACTGGATGCCTGGAAATTTACGGACCACGACCAGTACGCGGCCAACGTGTACACCCGGGGCAAGCTGGTGCTGCTCACCATCGAGCGGGAGATCGGCACCAGCGCCATGCGGAAGGTGCTGAAAACGTACTACGACCGGTGGAAATTCCGGCATCCGGGCACCGACGATTTCCGGCGGGTGCTCGAAGACGTCACGGGCCGCTCGTGGCAGCGGTTTTTCGACCAGTTCGTCTACGGCAAAATGATGCTGGACTACGAAGTCAAGGACATCCGCTCCCGGGACGTGATCAAAAACGGCCGCCGGATGCGCGAATACACGGTGACGCTGGCAAGCCACGGCGGCTGGCTGAAGCCGGTTCCGGTGCTGTTCCGCTTTGCGGACGGCACGGTGGCGGAAGAGCTGTGGCAGGATGAGGGCAGGGAAAAGACGTTCCGGGTGACGACCGACAGCCGGCTTCTGTGGGTCGCCGTCGATCCCGACCAGCATTTCCTGCTGGAAAACCGCGTGGCCAACAACGTGCTGCTGGCCGAAATCGATCCGGTCTGGAAAACGCGATGGACGGTGCTGGCCGGCAAGCTGGTGGAAACGCTGCTCGGCTGGGCCATCTGACGGCGCGGATGCCCGCCGGCTGTTTGCAGAGGGGTTCACGGGGAAAGGGGAGCATGATCGGATGAACGCATTGAAAGAAGGGTTCCGCCGGACGGTTCGGGAGCCGTTCGCCGTCGGCGCGCTTCTGGTGTTCCATCTGGCCTGGAGCGTGCCGCTGTACCGGTTTATCGAAGCCCGCGTGACGGAGGTGATGAGCCGCTGGCCGCCGCCGGAACTCGGCCGGGAGCGCGCCGGCCTGTTCGTCTACGATTTCCTGCTAACGGCGCAGGATGTTTCGGTCCTGCTTCCGCTTGTCGGCACGCTCGCCGCCTGCGCCCTCGTCCGCCTCGTCATGGTGCCGGCCCTCGAAGCGGGCGTGATCGACAGCCTCCGCGATGAGCACACCCCCCGGGGAACCGCGTTCATCCGGGGCGTCAGGCGGCTGTCCGTCAGCTTCATCTGGCTGTACATGCTGCGGCTTCTGCTGCTCGCCGCGCCGCTCTGGTGGGTGGTTCCGGCCGTCGCCCGAAGCTGGTCGGGCGCCGGGACGCCCATGCAGTTCGTCCTCGGCGCCGCGCCCTGGCTTGCGCTCATGGCGGCCTGGACCGCCGTGGTTAAACTGCTGATGATGTACGTCCTGTTCGCGCTGGCGGACGACGACCGGCTGCTGGCCGCCCTCGGCTTCGCCCTGCGCCGGCTGTTGCCGGTGGCCGGCATCGCCCTCGCCGTCTGCGCCGTCTCGCTGGCGGCCGGTTTCGCCCTGCTGGCCGCTTCCCTGTACTGGGCGGGCTTCGTCTCGGTGGTCTTGTATCTCGTCTATCCGCTCCTCAAGGTGTGGCTGAGAGTGTGGGGCATCGCCGCCCAATACCGGTATTGGCGGACCCGCCGGACCTGACGCCCGGCCCCGGACGATGGCCGCCATGTCTTGAGCGCCCGGACCTTCGTCCGGGCTTTATTCATGACCAGGTCAGCCGGAAATGCCGGCTGGCCTTTTTTGGATTCCGGCCGGACGCCGGCTGCCGATTCCACGGACGGGTGATTTTTCCGGCGCGGGGCAAGGAGGATTTTCGGCTTTTTTGACGAATTGTATGGTTTGGTTCGTGCCGTGCGTTTGCATGGGCGGATCGCGGACAGGACCGCAAGCCAAATCTGAAAGCCGAATTTCCGCCGCCGAGGCGGAAAGCGGGGGACCCACTTTCCCGGGTGAATGAGCCGCCGCGCGCGGTTCTAGGGGGCCTTCGACCGAACCCTTGAGCTAACCTCGCAGGCTGGGAAGGAGTTTTCACAATTGAACATGCTGCGCAGAACGGCTTCCGCGCTGCTTGCCGCCGTCCTCCTGTTCGGAACGGCGTCCGCGCTGCAGGCGAAGGAAGCCGAACCGGAGGCGGAAACCCCGCTGATGCAGATCGTCGGCGATCTTCTCGGCGTCCGCTACAAATCGGGCGGTTCCACGCCGAAAGGATTCGACTGTTCCGGGTTCACCCGGTACGTGTTTGAAAAGCTGGCGGGCATCAAGCTGAACCGGCGTTCCGCCGACCAGGCTACGCAGGGCGCGAAGGTCGCCAAGGACAAGCTGCGTGAAGGCGATCTCGTGTTCTTCAAGACGAACGGCAAATCCATCTCCCACGTCGGCATCTACATAGGGGACGGAAAATTCGCCCACGCCTCCAGCAAAAAGGGCATCACCATCACGCCCCTGAACGACAAGTATTATGCCAAGCGTTACGTTACGGCGCGCCGGATTCTCACCGACGAGCAATATGGGCTGCTGGCGTCCCGCGCGGCCGCCGAAGACCGGCTGCTGGAAGCCCTGGCCGAAGAAGCGGACGGCGGGTCGGACGATGCGGCCGGCGCGGACGGGGCGGATGAAGCCGTGGAGGATGAGGATGCGGACGGCGAAGAGCCGGACGAAGCGTTTGAAGAAGAAGCCGGCGACGATGAAACGGACGATGCCGCCGCAACCGACGAAGCGGAGGAATCGGACGAGGCGCCCTGACGCCCGGCCGTCCGGATCGCCGGGCGTCCGGACAACCGGGCGGGAATGATTCGGCCGGCTGAACCCGCGAAACGTGTGCCATCAGGACGATAAAACCGGATCCCGATCGGGATCCGGTTTCTTTCACGGATTTACGGGCCGTCAAAACAATCGTTTCCAGACGCCGGCCAGCGCGCGCGCATCCGCGTATCCCCGCTCGTACAGCGCCGTCAGCTTCCGTTCGTCCTTCGTCGTCCGGTCCACGCCGGTCCCCGCCGGCGGCCGGAGAATGACCGCCCGGCCTTCTTTTTCCATCGCTTCCGCCCGCTCCAGCGACTCGTTGTACACCCGCCAGCGCCGCTCCATCGCTTCCATCAGCCCGCCGTACGCGGGATAGATCCGCCGCCCCAGCCAGCGCACGTTGCGGCCGGGCTTTTTCCGGTAGCCGGGTTCCCGGGTGAGCACGATGACATGGAATTCGTTGCCGTCGCGCACCGATTTGCCGACGGGGATCGGATCGCTGACGCCGCCGTCGAACAGCGCGCGGCCTCCGATCTCGACGGGCGGCGCCAGAAACGGCAGGCTGCTCGACGCCCGGACGTAGTCCATGAACCGCCCCGCCGAACCCTCTTCATGCTTTTCCCTGTAAACGGGTTCCCCGGTTACCGCATCGGTGGCCACGACCCAGAACCGCGCCGGGTTGCGGTAGAAAGCGTCGTAGTCGAACGGCACGAGCCGGTTCGGCAGTTCGTTGAAAATAAGGTCCATGCCGAACAGGCTCCGCTCTCGCAGCAGGTTGCGCACGGACAGATAGTGCGGATGGTTCACGTAGCCGATGGTCACCGTCCGGTTGCGCCCTCTCTGTCCCGACAAATACGACGTGGCCGAGCATGCCCCCGCGGACACGGCGACGATGTACGGAAAGCGGATGCCCTCATCCAGAAAATACTCCAGCACGCCGGCGGTGTAGACGCCGCGCATGCCGCCTCCTTCCAGCACAAGACCGATCTGCATGTCTCCCGGCTCCCATCCTTTCATATCGTTGCCGACACGTTCCGATTGCGGCGTTTTTCTGCTTCCATTATAGTCGCTCCCCTTCCGGACAAAAAAGCCCCGGCCGAAAGGATGCCGGGGTGCCCGCCGGACTCGCGGTTTGCTAAAATGGGGACAGCCAATCTGCGAACGGGGGCGATCGCATGAGAACGTACCGGGCCGAGCCCGCATTCGAAGCAAAAAACGAGCTGGGGGAAGGCCCCGTCTGGGATGCGGGGAACCGGCAGCTCGTCTGGGTGGACATCGAAGGCCGGGCGCTCTGGCGCTGGCAGCCCGGGGAGGACCGGGCGGAGCGGACGGCCTTCGCCAAAAAAATCGGCGCGGCGGTGCCCGCGCGGGACGGCGGCTGGATCTTGGCCATGGAAGACGGTTTCCGGCGGCTGGACCGGCTGGATGAGGGCGGACAGGCGACGCTTCTGGCGGCCCTGGACGAACCGGATCCAAACAACCGGCTGAACGACGGCAAATGCGACCGCCGCGGCCGGTTCTGGGCCGGCACGATGAGCGCCCGGAACGAAAAAAACGGCAGCCTGTACGTGCTGGAAAAGGGCGGCCGGCTGACGAAAAAGCTCACGGGGATCATTTGCTCCAACGGCCTGGCCTGGAATGCGGACGACACGGTCCTGTACTATATCGATTCCGGCGAGCGGAAGGTGTTCGCCTTCGACTACCGGGCCGAGGACGGGGCCATCGCCAATCGGCGGGTGCTGATCGACTTTGCGGCCGCGGGCGAGGAAGGTCTCCCGGACGGCATGACCATCGACGCGGAAGGGATGCTCTGGATCGCCCACTGGGGCGGCTGGCAGGTGTCCCGCTGGGATCCCGGCACCGGGCGCAAGCTGGCCACCGTGTCCGTCCCCGTGAAAAACGTGACCTCCTGCACCTTCGGCGGGGAGCGCCTGGACGTGCTGTACATCACCACCGCCCGCATCGGCAACGACGAACGCGAACTGGCCGGGCAGCCGCTTGCCGGCGCCCTGTTTGCCGTCAAGACGGACGCGGCCGGATGGCCCGCCAATCCGGCCGACGTTTGATCCGGGTCCGTCCGGCGGGGCGTTTGGCGCCCGGCCGCCTCACGCCTTCACCATCGTTTCCAGCTTGATCGCCAGATCGTTCAAACGCGCAATGCTGTCGGCGATGCTGCTGAGCCGCTGCAGCTGCTCTTCCGCGCTGGCCAGCACCTCTTCCACCGAAGCCGCGGTCTGTTCCGATATCGCCGCGGCTCTTCCCGTTTCGTCCGTCACCTTGCCGGCGGCCTCCAGCAGCCTTTCGTTCCGTTCCCGCAGTTCCTCGGCCTGCCGCAGCACGTCGTCCGTCGTCGTCCGGATCCGGTCGAACAGCGCTTCCGCTTCCGCCGTGGCGCGCGCGCCCGCAGCGGCAGCCCGGTGTCCGTCCCGGACCATGTCCGTCGCCTCCGCGATTTTCCGCTGGATCGTCCCCAGGCTTTCGGCGATTTGCTGCGACGCTTCCTGGGCGTGTCCCGCCAGCTTGCGGATTTCCGTCGCCACCACCGAAAACCCCTGGCCGTGCTCGCCGGCCCTGGCCGCCTCGATGGACGCGTTCAGGGAGAGCAGGTTCGTCTGGTTGGCGATATCGCCGATCAGGGCAACGATGTCACCGATTTTCGCGTTTTCCCGATTGACCTCCTCCATGACCCTCGCCGCGTTTTCCACGACCCCGTTGATGTCCCTCATTTCCTCCGACAGGCGCGCCATGCTGTCCCGGCCCTGCAGCGTGATGTCCGAAATGTTTCGCGACGCCCGGCTCACCTCCGCCGAAGCGGCCACCGTCTGCTCCGCCGTCTCCGCCACCTCCTGCATCGACTGGGAGATGTCCTGCAGGCTGGCCGCCTGTTCACCGACCCCGGCGGAAATGTCCTGGAAAGCCCGGACGACCTCCTGCGCGATCGTTCCGGTGGAGGCGGCATCGTTCCGGATTTCCGATGCCGACTTGCGGAGCACTTCGACGGACGCCGTGACCTCCCGCAAGATGTCCTCCGTCCGTTCCCGCGCCTGCTCGGACTCGCCGGCGCTGCGCTCGAGGCTTTTCATCATGCCGGCGCCGATCCGGCCTTGCGCCACCAGCGCGGCGCACACGAGGACGAGGAACGTGTTGATGCCGACCGCGTCCGCGCCGGCGTACGCTTCTTTCGTGAACAGATAATAGTTCAGAATGGCAAGGTTCAGCGCCCCGTTCAGCGCCAGCGGCCGGACATCATGATAGATGGAAATGATCGCCATGGACAAAAACAGGATGAGCAAATCGGAAAGGAGCACCGCTTCCTTCAGAAAGAAAAAGGACACCACGTTGAATCCGAAGGTGATGACGTACTGGACATGCCGGACGATGAGTTTTCTCCACGTCAGGAACGTGCAGAGCAGCACGACGGGCAGGCCGAAGAGCAAAATTTGCCTGACCATGTTCGGCGTATCGTAGGCCGTGCCGACGCCGAGGGCCAGACATCCCCACAAAATCCCGACCATGATGATGTTCCGCCTGTGCAGGTCCGCCAGCCGTTCCGCCGCCCGTTCCGAAGGCGCCTGCACCGCCCGTTCCGTCAACCGCGCCTTCAACCGTTCCGCCGTCCGATCGCTCAAGAACCGACACCTCCCGAGAATGATCCCTTTCAAATAATTCTAATAATTCAAAGGTGATCGGGGATTTCCTGCAAAAAAAGTCGAAAAACCGCGAACGGCGGATCCCGAAATCCGCCGTCCGCGGTCCGTTGGTTGTTTACGCCCGCTCCCCGCCCGTTTCGATCGGGTTTTCCGGATAGCTGATCCAGTCGCTCCAGCCGCCCACGTAGAGACGGACGTTGCGGAAGCCGGCCATCTTGAGGGCCAGCACGTTCACGCAGGCCGTCACGCCGGAACCGCTGTAGACGATCACCTCGTCGTCCAGTCCGATGCCCGCAAACCGCGCGGCCTGCTCTTCCGCCGGTTTGAAAAACCCCAGCCCGTCCAGCGCTTCTTTCCAATACCGGTTGATCGCGCCGGGAATGGAGCCGGCGATGCCGTCGATCGGGTCGCCTTCACCGGCAAACCGAGCCGGCTCGCGGGAGTCGATCAGCACCGTGCCGGGGGCGCCGAGTTTGTTCCGCAGTTCGTCGGCCGCGATCATCATGGCGGTATGGACGCGGGGCGAGAAACGGCGCGGGGCCGTCCGGGCCGCTCCGCCGCCCGTCGGACGGCCGGCCCTCTTCCACGCCCCGTGCCCGCCGTCGAGCACGAAGGCGCGTTTGTGCCCGAGGAAGGTCAGCATCCACCACAGCCGTGCGGCGACGGCCCCGCCCTGGTCGTCGTAGGCCACGACGTCGGTGTCGCTGCCGATGCCGAGTTCCCCGAGAAGAAGCGAGAACGTGCCGAGATCCGGCAGCGGATGGCGCCCGCCGTGCTCCCGCACGGGCCCGCACATCCCGCCCGCCAGGCCGAGGCATACCGCTCCGGGAATGGATTCGTCCGAGCAATCCTGCCGGCAATCAACGACGACGAGATCCGGCGCGCCGAGGCGCGCGGCCAGCCCATCCACCGTGACAATCGGTTTCATGCATTCCGACACCCGTTTCCTTTTTGGTTTCATGAGGCGCTGTTCGATCCGGGACAATGCGCAACAGGCTGCCTCCATTGTAGCGGAACCGGCCGGAAGCCGCCAGAGCCGCCTTTCCAGCATTCCACTAATGATTTCGGCGCCCGGGCGCGGTTACCATGGAAGTATCACAGCAAGGGAGGGATTTCTGGACATCATGAAGAAATGCTTCATCGCCCTGTTGGCACTCTGCCTCGCACTGCCCATGGCCTTCGCGCCGCAGGAGGCCGATGCCGCGTCCTTCGAAACGGTCATCAAGTCCGGCGTCAATTTCCGGGCCGCGCCAAGCACCAGCGCATACATATACCGGCTGCTCCCGAAGGGCGAACGCGTCCACGTCATCAAGAAAGAAAACAGCCACTGGCTCCGCATCATGACCAAGGACGGCACCATCGGATACATATCGGCGGATTCGAAATACACGGACTACAAAGGTTCTTCCTCATCCGGCGGCTCGTCCTCTTCCGGCGGCAGCAAGGCGGACAAGATCATCAGCCTGGCCAAAAGCCTCCAGGGCCGCGTCACCTACAAGCTGGGCGTGCGCAATCCGTCCAAGATGATTTTCGATTGCTCGTCCTTCGTCGAATACGTGTTTGAGCAACACGGCGTCCAGCTGCCCTGGGGCACGAAGACGCTGAAAAACAAAGGCACGTACGTGGCAAAAAGCAACCTGAAAAAAGGCGACCTCGTCTTTTTCTCCGCCGGCAGCAGCAGCATCAACCACGTCGGCATCTACATCGGAAACGGCAAGTTCATCCACAACACGCCGTCGGCCGGCGGCGTCACGATCAGCAGCCTGAACAGCGGCTACTGGGCGAAGGAATACGAAACGGCCCGCCGCGTGCTGTAACGCGACGGCATGAAAAAGGCTGTCTCCCCATCCCGACGGATGGAAGAGACAGCCTTTCTTCGTTGAAGGAGCGCACCGTTCAGGCAGCCGGCCGCCGGGCGTCCCCGGCACCGGGCGGCATCGCCTCCGCCCCGGCCGAAGCGGTTTTCGCCGGCGCGGCGGCATCATCTTCGCCGCCGGCCGGATCGGCAGGGGCTGCCGGATGGGCGTTCGCCGGGCGCGTGTCCGCGGGATCGGCGTCCGCCGCTTCCGCATCCGCCGGATCGGCATCCCCCGGTTGGGCACCCGCCGGGTCCGCATCCGTCAGTCGTTCCGGCGTCCCGTCCGCCTCCGCGCCGGGATCCGCGGGTTCGGCGCCGTCGCTGAGCGCCACGCTGAACCGCATCAGGTCGCCGTAAATGATTTTGTCCGAATAGGCCAGGTCGTTCGCCGCCCGCTCCGCGTACGGTTCGCACCGGGCGGGATCCGTCGGGAAGCCGAACATCCCTTTCAGGTAGCAGGTGTTTTCCGTGTAGACGTACTTGTCCGTGATGAAGCTGCCGTCCCGAAGCACGACCAGGGGATCGGGGTCGTCGGCGAACAGGTTCCCGCCGAAGTCGTACGGATTTTCGCCCTCGATGCCCAGCAGGTACAGCAGGGTCGGCCGCACGTCGATCTGGCCCGCCGGTTTGTCGATGACGCCGCCTTTCATGCCCGGGATGTGGATGATGAGCGGCACGCGCTGCAGCTGGACGTGTTCATAGGGCGTGATGGCCCGGCCCAGAAACTTCTCCATCGCCGCGTTGTGGTTGGCGGAAATGCCGTAGTGGTCGCCGTACAGGATGAAAATGGAGTTTTCGTACAGCCCCGCTTCCTTCATCCGCTCGAAAAACACCTTCAGCGCCTCGTCCATGTAGCGCACCGTCGTGAAATAGCGGTCCACCGTGCCGTCGCCGGAATCGAATTCCGGCACGTATTCGTCCTTCCGCTCGAGGGAGAACGGATGGTGGTTCGTCAGCGTGATGAACCTGGCGTAAAACGGCTGCGGAATCGTCTTCAGCATGCCGACGGACTGCTCGAAAAACGGAATGTCCTTCAGGCCCCAGCCGATGGTGTCCTCCTCGCGGATGACGTAATCGGCCTTGGAGAAAAACCGGTCATACCCGAGATTGCCGTACATGTTGTCGCGGTTCCAGAACGTTTTGTCGTTGGCGTGGAACACCGCGGAATAGTAGCCGTATTTTTTCAGGATTTTCGGCGTCGCGTTGTAGTGGTTGGTGGCGTGGGTGAAATACACGGCGCCGCTCGGCAGCGGGTAGAGCGAATTGTCGATGATGAATTCGGCGTCGCTCGTCTTCCCCTGGCCGGTCTGGTGATAGAAGTTCGGGAACCAGAAGCTTTCCCGGATCAGTCCGTTCAGAAACGGCGTGATCTCGTGGCCGAACACCGTATTGTCGATGACGAAGCTCTGCAGCGACTCCATGGACACGATGACGACATTTTTGTCCGCGGCGATGCCTTTCAGGTCGACGGGCAATTTCGTTTCTTCCGGGGGCGCCGGCTTCTCGCTCACGTATTTCTCCACGTCGGCCAGCTGCTCGCTGCTGGCGAAGGCCCGCTGGGTCTGCGTCTTCGAGCTCACGATCAGGTCGTAAATGTGATAGTTGTAAGTGCCGATGCTTTTGACGACGATGTTGCGGTCGAACGTGCGGGTCAGAAGCTCCGGACGCACCGTTTCGGCCATCGCCAGGTTGACGAGGAAAAGGGCAACGGCGGCGGCGAAGACGGTGGACAGCTCTTTGCCGCGCAGGGCCAGTTCCGGCACCTTGCGCAGTTTCGTCACGGCCAGCAGAATGAAGAAATCGGCGAAAAACAAAACGTCCCACGGCTTGAGCATGGCCAGGGCGCTGGTCGTCGTGTCGCCGGCGTTCTTCGTCTGGAACAGGACCGGCAGCGTGATGAAATCGTTGAAAAAGCGGTAAAACCAGGCGTTGGCAAACAGCACGAACCCGGTGACAAAGCTCACCAGCAAAACGGCCCGGTTTTTGTGCCTGCGCGCGACCACGAGCGCCAGCCACATGAACAGAAGCAGCGAGCTGACCGGATTGATCAGCGCGATGAATTCCTGGAACGCCCCCTTGATCGGCAGATCGAACGCGAAACGCTGGGCCAGGATTGTCTTGATCCACATGAGGGCAAAAGCGAAATGGAAAAACCACCAGCGCGACCATGCGCGTCTGGCGGCCATCCGGACGGACTCCATGATGACCCTCCCTCCGAAACGTCGTGTTCTCTCTTTCTCTGTCCGCAGCCGACGACCGGCCGGGCAGCCGCCGCGGCTCCGCCGCCTGTCGGGCTTCGCCCGTCCCCGCGTTCGGTTTCGGTTTCTCTCCTTTAAAACGCCCCCTGAAAAGCCTACCCATTATACCACAAGCGCCGCAAAAAGAAACGGGACCGGCGCCGGGAACCTTGTCGATCCGCCCGCCCGCATCCGGGCGCCGCGGACGGTCCGCCGTCTCCATAATTTAGGACGTGCCGGACAGGCAAAAAGTTCCCCCCTATTCCGTTTTCCAGATTTCGGTCCGGAATATACCGGCGGTCTTTTTCCGCCGGCCTTCTCCCCTGTTGCCGGCCGTTTCATGGTAAAATGGAGGGAAGACCTTTCAGACGGGGGCGCGAAAGCCATGATCGACCTGGCGCTCGCCCGGGAACAGGCCGCCCTGCTGGCGGCCGCGATGGAACGCCACTCGCCGGTCCGCGAACTGGAGGACGGGTACGCGCTGTTTCGCGACAAGCGGGTGACCCACGCATGGAAAGACCGGTTCAACATCGTGCACGCCATCGTCCGCACGGAAGAGGGCGACCGGAAGCTGCAGATCGACCTGGATTTCTTCCTCGCCAGCGAGTGCGGCTGCTCCCGCGGTTTCAGAATATGCGCCCACATGGCCGCCGTTTTCTTCCTGCTGTACGGGGAACACGACGATCCGGCGGCCTGGCTGGCGGAGGTGGTCCGCTCGCGGGAGCGGGCATCCGGCGCCGCCGGATCCGGCCGGACCGGTCCGGTTCCGTCTGCAGGGCCGGGAGGCGGAACGAGCGGGAATGCCGCCGGCGTCGCATCGATCGGGACGCCGTCCATGCCACCGGCGCGGCCGGAAGCCGGCCGGTCCGTTCCGCCGCATCGCTGGGGAACGCTGGTCGACCGGGAATTGCAGCGGCTCCTGGGACTTATCGGCGACCGGAAGCGCATCGATATTTTCTACCTGAACGCCTGCCGGAAGCTCCATGCCCTGACCGAAGGATTTTCCGCCGGAGAGCGGGCCGCGTTCCGCCTGTTCGCCGCGCTCCGCGTCATGCTCCATGCCGACCGGCGCGCCGCGGCGCTGCCGGACCGGAAGGAGGCGCCGGGCGCGCTGAAGATGATCCGCGATCTCGGCCTCCTGTTCGAGGAACAGGCCGCCCATGCGGCCGAGATGCTGGCCGGCGCCGGCATGCCGCCAGACGCGCCGCGGAACGGGCCCCCGGACGGCGATGCGCGGCGCGAAGGATGGCGTCTCGTGCTTGAACAGGCGCGGGCGGCGCTGCCGCCCCCGGGCCGGCCGACGCTGGATTGGGAACGCGTCCACCGCCTGCTGTGGACCCGGCTGTTCACGGACCCCGCCCTGCGCCGCGGCGAGATCCGCCGGCTCGGGGACCTCGCGGCCCGGGCGGCGGACGGGGAGACCGCCGGAAGGCTCCGTCTTGCCGTCGCCCACCTGCACTGGCTGGAAGGCGATGATGAAGCCGCCATGGCCGAATGGACCGCTGCCGGCCGCCCGTCGCCCGAGCGGCTGGTGACGTGCCTGGAAGCGCTGCTGGGTGCCGGCTCCTGGCCGCGGTTCAAGGCATGGCTGGACTTCGCCGTTCCGCACCTGCAGCGCGCCGACGGCGACACGTTCCGGCGGGCGCTGGATGTCGTCCGCGCGTACCGCGACGCCACCGGCGACGATGAGACGCTGCGCGGGGCGCTCACCGGCCTCATGCCCCGCAGCGCGCACGCCTACGCGGCGTACCTGATCGAAACGGGCCGCCTGGAGGAATGGGCGGCGTTCCACATGCTCCACGGCACGCCGCCGGACCGGATCGACCGGGAGCAGCGTCTTGCCGTGGAGCAGCGGGCGCCGCGCCTCATGCTGCCGCTGTACCACCAGGCCATCGAGCGGCTTCTCGCCGAAAAATCCCGCGCCGCCTACCGGGAATCGGCGAAGCTGGCCCGGCGGCTCCAATCCCTCTATCGCGCGCTCGGCGAGGAAGAGACGTTCCGCGCGTTCGTCGGGCGGCTCGAGGAGCGCAACGGGCGCCAGCGCGCCCTGATGGAAGAATGGCGGAAAGGAAACCTGCTGGCATGAAAACGGTGAAAACCGTTCGCCTCTCCGGCCGGCTTTCCGGCCGGGACACGCTGAACATCTGGGCCGCCGGCGAGAACGGCGAGCCGATCCCGGCGCACGAACTGAAACTGATGCTGTTCGCCCGGGACCCGTCCACCTTCTACGGCGCCTTCGCCGAAACGTGGGAAGACGGCCCGCTGTCCGGGGTGACGGTGTCCGGCGGCTCCATCGCGCCGTTTCTCCGCGACCCGCCCGCCAACCCGCTCCTGGCCATCGCATGGGACGGCGAACTCGTTCCGCTCCGCCGGCTGCTGGCGGACGGGACGGGCCCGCACCGGCTGGCCTTCTCCCTGCGCGAACCGGAAGGCGGCGAAACCTGGACGCTCACCGCCCATTGGATCGGTCCGGACGGCGCGGCCGTGGAACTTGACGGACGGGGAAGGCCCGCCGGAGCGGCCCCGGCATCCGGCGGGCCGGCGCCGGAGGAGACCGAAGCGCTCCTTCAGGCATGGCTCCGCCTCATGCCGGAACTGCGCGCGGAGGGGGACCCGGGATGCCTCCGCACGGCCCTGACCGAAGACGAAGCCTGGCGTTTCCTGACCGAATGGAGCCTCCGGCTGGCGGAATGGGGCGCGGCCGTGTGGCTGCCCGCCTGGTGGGGGCGGCTTGGGCGCGGCAAGCCGGCGCTCACGGCCCGCGTCCGTTTCCCCGCGGCCGCCGCGCCGTCGCCGTTCGGCCTGGAGCGGCTTCTCGATTTCGACTGGCGGCTGTCGATCGGCGATGTGGAAATCGGCGAAGACGAATTCCTGGCCATGGCCGCTTCGGGCAAGGCGCTCCACCGCTTCCGGGGCGGATGGATCGCCCTCGATCCGGCCCTCGCCGGCAAAATCCGCCGGATCATGCGGGAAGCGCGGCGGCGCGGAGGCATTCCCCTGAGGGAACTGCTGCTGGATGCGGCCGCCCGCCGCGGCGGCCTTTCGCGGGACGAAAACCGGGATGACGCGGAGGAGGACGTCGCCGTTTCGCTCCTGCCGGACGGCGATCTGGCCGCCCGCCTGGGGGAACTGCTCCGGCTCGGCGAGACGGCGGACCTTCCGCTTCCCGCCGGCTTCCGCGGCGAGCTGCGCCCGTACCAGAAGCGGGGGGCGGGCTGGCTGGCCGGCCTGTACCGCCTCGGTTTCGGCGGCTGCCTCGCCGACGACATGGGGCTCGGCAAAACCGTCCAATACATCGCCTATCTGCTGCATCTGAAAGAAACGGCGGCGGGCGGCCCGTCCCTTCTCATTTGCCCGACGTCGCTTGTCGGCAACTGGATGAAGGAGCTGAACCGGTTCGCCCCCTCCCTTCGCGTGCTGGTCCATTACGGCGCCGGACGGGCGCGGGACATGGCCGCCTTTCTCGGCCGGCTGCGGGAAGCCGACCTGGTGCTCACGACGTACATGACCGCCCTGAACGACCGCCGCCTGCTCGGCGCCGTCACCTGGCATTCGCTCTGCCTGGATGAAGCCCAGCATCTGCGCAATGCCGGCACGAAGCAGGCGTCGGCCATCCGCCGGTTTCCCGCGGTCCATCGCGTGGCGCTGACCGGCACGCCCCTGGAAAACCGGCCCGCCGACCTGTGGTCGGTCATGGACTTCGTCAATCCGGGGTACCTGGGCTCCCTCGCGGGCTTCGAGAAGCGGTTCGGCCGCACCGCCGCGGCGGACCGCGAAGCGGACGAACTCCGCCGGCTCGTCCGCCCGTTCCTCCTGCGCCGGATGAAGACCGATCCGCGCATCGCCCCGGATTTGCCGGACAAAATCGAATCCACCCTGTACGTGCCGCTGACGAAGCTGCAGGCCGCCCTTTACGAAGGGGTGCTGGACAGGCTGTGGAGCGGCATCGAAAAGAGCGGCGGCATGGCGCGCCGCGGCCGGATTCTGGCGGCCATCACGCAGCTGAAGCAAATTTGCGCCCACCCGGCGCTGTACATGAAGGAAACGCGCGGCCCGGATCCCGATCCGGCGCTGTCCAACAAGTCGGCGCTCCTTCTCGAGATGGTGGCCGATCTCCGCGCCAGGGGCGAAAGCTGCCTCGTCTTCACGCAATACGCGGCCATGGGGTTCCTGCTGCAGCGCATGCTGCAGAACGCGCTGGACGAGCCGGTCCTCTACCTGCACGGCGGCACGCCGAAAGCCGAACGGGAACGCCTGGTGGAGTCGTTCCGCGACGGGGGCGTGTTCGTTCTCTCCCTGCGGGCGGGCGGCACCGGGCTGAATTTGACGGCGGCCAGCCACGTATTCCATTACGACCGCTGGTGGAATCCGGCGGTGGAAAACCAGGCCACCGACCGGGCCCACCGGATCGGCCAGCAACGGACCGTCCACGTGCACAGGCTGGTCGCCCTCGGCACGCTGGAGGAAAAAATCGACGAACTGATCGCCAGAAAGCGGAACCTGATGGAACGGATCACCGGATTCGACGAACGGTATGCCAGCGAGCTCGGCGACGACGAATTGCGGGAACTCGTCGCCCTGCGGAAAAGCTGGGCGGACGGTTGATCTAAACAACCGGAAGTCCGCTGTCGATATATCAATATATAACCATTACCATGCAACCGGCCTTGTTTTTGCGACTGGCGGGCCGGATGAAGAAGCAAAGAGGGTGCTAGGATGGAGAAATCGACCATTGTCGGACTCGGCCTCGGACTTTTCGCACTCATCGCCGGCATGATGCTCAAAGGCGCCAACCCGATGGGCATTCTGCAGAACCCCGCCGCCCTGACGATCATCCTGATCGGGACGGCTGCCTCCGTCACCATCGCATTTCCGGGGTACGAACTGAAGAAAATCCCCCGGCTGCTGAAACTGGTGTTCGTTCCCCAGAAACTGATGCCGAAGACGGAAGTCATCCGCCTGTTCATGGAATGGGCCACCATCACCCGCCGGGAAGGGCTGCTGGCCCTGGAAAGCCACGTCGAGGAAATCGACGACCCGTTCCTGAAGAACGGCATGCGCATGATCATCGACGGCAACGACCAGGAATTCGTCCGGGACGTGCTCATGGAGGAACTGCACGCCACGGAGGAACGGCACAAGGTCGGCGCCGCCATCTTCACGCAAGCCGGCACCTACGCGCCGACGCTCGGGGTGCTCGGCGCCGTCATCGGCCTCGTCGCCGCCCTCAGCAGCATGCAGGACACCGAACAGCTGGCGCACTCCATCTCCGCGGCGTTCATCGCCACGTTGCTCGGGATTTTCACCGGTTACGTGCTGTGGCACCCGATTGCCAATAAATTGAGACGGCTGTCCAGAAGGGAAATCGAACTGAAGCTGATGATGGTGGAAGGCCTGCTGTCCATCCAGTCCGGCGTGTCCACCATGGCCATCCAGCAGAAGCTGTCGGTCTACCTTTCGCCCTCCGAACGGGCCGAGGAAGAGCGGAAGAGAGGAGAGGCGCTAAATGCCGAAAAGGCGCAACCTGTCTGAAGACGAGGCGTTCAACGAGTCCTGGCTCATTCCTTACGCGGACATTCTGACCCTGCTTTTGGCGTTGTTCATCGTGCTGTTTGCTTCCAGCACCATCGACACGACCAAATTCCAGCAAATGATGGATTCCTTCAACCTGGTCCTCACCGGCGGACACAGCGTCATGGAGATCGGCACCATCGTGCCCATCGGCGACGAGATGGGGCTGACGAGGATCAGCGGCAACCGGTCGGGGCTGTCGGCGGAAATCGCCGGCAGCGGCCGTAACACGAAGGAAGACCAGCTGTCCGAACTGCAGGAGCGAATACGGGAAGAGACGGAACAGCTGGAGCGGCTGAAGCAGAGCCTGGACGCCTACATCACGGAAAACGAGCTGGCCAGCCAGCTGTCGACGGAACTGAACAACATGCAGCTGGTGCTGCGGATCAGCGACAACGCCCTGTTCGCCTCCGGCAGCGCGGAAGTGAGCCCGGAAGGCCGGCGGTTGGCGCTGGCCATCGCGGACATGCTGACGGCGTATCCCCAGTATGAAGTGGTCGTCTCCGGCCACACGGACAACGTCCCCATCCACAACGAGCGCTACCGGGACAACTGGGACCTCAGCACGGCCCGCGCCCTCAACTTCATGAAAATTTTGCTCGGCAACAAGGAGCTGGACCCGTCCCGTTTCAGTTCCATCGGATTCGGCGAATACCGGCCCGTCGCCGACAACGACACGCCGGAAGGCCGCGCCAAAAACCGCCGGGTGGAAGTGTCCATCATCCGCAACGTCGTCGTGGACGAACCGGAGATGCTCGACGCCGGCAACCCGTGACGGGCGCGTTTTTCCGAATTGCCGCAAGCATGAAAAAACCTTTCCCGGCCGTCGGCCGGCGCACCAGGCGCCAGGCCGTTTCCGGGAAAGGTTTTTTTGCTGGTCATGCATCATGGCGTTGACGTTTGGCCATGTGCCGGACGGATTCGCCCGAACCGGCGCGCTCCCCGCATGCGGCGTCACTCCAGGCCGAGCAGGATGCGCGCGTAGGGCGAATCGATCGGCATCATGATCACCGGTTCGCCGTTCAGCGTCGTCCGGTAGCTCTGCAGCGTCCGGTACAGATTGTAGAACTCGGGATCCCGGCCGTAGGCTTCGTTGTAGATGCGGGCCGCTTCCTGCTCCCCTTCGGCGATGATCCGCTTGGCCGTCGCCTGCGCCTCGGCCACCAGTTCCGTGGCCTGCCGGTCGGCGTTGGCCATGATTTTCCGCGATTCCTCGTCGCCTTCCGACAGGTAGCGGGCGGCGATGGCCTGCCGGTCGGAGATCATCCGGTTGTAGACGCTCTGCTTGTTTTCTTCCGGCAAATCCGTTCGCATGATCCGCACGTCGATGATGTGGATGCCGTTGGACTCCAGCTGGGAACGGACTTCCTGGGTCACTTCCACGTTCAGGTCGCCGCGCGCCGTCTGCTCGCTGATGATCTGGTCGTAGCGGATCTCCGACAGGTTGCGGCGGACGGTGTTGTACACGGCGTTGTCGATCAGCTTCTCGGCGTTTTCCAGCGTCCGGGCCGTCCGGATGAACCGCTGCGGATCGCTGATGCGCCATACCGTGTAGTTGTCCACGACGATCGGCTTCTGGTCGAGGGTGATGATCGGCGCCGGTTCGCTGTCGCTGATCATCTGCTTTTTCGGATAGCTGACGGTCCGTTCAATGAACGGGACTTTCAGCTTGAGCCCCGGCGTGTCCTCGACGCGGACCGCTTCGCCGAACTGCAGCACGACCTTGAACTCGCCCTGCTCGACGACGAACACGCTGTTGAACGCCACCACGAGCAGCACGACGATGAGAACGGTGGCGATGGCGATGTTTTTCTTCATTGGGCGGTCCCCCCTTGCGGCTGGGTTTGCGCCCCGGAGGAGCCGGAACCACGGAGCAGTTCATGGAGCGGCAAGTAGTTGACCGTCTGCCCGTTGCCGTCGGTGATGACGATCTTCGCGCCGGGCAGCACAGCTTCCAGCGTTTCGAGAATGAGCCGCTGGCGCGTGACGTGCGGGTTTTTCACATATTCCTCGTAAAGCGCGAGGAATTGGGCCACGTCCCCCTGGGCATTCAGAATCCGCGATTTCTTCTGGGCTTCCGCCTGCTCGATGAGCGCCTGGGCTTCCCCTCTTGCCTTGGGGATGACGTCGTTGGCGTATTTGTTGGCGTTGTTGATTTTCGTGTTTTTCTCTTCCCGGGCGTTGGTGACTTCCTTGAACGCCTGCTGCACTTCGCCCGCCGGCGGCTCGATGTCCTGGAATTTCACGTCCCGGATGAGGATGCCCGCCTGGTATTCATCCATCAGCTCGATGAGCCGCTGGCGGACTTCCCCCTGGATTTGCGTCTTGCCTTCCGTGATGGCGTAGTCGAGATTCGTGGACCCCATGACGGAACGGATGGAACTCACGGCGGCGTTGCGCAGCATGTGGGTCGGGTTTTCCACATTGAACAGGAACCTTTCGATGTCGGAGATGGTCCATTCCACGACGGCGTCGGCGTGGATGAGGTTTTCGTCGCCGGTGATCATGATCGCCTCTTCCTCGATCACCTGCGTGACGCCGTTGACTTCCCGGTACCCGATGTACATCCGCTGCACGATGTCCGCGTCCAGCACGATGGCCCGCTGGATCGGGTAGGGAAGCTTGAAATGCAGCCCGGGACCGACTTCGGCGGTGAATTTCCCGAAGGTGACGACGGCGGCCCGCTGGCCTTCTTCCACGGTGTAGAATGTGGTGAATCCGAGCGCGATCAAAAGCGCGATCACGACGCCGATGATGATTTTCCGGACCAGCCCCGGCGGCAGACTGGGCGGTACGGAGCGGGGACGCTCTTCCCGGTCCCTGTCGATGACATCCATGACGGCTATCGTCTCCTCTCGTTGCATGATGGTGCCCTTTTATCTACGCGGGACCGGCGGGCAGGTTTCAACCGTTTCATCCCGTGGTCCTTATCCGATTATAGGAAAAAGCGGCGCCCGCGTCCAATGCCGGTCCGATGGCGCGCTGGCGGAGGACGGCGTGCCGTTCTTCCAGGATATATTGCCGCAGCGTGCCGCGGAACACGGGCCGGAGGCGGCCGGAAGCGGCCAGATCCGGCGGCGTCGTCAGGCAGGGCGGCTTGTCCGTCAGGCGCACGCCGCCGGCCGCCAGCGCCGACGCCACGAATTGCGAGCAAAAGAAGGCGTTCCGCCGCTCGAACCGGATCCCCGCCGCGACAAACACCAGGCCGAGCAAATTGTAGGTCAGCTTGTCCCGGCGTTCGTAGAGCTGCCGGACGTATTGCCGGATGCGGCGCAGCTGGGCATCGGACACGTCGCAGCGGAAGACGGCGCACGACACGTCCCGCCTGCGGAGAAACCAGTCGCCGTGCATGTCTTCCCGGACGAAGCCGGCAATGAAGGGATTGGCCGGATTTTTCCGCCCGAAGCTGTATACTTCCCCCAGATCTTCGTCGAAAGCGAGCGATGCGTGATTCAGCCGCTGTCCCGTATAGAAGCCGATCAGGCGCGAAAGCCACGTTCCCGTGTCGGTCAGCACGACAAAAACCGCGCGTTCCCCGTTCATTCCGATTTCTCCCATTTCCGCATCGTTTTCCTTTTTTCAGCATAGCAGATCGATGCCGTTTTGGCACATGGCCCGCGGACCAAAAATCGACTGGACCGGGGTCGGGGATGCGGATGGGCGGCACGCGCGGCAAAAAAATCGCCGGGGACGGCGGCCCGGCGGCTGCGGAAAGGCGCCGGCGGGCTCCCCGGGACAGCCGTACCGGCGCGTCCCTGCCGTCAGCGGTGAATTTGGTGGACGGCTTTCCCGAGGGCGCCTTCCGCCGCTTCCATGACGATCTCGCCCAGCGTCGGGTGGGCGTGGATCGTCAGGGCGAGATCGTCCAATACGGCACCCATCTCGATGGCCAGGCCGAGTTCGGCGATCAGGTTGGACGCTTCCGCGCCGACGACCAGCGCGCCGAGCAGCAGGCCGGTCTCCCGGTCCGCCACCAGCTTGACGAATCCGTCGCCGGCGTCCATCGTCAGGGCGCGGCCATTGGCCGCGTACGGGAATTTGCCGGTGACGACATGGCGCCCCGCCGCTTTCGCCTCTTTCTCGCTCAATCCGACGCTGGCAATTTCCGGATCGGAAAACACGACGGCCGGGATGACTTTGCAATCGACGGCGGCCGGGAGACCCGCGATCGCCTCGGCCGCCACCTTGCCTTCATAAGAGGCTTTGTGGGCCAGAGCCGGTCCGGGCACGATGTCGCCGATGGCATAGATGTGCGGAACCTTCGTGCGTCCCTGGGCATCCACTTCCAGGAGGCCGCGGGCGTTCGCCGCAAGGCCGGCGGCTTCGAGGCCGAGCTCGTCCGTGTTCGGCCGCCGGCCGACGGTCACCAGCACGTAGTCCGCGGTCACCCGGTGCTCCCTGCCGCCGGCGGTGTAGGTGACGGTCACGTCGCGGTCCGTCTGCACGGCGCCCTGCGCCATCGCTTCCGTCACGATGTCGGCACCGAGCTTTTTCAGGTTTTTCGCCACGAGACGGGACGCCTCTTCCTCAAAGCCGGGCAAAATCGACGACGTGCCTTCCAGGATGGTGACCTTCGCGCCGAATTTGGCGTACGTCTGCCCCAGTTCGATGCCGATGTAGCCGCCGCCCACCACGATGAGGCTTTTCGGCACTTCCTGCAGATTCAACGCTTCCGTGGACGACAGGATGCGGCCGCCGAAGGGCAGGTTTTTCAACTCCACCGGGCGGGAGCCGGTGGCGATGATGCAATCGTTGAATTTGTAGCGGGCGCCTTCGTATTCGCCGGCGACCCGCACTTCGTCCGGACCGGTGAAGAACGCCTCGCCGCTGACGAACTCCACCTTGTTGCCCGCAAGCAGGCTTTTGACGCCGCCGGTCAGCCTGTTCACGACGCCGGTCTTCCACGCCTGCACCCTGGCAAAATCGAGCCTGACGCCTTCCGCCGCGATGCCCATGTCCGCCGACTTCGTCATCCATTCGTAGTGATGGGCCGCCGTGATCAGCGCCTTGGACGGAATGCAGCCGACGTTCAGGCAGACGCCGCCCACGTATTGCCGGTCGACCAATGTCACGCTTTTGCCCAGCTGGGCGGCGCGGATGGCGGCCACGTAGCCGCCGGGCCCGGCGCCGATCACCAGCACGTCCCTTTCGTGGGTCATTTCTCCGACGACCATGGGTTACACCTCCATGACCAGAAGCTGCGGATTTTCCAGCAGGTCCTTGATCCGGTTGAGGGCGTTCTGGGCCGTGGCGCCGTCGATGACGCGGTGGTCAAAGCTGAGCGAGAGGGCCATGACCTTGCCGGGCACCACCCGGCCGTCGCGCACGACCGGTTTGTCCGCAATGCGGCCCACGCCGAGGATGGCCACTTCCGGCCAGTTGATGACCGGGGTGAAGAACAGGCCGCCGGCCGACCCGATGTTGCTGATCGTGATCGTGCTGCCCTTCATTTCGGCGGCGGCCAGCTTTCCTTCCCGTCCGCGGGCGGCCAGATCGGCGATCTCCCGCGCGATGTCCAGCATGCTCTTCCGGTCCGCGTCCTTCACCACGGGCACGATGAGCCCGTTTTCCGTGTCGGTGGCGATGCCGATGTGATAGTACTTCTTGTAGACGATCTCGCCGCGCTCGTCGTCGACGGAGGCGTTGAGGATCGGATGTTGTTTCACGGCCGCCACCAGCGCCTTGACGATGAACGGCAAATACGTCAGCTTGACGCCCCGCTTCTCGGCCAGCGGCTTCAGTTCGGCGCGGAACCCGACCAGTTTCGTCACGTCCGCTTCGTCCATGACGGTGACGTGCGGCGCCGTGTAGACCGATTTCGTCATCGCCGCGGCGATCGCTTTGCGGATGCCGCGCAGCGGCACGCGTTCCTCCGGGCCGGCCGTCCCGGCGGCCGCCGCGGACGGTTGCGGCGGGGCGGAACCCGCTTCGGCGGGCGCCTTCGCGGGTGCCGACGCGGCTTGAGCGCCCGCTTGCGGCTGTCCGCCGGCGGCGAATGCGAGCACGTCTTCGCGCGTCACCTGCCCGTGCCGGCCGGTGCCGCGAACTTCCCGGATGTCGACGCCCATCTCCCGCGCCAGCCGGCGCACCGCGGGGGTGGCCAGCACGTCCCCGGCGCCGGCCGCCGCGGGCGCGGCGGTACCGGCCTGCGGCGCGGGAGCGGCCGAATCCGCGCCGGTCCGGCTTTGGGCGGCGGGCGCCGGCCCGCCGTCCGACGGAAGCGGCGTTTTGGCCTGCGCCACCCCGTCCGCCGCGCCGCCCGTGGCGGCGCGGTCCCGCGCATCGGTGTGCGTTTCCTTGAACGCATCCCGCCCATCGGCTTCCATGCCGGCCCTCCCGCCGGCTTCCCCTTCCACTTCAAACACGATCAGCACCTGGCCGACGGTGGCCACCTGCCCTTCCGGCACCAGCACGTCCTTCACGGTGCCGGCGACGGGGGACGGCAGTTCCACCACCGCCTTGTCGTTCTGCACCTCCAGGAGCACCTGGTCTTCTTCCACCCGGTCGCCGGGCTTGACATGCCACTTCACGATTTCGCCTTCATGCATGCCTTCCCCGATGTCCGGCAACTTGAACTGAAATGCACCCATCCGGGCCAACCTCCTTGTCGCTGCCGCCAACGGCGGCAAAATCCCGTTTCCCCGTCCCGTTCGCAAAAAGCTTCTCAAAAGTCCAGCACGCCGTTGACCGCCGCCATGACCCGCGCCGGATCCGGCACCCACTGATCCTCCGCCAGCGGGAAGGAGAACGGAATGTCCGGCGACGCCACGCGCAGCACCGGCGCGTGCAGATGCAGGATGGCTTTCTCGTTGATCAGGGCCGCCACCTCCGCGGCCACGCCGGCGATCCGCTGGGCTTCCTGGACGACGACGGCCCGCCCGGTTTTTTTCACCGAGGCGATGATCGTTTCCTCATCCAGCGGACTCAAAGTTCTCAGATCGATCACTTCCACCTGCGCGCCCCGCGTTTTGGCGATTTCTTCGGCAGCCTTGAGAGCCGTGTGCACCATGGCGCCGTAGGCGATCACCGTCGCGTCCGTCCCTTCCCGCGCCACCTTCGCCTTGCCGATCGGCACCGTGTATTCGCCTTCCGGCACTTCTTCCCGGAACGACCGGTACAGCTTCATGTGCTCCAGGAAAAAGACCGGGTCGTTGTCGCGGATGGCGGAGATGAGCAGCCCTTTCGCGTCGTAGGGGTTGGACGGCACGACCACCTTCAGGCCGGGCGTCTGCGCCAGCAGCCCTTCCAGGTTGTCCGTGTGGTATTCCGCCGCCTTCACGCCGACGCCGAAGGGCGCCCGGAACACGATCGGCGCGCCGTAACGCCCGCCGGAGCGGAACCGAAGGCGCGACGCCTGGCCGCAGATGGAATCCATCGCCTCGAAAATGAAGCCGATGAACTGGATTTCCGCCACGGGCCGAAAGCCGGTGACGGCAAGCCCGATCGCCAGTCCCCCGATGCCCGATTCCGCCAGCGGCGTGTCGAACACCCGCTCTTCGCCGAACGCCTTCTGCAGCCCCTCGGTGGCGCGGAACACGCCGCCGTAATGGCCGACGTCCTCGCCGAACACCAGCACGTCCGGATCGCGGGCCAGCTCGGTGCGCAGGGCGTCGGTGATCGCCTGGATCATCGTCATTTGTGCCATCGCTCATTTCCCCTCCCCCGTAGCAAACCAGGCCTTCTGTTCCTGCATGCGCGGCGGCGCCGTTTCGAACACCGTGTCGATGAGCCCGGGAATCGTCATTTTCGCCGTCCGGTCCGCCTGTTCGATGGCGTCCTTCACCGCCTGCTTCGCCTCTTCGATGACCGCCGTTTCCTCCTCTTCGCTCCACAGGCCCTTCTGCTGCAGAAACGCCCGGAAACGGACCAGCGGATCGCGCTTCTCCCATTCCGTCGGCTCTTCTTTCGAGCGGTAACGCGTCGGGTCGTCGCCGGACAGGGAGTGCGGGCCGAAACGATACGTCACCGCCTCGATCAGCGTCGGGCCGCCGCCGTTTCGGGCCCGCCCGGCCGCCTCTTTCACGGCCGCGTACACGGCCAGCACGTCCATGCCGTCCACCTGGATGCCGGGGATGCCGGCGGCCACCGCCTTGTGCGCGATGGAAACGGCCTTCGTCTGCCGTTCCCGCGGCGTGGAAATGGCGTAGCCGTTGTTTTGCACCATGACGATGAGCGGGAGGTTGAACACGCCGGCAAAGTTCAGCCCCTCGTAAAAATCTCCCTGGGAGGAACCGCCGTCTCCGGTGTACGTGATCACCACCCGCTTCTCGCCCCGCTTCTTGAACCCCATCGCCACGCCGGCGGCCTGGACGATCTGGGCCCCGATGATGATCTGGGGCATGAGCACGTTCACGCCTTCCGGAATTTGCCCGCCGTGCTGGTGGCCGCGGGAATACAAAAACGCCTGGTACAGCGGCAGCCCGTGCCAGACGATCTGCGGAATGTCCCGGTAGCCGGGAAGGATGAAGTCTTCCTTGCCAAGGGCGTATTCGCTGCCGATCATGGCCGCTTCCTGCCCGGACACCGGCGCGTAAAACCCGAGCCGGCCCTGGCGGCCCAGGCTGACCGCCCGCTGGTCCCAAATTCTCGTGAACACCATGCGCCGCATGAGTTCCTTCAGGTCACCGTCCGACAGGGCCGGCATGAGGTCCGGCTGGACGACGCGTCCGTCGGGATCCAATATGTCGAGCCGCTTCACTTCACCGGCTTCCACCGCGTAACGCAGCATGCCTCTCCACCTCTTTGTCATTGAAAATCATTCTCGGCAATTCTGTTATACCACTTTTTCTTTCCTGTATCAATACCTAAATTTTCTGATAACCCTTTTATTTATGGGCATAAAGTTTGATAATAATACTATAACAGCATATAATATTTATTGAACAGATGTGAAAAGGTTCACCGCCCGGCGGCGCGGCCGCCGCCATCGGATTCACCTTAGTTTTTGCCCGCCGAGGGGAGGGACATGCGCCCATGGAGCCTGACGGCACCGCTGCGCGCAAAATCGTCAAAACGCGCCTGCTGTCGCGGCATTTGGGCGAAGAGCGCACGCTGCGCATCTTCGTGCCGCCCGGCCGCGGCCCGGGCCGCCCGGGACCGGTCGTCTGCTGCCAGGACGGGGAGCAGTTTTTCCATTTCGGCCGCATCGTGACGGCCGCCCAGCAGCTGGCCCGGCAGGAAGCCCGCATCTTGCCGCTCATCGTCGGCATCGATTGCGACCCCGCGCGGCGGACGGAGGAGTATGCGCCGTCCGGCCGCCGGTTTGCCGCCTACTGCCGGTTCGTGACGGAAGAGGCGATTCCGTTCGCCGAACGGGCTTTCGGCGCGGCGCCGTCGCCAGAAGAGCGCATCGCCGCCGGCGATTCCCTCGGCGGGACGGTTTCGCTGCACCTGGCACTGGACCATCCGGAGCTGTTCCGGCGCGTCATCGCCTTCTCCGGCGCCTTCCTGCCGGACAGCCTGGCGCGCGCCGGACGGGAGACCCGGCTGGACGGCCTCAAGGTGTACCAGCTGGTCGGCACACGCGAAACCGCGGTCCGGACGGACCGCGGCACCTTCGATTTCCTCGGGCTGAACCGCAACATGCGAATGCTGCTGGAAGAACGGGGAGCCAAAGTGGAATATGTGGAGGATGAAGGAGATCATCGGTGGGGGTTTTGGCAGGCCTTCACGGCCGATGCCCTTCGCTGCACGCTGCCCTGACCGGCGCGCAGCCTGTCAATCCGCGTCGTATCGCACCTTCATGCGTGCCGCCATGTCCGAGAGGAGCGGCCGGTCGTATTCGCCGTAATGGCGGCTGATGTCCAGAACGCCGGCCTTCTCCCTCAGCAGGTCGCAAAACGCCTCCGCCAGCGCGGAAACGGCCATCCGGTCCGACCATTCCGAAAGGCTTGCGGCGCTTTCCGGCGCCACCGCCGGCGCCGATCCGTCCGCCGCACCCCCGCCGGCCAGCCGGTAAAAGCGGGCCGCCGTTTCCGCCCGCGCCCTACCCGCGCCCTCCACATTGATGAACGCCTGCACGGCGCAGGCGCCGAGCTTGCGGCGCTGGGCGATGCCGCAAAATTTGCGTCCGCCGACGGACAGGTCGTAGTCGCCGGGGCAGTAGGAGCCGGCCACCTCGCCGACGCTGACGGCGAGCCGCCCGTCCAGCCGGGCGACGGCTTCGGCAACCAGGCGGGCCATGGCGGCAAATTCCCTGCGAACCGAAACCCCGCCGGCCGGAAGGGGCGCCACGAGGGTCACGTTCAGCACCCCTTCGTCGAGGGGCACCGCCGCACCGCCGGAACTGCGCACGATCACGTCATGGCCTTCCCGGCGGAACGTCTCCATCGCACGGCCCGCCCGCGGCAGCCGGCGGTCCCTCAGGCCCAGTACCAGCGCCCGGCGGTGCCGCCACAGATGGAGAAGCGGCGGGGCGCCGGCCGCCACGTTGGCGCACTCCAGTTCGTCCACGACAAACGGCAGCATCGCATCTTCATCCAGCGGCCGCGCCGACACGTCCAGAATTCGCCAGGGCCGGGTCCCGAGCCATTCCTCCAACGCGATTTCCCGTCCGCTTTGCCGACCGTTTTGCATGCTCGCATCGTCCTTTCCTTCCACTTGCGCCCGCCAGACCCGCACCCCCGCCTCCCCGGGCTGCGGCGCCCTCGGGAATCGTCTCCGGGCCGCTGCCCCCGGGCCGCCGCCGGCGTGCCGGGCCCGCATGGCGAAACCCTTGTCAAAATCACCCGCATCGGGTAACGTGGGGGATGACCGGCGATTTTTTCGCCCCGTCTTCTTTCGCCGCCGGGCCGGAAATCGCCTGCGACATTCCAGGAAAAACGGAAAGGGAGCGCCGATGATCGGTTTTGTCGTCAATCCCGTCTCCGGCCACGGCCGGGGGCGCAGCGTGTGGACCCGTCTGCAGAAGACGCTCGACGGGCGCGGGATCGAGTATGCCGTCCGTTTCACCACCGGCCCTGCGGACGCATGGGCCATCGCCCGCGAATGGGCATCGGACGGTCGATTTTCGGCCGTCGTCGCCGTCGGCGGCGACGGCACCCTGCACGAAACCGCCAACGGCCTGTACGAAGCGGGAACGGACACGCCCCTCGGGTACATACCGTCCGGCTCCGGAAACGATTTCGCGCGGGGCATGGGCCTGCCCGCCGATCCGCTGGCCGCGCTCGAGGTCGTGCTCGCCCGGCCCCGCTTGCGGCGCATCGACGTGATCCGCGCCCCCGGCCGGATCAGCCCGGGCGCCGCCGGCGCCGGATTTGACGCCACCGTCGCGCTGGCGACCAACGCCTCCGGCTCCAAAAGATGGCTCAACCGCCTCCGCCTCGGCAAGCTCGCCTACGTCCTGACGATGATCCGCGAGCTGATCCGCTACCGTCCGGTGCGGGCCGCGGTGACCGTGGACGGCCGGCGGCACGAATTCGACAGGACATGGCTCATCACCGTCGCCAACATCCCGTTTTTCGGCGGCGGCATGAAAATATGCCCGGCCGCGGACCCGGACGACGGCCTGGCGGAAATCTGCATCGTCAGCAACCTGCGCAAGACGGCGCTCGCCGCCGTGTTCCCCCGCGTTTACAAAGGCACCCACGTCACCCATCCGGCCGTCCGGTTCCTGAAGGGCAAAACGATCCGCATCGAAGCGGAAGCGCCGCTCGATGCGCACATGGAAGGCGAGCCGGCCGGCGCGACGCCGCTGGAACTGGAAATGGCGGCAGCGGCGATGCCGGTCATCGTCCCGGACATCGGAGAAGAGCGCGGACAGTCGGCGGATGCATCCATTGCGGACGGACGGACGGCGCGCCGTGTCCGTGCGGACGGCGATCCCGCCGCCGGGCCTGCCGCACCCGGAAAGGAGACGGATGAACGATGAAGCGGGCGCTCATCATGGCCGGCGGCCGGCTCGGATCATGGGCCCTCGAACTGATCCGGCCGGACGACCTGTTGATCGGCGCCGACCGCGGCGCCGTGTTTCTCGTGCAGAACGGCTTTCGGCCCGACATCGCCGTCGGCGACTTCGATTCCGTCACGCCGGAAGAACGGGAAGCGGTGCGTCGGGCGAGCGGTCGCTTCGAAGCGTGCGATCCGGTGATGAAGGACGACACGGACACGGAACTGGCCTTCCGCCTCGCCCTCGAACAGTCGCCCGATGCGATCTGGATCGCCGGCGCCCTCGGCACCCGCTTTGACCATTCGCTGGCCAACGTGCACCTGCTCGTGCAGGCGTTGGAGCGCGGCGTCGAGTGCCGCCTGGTGGACGAATGCAACGTGATCCGGCTGACGGACGGCCGGCTCGACGTGGACGATCCCGAAGGCCGCTACCCGTATGTTTCCCTGCTGCCCCTCACACCCGTCGTGACGGGGGTGACGCTGCACGGATTCCGCTACCCCCTCGTCAATCACACCGTCACCATGGGCCGCACGCTGACGATGAGCAACACCCTGGCCGGCGAACGGGGCACCGTGGAGATCGCTTCCGGCCTCCTGCTGGTCATCCAGAGCCGGGACTGACGGTCCTGCCGAAAAAACACCCGCCGCCGGCCTGTCGCAGGCCTTGCGGCGGGTGTTGCCGTCTGCATCACAGATACGGGTTTTCGTGTTTCGCCTTCAGCCTTCTCCAGCGGCGTTCGACTTCTTCCTCGAAGGCCTGGAGGATGCCGGCGTGTTCCGGTTTCGTCAGATGGCGGGTTTTGCCCATCATCTTCAGCCATTCGCCGACCGGAATGCGCTTGTTTTTCTCTTCCGGATCGTAGGTGATGTTCGTGATGCCGTGCTCCACTTCATACAGCGGGAAGAAGCAGCTGTCGACGGCCTTGCTGATGATTTCCTGGCCGTAGCGCTCCTCGGACAGCCAGTTGAGCGGGCACGTGATCAGGATTTTCCCGTACACCAGGCCTTCGTTCTGGGCGTACCACTGGGCTTTCGCCGCCTTGCGCAGCAGGTCCTGCGGATGGGCTTCGGAACCCGTGAACACGTACGGGATGTTGCAGGCGGCCATGATTTGCGGCGTATCCTTGTGCTGGAACGTCTTGCCCACCTGGTGCGTGCCGATGTTCGACGTCGAGGTGCGGTGGCCGAGCGGCGTCGAATAGGACAGCTGGGCCCCCGTGTTCATGTATCCCTCGTTGTCGTATTCCAGGATGATCATTTTGTGGTTGCGCAGCGCGCTGCCGATGGCGGGTCCCATGCCGATGTCCATGCCGCCGTCGCCGGTGATCATGATGAAGGTGAAATCGTCCTTCAGCCCGTATTTGTCCAGTTCGCCGCGCCGCTTGCGCTCCCAGAACGCTTCCACCACGCCGCTCAAGGTGGCGGCCCCGTTCTGGAACAGGTTGTGGATGTAGGTCTGCTTGTGGGCCGAATACGGATAGCCCGTCGAGACGACCATGGCGCAGCCGGTATGGTACAGGGCGACGATGTCGCCTTCGATGCCCTTGAAGAACAGCTCCAGCCCGGAGAAGATGCCGCAGCCGGGGCAGGCGCCGTGGCCGGAGGCGAGCCGCTTCGGCTTCTTCGTCAGCTGCCGGACGGGCGGCACCTTCACGTTCAGCTTGCCGGTTTCCGGATCCGGCGTCACCGTGATGAGGCCGGTCTTCAGGTCTTCGTATTTCAGGGGTTTCAGCACCCGCTTCGGCGCCTTGTCCGGATCGCCCGGCGTCACCCCGATGTAGTCAAACGGCTTTTCCACGCGGCCCGTCCGCACGGCTTCCAGGGCCAGTTCGAACATGAGGCGGCCGTCTTCCGCGTAGAAATCTTTGCCGCCGAGGCCGTAGACGCGGCTGATGACGTGGATGTTCTTGACGCCGAACGTGTGCAGCGCCGCCTTGACCTCCAGCGTCATGTTGCCGCCGTGGGCGCCGTAGGAATCGGCGCGGTCGCCGATGGTGACGGCCTTGACGTTCCGGAGCGCCTCGGCGATTTGCCGGGCCGGGAACGGCCGGATCATGTTGGGCGAGACGGAACCGGCCTTGATGCCCTGGGCGCGCAGCTGGTCCACCACATCCTTGATGATTTCGGAGGCGGAATTGAGCAGGAACACCGCCACCTCCGCGTCTTCCATCCGGTACAGGTCGAGGATCGGATAGTCGCGGCCGGTCAGGGCGGCGTATTCCTTCCGGATCTCGTCGTAAATCTCCCCCGCCCGGTACATGGCCATCGACTGCTGGTAGCGGTTGTTGATGAAGTCCGGTTCGTTCATGTACGGCCCGACGGTGATCGGGTTGTTCCGGTCCAGCACGTGGGGGAATTCCGGCGGCTGTTCGCCGATGAACTTCAGCACGTCCTCCCGGTGGGCCAACGTCATGACCCGGCGCTTCTGGTGGCTGGTAAAGTAGCCGTCCTGCGCCACGATGACCGGCAGGCGCACCTCCGGGTGTTCCGCCAGCTTGACGGCCATGATGTTCATGTCATAGACCGCCTGCGGATCCCGGCACAGCAAAATCGGCCAGCCCGTGTTCAGGGCGAAGTACAGGTCCGAATGATCGCCGTGGATGTTGAGCGGTCCGGAGACCGAACGGCAAATCAGGTTCAGCACCATCGGCAGCCGCGTGCCGGACTGCACCGGCAGCTGCTCCAGCATGTACAGGAAGCCGTTGGCGCTCGTGGCGTTGAACACGCGCGCGCCCGCGGCGGCCGCCCCGTAGCAGATGCCGGCGGAGCCGTGCTCGCCGTCGGCCGGAATCAGCTTGATGTCATGCTTGCCGGAGGCTTTCATCAAATCGAGGAATTGCGCCACTTCCGTGGACGGCGATATCGGAAAATAGCCCATGATATGGTAGTTGATCTGATGGGCCGCGTACGCCGCCATTTCGTTGCCGGATTCGTACACCATCCGCTGTTCGGCGGTGCCGGCGCCCTTCTCCCTGCCGATCTCAATCGCCATCGGTTGTCACCTCTCCCTTCGTGCGCTCTTGAGGCTCAGACCGCCCAGTCCCAGCGGTGGGGAACGCGGCGGGCCAGCGCAAACTCGTCATCCGTCTCCCGCCGTTCGGTCAGCGCTTGGGTCGGGCAGACGGCAACGCATTTCAGGCAACCTTTGCAATACTGGTAATCGATCCCCTGAAGGAACATTTGCGGACGGCCCTTCTTGTCCGGCTTCTCCTCCCAGACGAAGCAGAAGTCCGGGCAGGCGGTGTCGCAAGCCGCGCAGTGGATGCACTTTTCTTCATGAAATTCGGGCATGAGCCCCGCCCGGGAAATGCTGAGGTCCTTCAGCACGCTGTTGCCCGGATTGGTGATGGTGCCGCCGATCGGCTGGGTTTCGTATCCGAGCACCGGGGTGTCCCAGCGGGTGAAGCCGGGCATTTCAACCCCTTCCGGCGCTTCGAAGGTCTGCATCCGGATTTCGCTGTATCCGCGGTCGAACGTCCGCTTCGCCGGCGCGACCGCCTGGGGATACTTCTTGCCGAGCTGCGCTTCGATGATGTCGTACATGATCTGCTTGTCGAGGAAGGGCAGCAGCCGGAAGATCGCGCCCATCATCGCCATGTTGACCCGGTTTTTCTCCTCGAGGGCGATGCCCGTGGCGTCCACGACGGCGATCGTGCCGCTTTTGAGCTTCAGCTTCTCCTTCAGCTGCTCCGGAGTCTTGCTGGAATTCACGAGCACGATGCTGTCCGGATAGATGCCGCTGATCACGTTGACGGTCTTGTACAGGTTTTCGTGGAAAATCCCCACCAGATGCGGTCGTTCCACCGGCGTCGTGTCGCGGATGTGATGATCCGGCGCGCAGAAGCGGATGTGCGCCTTGACGGGCGATCCCTTCTTCTCCGACCCGTAGGACGAAAAGCTGACACCGTTGAAACCGGCGCCCACGACGCCCGCCTCGGCCAGCATCTTGCCCGCCAGGTTGGCGCCAAGGCCGCCGATGGACTCCAACCGGATTTCATAGAAGCCGAATTCGTTCACTTTGGGCAGCGTAGCCATCCGAATTTCCCCTTTCCGCCGGAGAGCCGCGAATCCGAGGCATTCTGGCTGAAATTCGTTTCAAGCAAGTGCAATTCCATAATAACAGCAAGTATAAAGTATAGCAACAATCTTCTTTCCCGATCAGCAAAAGGCGCCGGTCCGGGCTTTGGGCCAAAACACGGAACCGGCGCGCTCTATTATGGTACAGTTTTTTCATAACGATGTAACAGTTTCCGATCACGTCAACTGGCCTTTTCTCCGCAGTTCCGTCCGCTTGTGTTCGTAATACAAATCCACCTGGCGCCGCAAGATATAGGCGCGGAGCGATTGGAAAAGATCCGCGGGCAGTTCCAGGAATTTGGCGCCGAAGAACAGGTGGGTGTCCCGGTTTTCCCGGCGGACGATTTCGATGCCGCATGCCAGGCGCAGCTGCTCGTTGAGCGGCAGGTCCAGCCGGCAGATCCCGCTGAGATCGAACTCTTCGAACACCTTGAAACCGATGCCGCCCAGGCTGATGTTTTCAGCCGTAATGTTGATGGGGGCGTCCTCCGCCCGGCCGTCGGCGTACAGGAATCCCGGCAGCGCGATGTGGATGCGGGGATGCTGGCGCACTTCCCCGAACCGGGCCGCGATTTGCGGCGACCCGAGCACCAGGATGCTTCCTTCCCCGACGGCGATCACCGTCGATCGGAACACGAGCAGGCCGACGGGAGAGTAGACGGAAATCTTCACGGCTTCCTTCAGGGCGAAGCGCTCGAACTCGGGCAGCTCCACTTCGATCAGATCGCCTTCCGCGTACGTGGTGACCCCGGTCGTCACGTAATCGCCGGTTTCCACGACGGTCCGGCAATACATGAGCACATCGGGATACCGGGCACCAATCTCGTTGATCATCGGCATCCATCCTCCGGTTTTTTGCGGCAAGGGAACATGCGTAGCCTTAATATATCAAATTTTCCAATCAATTTGAACCGCCGGGCAGGAAAGGCCGGTCCGCCGGGCGAATCCCTCTATCATTCCAGACGGGACAAGGAGTGCATGCCGCCGTGGCCAAAGGTGTCGGATTGATCCGCTTTGCCGGGGACATCGTCCGCCGCTTCCGGGAAGACGAGATTCCGGCCCTCGGCGCGCAGATGACGTTCTACCTCGTCCTGTCCCTGTTTCCCTTCCTCATCTTTCTGCTCACCCTCATGTCCTACACGCCCATCCGCGCCGAACAGATCACGGCCTATCTGGTCATGGTGATGCCGGAAGGCGCGGAATCCATCGTGCTCGGCATCTACCGCGACGTGATGGCCGGATCGAGCCCGACCCTATTGTCCTTCGGGATGATTGGCAGCGTCTGGGCGGCGTCCCGGGGCATGCTGGCGCTCATCCGGACTCTCAACAAGGCGTACGGCGAGAAGGAAAAACGGCCGTATCTCGTCGTCCGGCTCCTGGCCCTCGTCTACACGGTCTGTTTCGCCGTCGCCCTTCTGATCGCCTTCTCGCTGCTCGTGTTCGGCGGCCGGATCGGCGACTGGCTCGCCGCGAAGGAGGAACTGGCGGACTGGCAGCCGCTGTGGACCCTTCTGAAAAACGGGCTGTCCCTGTTCGTCATCTTTTCGCTGTTATGCCTCGTCTATCTGGGAGCGCCCGCCCGCCGCATCCGGCCCGGAGAAGCGGCGCCTGGCGCCGCCGTCGCCACGGCCGGCTGGGTCACGGTGTCGTCCCTCTTCTCGCTGTATGTCGGCCAGTTCGCCAATTTCGCCCGCACCTACGGCAGCCTCGGCGGCATCATCGTGCTCCTGCTCTGGCTGTACCTGAGCAGCATCATCCTGCTGCTCGGCGGCGAGATCAACGCGGCCCTCGCGCTGCGCCGCCGGGACCGGGCGCGCGCCGGCCGGGAAGCCGATGGGACTTGAAAAGCCCCGCACCCCGTCCGTGAAACGGGAGATTGGTCCGCATGCGGCGGGACCGCCGCCAACGGCATGAACCCCCCCGGCGGGCGGGACCGGCTGCGCCGGCGATTTTCTCATCCGGCCCGTCAGAGGGAGCTGATGATGGTCACGTTCAGCTCCTTCCGCAGGTCGATTTCGTAGGGCCCGTTCACCGCCCGCCCGTCCGCTTCCCGCACGATGCGCACCGTCGGCCGCTGCACGATGCCCGGATGGTTGGCGGACACGACGCCGATCTGGCCGGTGTTCAGCATGACGGTGGTGGAAACCGGATAGATGCAGACGTGCCGGCAGAACAGCCGCACCAGCTCCAGATCGAACTGGGCGTTGCCGCTGGCGAACAGATACTCGATCGCTTCGCTCGGCTTGTACCGGTTCCGGTGCGGCCGGACCGACGTCAGCGCGTCGAATACGTCCGCGATGGCCACGATCCGGGCGAACTCATGGATGTCCTCGCCCTTCAGCCCCCGCGGATAGCCGAGCCCGTCATACCGTTCATGATGCTGCAGGGCGCAATGGGCGGACACGAGCGAAATGTCGAACCGGTTGCGGAGCAGTTCGAAGCCGGTCTCCGTGTGGCGCTGCATTTCCACCCGCTCGTCGTGCGTCAGCGGCCCCCGCTTCTCGCGGATGGAAGCCGGCACCAGCGTCATGCCGATGTCGAACAGGAGCGCCCCGACGCCCAGATCTTCCAGCTGCTGCTGGCTGTATCCCCTGGAAAGGCCGACGATGCCCGCCAGGATGGCCACGTTGACCGCATGGTGAAACAGGTAGCCGTCCGTCGTGTGCAGCGACACCAGATTGACCATGACGTTGTCCCGGCGGGAAATGTCCCGCAAAATCCGGTTGAACACGCCGCGGAACACGCTGCCGATTTCGCGGTCGGCGGCCCGGCTTTTGATCAGCGTCCCGTCGATGATTTGCGTCATCGCCCGGTATACCGCCGCCACCGCTTCCTGCCGCGTTTCCTCCGTGACGACGTCCTCCGGCACGATGTCGCCGGTCAGGTCGTCTTCCACGTACACCCGGTCGATGCCCAGCTCCTTGAGCCGCCGGATCAGCTGCCAGGTCAACCGCACGCCGGCGGCCGCCAGCACGCCGCCGTTCTCCAGCAGGATGGATTTGGCCAGCACGTCCCCTTCTTCCGCCGAGTCGATCAGTTTGACGCGCAAATCCCGCGACCTCCTTCCCTACCGGAGCCGGCGTCATTCGGCCGTCGGCGGCGGCACTTTGAACCGGATGTAGAACGTCGTGCCGTCCTTGCCGGTTTTCACGTCGATGACCGCATTGTGGCGGGCCGCCACGCTGTAGCAGACGGCGAGGCCGAGGCCGGTGCCTTTTTCCTTGGTGGTGACGAACGGCGTGCCCAGCTTGTCCAGAAGCTCCTCTTTGATCCCTTCCCCCTGGTCGGCGATGGCAAGCACGACTTCCCCGTTTTCGTAGCTCGTCTCGATGGTCAGCACGCCGCCCGGCTTCATCGCCTCCAGGCCGTTGAGGACCATGTTCAGGATGAGCTGGCGGACTTCCTTCTCGTCCAGCAGCAGATCCGGGCATTCCCGGAGATTCAGCTGCACCTGCTTGTCCGACAGCAGCGCTTCGGCCTGGATGAGCGGATACAGCGCCTCGATGACGCTGCCGAGGGACTGCCGCTTCTGGTGGGTCATCTTCGTCTTGGCCAGGGTCAGAAATTCGGTGATGATGGCGTTGGCCCGGTCCAGCTCCGCCAGCATCAGCTCGATGTGGCCGGCGAACTCGGGCGCGCCCTTGGCCTGGATCACCTGCAGGAAGCCGCGCACCGTCGTCATCGGATTGCGGATTTCATGGGCGATGCCGGCCGCCATTTCCCCGATCAGGTTGAGCCGGTCGAGCCGGGCCACCTCTTTCTCCAGATGGATGCGCTCGGTGATGTCCGTGAGCACGATCAGCTCGCACGGCTTGCCGCCCAGTTCGATCCGTTCCGTCGACAGGAGCCCGTCCCGCACCTGGCCGCTCTTGGTCACGTAGGTGACGCGCAGGTTGCGGGTGTTCGGCTCGAATTCGCGGATCGGAACGGAGCGCCCTTCCGCATCCACCTTGCAGAACCGGAGCAGGTCCTCGGTGCTCTCCCTCATCTCTTCGCAGGTGTAGCCCGTATTCTGGAGCCAGCTTTCATTGACGTCGATGTAGCGTCCGTCTTCGCAGGACCGGATGCCGACGAGGCTCGGGCTCGATTCGAAAATTTTGCGGAACCGCTCCTGGGACTGGTGAAGGCTCGTGTTTGTGTGCAAAAGCTCCCGGGTGCGGGCGGACACCAGCTGTTCCAGCCGTTTGAACTGGTTTTTCCGCTCCTGCTCGATGGCCTTGCGTTCGGTGATGTCGCGGATGAAGCAGACAAAGAGCGGGTGTTCCTCCACCTCGGCTTCGCCGATCTGCAGCTCCGCGGGAATCACGGTGCCGTCCTTCCGGCGCACGCTGGACTCGAACGTCTTGTCCAGACGGGGAAAAAAATCGCGGACAAACGTCTCGCTCCGCGGAACGTCCCCGCCTTCCGGAAACAGTTCGGCCACGTTCATCCCAAGCAGCTCTTCGTGGGAGTAGCCCAGCATGACGGACGCGGCCTTGTTTGCCGACTGGATGTAGCCGAGCCGGTCGAAGGTCAGGATGCCCTCCGCCGACGTTTCGATGATGACCCGGTTCAGCGTCTCCGCCTTGTGCAGCACCAGGGTCATCTGGCGCAGCTTCTCGTTCATTTCCTCCAGTTCCTTGGTGCGCTTGCTGAGAAGCTGGCTTTGCATCTTCAGTTCTGCCCGGTGCTTGTACATCGCCACCAGGCCCTGGATCTTCATGCGCAGGGATTCGGGATGGAACGGCTTGAAAATGTAGTCGATGGCGCCGACGGCGTAGCCGCTCAGGACGTGCTCTTCCGCCTGGCTGATGGCGGTGATGAACAGAATCGGAATGTGCCGCGAACGCTCCCGCGCCTTGATCAGCCGGGCCGTCTCGAAGCCGTTCATGCCCGGCATCTGCACGTCGAGAAGAATGGCGGCAAAATCCTGCTTGAGCACGCACTTGAGCGCCTCTTCTCCCGAGGTGGCGCGCACCAGGTTGTAGTTCAAGGGCTTCAGCGTCGCCTCCAGCGCGAGCAGATTTTCCCAGCGATCATCCACCAAGAGCAGGTTGATGTCCGAATCGGCAATCATCACCGTCACCTCCCTGTTCCTTCCGTCAATCCCGTTCACGGATCAGCCAGGTGCGGATCATGTCCATCGCGCGGTCCCGGGTCACCGGCTTCTCCAGCACGTCCGAAGCGCCGGCGTCCAGATAGCCGTCCGGGGCTCCCGGCGATCCGCCGTCGATCATCACGACGATCGGCAGCCCGTCCCGGTCCGACTGCGCCCGCACGTCCCGGATGACCTCCCGGGCGTCCCGGCCGGCAATGATGCCGTCCATCAGCACGAGCCCGATGTCGGGACGGTGCGACAGACAGGCGAGGCCCGTCTGCACGTTTTCGGCGTACAGCACGTTCAGCCGATGGGCTTCCAGCAGGGCGATCAGGGCGTACACGTTTCGCACTTCGTCGTCGATGACGAGCACGGTGGCATCGGCCAGCCCCGGCACCGCTTCAATGTCCTCCTCGGGCGGCTTCATGAGCCCCGCGGCGGCTTCCACGTCCGGGTAGGCCGAAACGGCCAGCGGATCGGAACGGTCCAGCGGCAGAAGCAGCGTGAACGTGCTCCCTTCGCCTTCCCGGCTTTCCACCGTCACCGCGCCGCCGAGCAGCTCGGCGATGTGGCGGCTGATCGACAGGCCGAGACCCGTGCCGCCGTACTTCCGGCTGGTGGTGCCGTCCGCCTGCTGGAACGCCTCGAAAATGATCGCCTGCTTCTCGGCGGGGATGCCGATCCCGGTGTCCTTCACCGAGATGGCCAGAAGCCGGCCGGCCGGTCCGTTGCCTTCGCCCGCCAGGGACACGTTCAGCGTGATGCGCCCTTTCTCCGTGAATTTGATCGCGTTGGACAGCAGGTTGTTCATCACCTGCAGGATGCGCTGCGAATCGGATTCGAAGGTGGCGGGCAAGTCGCCGCCCTTCTCGATGACGAATTCGAGGCCCTTCTGGTCGGCCAGCGGCTTGAACATCCGTTCCGCGAAGTGGAGGAGCCCGTCCACTTCCACCGTTTCCCGCTGCACCTCCATTTTGCCGGACTCCAGCTTGGACAGGTCCAGAATGTCGTTGATCAGTCCGAGCAGCTGCTGGGCGGAGGAATGGATCGCTTCGGCGTATTCCACCTGCTTCTCGGACAGCCGGCCGTCCTCGTTGGCGGACAAAATCTTCGTCAGGATGAGCATGCTGTTGAGCGGCGTCCGGAGCTCGTGGGAGATGTTGGCGAGAAATTCCGTCCGGTAACGCGAGTTCTGTTCCAGAAGCCGGGCCTTCTCCTCCAGCTCGGCCTTGATGCTCTGCAGCTCCAGCGAGCGGAGCTCGGCGCTGCGGTATTGCTCCTCCAGCGCCTCGTTGATGCGGAGCAGCTCCTTCTTCTGCTCCTGCAGCTCCCTGGACTGCAGCTGCAATTCCTCGGTCATCGCCTGCGAATCGGCGAGCAGCTTCTGGACGCGCATCTGGCCGAGCACGCTGCGGATCGTGATGCCGGCATTGTCGACCACCTGCTGCAGCAGCAGCCGGTGCAGCGGGGTGAAACCGGCGAGGGTGGCGAATTCGATCACCGCCAGCACCTGATCCTCGTATTCCACCGGCATGATGATCACTTCCGCCGGCTGCGCGTCCAGGAGAGCGGAACGGATGGCGTAGCCTTCCGGATTTTTCAGCTGGATCGGCTTCCGTTCGGCGGCGCACTGGCCGATCAGCCCTTCGCCAAACCGGAACGCCTCCTTCGTTTCCAGCGATCCGGAAGCGGCGTAGACGGCCGTGCGGACGAGCCGCCTGTCCCCGCTTCCGTCTTTCCGCCCCTTCCCGGCATCCGCCACTTTGGCCCCGTCTTCCGCTTCTTCCACCATGTAGAACGCCCCGTACGACGCGCCGATGAGCGGCGCCAGCTTGCCGAGCAGGCGGGTGGCCAGCGTCTTCGTGTCCTGCACGCCCTGGTACATGGTGGAAATGTCGGCGATCGTCGTCTTGACCCAGTTTTGTTCCTCGATTTCTTTCTTGTAGGACCGCTCGTGCCGGATGTGGCGCTCCAGCGTGTCGGCCAGGCGGTTGTAAGCCATGGCCACGGCCCCCAGCTCGTCGTACGACTTCACCTGCAGGCGCTGAATGGATTCTTCCGAACCGAGGGCGAGGTTGTTCATCACCGACACGATGCTGCCCAGGCTGTCGAACACGTTGCGGATCAGGAGCACCACCGCGGCGCCGGAGAGGGCCACGATCAGGAAAAACAGGAGCGCGACGAACAGGCGCACGAACTTCAGGCCCTGTTCCGTCCTGGCGGCGGCATCGGCCATTTCGTCATCCAGATGTTCGATGTACGCCAGGATCAGCCCGGTCATCTCTTCGAGAACGCCGCCTTCCGCCTCCAGCGCCCGGGCGATCCGGTCGGGATCCTGTGCCCTGATGGCGTCCAGCACGTCCCGGGCATGCGCCTCGTAATCCGCCAGATGCGCCTCGATGTCCACCAGCTTGGGCCGGGACGCCAGCGCCCCGTCGTACAGTTTCAGCGTTTCCATCGCGGTCAGCACCCGTTTGCGCCGCTCCGTGTACAGATCATCCAGAAGCGCCGGATCCGCCGACTGGAACGCCGGATCGCGCAGCAGGCGGGAGATGTCCAGGAGTCCCATGCGCATGACGTCGGCCAGGTGCCGGTTTTCATACCGGACGGCAGCCGCCTCCGACAGCTGCCGGTTCAAGTCGGTCACCAGGTTGAACGTAAGCGCGTACATCACGAAATGCAGCAGCATGAATGCGCAGTAGCCCGCATACAGTCTTCTTCTCAAACTCACGGCGGATGTTCCTTTCTGCCGAAACGTTTCGCGGTCGGTTCTTCCGCCCGTGGGTGGCCGCGATCACAAAAAGAAAGGGTATCCGTATATATTCGCCATTCTCCAGAAAAATCCTTTCATTTAAGAACATTTCCAATCCGGTCGTCCGCGAGACGGCCGCCGGGCGCAAAAAAATCCGCCGGCGCGCGCATGCGCCGGCGGATTTGCCGCTTCGGCCTTCTTGTTCGTGTTCCTTCGCTTTTCGTTCCTTCGCTTCGCGGCCGTTGCCGTCTTCCGCCGCCGGCCTTCGGCTTCTGCGCTCAGCCGAGAAACGCCCGCAGCATCCAGACGTGCTTGTCCATCCGGCCGGCCAGCGACGTCAGCATGTCGCTCGTCACGGCGTCGCCTTCTTCGTCGGCAAGGCGAATGGCCGCCGCCAATTCCCCGCGGAGCACGCCGTAGTCACCGATCAGCTGCTCCACCATCCGTTCGGCGGTTTCACCGCCGTCCGCTTCCCGCACGGGGCTCAGTTCCAAACACCGCTTCAGCGTGGAAACCGGGCTTTCCCCGACTGCCAGCAGCCGCTCGGCCAGCTCGTCCACCGCTTCCGCGGCTTCGTTGTACAGCTCTTCGAACTTGGCATGCAGCGTATGGAAATGCGGCCCTTTCACGAACCAGTGACAGTGGTGCAGCTTTTCGTACAGAACCGTCATGCCGGCGATCTGCCGGTTGATGGCGTCCGCCAGTTCCCGTTTCATGGTCCGTACCTCCCTGATTTTGGTATGTATCATTATACCCCATTCCTCCCCTGGCAACTGTGACCTATCTCATGGGCCCTGCGGCGGCGGGCTATCGGCCGTTCGCCGGCCGCGTTTCGGCCGAATGCAGTATGCCCGGGAAAGGATTTCCTTATGCGGGAGGCCGGGTTTCGCCAGCGCCCGGAAACGCTGGCGGTCGGACCGGTTGGCGGCGGAATGTTCCGTCGGTCAGAACAGGAATTCGTCCGGATCCATGCCGTACCGGTGGTTTTCATCCATGGCCCCGATGTCGGCCATTTCCTCCGCCGTCAGTTCAAAATCGAAAATGTCCGCGTTGGAGACGATCCGTTCCCGGCGCACCGATTTCGGAATGGCGATGACGCCGAGCTGGATGTGCCAGCGCAGCACCACCTGGGCGGGCGTCTTGCCGTATTTTTCCGCCAGCCGCAGAAGGACGGGATGGTCCAGGTTGCCCTTCATGAGCGGCGCCCAGGCTTCCAGGGCGATGCCCTTCGCCTTGCAGTACGCGTGCAGCGATTTCTGCTGCAGGCGCGGGTGGAATTCCACCTGGTTGACCGCCGGCACGATGTCCGTCTCCTGCAGCAGCCGCTCCAGATGATGCTCCTTGAAATTGCTCACGCCGATGGCCCGCACCAGGCCTTCCGCCAGCAGCTTTTCCAGCGCCCGGTACGTGTCGACGAATTTGTCGCGGCCGGGCCAGTGGACGAGATACAGGTCCACGTAATCGAAACCGAGCTTCTTTCGGCTCGTCTCGAAGGCTTTCAGCGTCTTCTCGTAGCCCTGGTCGGTGTTCCACACCTTCGTCGTGACGAAGATCTCTTCCCGCGGCACGCCGCTTTCCCGGATCGCTTCGCCGACGCCGGTCTCGTTTTCGTACAGGGCGGCGGTGTCGATGTGGCGGTAGCCGGCTTCGATCGCCCAGCGCACCGCGTTTTTCACCTCTTCGCCTTCCTTCGCCTTGTACACCCCGAGACCGAGCTGCGGCATTTCGACGCCGTTGTTCAGCCTGATGGTCGGAATCGCCTGCGGACTGACCATCTCCGATCGCACCTCCGTTTATGTTGGGTTGCCGGTTTCATCGCTTGGCCGCCGATGGCCGGACGTTCCGGCATGGCCGGCGTGCCCGTCCGGCGCCGGCGCGGATCACGCATTCAGTTTGAAGGAGCTTTTCAGCGACACGATGCGGTTGAACACGAGCCGGCCGGGCGCCGTGTATTTCGGATCCGCGTTGAAGTAGCCGTGCCGGAAAAACTGGAATTTGTCCTGCGGCTTGCAGTCCTTCATGTGCGGCTCGACGAAGCCGTGCAAGATGTCCAGGGAGTTCGGATTGACCCGCTTCAGAAACGCGTCGGCCTTGTCGCCGGCTTCCCCGCCGTCGTCCTCCGCTTCCGGTTCGTCATCGAGAATGAGCGGTTCGTACAGCCGGAATTCGGCCGGCACGGCCCGGCTCGCCTCCACCCAGTGGATCGTGCCCTTCACTTTCCGCTCGTTGAAGCCGCTGCCGCTTTTCGTCCGCGGGTCGTAGGTGCAGCGCAGCTCCACGACGTTGCCTGCTTCGTCCTTGATGACTTCTTCGCACTTGATGAAGTAGGCGTGCTTCAGCCGCACCTCGTTGCCCGGGAACAGCCGGTGGTAGCCCGGCGGCGGGTTTTCCATGAAGTCATCCCGCTCGATGTAGATTTCCCTGGAAAACGGAATGAGCCGCGTGCCCATGTCCGGGTTTTCCGGATTGTTTTCCGCCTCCAGCATTTCCGTCTGCCCTTCCGGATAATTGACGATGACGACCTTCAGCGGCCGGAGCACCGCCATCGTGCGCGGCGCCTTCAGCTTGAGGTCTTCCCGGATGAAGTGGTCCAGCATGCGCGCGTCCACCGTGCTGTTGGCCTTGGCCACGCCCGTCTCGCGGATGAAGGCGCGGATCGCCTCCGGCGTCACGCCGCGCCGGCGCAGGCCGGCCAGCGTCGGCATGCGGGGATCGTCCCAGCCGTCCACCAGCCCTTCGTCCACAAGCCGCTTCAGATACCGCTTGCTCATGACCGTGTTGGTCATGTTCAGGCGGGCGAACTCGTACTGGCGCGGCACGTGGTCCGTCTCGCACGCCTGGATCACCCAGTCGTACAGCGGCCGGTGGTCTTCGTATTCGAGGCTGCACAGGGAATGGGTGATGCCCTCGATGGCGTCGCCCAGCGGATGGGCGAAGTCGTACATCGGATAGATGCACCATTGGTTCCCCGTGCGGTGATGGCTCGTATGGATGATGCGGTACAGCACCGGATCGCGCATGTTGATGTTGGGCGACGCCATGTCGATTTTGGCCCGCAGCACCTTTTCGCCGTTTTTGAATTCCCCTGCCCGCATGCGCGCGAACAGGTCCAGGTTTTCTTCCACGGAACGGTTCCGGTACGGGCTTTCCGTGCCGGGCTCCGTCAGCGTGCCGCGGGTTTTCCGGATTTCCTCCTGCGACTGGTCGTCCACGTAGGCGAGGCCCTTCTTGATCAACTTGACCGCGAACTCGTAGGTGGCTTCAAAATAGTCCGACGCGAAGGTCAGTTCGTCCCACTCATAGCCGAGCCAGCGGATGTCCTCGAGAATGGCTTCCACGTACTCGGTGTCTTCCTTGACCGGGTTCGTGTCGTCGAACCTCAGATACGTCTTGCCGCCGAACTCGTCGGCAAGCTCGAAGTTGGTGACGATCGCCTTGGCGTGCCCGATGTGGAGATACCCGTTCGGCTCGGGGGGAAACCGCGTCACCACGTTCTTGACCCGGCCGCTCTTCAAATCTTCAAGGATGATGGTCCGGATGAAATTGGAGGGTTCCCTGGTTTCCACTTGCAATCCGTTCCTCCGTCCGCGCAAAAGTTCCATTCCATCATACAACATTCCGGGCAGGCAGTTCCACCCCGCGGATCGCGCGCCGGCGGTCCGGGTGCCGAAAAAAAGGCCCGCCGCCCGTTACCGGGCGGCGGGTCCGCGGCCGTCAGCCGGACGACCCCGGCATGTCCGGCCTGCCGCATCGTTTCCATGCCGGCGCAAACCCGTTTTCCTTCAGCTTTTCATAGCGGGCTTCCAGCCGGTTCAGCCACAGGGACGCCTGCTCTCTGGTGATGAGGCCGAATTCGGCGTATTTGCCGATCAGCTTTCTCTTCGTTTCGAACAGGCTTTTGTGCAGTTTGGCCAGCTCTTTCCGCTGCTTCTCGGTGAGGTCCGGCTTCGGCATCGCCGGCGCCGGCCGCTCCGCCCGGTGCGGGTGGTCCGTCCGGTGCGGGTGGTCCGCCCTTGCGCCGCTTTCGCCTCGGCCGTCCGCCGGGCCCACGGTCTGGCCGTCCGCCGCATCATCCCGCTCCGCGCCGGCCGGCGGCGCCTTTTCGGGCGCCGGTTCCGCTTTGGAGGCGCGCCAGTCCGACGGCGACGGGCCCGCATTCAACATGACGGGTTCCCGGGCGGACGCGGAAATCGCCGGCGCGTCCAGCGCGATGATCAAGGCGGCCGCGAGCAGAAGCCGGCCCGCTTTTCCGGCAAGCATCCACATTCCTCCTTTCGGTTCCCGTGATTAGCCTTTTCCAACCGCCGGAAAAATATGAGCGCAAAATCGGGCGCAAAAAAACCCGCGTGAGGCGCATGACCCCGGCAGACGGGTCCGGCGCCCGCGGGAAGGGCGCGGCAGGGGCGTCACTCGAGGCGAAACCGGCGGGCCGCATACAGCACCGGCGTGCCGGCCGCGGCGATGATGAATTTGAGAAGGTAGGTCGTCAGCACGATTTCAAGCCAGACCCGGGTCGAATACAGGCCGGTGAAGGCGATGGCGCAAAACACGACGGAATCCGCCAGCTGGCTGACGCCCGTGCTGCCGAGCACGCGGATCCAGAACTGCCGCTCCCCGGAAAATTTCCGCCGGATCGCGCCGAACAGCCGCACGTCCAGAATCTGCCCGACCAGATAGGCGGTCAGGCTGCCCGCCGCCACCCGGGGCATGAGGCCGAACAGCGTTTCCATGGCGTCCTGCGCCAAGTCTTCGGCCTGGGGTTCAAACGCCAGCACCATCTGCATGATCAGCGTGCAGGCCACCAGGCTGAAAAACCCGATCCACACCACCTGCCGGGCCGCCTTCTGGCCGAACTTCTCGTTGATGAGGTCCGTGGCCATGGACAGGGTGGCGAAAATCGTGTTGCCAAGGGTCATGACGATGCCCAGCATTTCGATCGTTTTGACGACCTGGATGTTGGCCATGAGCGGGACGAACCCGATCCAGGCGTACAGGCCGTTTTTCCCGAACAGCCGGCAGACGAGGAGAAACAGGGCGAAATTGACGGCCACAAACAGCAGGCCCCACAGGAAATTGAACATGGCAGACACGCTCCTTCGTTTTGTTCACGCGGGTTTTCGAGGACCGCGGGCGCCCGTTAAAAGCGCCAGAGCCGATTATATCACCGGAGCGGGCCAAATGGCATTGGAAATTCGAAAACCGGCCGGAAAAGCAAAAAAGCCGCACCGGACAAATCCGGTGCGGCGGCGCTTCGCCATGTTCGGGGGAACGTCACTTTCCGCCCTTGAGGCGGTCCCACGGCGTGCCGAGCAGCGGCAGCGCCCAGCGGTCAAGGCCCCACCAGCCCGCCACCTTCCAGGCCAGCACGAGCCAGGTGGCCAGGATGAACAGAAGCGGATTGGACGAAAGGGTGCCGGCAAACAGGAAGCTGACGTTCATGAAGCTGCCGAAGAACGCCGCGATGCCGGTCAGAAGGCCGAGAATGAGGCCGAGCCCGACGGCCACTTCGCCGAAGGCGACCAGGTAGGAAAACACTTTCGCGTTCGGCAGCGCGACGTTTTCCAGAAACGCGGCGTACCAGCCATACACCTGGCCTTCCTCCGCCTTCGCCAACGCGCCCTTGATGAAGCCGGTAACGGCGGCCCCGGCGTCTTCGCCGACCCATTTTTCGTTGGACAGCTTGCCCCAGCCCGATTTCAGCCACGTCCAGCCCAGATACAGCCGGATCAGGAGCCACAGCCAGGCCGAGCGGGTGCTGGAGAACAGGAAATGGGAAACCGGGTTTTCGGAAACGACGATGGTGTGGCCTTCACGGAACGGCTTTGCCATGCAATGTCCCCCTCGCATCGGGAAAATGGTTCATCGCGATCCGGCCGGATGCCGATATCCGCCCGGGATTCACCACCATATTAGAAAACAATTCCCCCGGCTGTCAATCGAAAACTCCGTGAAAGTTCGGGCCGTTTCTCCCGGTCGGTCCCGGGACCGAGGCAAAAATCGGACTCGCGGCGCGGCACGGAATGCCCCGCAGCATGATGACGCGCCGGTTCCGGACCGGTATGCTGGAACCATCAACGACGAACGGAGGCTTGCCGCATGAATGTCAAAACGGACGGAAAAAAGCTGATCGGCCCGATTCTGGTGCTGGTCGGGCTCATGATGCTTTTCGGCGCCTGGGGCGGAGGCCCTGGCGCGGTGATCGGCCGCCTGTGGCCGGTCCTGTTCGTGCTGCCCGTCGGCATCCTGTTCCACGCGGCGTTTGTGCTGGGCTGGCGGATGCCCGGGCTGCTGGTGCCAGGCGGCGTGCTGGTGACCGTTGCCATCGTCAGCCAGATCGCCACGCTGTTTGACGCCTGGCACGTCATGTGGCCGGGATTCATCCTGGCGCCCGCCGTCGGCCTGGCGGAACTGTACCTGTTCGGGGGCCGCCATCCGGCGCTCCTGATCCCCGTCGCCATCCTTGCCTGCGTGTCCCTGTCCTTCTTCCTCGTGATGCTGGCCGGCCGCCTGCCGGCCCTCCCGGCCGCCGCGAAGCCGGCCGTGGCTGTCGCCATCATCGCCGCCGGCGCCTGGCTGCTGGCCGGCAAGAAGCGGCGCTGAGGGACGGCCGCCTGCCGTGCCGGCGGCCTCCCCCGCCGGCCGGCACGGCGGCGGCCAGGCGTTCACCAGGGCAGTTCCCGGCCGGTGTCCGCTTCGAGATAGAGCGGCTGCCGATGCACCTCGCCGCCCCGTTCCCGGATCGTCTTCAGGATGCAGACAGCGGCCTCGTCGGGCGTGAGCGGCCCCCTGTCGTCCCATTCGCCGCTCAAGAAGGTTTTGACCCAGCCCGGGTGCAAAATGAGCACGCGCCCGCCCCTGGAGCGGATCCGGTTGTGGATGATCGTTGATCCCATGTTCAGCGCGGCTTTCGCCATGCAGTAGCCGAACCAGGCTTCCCGGTACGACTGCCCGATGCTGCCCGCCTCCGACGAAATGTTGACGATGAGGCCGCCGCCGTTCATGACGGTGCCGAGGAGGGCGTTCGTCACCCGGATGGCGCCGAGGGCGGTCACATTGTAGACCCGGAGCATCTCTTCAAAATCGAGGACGTCCTCGATGGTGCGGGTCGTGTCGCCGAGAATGGCCGCATTGTTGACGAGAAAATCGAGGGCGTCCGTCCGGCTTCGCACGAACGCGCCCGCCGCGCGCACGCTCGCGTCGTTTCCCACGTCCAGATGAAACGCCTCAAGCCGAGGCCCGTGCTCCCGTTTCAGCGCCTCCATCGCGCCGTTTTCCTTCAGGATGCCCCCGGCAAAGACGGTGTACCCGTCTTCCAGCAGCCGTTTCACCAGCGAAAATCCGATGCCCCGGTCGGCGCCCGTCACGCACACGGTTTTTGTCCTTTTCATGCCCGTCCGCTCCCCGTCCGTCATCGGACGCGGGCCGGCGCGGCGCCGACCGTTCGCAGTTTCCAGATCGACGTTCCCAGATCCGCGAGCAGCCCGGCCGCCACGAGGACGGGCAACGCCCGTTGCGCGAACCGCCAGCCGCTTTCCGCGGCGCCGGCCGACGCGGCGTCCAGCACGCCCGCTTCCGCCAGTCCGCGAACCAGATCCGCGTTCCAGACGGACGGATCGGACACGAACACGAGCCCGGCAACGCCCGCCGCGAGGCCGGCCGCCGCGTGCCACAGCACGAGGCTCCGCGTCCACCGGCGCGCCGCCAGTTTGGCGATTTCCCGGACGAGCAGGACGGCGAAAGCGGGAAGAAGAACCATCAGATGGCCTTTGACGGCCGCCTGATCGAACAGAAGAATCACGTGAACCGATTCGCTCCGGTCGGCCACAAGCCATCCGGCCGAAGCGAGAAACAGCGTGAACGCGGCCACGAGCCAGGCAATGGCCGCCACCGGCTCCCGCAGACGGATGTCGAGGCCGGGATCCGGGACGGGAGGCAATTCCGCAGGCGACCAGTCTTTCCGTTTCGCCGCCCGGTCCGTTTCCGGCCGGCTGCCGCGGCGCTCGATGAGCGCGAAGACGATCGTCACCCAGGCGAACCCCTGCAGCACCGCCAAGAGCAGATCGACGGCATAGCCGGCCAGCAGGCTGACGGACTGCCGGGGATCAAACGCCAATTGGATGAGGAAGGCGACGGTCATTCCGAGCGCGATGGATGCCACCGTCACGGCGAGCACGGCAAGATAGGCGCCGTACACCCCGGGCCCGATCAGGTATCGCTCGCGGCCGCGGTATTTGGCGGCCAAATCCTCCGGATGCCCGGGCGCCTTCAGCACCGCCTCCGTCCGCCCGGCTTCCGACTGGTCCCCGTCGCCCCGTTCCTCCAGCATGTCTTCAATCAGGCCGCGCAATTCCCGTTCCACGTCCGCCCGCTGGCCTTGCGGCAGCCTGCGGGTCACCGCGTATACATAGCGGTCGATCCACTCCCTCATCGCCCTTGCTCCCCTTCCTCCAGCAATTTTTCCATTCCGGCGGCAACGGCCCGCCATTCCTCGCGCAGCCTGGCATAGACGTCCCGTCCGGCGGCGCTCAGCACGTAATATTTGCGGGGACGCGCCTCGTCGGTATCCCAGCGGCTTTCCAGGATGCCCTGCTTCTCCAGCCGGCGCAGCAGCGGATACAGCGTTCCCGCGTCCACCTCGAGACCCTTCTCCGCCAGCAGCGAAAGCAGGGAATAGCCGTATTGCGGCCCGGCCAGCTGGCTGAGCACGCCGACGGTGATCGTGCCCCGGCGCAGTTCCTGCGTCAGGTCGGCAATGATTTCTTCCATGTCCCGCATCGGATCCCCCCCTGCCGCCATTATACTGTGTGTCGCACAGTATTGTAAAGTACAATATATTAAAAATTTCTTATTGTTGAAAAAGACGCAACGTTTGCGCAAAGCCGGCTCCGGCCTTTCCGCGTCCCGGCGGAAACGCCGAAGCAACGCCCGCATCCGCGCCGGCGAACGGCCGCGGACGGGTCGCTTTTTTTGGATTTCACCGGAAAAAGCGGTATGATGGGAATACAAGGAGATGATGACAAGTGGACTTGAAACAGGCGCTCATCGAGCGTTTCCTTCGCTACGCGCAAGTGGACACCCGATCCGACGGCGAAAGCGAAAGCTGCCCGTCCACTCCCGGCCAGCTGGAACTGGGCCGCATGCTGGCGGAGGAGCTGAAGGCCATCGGCATGGAGGACGTCGCCGTCGGCGCCAACGGTTACGTGACGGCGACGCTGCCCGCCAACACGGACGAACCGGTGCCCGTCATCGGCTTTCTCGCCCATCTGGACACGTCGCCGGAAATGTCCGGCGCGGGGGTCAAGCCGCGGGTCATCGACCGGTACGAGGGCGGCGACATCATATTGAACGAAGCGGAACGCATCGTCCTGTCCCCCCGCGAGTTCCCGGAGCTGGCCCGCTACGCCGGCCACACGCTGATCACCACGGACGGCACCACCCTGCTCGGCGCCGACGACAAAGCCGGCATCGCCGAAATCGTGACCGCCATGGACTATTTGCTGCGCCATCCGGAAATCAAACGCGGCAAGGTGCGCGTCGCCTTCACGCCCGACGAGGAAATCGGCCGGGGCGCGGACCGCTTCGACCCGGCCGCCTTCGGCGCCGCGTTCGCCTACACGGTGGACGGCGGGCCCCTCGGCGAGCTGCAGTTCGAGACGTTCAACGCCGCCGAAGCCCGGGTCGCGTTCCTTGGCACGAACGTCCATCCCGGCACGGCGAAAGGAAAAATGGTCAACGCGCTGCGCATGGCCGCCGCTTTCCTGGCGAAGCTGCCGGAGCGCGAGTCGCCGGAACAGACCGAAGGATACGAGGGCTTCTATCATCCCGTATCCCTGGAAGGCGGCGTGGACAAGGCCGAACTCCGCCTCATCATCCGCGACTTCGACCGCGGCGGATTCGAGGCGCGCAAGGCGGCGCTTGCCGCCATCGCGGACGAACTTCGGGCCCGGTACGGTGAACGCCGCATTCAGATCAGCATCCGGGACCAGTATTACAACATGCGGGAGAAAATCGAACCGGTGATGGGGATTGTGGAGCTTGCCCGTCGGGCGATGGAAAACGCGGGGATCCGGCCGGTCGTCCGACCGGTGCGCGGCGGCACCGACGGCTCGCGGCTCTCGTTCATGGGACTGCCGACGCCGAACCTGTTCGCCGGCGGGGAAAACTGCCACGGCCGCTTCGAATATGTATCGGCGGACGTGATGCTGCAGGCCGTGAAAACGATCGTCGAAATCGTCCGGCTCGCGGCGGAAACGCCGGATCTGCCCGGCGCCGGACCGAAGGCGTGAAGTCAACGTGAGCCTTCAGCGGGAGACGAACGGATTGCCCTTTTCCCAAAACCGCCAGGGGTAGTCCTTCGCTTCGCCGCTGTTGTCGATGCCGATGCGCGGCCCGGCGGCGATGTCGCCCGCTTCCGGGCCTTCGGCAATGTACAGGGGCGGCATCCACAGGCAATGGCCGTAGAACGACCGGTCGATGCCCATCGCCCGGGTCAGCTTGCCCGGCCCGCTCGTCAAATCCCGCTCCCGCTTCACCGGCCCGCGGCGGCGGTGCATGCCGGCGATGCCGGCCTCCGGCTCGACGGCGCGGATCAGCACCGCTTCCGGACAGCCGACGCCGCCGCTGACCACGTTGAGCAGATGCTGGGTGTGCATGACGTACACATAGGCATGCCCCGGCGGGCCGTACATCACTTCGGTGCGGGGCGTCCGCCGGTTGCCGTAGCTGTGCGCGGCCCGGTCATGCGGGCCGATGTACGCCTCCGTCTCCACGATCCGGCCGATCAGCACTTCATCGCCGTCCGCCCGGACGAGCCGCTTGCCGATTAGCCGGCGGGCCAGTTCGAGGGTGGGCAGATGGAAAAAGGAAGGATCGACGGGCGCGGGAAGCCCGTCCGGACCGGCGCCGGACGGCGCCGGTCCGCCATTTGCGGCCCTTCCGCCCCGCGCGCCGGATGCGTCTTCCGCCGCCAATCCGGCCCGTTCGCGTCCGTCGGCCGTCACGGGCATTCGCCTCCTTGCGGGATGGTTTCGCAATTTGTCCCCCATTATAAAAAAGCGGCCCTCCGCCTTCAACCGCCGGACGCGCCTTGGGCCAGGGCGACGGCGACCGCGGGTGAAGCTTTCCGGGCGGGCGGCGCGTGATATACTGGAAACCGGGAACCGAAATCTTTTGCGAAGGGGGAATCCGGCATGCCAGGCAAAACGGAACTCGCCACGTTTGCCGGCGGCTGCTTCTGGTGCATGGTGGCGCCGTTCGAGGAGCTGCCCGGCGTGAAAAAGGTGACGAGCGGCTACACCGGCGGCCACAAGGAAAACCCGACCTACGAAGAAGTGTGCTCGGGCACGACGGGACACGTCGAGGCGGTGCAGATCGAATTCGATCCCGACCTGTTCCCCTATGAAAAGCTGGTGGAACTGTTCTGGCGCCAGATCGACCCGACGGACCCGGGCGGCCAGTTCGCCGACCGCGGCCCGTCGTACCGCACGGCCATTTTCTATCACAATGAGGAGCAGCGGCGCATCGCCGAGGAATCGAAGCGGCGCCTGGCGGAAAGCGGCCGGTTCGCCAAGCCGATCGTCACCGAAATCCGGCCGGCGACGGCGTTCTATCCGGCGGAAGAGTACCATCAGGACTTCCACCGGAAAAACCCGTTCCGCTACAAGACGTACCGCAAGGGATCGGGCCGCGACGCCTTCCTCGAAGCGCACTGGCGCATGAAGAAAAACCCGGACGAGCTGAAAAAGCGCCTGACGCCGATGCAGTACGACGTGACGCAGAACAACGCCACCGAACCGCCCTTCCGCAACGAATTCTGGAACCATTTCGAGGACGGCATCTACGTGGACGTCGTGTCCGGCGAACCGCTGTTTTCCTCGCTGGACAAATTTGACGCCGGCTGCGGCTGGCCGAGCTTTTCGAAACCCCTCGTGCCGGCCAACATCGTGGAACGGCTGGACCTCAGCCACGGGATGGTGCGGATCGAAGTGAGGAGCATGCAGGGCGACTCCCATCTCGGCCACGTGTTCGACGACGGGCCGGCGCCGACGGGATTGCGCTACTGCATCAATTCCGCCGCCCTGCGGTTCATTCCGAAGGACCGGCTGGAAGAGGAAGGATACGGGGAATTCAGGACGCTGTTTGACCGGGACCGTGGCGGGGATCCTGGCGCCGGCTGATCCATCGGGCCGCAAGCCCGGCGATCTGCCGGTTCGCATGACCGTTGATCCGCATCCGCTCCAGCGCTTCCCGCTGCCACAGCGCGCCCGGCGGCGGCGGGCATTCGCCGCAGACGTCCGCGCCGGCCAGCCGTTTCGCCGCCGCGATCGCTTCCATCATCCGGAGAAGCGCGTCCAGGTGCAGACTGCCCTGGTCCCAGTCGGTGCGGGCGTCCAACGGCGACAGCACATCCTTGTCGACGCTGACGTACACCGCGTCGGTCGGAATGAGACGGACAAGCCGGCGGAGGTTCACCCCCGCGGCGGCCGCCTCCTCCGGCACCGCGATCACCCGGCTCCGCCAGGGCGCGGGAATGTCCCGGATGCTGTCGCGGCTGGCGCCGATGAGCAGCACCCGGCGCAGGTTCGGCAGGCGCCTCATCGCTTCCAGCGCCCACGACCCGCAGGAAATCGTCCGTTCGTCGGGCGATTCCATCATGTCGCTGTGGTGGTCGAACAGCACCAGCGTGAACGGCTCCTCCACTTCCCCCGCCAGCAGGAAGGTGGCATAGTGGTAGCTGCCCCGGCCGATCAGCGTCACGCCCCGCCGCTTCCGCTTCGCGAGGCGCCGCGCGATGCGCCCGAGCGTGTCGAAGCGGCAGTAGCCGTTCGTGCCGGGAATGTCCGTCAAATCCACCTGCTCGATGTCCGGCTGCAGCAGTTGCGCGTCGAATTCGAACGTCCGGTCGAAATGAAGCACCGAAACCAAACCTCTCATCGATCGCACTTCCTTTGCTCCGAAATTTCGCCCGTGTCCCCCGGGCGAGGCCGGATGCGCGGCATCGCCAACCGGATGTGCGTCATCGCCGGATATGCGGTTTTGACTAGTTGCTGCTTACGGTTGTCCGGATCCGGCGGGATCGTCCGCGCGGAAAATCCGCACCTTGCCGATGCGCCGCTCGCCGACCTCCGTCACCCGGAAGACGTGGCCGCCCCAGACGACTTCCGGCGTTTCGCCCGGCTCCGGCAGGCGGCCGAGCTCGCCGGTCAGAAACCCGTTCAGCGTGTCGTACTCGTCCACCGGCAGGCCGGCCTGCAGTTCGTCTTCCACCTCGTCGAGGCCGGCGATGCCGTCGGCCAGCCAACTCCCGTCTTCCAGCTGCACGATCGGCGGGGTGTCCTCATCGTATTCGTCGAAAATGTTGCCGACGATTTCCTCCAGCAAGTCTTCGATGGTCACGAGGCCCGCCGTGCCGCCGTACTCGTCGATGACGACGGCCATGTGTTCCTTGCGCGCCTGCATGTCGCGGAACAGTTCGTCGGTCGGGCGGGAAACCGGCGCATGATACGGTTTGCGGCACAGCGCCTCCAGCCGGAATTCCCTTTTTTCGCCGCCGTTCAGGAAGCGGAACAGTTCCTTCACGTGGAGAATGCCGACGATGTCGTCCAGGCCGGCGCCGTAAACCGGATAGCGGGTAAACTTGGTCCGGTTGACGACGCCGATGACGTCTTCGAAGGAAGCGGTTTTCGGAATGGCCACGATGCCGGTCCGGTGGGTCATGATGTCCCCGGCGATCTTGTTGTCGAACTCGAAAATGTTGTCGATCATGATGCTTTCCGATTCCCGGATCGCGCCCTTCTTCTTGCCCGCGTCGACCAGCAGGCGGATTTCTTCCTCGGTCACCTGCTCCTCGTCCGCATTCGGATCGACGCCAAACAGCCGCACCGTGACGTTGGTGGACAGGGACAGAAACTTGACGAAGGGGCTGGCGGCGGCGGCCAGGAAGGCCAGCGGTTTCACCGCGAGCCGGGCGACCGCTTCCGCCTTCTGCATGGCCAGCCGCTTCGGGACAAGTTCGCCGAAAACGAGGGTAAAATAGGACAAGACCACCGTGATGACGACCACCGCGGCGGCATCCAGCGTCGCCAGCGGCAGCGGCACGCCGAGGTCTATCGCCCAGCCGGCAACGGTTTCCGAAAACCGGTCCGCGGCGAAGGCGCTGGCGAGAAACCCGGCCAGCGTGATGCCGATCTGGATCGTGGCGAGAAACCGGCTCGGCTCCCGCACCAGCGCCAGGATCGCCTTCGCCTTCCGGTCGCCCTCTTCGGCCTGCGCCGCCAGCCGGTTGTCGTTCAGCGAGATGAAGGCGATCTCCGAAGCGGCGAAAAAGGCGTTCAGCAAAATGAGAACGGCGAGCAGCAGCAATTCGGCCAAACGATCATCACCCTGATTCCAGTCTAGGAAATTCCGCCGGACGGCGCAAGTTTTCCGGTTTTTCCGGGAAACGGTTCACGGCCTTCGCTTTTTTTCCGGCGGGTGACAACTCCGCTTGTCTTTCGCGCCGTTTTTTGTTCTAATACGGGAGGAGCCACAGAGCGAAGGAGCTGTCACATTTTGGACACAAAGGAAATCCTGTTCAGCTTTCTGGGCGGTCTCGGCATCTTCCTGTTCGGGATCAAATACATGGGCGACGGGCTGCAGAACGCGGCCGGCGACCGGCTGCGGAACGTGCTGGACCGGTTCACGACAAACCCGTTCATGGGCGTGCTGGCCGGCGCGTTCATCACGATGATCATCCAGTCCAGCTCGGCCACCACTGTGCTGACGGTGGCGCTCGTGAACGCGGGGTTCATGACGCTGCGGCAGGCCATCGGCGTCATCATGGGCGCCAACATCGGCACGACGATGACGGCCTTCATCATCGGCATCGACCTCGGCGAGTACGCCCTGCCGATCATCGCCGCCGGCGCGGTGCTGCTGTTTTTCTTCAAGAACAAAAGGATCAATTTCTTCGGCCGCATCGTTTTCGGCTTCGGCGCCCTGTTTTTCGGCCTGGAGACGATGAGCGACGGGCTCAAGCCGCTCAGGGATCTGGACTTCTTCCAGCAAATGACCCTGTCCTTCAGCGAAACGCCCCTCCTCGGCGTGGTGGCCGGCACGGTTTTCACCGTCATCGTGCAAAGTTCCAGCGCCACCATCGGCATCCTGCAGCAGCTGTATGCGGAAGGCGCCATTTCCCTGAAGGCGGCGCTGCCGGTGCTGTTCGGCGACAACATCGGCACGACGATCACCGCCATCCTCGCGTCCATCGGCGCTTCGGTTTCCGCCCGGCGGGCGGCGCTCGTGCACGTCAACTTCAACGTGATCGGCACCGTCATTTTTCTGGCGATTCTGCCCCTTTTCACGCGGTTCATCGCCTGGCTGGAGGGCGCCCTGAACCTGAATCCGGAAATGGCCATCGCTTTCGCCCACGGCTCGTTCAACGCCGCCAACACGATCATCCAGTTTCCGTTCATCGCCGTGCTGGCCTGGCTCGTCACCCGGCTGGTGCCGGGCGAGGACGTGACCGTCGAAGCGAAAGCCGTCCATCTGAACCCGGTGTTCATCAACCGTTCGCCGTCCATCGCCCTCGGGCAGGCCAAGGAAGAGATCAAGCGGATGGGCGAATTCGCCCTCAACATGGTGTCGGAAGCCTACCATTTCCTGAACGACGGCGACCGCAGGCACGCTGAACTGGCCGCCCAGTACGAAGAAGCCATCGACCGGCTCGACGCGGAAATCACCGATTATCTGGTGCAGCTGACCGGCAGCTCGATGGCCGCTTCCGAATCGCAGGAACTGAATGCCCTGCTCAACTCGATCCGGGACATCGAGCGCGTCGGCGACCATGCGGAAAACATCGTCGAACTGCTTGAAGCCCGCCTGGAGAAAAAGGTGAAGCTGACGCAGGACGCCATCGACGAGCTGAACGCCATGTTCCGGCTGACGCAGGAGACGCTGCAGGAAGCGCTCAAATCCCTGTACAACAACGACAAAAAGCTGGCCGTGCACGTGCTGTCCAGCGAGAAGGCGATCGACCAGATGGAGCGGGATTTGCGAAAATCCCACATCCAGCGCCTGAACGACAAGCTGTGCTCCGGCGAGGCGGGCATCTTCTTCGTCGAAATCGCCAGCAACCTGGAACGGATCGGCGACCATTCCGTCAACATCGCGGAAGCGGTGCTCGGCGAGGAAGAAGAAGAAGTGGACCCGGACGCGGAAGCGGCGGACCGGCTTCCGGTGCTTTGATCAAACGATTCATCAAGCCGCCGGCTTTGAAGCCGGCGGCTTTTTCGTTTCACGGCTCGCTGTCCAGAAACCCGGCCAGCGCCTCCGAATCCATCGGCCGGGCGTAATAGAACCCCTGCACCTCGTCGCACCCGAGAGACCGGAGCACGTCCAGCTGCTCTTTTCGCTCCACGCCCTCGGCCACCACGGTCATGTTCAGATGGTGCGCCATGGCGATCATCGACTGCACGATCCGCCGGTCCCGGTTTTCCGCCAGAATTTCGTCGACGAACGACTTGTCGATCTTGAGTTCGTCGATCGGCAGCCGCTTCAGGTAGGCGAGGGAACTGTAGCCGGTGCCGAAGTCGTCGATGGCCAGCCGCACGCCGATGGCCTTGAGCCGGGACAGGATGCGGATGGCCGATTCCGGATTGAACATGACGCTTTCCGTCAGCTCCAGCGTCAAGCAGGCCGGCTCAAGCCCCGCTTCGGCCAGCGCGTCCTCCACGTCGCCGACGATGTTTTGCCAGAACTGCTTGGCGGACACGTTGACGGAGACGGGCAGATGCCGGTTGCGTTCGTCCCGGAGCCGCCTGGTCATGCGGCACGCCTCGAACAGCACCCACCGGCCGATCGGCACGATGTCGCCGTTTTGCTCCGCAATCGGAATGAACTCGCCGGGCGGAATCGTCCCGCGCACCGGATGGTGCCAGCGGACGAGCGCCTCCAGGCCGGTGACCCGGCCGGTGGCCACGCTGATTTTCGGCTGGTAGTGCTGCACGAACTGCCCCCGGGCGAGCGCCTTCCGCAAATCTTTTTCCAGCAGCAGCCGGCGCCGGTCGTGCTCCGTCCGTTCCGCCGCCGGCTCCGGGATGTACAGCACGCCGGCATCCCGGGCCCGCGACAGCGAGCGGGCGGCGCAGTGGACGAGCACGTCCCCGTCCGTTCCGTCCCCGGGATACCGGGCGATGCCGATGTGCAGGGACGGCGAAATCTCGTCCGGCCCGATCTGGAACGGCGCCTTCAGCTCCCGCTCCACCTTCTGCAAAATCGCATCGTACCCCATGCCGCCGTCCAGCTTCGCAATGATTTTGAACGTGCTGGCATCCGTCCGCGACACGAAAAAGCGGCGGTCGGAAAAAGCGGCCAGCCGCCCGGCGACAGCCGCCATCAGCGCCTGGCTCTGCCGGCTGCCATACACGACCTGGAGATCCTCGAACCGGCTCACGCGGAGGGTGAGAAGCAGAAACGGCCGGCCTTCCCCGATGCATTGCTCCAGCTTCCCGAAAAACGAATGGGCATTCGGCAGGCCGGTCGCCTCGTCCAGGTAGGCCAGCTTGTGAATCCGCTCGTGGGCGGCCATCAGCTCGCCGATGTATTTATTCAGCAGGCCGTACAGCATGAAGGCGGTCAGCGCGACGAACAGCAGCCCCTTGACGATTTCGTACACCGGGATCCCGCCGCCGAACCAGAGGCCCATCAGCACGCTGCTGGCCAAAATCCAGAGCCATCCCGCGCCGAGATAGATCAGCGTGATCTTCGCCACGCTGGTTTTTTTGCCGGAATCCGCGCCGGACGAGGAAAAAAATTTCAACCCGACCGCCCCCGGAAAGCGCCTTTGACAAAATCTGTCGATTTCTATCATACCATTTGTCCGGGGGCAACGTCAGCACAAGATGGAGGCATTCACGGGCGCGGACCGCCGGCCGGCCGCGCCCGCCTGACGAAGAACGCCAGTACGAGGCCGAGGACGAGCAGCATGCCGGAGGCGAAAAAGGTGTCGTTGATGCCGCCGAGCATGGCGCGGACGGCGATGTCCGCCCCGCCGGCGCCGGCGGCCGCCTCCGCCGCCAGCTCCCGGGCATGGGCCGCCTGCCGGATCTCCATGACGCTCATCAGAACGGCGGTCCCGATCGCCCCCGACACCTGGTTCAGCGTATTGTTCATCGCCGTGCCGTGGGGATACAGCGCCGGCGGCAGCTGGTTCAGGCCGTTGGTCGAAACGGGCATCATGACCATGGAGAAGCCGGCCATGCGCAGGGCGTGCACGGCCATCAGCCAGACGGTGCCGGTCTCCAGCGTCAGGCGGCTGAACAGGAAGGTCGTCACCGCGGTGATGACGAGGCCGGTGACGGCCAGCACGCGGGCGCCGTACCGGTCGAACAGGCGGCCGTTGACCGGCGACAGGGCGGCGTTGAGGATCGCCCCGGGCAGCAGCGTCAGGCCGGAATGCAGCGGCGAAAACCCGATCACCGTCTGCATGTAGATCGGCAGCAGCAGGATGCCGGAAAACATCGCCATGTTCAGGATCATCGTGATGGCCGAAGCCAGGGAAAACATCGGATGGCGGAACACGCCGAAATTGAGCATCGGCCGGGCCATCCGGATTTGCCGCCGGATGAACATCGCCAGCGACAAGGCGCCGGCGGGCAGCGCAACCAGGACATGGGGGCTCGACCAGCCCTGGCTGCCGGCCATGCTGAAGCCGTACAGCAGGCCGCCGAAGCCGATGCTGGAAAGAAGCAGCGACCCCTTGTCGAGCCGGTCGCCGGTGCGCGCTTTCCGGTCCCGGAGCAGAAACAGCCCCGCCAGCAAAATCGCCGCCGCCACCGGCAGCAGCATGTCGAACAGCATCCGCCAGTGGTGGTACTGCAATATCCACCCCGACAGCGTCGGACCGATGGCCGGCGCGAACATGAGGATGAGGCCGAACACGCCCATGGCGGCGCCGCGGCGCTCCACCGGAAAGCTGACCAGCATGGCGTTCATCAGGAGCGGCATCATGATGGCGCTGCCCGCCGCCTGGACCATGCGTCCCGCCAGCAGGACGGGAAACGCCAGGCCCGGCGGAAACAGCGGCGCGTTGCCCGCCAGGACGGTGCCCAGGACAAACAGCGACATCGCCGCGAGAAACAGCCGGCGCACCGGGTAGTTTTCGATCAGGAAGGCGGTGGCCGGAATCAGGATGCCGTTGATCAGCATGAAGCCCGTCGTCAGCCATTGGACGACGGCCGGGCCGACGGACAGGTCCGCCATGATCGACGGCAGGGCCACGTTCAGCAGCGTATTGTTCAAAAAAGAAATAAACGCCCCGATCATCAGGACGGCGAGCATGCCATAGGGCGGTTTTCGCTTCTGTTCAGCAGGATGTGTTTCGGCCGGCGTTTCCAAGTCGATCCTCCCCGTCTTGCCCGTTTCCGTGCCGACCCGGCGCTCCCATGACGGCGGCCGGGACGGCGAACCGCACTTGCCCCCTACTATAGCACACGCGGAAACCCGCTTACAAATCGAAAGCAAGGAGAAAGAGCCGCATTTTTCCAGCCGCGTGATCCGCTTGCTTCCGGTTTCCCCTCTCGGCGGTTTCTCTGTGCGGAAGGTTCCCTGTACGGCGGTTTCTGTGGGCGCCGGTTTCCGCCGGCGGCCGTTTCCTGCGCGGCGGCCCTTGCACCGGTTTCCGCCGGCGGTCGCTTTCCCTTCGGCGGTTTTTGCGGTCCGGTTGCTCCGGCGGGCAAAATGGGCTATCGTGGAGACGGGGACGGTTTGTCGCCTTTCATGTCGTAAAAAGGAGTTGGAAACGATGGCCACCGCGGCCGGAAAAATGGAAATCGGCATCAGCACGTTTCTGGAAGCGACGCCGGATCCGGTGACGGGACAACGGATCAGCCACGCGGAGCGGCTTCGCAACGCGATCGAGGAGATGGTGCTGGCCGACGAGGTCGGCCTGGACGTGTACGGCGTGGGCGAACACCACCGGCCGGACTACGCCTGCTCCGCTCCGGCGGTCGTGCTGGCGGCCGGCGCTTCCCGCACGAAGCGCATCCGCCTCACCAGCGCCGTCAGCATCCTGTCCTCGGACGACCCCGTCCGGGTGTTCCAGGATTTCGCCACCCTGGACGGCCTGTCGGACGGCCGGGCGGAAATCATGGCCGGGCGCGGTTCGTTCATCGAATCGTTCCCGCTGTTCGGGTACAGCCTGCAAGACTACGACGAGCTGTTCGAGGAAAAGCTGGATCTCCTGCTGAAAATCCGCGAAGCCGAGCATGTGACCTGGTCGGGAAAACACCGCCCCGCCATCCGCAACCTGGGCGTATACCCCCGGCCGGTGCAGCAACCGCTGCCGGTGTGGATCGCCACCGGCGGCAACCCGGAGTCCGCCATCCGGGCCGGCACGCTGGGTCTGCCGGTCTGCTTCGCCATCATCGGCGGCATGCCGGAACGGTTCGCGCCGCTTGTCGAACTGTACCGGGAAGCGGCCCGCCGGGCCGGGCACGATCCCGCCCGGCTGAAAGTCGCCACCCATTCCCACGGCTTCGTCGCCGACACGAAGGAGCGGGCGGACGAACTGTTCTTCCCGCCGACCCAGTTCCAGATGAACGTCATCGGCCGGGAGCGGGGCTGGCCGCCGTATACGCGGGAGACGTACGAAGCCGCCAAGAGCCTCCGCGGCGCCCTCTATGTCGGCGATCCGGAATGCGTGGCGGAAAAAATCGTCCTGCTGCGGCAAAACCTCGGCATCGACCGGTTTTTCCTGCACATCAACGTCGGCACGATGCCCCACAAAGACGTGCTCCGCGCCATCGAGCTGCTCGGCACGAAGGTGGCGCCCCTCGTCCGGAAGGAACTGAAGCGGCTGGAGGGGACGGGAAACCGGGAGCGGAATCCGTAAGCGGGCCGTCATCAAAAGGCTGTCAAAAAGGCTGTTTTCCGGCCCCGCACGCCGGAGAACAGCCTTTTGCCTTTTGCCTTTTGTCTATTGTCTTTTTGCTTTTGGCTTGTGACGTTTGGCTTTTGGCTCTTGCCTTCAGCGACTTCGGTTCCGCCGGGGGGGCGGTTGCGCCCGCCTCAGCCGGCGGACCGGATCCACACCGCCATTTCGCCTTCCCCGCGGTTGCCCCACAGGAAGTACGGAATGGCCGTCAGCGTCACCGGCCGCTTCGCCGCCTTCGCTTTCCGGTACAGCGCGTCGCCGAACGGCTCCGGATCGTCCCGCCATCCTTCGGCCCGGATGACGGCGATCCGTCCCCACGGCGTGTCCTCCATCCGCACGTCGGGTTCGGCTTCCGGCGACACGGACAGGGCGGCCAGCAGCGGGCCGTTGTCCGCTTCCTCGAAGCAGTAGACGAGCGGGCCCCGCACGAGCGCCACTTTGCCCCGGTCGGCGCGCACCGCCGGATGCGCCTCCATCCATGCCGCTTCCATCGGCAGCGTCAGCTCCACGGCATCGCCGTCCCGCCACTGCCGTTCGATGATGACGTAGCCATGTTCCGTCCGCGCATCCCGGACGTCCTCGCCGTTCAGCCGGATGCGCGGCTTGCCGGCGAGCCAGCCCGGCAGGCGCAGCGCCAGACGGAACCGGACCGGCGCTTCGGGCGATACGGCAAGGCGCGCCGTCCCTTCCCAGGGCAGCGCGGATTCAATCCGGACGCGGACCGGCGTGCCGCCGAAGGCGACCGCCGTCTCGTTGCCGATGTACAGATGGGCGTACAGGGTCCGATCGTCCGCCGTCCAGATGTACCGGCCGAGGGACGTTATGAGGCGCGCCAGGTTCGGCGGGCAGCAGGCGCAGCCGAACCACGGCTGGCGCACCGGCTTCACGTGGTGTTTGCCCGGACTTTTCCGGCACGCCTCCGGCCATACTTCCAGCGGATTGACGTAGAAGAAGTGCCGCCCGTCCGCGGCCATGCTGCCGATGACGACATTGTACAGCGCCCGTTCCATCACGTCGGCGTATGCCGCCTGCGGCTCAAGCAGCAGCATCCGGTGCGCGAAGAAGATGAGCCCGATGGAGGCGCACGTTTCCGCATAGACGGTGTCGTTCGGCAGGTCGTAGTCGAAGGTGAACGCTTCCCCGTGATGGGTCGATCCGATGCCGCCCGTGATGTACATCCGCCGGCGGGTGATGCTGCGCCACAGCCGCTCGCAGGCCGCCTTCAGCGACGCGTCGCCGCATTCCCGCGCCAGATCCGCCATTGCCGCATACATGTAGACGGCGCGGACCGCGTGCCCGACGGCGTCTTCCTGCTCGCGGACCGGCGCGTGCGCTTGAAAATAGGTCAGGTGCGGCTTTTTCCCCTTTTCCGATTCCCAGTGCCGCTCATAACCGGGCCGTCCGAATTCCTGCAGGAAGAAATTCGGCTCCCGTCCCCGCTCGTCGGTGAAAAACCGGCTGAGCCGCAAATACCGCTCGTTGCCCGTCGCCCGGTACAGCTTCACCAGCGCCAGCTCGATTTCCTGGTGCCCGTCGTAGCCGCGCAATTTGCCTTCCTCCGGCCCGAACACCGAATCGATGTGGTCGGCAAACCGGCACATGGCGTCCAGCAGCTTCCGCTTGCCCGTCGCCTCCCAATAAGCCACCGCCGCCTCGATCATATGCCCGGCCACGTACAATTCGTGGCAGTCCGTCAGGTTCGTCCAGCGCCGCCCGGGTTCCTTGACCGTAAAATAGGTGTTCAGGTACCCGTCTTCCCATTGGGCCGCCGTGACGAGGTCGATGACGCCGTCCGCCGTCCGTTCCAGTTCGGGATCGGGATGGGCGGCCAGCGAATAGGCCGCCGCCTCCAGCCACTTGGCCACGTCGCTGTCCTGGAACACCATGCCGCCATATTCGCCTTCCTCCAGTCCGGCAGCGATGCGGAAATTGCGGATGGCATGGCTCGGCTCGGCGTCCGGCACCCGGTCGTTCAGCGCCTCCCATTGATAGGGAATGACCGTTTCCCGGACGAGCCGGATGAAGGCCGACCAGAAGCCGTCGGTGATCTTGACGCGGCGAAGATCCGGCGTCTGCACGGGGACATCCCTCCTAGAACAACCGTTTTTTCAGCTGGGCGAAATTGTTTTCCATGGAGCGCACGTCGCTCGGCGTCTTCGGGATCGGGTGGGCGTAGCGGCCGTCGTTGCGGACGGCCAGTTTGTAGTGTTTGCCATCTTCGGTGATGTCGAACCCGAGCCGCACGAGTTCGCGCCTGCCCTTCGCGGAAAGGCCCCCCGTCTCCGTCAGGATCGCCTTGATCTTGGCCAGGAACGTCTCCTTGTTGTTGGTGCGCGCATTGGCGTCCAGGATGGAGGCCAGCATGTTGCGCGCGCGCATGGAGCAATGGCCCGTCCGGATGCGGTCTTCCAGCACTTCCATCACCAGTTCCGCCTGTTCGTTTTCGAACAGTTCGGGTTCGCTGCCTTTGAGCAGCAAGGGCGTTCTCTCTTCCAGGCCGCTGTCCAGCATCGCCTGTGCCATTTCTCGCAGGTACCGGACTTCCGCTTCCAGGCTGCTGATCTGCTCCCGCATCGCATCATTTTCCTTCAGGGCCATTTCCAGCAAAAGTTCCGCTTCCTCGGCGCCCGCGCGATGCCGTTCCAGCTTCTGCTGGAATTTCAGCTGCTGGGCGCGGGACCAGCGGCATTCGTCGGGAATGCGGCGGGTATTGAGGCCCCTTTTGATGTAGTCCAGGATTTTCTGGCCGATATCTTCCTGCGGAATGCGCGGGTAAAACCGCCTGTAGCTGCGGTTCGGCCAATAGATGCCGACGGAGCCGTTGTAGGCGTTTTTGCCGTCGGTCCGTTCCCGCAGCGCCTTGGACCATTCGCTGTCCGTTTCGTAGAACACATGGGCCAGCCCGCCCAGCCGCTGGCCGAGACGGACCGGATCGACGATGGCATCGTCGCCGAAAAACGGCCTGCTCACATACACGACGGGCAGCCGGTTGTTCCGTTCGCCGTTCAGGAGCGCGGCGACGAGATCCAGATTGTCCGGCGTCACCGGTTTTGCCGCCGTTTCGATGAGCAGGCCGTCGTCAAGCATGGGGCCGGTTTCCCGGATGAGAAGCCCGACGATGTAGGGGGTTTTCGGCAGTTCAACATGGGCGTCCAGATCGAAGCGGGAACGCGACGAGACGATGGCCACCGGAAATTCGTCCGCCTTTTTGCAGCCGACCACGTCGGTCCACCATTCGCCTTCCTCGTCCCTGCGCACGTGGCGGACGCCGCAATGGACGGCGCCGTCCGCTTCCACCCGGACAAATTCCAGCGATTCCAGGTCGCTGTCGTAGCGAAGCCCGTCGTGGATCGGCCGGCTGTCCAGCGGCAGCGTGCGGTGCGGGCTGCCTTGCTGCCATTGCCGGCACAATTCGAGAAACCGGTCGACGGACGTGTCCGCCGACAGCGGAAGCACCGTGTTGAATCCGATCATGGATGCCCTCTCCCTGTTGTGATGTCCGAGCCCGTGTTGCCGATATTCTCCATTATACCTGACGGGCTCGCGAAGCTGGATCCTTTTTTTGCGGGCGCGGTCGTGATGCCGGTTATGCAAATGGAGCCGGATCCACTAAAATAGAACTGGAGCGTCAACCGTTTTGATCACCCTTTTTTGAGGGTCGTCAAATCTTTCGATGATCGTCAAACCTTTTTGATCGACAGCCCTTTTGTTCATCAAACCTTTTGATCGGGAAGGCGGAATGTTCGCATGAAGTTGTCGAGTCTGCTGTCCGACGGCATGGTGTTGCAGCGGAAGGCGAAAATCCGCATCGGCGGCGGGACGGACCCGGGTCGCCCGGTGCGCGTCTCGTTCCAGGGACGTTCGTTCGAAGCCGTCGCCGACGCCAGCGGACGCTGGTCCGTGACGCTGGACGGCCTGCAGGAAGGCGGCCCTTTCGAGATGGTCATTGCGGCCGATGAAGAACGGGTCATCCGCGACGTGCTGGTCGGTGACGTCTGGGTGCTCGGCGGCCAGTCGAACATGGAATTGCCGGTGCGCAGGACGCTGGACCGGCTGGCGGATGAAGTCCGCGGCGCGGATTATCCGTTCATCCGGCAGTTCAACGTGCCGCAGATCTACAATTTCCATGGCCCGCGGGACGAGGTGCAGGGCGGCCGGTGGATCGCCGCCACGGGCGACGGGGTGCTGGATTTCAGCGCCGTCGGCTTTTTCTTCGCCCGCCGGATCCACGAACGGCTCGGCGTGCCCGTCGGCCTGGTCATGGCCGCCGTGGGCGGCACCCCCGTCGAGTCGTGGATGCGGGAAGAGACGCTCCGGCGCATCGGCGGGTATGACGAGGAGCTGGACCGGCTGAAAAACGATGCCTGGGTGGCGGATGTCCAGGCGCGGGACGCGGCGCGAAACGAAGCCTGGTATCGCACGCTGAACGAACGGGACGCCGGCACGGCGCAAGGCTGGCACCGGGAAGAGACGGACGATGCGGGCTGGGCCGTGCGCGACATTCCCGGTTCGTGGCGGGCAAGCGAACTGGACGGGTTGTTCGGGGCGGTCTGGTTCCGCCGGGAATTCCATCTGCCCGCCGACCTGGCGGGGAAAGAAGCCAAGCTCATGCTCGGCACCATCGTCGACGCGGACGACGCCTACGTCAACGGCATTCCGGTGGGCAGCACGGCCTACCGCTACCCGCCCAGGCGCTACGAGATCCCGGCGGGCGTGCTGAAGACGGGCCGCAACGTCATCGCCGTTCGCGTGCTGGCGACCCACAACACCGGCGAGTTCGTGCCGGACATGCCGTACAAATTGGTGATCGGCGGCCGTGAAATCGATCTTTCGGGCAAGTGGCGGTACCGGATCGGCACGCGGATGGAGCGGCTTGAACCCCAAACCTTCTTCCAATACAAGCCGGCCGGCATGTACAACGGCATGATCGCGCCGATCCGCCACGTCGCCATGACCGGCGTGCTGTGGTATCAGGGCGAATCGAACGCCGGCCGCCCGGCGGGGTACCGCCGCCTGTTCCGCGAGATGGTGCGGGACTGGCGCGAAACGTGGGGCATCGGCGAGTTTCCGTTCCTTTTTGTGCAGCTGGCCAATTTCGATCCCGGGGATCCGGATCCCGCCTCGTGGGCGCCGATCCGGGAGGAGCAGCGGCTGAGCCTGGACGTGCCGAATTCGGCCATGGCCGTCGCCATCGATTGCGGGGAATACAACGACCTGCATCCGCAGGACAAAAAAACCGTCGGCGAGCGGCTGGCGCTGTGCGCCCGCCGGTTGGCCTACGGCGAGGACATTGTCGCAAGCGGCCCGCTTTTCAAAGGCATGGAGCGGCGGGCGGGCTCGATCAGGGTGGCGTTCGACCACGTCGGGAGCGGGCTCGTGGCCAGGGGCGGCGGCGAGTTGGGCGGATTCGAGGTGTGCGGCGCCGACGGCCGCTTTGTGCCGGCCCGTGCGACCATCGACGGCGACGGCGTCATCGTGTCGAGCCCGGACGTGCCGGAGCCCGTCCACGTGCGCTACGCATGGCGCAACCATCCGGCGGATGCCAACCTGTACAACCGGGAAGGCCTGCCGGCGTCGCCGTTTTCGTCGGCATATGAATGAGCGGCCGAGCCGTGGGGAGCCGTGGGGATGGCGCATGTTCGCCAGTTGGTCCAACAATCGGAGGAAGCGGCTCAAAAAGGGGCTGTCCGATTCGCCGGCAGGCGAGCCGAACGGGGGATTAAGGGAAAAACGGAGGACCGGATGGCAGTTCGGGCCTCCGTTTTTGCCTTGCTGCAGAAAAGATGCTCGAATTTCTCGATCAACGAGCCCTGATGTCCCGTTTCCGCAGGCGAGTTGGTCGATTTTCTCGAGTATCTCGCCTCGATTCCCCGCTTCCGCAGGCGAGTTGGTCGACTTTTTCGAGTATCTCGCCTCGATTCCCCGCTTCCGCAGGCGAGTTAATCGAGTTTTTCGAGTATCTCGCCTCGATCCCCCGCTTCCGCAGGCGAGTTGGTCGACTTTTTCGAGTATCTCGCCTCGATTCCCCGCTTCCGCAGGCGAGTTAATCGAGTTTTTCGAGTATCTCGCCTCGATTCCCCGCTTCCGCAGGCGAGTTAATCGAGTTTTTCGAGTATCTCGCCTCGATTCCCCGCTTCCGCAGGCGAGTTGGTCGATTTTCTCGAGCATCTCGCCCATTCCCAGGGTTTCACCGTCCGTTCGCCAGCAGCGGCCGCAGGAAAGCCGCCAGTTCTTTCGCCGCCTGCTTGTGGGCCTTCTTCCCCGGGTGGCTGCGCGCCCCCGCCGTCCGTTCCGTCATGGCCGAAAGCCGGCACACCGACACCCGCCGGTCGCCGGTTTCATGGATGCAGCGGTCCACGGCCCGGCAGACGGACGGCATCATGGGCGCCCCGAGCATGCCGTACGCCCAGGCGAGATGCGCGTCCGTCATAATAAAGAAGCCGCTCCTCTCCGCGCGGGAGAGACCCCCCGCGGAAAGAAGCGGACTTCGCCGGAACCGTTACGCCGTCACGGCCCGGTCCGCATCGGTAAGCCCCAGCGTTTCGGCCGTCTCCGCCTGCACCCGGCGCAGCAGGTCGGGATTTTTGTGCAGGGACAGGCCGTAGGACGGGATCATCTCCCGGATTTTCGGCTCCCATTCGGCCAGCCGGTCCTTGAAGCACCGGCGGATCACTTCCAGCATGATGGACACCGCCGTGGAAGCGCCGGGCGAGGCGCCCAGCAGGGCGGCGATGGAGCCGTCGGCGGCGCTGATCACTTCCGTGCCGAATTGCAGCGTGCCCCGCGCCTGCGGCGTATCCTTGATGATCTGCACCCGCTGGCCCGCGACGATCAGCTCCCAGTCTTCCAGCCGGGCCGTCGGGACGAACTCCCGGAGCTCCGCCAGCCGCTGCTCCTTCGACAGCATCACCTGCCCGACCAGATAGCCGGTGAGGGACATGTTGTTGATGCCGGCTGCCACCATCGTCGTCAGGTTGTGGGTTTTCACCGACTTGAGGAGATCCAGCATGGAACCGAACTTCAGGAACTTCGGCGAGAAGCCGGCGAACGGCCCGAACAGGAGCGATTTCTCGCCGCCAATGTAGCGGGTGTCCAGATGCGGCACCGACATCGGCGGCGCGCCGACCTTCGCCTTGCCGTACACTTTGGCGTGGTGCTGCGCCACGAGTTCCGGGTTCCTGCACACCATGAACAGGCCGCTGACCGGAAAGCCGCCGATGCCCTTTCCTTCCGGAATGCCGGATTTCTGCAGCAGGTGCAGGCTGCCGCCGCCGGCGCCGATGAAGACGAACCGCGCTTCGCGGGTTTCCACGGCCCCGGAAGACAGGTCTTTCACCTTCAGCCGCCAGCCGCCGTCCGGCGCCCGCTCGAGATCTTCCACCTGGCGGTTGAAATGAAGCTCGACGCCATGTTGGGTCAAATGGTCGAACAACAGGCGCGTCAGGGCGCCGAAATTGACGTCCGTGCCGGACTCGACCCGCGTGGCCGCGATGGGCCTGTCCACCTGGCGCTCCTTCATCATGAGCGGAATCCATTCCGCCAGGCGCCCCGGATCGTCGGAAAACGCCATGTCGGCAAACAGCGGATTTTCCTTCATCGTCTCATGCCGCTTGCGCAAAAAGGCAACGTCCCGCTCGCCCTGCACGAAGCTCATGTGGGGCACCCGGGCGATGAAGTCCCGCGGATTGCGGACGAGCTGCCGGCTGACGAGATACGACCAGAACTGCCGGGACACCTGGAACTCCTCGTTCACCTTGATCGCCTTGCCGATGTCGATGGTGCCGTCCGGCTTCTCCGTCGTGTAGTTCAGCTCGCACAGGGAAGCGTGGCCCGTCCCGGCGTTGTTCCACTCATTGGAGCTTTCCTCGCCCGCCGCGGATCGCCGCTCGAACACGGTGATCGTCCATCCCGGCGCCAGTTCCTTCAGCAGCACGCCGAGCGTGGCGCTCATGATGCCGGCGCCGATCAGAATGACGTCGGTTTTTTTGTTCATTCCGTCCATGGGCTCTCGTCCTGTTCTTATCCTTTGTCTTTTTCCGTCCAACATACGGTCCATTGTCAGTTTAGCACGATTGCCCCCGATTTTGAACAAGCAGTTGGAGGCAGACGGGCATGCCCGGATGCCGGAAAGCTTCGCAGGGGCGTTCGCGGCCCGCCGTCCGCCGCGTCACGCCGATTCCCGGCGCCCGCCGCGTCAAACCGATTCCAGCACCAGCTTCTCCAGTTCCAGCGGCTGGACGAAGGCGCCGTCCTTGTACGCCCGCATGTTGCCGCCGGAAATTTCGTCGATCAAGAGGACGCGCCCGTCCCGCTTCGACCGGCCGAATTCGAATTTGATGTCGTACAGGTCGAGGCCTCTCTTCGCCAGCTCGTCTCTCACGAAGCCCGCGATTTGCCGCGTCAGCCGCTCCAGTTCGTCGTATTCTTCTTCCGTCATGATGCCCAGCATCGCGAGGGCGGCCTTGCCGATCGGCGGGTCCTGGCGGGCGTCGTCCTTCAGGGTCACTTCCACGAAGGCGTCAAGCGGCTGCCCCTCTTTCACATAATCGCCGTACCGGCGCACGAAGCTGCCCGCCGCCCGGAAGCGGCAGATGAACTCCACCCCGCGTTTCCCGAAAATGCCGGCGGGCACGACGGTCATCGTCGCGGCGTCGGCGTCCGCGTCGACGTAATGGGTCGGGATGCCCGCGTCCCGCAGCTTCTCGAAGAAATATTTCGTCAGCCGGAGACCCGCTCTCCCCGCGCCCTCCATCACCAGGCCGACGGTGTTGGCGCCGGGATCGAACACGCCGTTTTCGCCGGTGACGTCGTCCTTGAACTTGAGCAGGTAATGACCGTTTTCCAGTTCAAAAACGTCTTTCGTTTTGCCGGAATAGATCTTTTTCAAGGCCGTGCTTCTCCTCTCTCCGTGGATTTCCCGTCAAACCGTCTCCGCCTTCACGTCGTTCACCAGCGTGCCGATCCCCTCGATCTCCACTTCCACCCGGTCGCCCGGCTCCAGGAAACGCTGCGGATCGCGCGCCGCCCCGACGCCGCCCGGCGTGCCGGTCACGATGACATCGCCGGGCTGCAGCATCGCAAAGGTGGACACGTACCGGATGATCTCGGCAATCGGGAAGATCATCCGATCCGTCGTCGTCCGCTGCATCACCTCGCCGTTCACGCGGGTTTCCAGCTTCAGCGGCTTCGCGGTCGGGTCGATGTCGTCCGACGTCACCATCCACGGGCCGAACGCCCCCGTGGACATGAAATTTTTGCCCGGGCCCCACTGGGACGTGTGCCGCTGCCAGTCCCGCACCGACGCGTCGTTGTAGCAGGCATAGCCCGCCACATGGGACAGGGCCTCCTCCGCCTTGATGCGGCGCCCCGCCTTGCCGATGACGACCGCCAGTTCCCCTTCGAAGTCAAGCCGGTCCGACTCCGCCGGCTTCAGGAGGGGGCCCCGGTGCCCGACCTGGGAACCGGCCAGGCGGATGAAGACGGTCGGATGTTCCGCCTGCTGCCTCCCCGTTTCTTCCACGTGGTCCCGGTAGTTCAGGCCGACGCACAAAATTTTGTCCGGGTTCGGGATGACCGGGAGAAATTCCACGTCGTCGAACCCGGCGTCCGCCGTCCCTTTTTCCAGCAGCTCGCGCACCCGCCGGTCCGTCGGTCCCCCCTTGGCCAAAAAGGACCTCAAATCGGCGTAATCCTCCCCGAAACGCGCGCCCAGATCCACGAATCCGTCTTCCAGCGCCGCGCCGAAGCTCGTCCGGCTTCCCGTCCGAAAACTGGCCAGTTTCAAAGCGATCGACTCCCCTCGCGTGTCCTCGTCGCAAACGGTTGCCCCATTGCGCATCACCATCCATTATGACATGGGAGGCCGCGAAAGAAAAACCGGTCCGCTGTCCGCGGACCGGCCGGCCCTTCACCGGATTTCCGCCCGGCCGCCTTGCCGCTCCGCCAACGTCAGCAGCCGGTCCATGATGATGTAGGCCTGTTCATGGCTCAGCGTGGGTGCTGGTATTGATGTACACATAGTTGTAATACTCGACGCAGAGCCCTTTCGATTTCATGAATTCGGACATGCTCATGCCGGTGGCCCGCCTGATCACGTGGGCCGCCAGAAGCGCAAAATCTTCCCGCGTGATGGGAGACTGGTAGATGCCCCGGTACCACGCGCTGTCGTTGATCGACCATTTCCAGGGCGGTCGGTTCGTCGATCAGTTCGGAGCGGACTTCGATTTTCACGCCGTATTCCCGTTCCAGCCGCGTTTTGTCCACATGGCGGACCCGGTGCTCCCACTTGTCCGGCTGCGTGACGGGCTCGTCCAGCCGTTTGCCCCACCGCCGCACGGGATGGCCCTGGCGGATCGCTTCCATCATGCGGGCCGCCTCTTCTTTGCTGACGATCCGCAGAAACACCCTGCCCGGGATATGATTCGGATCAACGACGGGAATGTTGACGGAAGCGTAATAGGCGTTGCCCTGCAGATGGTCACAACGGAGTTCCGATTCGTCCGTCTTTTTGGTCGGCTTGACCGCCTGCATGAAGTCCGGGTTGACAAAAAACGCGGATTCGGGAATGTAGTGGTCCAGGTTGATGTATTGCGGGGTCCTCAGGTCCGATTCGTCACGGATGACCCAGTTGTCCAGGACGCCCACTTCGGTGAGGCCCATATGTTCTTCCGAGTCGTTGAAGTCCACGCCCGGCGCATCGCCCAGGTACTCCACCTTGATCGATCCGCCGTCCACGACGGGCAGAATGTACTGCGGATAAAGATCGCCCACCCGGTTCAGGGCGATGAACACTTCGTCGTACGCGTCCACTTTCCCCTCTGCCACTTGCACGCCCACGACGCCGGTGATGGTGAACCGGACTTTGTGGGGCTGGTTGTAGTAGTTGGCGTTGGTTACCACGCCTTCCCAGATCAGGGTGGCATGCGTTTCCGCCCCGGCGGGCGCCGGCGCGCCGGGCCACAGGATCAGGACGGCCAACAGACAAAGAACGGCTTTTTTCATTTTTTTTCTCTGTACGCTCCTTTTTCGACACGATTCCTCTCTACATATTCCCATCTTTCCGCAATTTTCCTTCTTTTTCAACAAACAAAAAAAGAACCTTCCCCTCAGCGGGGAAGGCTCCGGCAGGCGGGCCCCGCCCGTCAAACCGTGCGGAAGCCCGACGGCAGGCGGCCGGTCCGGCGAATTTCCCGGATTTGCGCCAGGGTCAGCCGCCTGTTGGAGATGATCAGGGATTCGGGATCGTCGCCCCGGATGATGTCGTCCAGGTCGGGAAGGTTGGTCGTTCCCCGGAACACCCGGAAATTGCCCCTGAAGTTGCTCCGGCTGAACAGCACCAGGGTGGCATTGGCGCTCGGCGAAAAGAAGCGGAGGCTCTCGATGCCGCCATAGAGCCGGTCCAGGTTGCGCAGCCCGACGTTGCCGCGCCACGTGAAGCGGCGTCCGCGGAAATTTTCGTCCGTCCACAGCCTGAGCCGGGGATACACGACCTGCTGCGAAATGGTGACCTTCAACCCTTGTTCACCTCCTCCGGTTCCAGCATATGGTCCCGGCGGAGGCGAAGCTTGTGCGGCCGCCTCTTCAGACGGTAGTTTGTGCCGCGGCGCCCGTTCCCGCTTCCGGTTCAGCCGGCGAAGCCGGCTTGACGAGGGCCTTCTTCTCCCACGCCCGGCTTTTCCAGCGCAGCATCATGAGGAGGCCCCGCACCCATTCGTCCACGGCGAAGGCGATCCAGATGCCCGCAAGGCCGATGCCGAGGTGCACGCCCAGCCACCAGGCCAGCGGCACGGCGACGCCCCACATGGAGACGACGCCCATCAGCACGGGAAACCGGGCATCGCATGACGGGCCGCAAACAGGCTCAGTTTTTTCCGATCAGCCGTTCGACGAACCGGCTGGCCGCCGGCGCCGGCGGCACGCCCTTCAGCAGGCACACCCCCACGGTACGCTTCGGGACGGGGGGCGTGACGGGAATTTCGTGCACGAGCCCGCGGTCCAGATACTCGCGGGAAAATTCCCGGACCACGCAGGCGATGCCCAGGTTGATGCTGGCAAAATCGAGGAGCAGCGCGTGGGAACCGAGCTCGAACTCCGGCGCGACGGCAATGCCGTGGGATTTGAGAAACGCTTCCACGTAGCGGCGCGAATTCGAGTTCGGTTCCAGCAGGATGAGGGGGTGCTTGGCGATGTCCGCCAAAGGGACGGGCCCGCCTTCCGGCAGAAAACGGTAGGCGCTCCCGCCGACGAAAATGTCCTGCACCTCCAGGCAGTCGATCCTGTCCAGGGCCGGGTCCGGAACGGGCAGATTGCAGATGCCGATCTGGACGACGCCCTCTTTGAGCATCCGGCAAATTTCCGGCGTCGTGCCGTTGTAGATTTTGTACCGGATGTTCGGATGGTCGGCCCGGAACGCCTCCAGCGCCGGCAGCAGCACATGCCGCGAAATCGTGTCGCCGACGCCGATTTTCAGTTCGCCGGTCTCGACGTTTTTCAATTCCCGCAGCTTCCCTTCGCCCGCTTCGATCATGTTCAGCGCGCTTTTCGCATGCTCGTACAGCAGGGCCCCTTCATCCGTCAGCGCGACCCCCTTGGGCAAGCGGCGAAACAGCCTCGCGTCCAGCTCCCGCTCCAGCTGCATGACCGCCTGGCTGACCGCCGACTGGGACATGAACAGTTCCTCCGCGGCGCGGGAAATGTTTCCGTTTTTCGCCACGGCGCAAAACACCCGGTACAAGTCGAGCCTGCCCATTCCATCATCCTGCCTTATATCGTGTATTTGATATATCTATTTTACTTATACCTTACTTTTCGTGTAGGATGTTACCGGCAAAAAAAATCGGGGAGCGATCGGAACATGACCAGAATGGCGGGGACGACCGTCAGGGGCCTGCGCAGCCCGATCGTGCGGCGGGGCGATTCCATCGAGGAGATCGTGGTCGATACCGTGCTGAAGGCGGCGGAAGCGGAAGGCTTCGAGCCGCGGGACCGGGACATCGTGGCCGTCACGGAATCCGTCGTCGCCCGGGCCCAGGGCAATTACGCCACCGTGGAGCAGATCGCGAAGGACGTGCGGGACAAGTTCGGCGGCGGGACGATCGGCGTGCTGTTTCCCATCCTGAGCCGGAACCGGTTTGCCGTCCTCCTGCGCGGCATCGCCATGGCGGCGGACCGCATCGTGCTGCAGCTCGCCTATCCGTCCGACGAAGTCGGCAACCGGCTGTTCGACCCGGACCTGCTGGATGAAGCGGGCATCAATCCGTGGACGGACGTGCTGACCGAAGAACGGTTCCGGAACCTGTTCGGCGAGCCGAAACACCCGTTCACCGGCATCGATTACGTGGCGTATTACCGCTCCGTCGTGGAAGAGGCGGGCGCGGCATGCGACATTCTGTTTTCCAACCAGCCCGCGACGATTCTGGACAGCACCCGAATTGTGCTGGCGTGCGACATCCACTCCCGGCACCGCACGAAGAAGAAACTGCTGGCCGCCGGCGCGGAACGGGCATTCAGCCTGTCCGACCTGCTCACGGCGCCCGTGGACGGCAGCGGATACAATGAACAGTACGGGCTCCTCGGCTCCAACAAGGCGACGGAAGACAGCGTGAAGCTGTTCCCCCGCGACTGCCAGCCGATCGTCGACAACATCCAGCGCATGCTGAAAGAAAAAACCGGCAAACAGATCGAAGTGATGATTTACGGCGACGGGGCGTTCAAGGATCCGGCGGGGAACATCTGGGAACTGGCGGACCCGGTCGTGTCGCCGGCCTACACCGCCGGGCTCGAAGGAACGCCGAACGAAGTGAAGCTGAAATATTTGGCCGACAACCAATTCGCCGGTTTGCACGGCGAAGAGCTCCGGAAGGCCGTGGCCGACTACATCCGCAACAAAAAACCGGATCTCGTCGGCGCGATGGAAGCCCAGGGAACGACGCCGCGCCGGCTGACGGACCTGATCGGCTCGCTGTGCGACCTGACGTCCGGCAGCGGCGACAAGGGAACGCCGATCGTGTACATCCAGGGGTATTTCGACCATTATGCGACGTGATGCCTGAAGGCGCACCGGGATTCCGTTTTTCAAAACGCCATGAAGAAAAGCCCATCCGCAAGGATGGGCTTTTCCGTTTCGGCATACGGAAGGGCGCCGTCAGCCCCACACCTTCACGCGGTTTTTCCCTTTGCCGAGGGTGGCGATCGGGCCGGGCACGCTTTGCGCCGGCTTCCGGTTGCCCAGCAGATCGGTGTCCAGCATCACCGCGCTGCCGTCCGGGTTTTCATAGTCGGCGTCGGCCAGGCGCACCCGCGGCAGCGTCCGGGTGGAATGGATCCCGGCGGCGAGCTTTTCGAACGCCTCGGGCAGCTCGATGGTCAAATAGACGCCGTCTTGTTCCTCGCTGACGGCCACCTTCGGATCGAAGGCGTCCAGCACCAGGTTGGCTTCTTCCCGAGCGTACGGCTTCGCGCCGTTCAGGTAGACATTGCCGTTGATGTACACCGGCTGCTCCACCCGGTTGAACTCGTAGTGGTCGCCGCCCTTGTCGCGGCTCAGGCCGTCGACGAGGGCGATGTATTCCTCCAGGGAAGCCGGATAGCCGTCGTAGTGAACCGTTCCCGTCGCGTCCGGGCCCCGGCCGCCGACGAACACGTTGCCGAAGAACCGGTCGTCGCCCCCGTAGGTCGGCGCGAATCCCTTCACCTGCGTGCTGTGGGGGAAATGGTACGGCGTGGCGCGGTCCAGCATTTTCAAATGCTTCATGCTGCCGCAGATCAGGTTGTTCACGTAGGCGCCGCCCTGCGCATGGTTGTCCAGGGCATATGCGGCGGTGAAAATGTTGTGGTCCACCAGATACGGGCCGTGGCTCACTTCCACGAACAGATCGCGGCTGTTGCGGTAATACACGTTCCGGCTCACCCGCGTGCCCTGCGCCTGCCAGTCCAGCCACGTCCCGAGGGAGCAGTCGTGGATCCGGTTGCCGACGATCTGCACGTCGATGGCGGCGTGCAGCTTGATGCCGGCGATTTCATGGCCGTAAAACTCCCGCTTGATGCCGATGTTGAAAATGTGGTTGCCCTCGATGCGGCTGAACGCGCAGCCGAGGTGGCCGACGACGCCGTTCTGGCCGCAGTTGTAGATCGTGTTGTTGCGGACGATGTGGGAACCGATTTTTTCTTTGCTCCACCCCGCCTGCAGCGCCAGAAACACCGATTCGATCTGGTAATGGTAGCCGGGCTTGTCCTTGCGGAGCGAACGGAAGTTGTGGCCCGTGGAGATTTCCTTCCCGAGGCTGACGGCGCTGCACTTGGCGTCGTGGATGATGTTGTTCTCGATGATCCATCCCTTGCTCCAGTGCGGGCCGATGAGTCCCGGCTGGTCCGCGGTGGGCGGCGACCACGGGGTGGCGGCATGGGCCATTTCGAATCCGCTGACGGTGATGTAGTTGATGCCCGGGTGCTCCGGATAGAACACGGAGCGGCGAACGTTGATTTCCACCAGCTCCTCGTTCGGGTCGGCGCCGTGGAAGTTGGCGTAGATCACCGTCGTCTCGTCGCCGGCTTCCGCGTACCACACGTACTTGGTCTGCTCCGGATCGAGGACCGGCACGATCGTTCCCGTCCAGTGGTCCTCGATTTCCGTCCGCACGGCGGGATCGAACACGTCCTCCAGACGCCCGGCCTCATGGAACGATTTGCCGTTCAAATACACGTCCCCGAGGTGCTTGCCGTGTCCCGTGACGAGCCAGTCGCCGAACAGCTCTTCCCGGAACGGGTTGAAATCGCCGAACAAGGCGTTGGGCAGCACGGCTTTCCAGACGGTGCCGTCCACCTTCTGCCAGCTGCGGATCCGCTCCGACCCCTTGATGACCACCTTCTCGCCGTCGGCGGCCTTGTAGGTGATGCGCCTCTCCTCGCTCAATCCGGAATGTTTCGGCTTCACCCACTCCCGGTATTCCCCTTCGTGCACGATGACCGTATCCCCGGCCCGGGCCACGGACGCCGCCTTGTTGATGGTGAGAAAAGGTTCCTTCTCCGTGCCCGGATTCCGGTCGGACCCGTGTTTCGCCACGTGATACACCGTTGCCACTCGCCATTCCTCCTTGTTGTCTGGAGCTGATTCCATTATACGCCTGCGGAAGAAGCGGAACAAAGACGGGCCCGCCGCCGCCCGTTTTGTCACCCCGCCGGGCTTCTGCACATATTTTGTTCACATGACGGCAAAACGTTCATCGGAAAAGAGGCGTTAGACCGATGGAAACGTCCCCCGTGACGGATCTTTCATCCCCCGGAACGCAATTTTGGTTCGACGTCAACCGGAGTCCCTTTTTCCGCCTGGATGCGCAAAACGTCATCAACGTCGTCGGCGCGCGCCAACTGAACTCGCTGCGGAACACGTCCCTGCTGGACATTTGTCTCGGTTGCGGGAACATCATCGAACCCCACTACCACCCGAACGCCGCCGAACTGATTTACTGCATCGCGGGCGCGGCGAAGGTGTCGATCCTGAACCCGTTCACGCGGCAAATCACCGAGTATGCGATCACGCCCGAACAGGTGGTCAACGTGCCGCGGGCCTGGTGGCATTACGAGTACGCCACGACGGACGGCACCCACCTCCTGGCCGTCTTCGACGCGCCGAATCCGGAAGTGATCCTGGGCTCCGACCTGCTGACGCTGACGCCGCCCCGCATTTTCGCGCAGGCGTATTGCATCGACGAAGCGGCCTGGAAACAGGCCGTCGCCCCCGTCGTGCCGGGCACCGTCATCGGCCCGCGCTCGGCCGGCGCCGGGGAGATGCCGGGCGGCGCCGCGCAGCCGCTTCCCTCCGCGCCGGCGGCCCACGCGCCCTGGATGCAGGCGTTTCCCGGCTTCGGCTGGCCGGGGCCGTACGGCCTCTATTGAAATATGCGGCAAAGCCCGGCAACAAAAAACCCGGACCTTAACGAGGTCCGGGTTTTTTGCCGCAATTCGGTCCGCTGTTTGGCGTTTCGTCATGAAACCGGTGAATGCTCCACGGTCGGCGCGGGCGACTTCCTGCGCAGGGGAATGAGGAAAACGGCCACGAGCGACAGGGCGACGCCGATGGCCGCCGCCGTCCAGTACAGCCCGCCGTATCCGGCTTCCGCCGCCTGCCGCGTCACCTCGGCGATGCTGTCCATGACGGTCCCTTTCAGGACGGGGTCCGGGATCGCGTCCACCATGGCGCCCATTTGCGCCGCGTCGACGTCGCCGGACAGGCCGGCCGTGTGACGGCCGAATTCCGCCAGCTGGCCGAGGGCCTCGTCCGACAGGCCGGCTTCCGCCGCGCGATCCTGCAAAATCGACGGAAAGTCGTTCCGGAAACGGTCGCCGATGTGTCGTCAGCGCCGAACTGATGATGCCGTTGTCCAGCGCAGCCATGAACACGCCGACGGAAAACAGAAACAGCGCCCAAAAGCGGGCGGCATTTGTGGGTTTCCCTTCCACTCGGATCTCCTTCTTTCTTTCATGGCGCCGCCGCATCACGCGGCGGGGTGTGACATCAATCTCACCCCATCATACACCCATGATATATGCATTGCATATTTCACGGATGCCCTTTGGACGCAGTTGGGCGCCCGCTTGTGCGTCCGTCCAACCTTTTGCGCCGCCGCGGGCATACACTGCATCGGGTCGAATGCGCATGACGGCTCAGCATGACCATTTTTTGTGCGAAGGAGGCGGGAACCGTGAAGCTGATCGCGACCTGTCCCGTCGAAGCCGATGCGGTCAAGCCGTATTGCGGGCAGCCGGTGCTGGCCCAGACGATCCACGGTGACGTGGTGGTCGGCGTGCTCGACCGCGTCGCCGACGGCATCGTCTGGCTCAAGCCGCTGGGGCTGCCGGAAGCGTCCGTCCGGAGCCTCAGCCAGACCATCCGGAAAAACGGCAAGGCGCCGGGCCGGCGGAAAAACGGCAAGCCCGGCCGCGTCGTCATCCTGAACGGGGAGAAACCGAAGAAAGCTGCCACCTCCCTGTTCGGCGTGCCCGGATTCGGTCCGTTCGGGTTTGGCTACGGCCCGTTCGGTTACCGGGCGGGATGGGCATTGGCGCTTCCGCTGTTCGTGCTGCTGGCGCTCTTTACGTTGCCGTTCATCTGAGCAAGTCCGGGGGCGGGGGCTGCGGGCGCCCCGGAGCCGGCTCCGCCGAGAAAGACGCCCGCCTTCCCTTTCCGCCCGACCGGGTTCATCCGTTCCGCGTGCGATTCATGCCGTTCGTTTGCATGCCGCTCATTCGAATACACATCCGTTCATCCGCGTGATGCGCCTTCGCCGTCCGTTCACCCGGCCGCTTCGCGCGAAGGGTCCGGCGGGCCGGCGGAACGCCGGCCGTTTTCTTCGATCATGCCGATCAACTTCTGCATGGTGGCCGTCATCACCCCGTCCGCCCGCCGGATGAACACCGTCCGGATTTTGCTGTAGCGGTCCGGCAGGCGGAAGAAACGGATCTTGCCTTCGTCGATCAGGCGGGCGGCGGCGTCCCGCGGAACGAAGGACACGCCAAGCCCCATCGCCACGCTTTGCAGGATCGTTTCCATCGTGCCAAATTCCAGCACCTTCTGCGGCTCGATGCGCCGGTCCCGGTACCAGGCTTCCAGGCGGACCCGGTATCCGCATCCTTTCCGGAAACAAAGGAACGCCTTCTCTTCCAGCCGGTCGAGGGACGCCGTGTCCCGGTCCGCGATCAGGACAAGCTCGTCGCGGAACGCTTCGTGGACCGCAAGGTCCGGATGGAACGCCGATTCGGTCACGAAGGCTCCGTCCAGTTCCCGGTCCAGCACTTTGCGCTCCAGCTCCTCGGTCACCCCGGCGTGCAGCGTCAGGTCCACGTTGGGGTATTTTTTCATGAAGGCGGTCAACAGTTCGGGCAGCCGGATGACCGTCTCCACCGTTCCGATCTCCAGTTTGCCCGACGGTTCCTCGCCGTCGCCCACCGCTTTCCGCATCTCGTCCGCCAGCCGTAAAATTTCCCGGCTGTAGCCGAGCATCTTTTTCCCCTCCGGGGTCAGGGCCATGCCGCGCCGGTGCCGGTGAAACAGCGGCACGCCCAGCTCCCGCTCGAGCTTCCGGATGCGCATCGTGATGTTGGACTGGACATAATTGAGCGCCCGGGCCACCTCCGACACGGTTCCCGTCTCCGCCACCAACTGAAAAATTTCCAGATCTTTCAATTCCACGGCCGCCCCGTCCTTTCCGCCGGCCGTTTGCGCGGCCGGTTCTTTGCGACCATTTTATCATTTTCTGTGATGGTTTTGATTATTTTTATTCATTTTACAAGATGGAAAAAATGCCGGATCATTGGATTGTCATCAACAAGCCGGAAAGTCGGAGGTCGGTGGACATGAACAGGCGGAGTCTGACCGGCGCCGCGTTGTGCTTCGTCGCCGCGGCGAGCTGGGGCGCCATGTTTCCGGTGGCCCATGCGGCGTTTGTCCATCTGGACCCTTTTTATTTCACGATGATCCGCTACGGCACCGTGACCCTGCTCTTGATGGCGGCGCTGCTGTGGAAAGAGGGACGGCGGGCGTTCCGGTTCGAGGGCAACGGGGGACGGTTGTGGTTTTACGGCACGATGGCGTTCGCGGTGTACAACCTGCTCATTTTCCTGGGCCAGGATTGGAAGGGGGAACCCGGCATCATGGCCGCTTCCGTCGGGGAGGCGCTCATGCCGATGATTTCCGTTGCGATCGGGTGGCTGTTTTTCCGCAAAAAAACGCATCCGTTCACCGTCGGCTGCGTGCTGGCGGCGCTGGCGGGCGCGTTTCTGGTCATCACGAAGGGCCATTTCGCCGCCTTCTTCGCGGCCGCGGAGCAGGTCGTCCCGTCGCTGTTCATCCTGCTGGCCGTGACCGGGTGGGTGCTGTATACGATGGGGGCGGGCCGGTTTCCCGGCTGGTCCGCGCTCCGCTACTCGACGCTGAGCTGCATGCTCGGGACGGCCACGGCCGGCGCCGTCACCGCCGTCATGACGCTGGCGGGCGCGGCGGCCGTGCCGTCCGCCGGCGACGTGGCCGCCGCCGCGCCGCACATGCTGTTCATGATCGCGTTTCCGGGATTCATCGCGCTCCTCGGCTGGAATGCCGGCGTGAAGCGACTGTCGCCGCTGTCCGGGCTTCTGTTCATCAATTTCGTGCCGGTGACGACCATCGCCGTTTCCCTGTTCCAGGGGCATGCCGTCACGGGCTTTGATGTGGCGGGGACGGGGCTCATCATTCTGGCGCTCGTGTCGCAATACATTTTCGCGAGCCGGACCGGGAGGGAGGCTGCGGCCGGAAAGGCAGCGGTCGGTGAGACGGCCTGCGGGGAGACGGCTGCCGGGAAGGCGGGCGGCGTGACGATCGTCGGGAAGACGGCTGCCGGGGAAACGGCCGGGCGGACGCCTGGGCAGGCGGCATCCGTGCAGACCGCGGTCCAGGCGAAGGTGACGGCGGCGGTGCGGGCGATCACGCATTGAGCAAGAACGGTGAAGCGGCCGGGAAAGCGGAGAAACAGGGCGAAATGCTCGAGAAAGTCGATCAATTCGGCTGCGGAAACGGGAAATCGAGGCGAGATGATCGAAAAAGTCGAGCAACTCACCTGCGGAAGCAGGGAACCGGGGCGAGATAATCGAAAAAGTCGAGCAACTCGACTGCGGAAGCAGGGAACCGGGGCGAGATAATCGAAAAAGTCGAGCAACTCGGCCGCGGAAACGGGGAACCGGGGCGAGATAATCGAAAAAGTCGAGCAACTCGCTTGCGGAAGCAGGGAACCGGGGCGAGATAATCGAAAAAGTCGAGCAACTCGGCCGCGGAAACGGGAAATGGACTCGAAAATCGAACGTTCTGGTGCAGATGTGCACCACATTTTCCCTTTTGGCGGATTTTCGGCCTGGTGAGGTGCACGTCTGCACCTGTCGGCATCCGTCAGTCGGCTTCCGTCACGCGCAGGATCGCCGTCGCCCCTTTGGTCGCATGGTTGAACTGGTGGGTGACGACAGGGTAGTCGCCGGCCTCCGTGACGGTGAATTCCGCCACCATGCCGCCGCTGGCCGGCAGCAGCACCGTCTGCGTGCCTTCCATCACGTTCGCCGGGTTGCCGTCGAGGTACACCCGGTCAAAGAGGGTGCCGACGACGTGGAAGGACGATACATGGTTCGGGCCGGCGTTCAGCACGTAAAAGCGGACCGTTTCGCCGGCCTTCGCTTCGAGCGGCTCCTTCTTCAGGGCAAAATCGTTGCCGTTGAACACGACGTATTCCGGGTCTCCCGCGAGAAACGCCTCCATGTCATGCTCCGCGTACCACTCGCTCTGCACGATGGCGTATTCCCGGTCCACTTCGCCGTCGGACGGGTAGCCGTCCTTCGGCTCCACGATGATCATGCCGTACATGCCGTTGGCGATGTGCTCGAGAACCGGCGCGGTGCCGCAATGGTACATGAACACGCCCGGATTTTCGGCCGCATACGTGAACGTCCGCTCCTCGCCGGGCATGACGTCGACGAACTTGCGGCTCGGCGCCGCGTGCACGGCGTGGAAGTCCATCGAGTGCTCCATGTCCGGGTCGAGGTTTTTCAGCGTGAACACCAGGGTGTCTCCTTCCCTGACCCGGATGACGGGCCCCGGCACGGTGCCGTTGAACGTCCAGGCGTTGTAGAACATCCCTTCGGAAATTTCCACGTCGGTCACCTGCGCCGTCATTTCGATGAACACGGTGCTGCCGTCGCGGCGGATGACCGGCTCGACGGGCGGCCGGCTTTCCCGCCGGGTTCCGTGACCGCCGTGATGCCCTTCCGCGGGAACCGCCTCCGGCGTTTCCGGTTCCACCTCCGCCATCGCTGCGGGTTCCGCCCCCGCTTCCGGCCGTCCGGCCGGCCCGCCGGATTCGCCGGATGCCGCCTTCCCCCGGTGGCCGGCGGAACGGACGTCCGCCGGGTTCGCATAAAAACCCGCCAGAATGACGAGAAATCCGAGGACGGCCAGCCAGGCGGTCCACAGGCCGTTCCACCGCTTCATGCCCCATCCCTCCTCTCCAAAGCGTTCCGATCGTCCGCCCGCCGCTCAAAAAAACCCGAGCGCTTCCCGGCCGGCGGGCGTCAGCCGTTCCGGCGTCCAGCGGGGTTCCCATACGACCCGGACGTCAACGTCTTCGATGCCGGGATGCCGCTCCAGCACGCGCCGGACGCCGCCGACGATCGCTTCATGCAGCGGGCAGCCCGGCGTCGTCAGCGTCATGCGGATGCGGACGCGCCCGCCTTCGACGTCCAGTTCGTAAATGAGGCCGAGATCCACCACGTTCACGCCGAGTTCCGGATCGTAGACCTGTTTGAGCAATTCCAGCACGGTGTCCTTGTCCACCATCGAAATTTCCCTCCCCGCGCCTTCCGGCCGACGGCGGTGGCCCGTCTCCGGAGGCTTTCCTTTCGGCGCCTTCATTTGGCGAATACGGCGCCCACGTAACCGGCGTACAGCAGCGAGACCGCCGCCAGCAGCCCGCCGCCCAGCGACTGCAGAAGCGGGCTGTTCCAGCCGAAACCGGCGGCGAGAACGAACAGGCCGGCAAAGATGGCCGTAAGCAGCGCGTTCACTTTGCGGTCGTCGATCAGCTCCGCCATCGTCGGCACCTTTTCCCGGCCCGCCCGGCTGCCGTATTTGGACGTCCACCACAGAAACGGAATGATTTTGGACAAATAGGCAAGAATCGTGCCCCCGACCCATCCCCACAGGTACAGCCAGCCAATGACCACCGCCATCCGGGTGCTCAGCACGATGTCCGGAAAGACGGCGGACAGCGGCACGAGCAAAGCCGCCACCGACGCCTGGCCGATCGCCAGGTGCCGCGACCAGCGGATGCCGGCGCCGGGCGTCTGCTTGTGGCGGAACCTGACGATTTGCGACAGATGGACGGCATAAAGCACGAAAGCGGAAGCCGCGCACGTGAGCGCGATCCAATGGCACCAGGCCGGCGCATTGAACAGGAATGACGGCACGCCGGTCCAGACGCCGGCCGCCAGGAAGCCCGCCACCCACCGCTGCAGCGCCTCGGGATGCCCGTGGGACAGATGGAACATCGGGAACAGCTTGAAGCTGAAGGACATGATCAAAAAGCCGAACCATCCCGCGGCGCCAAGCCACAGATGGGCGCCGAGCAGCCGGTCATGAAACGTCCCCCACCATTCGAAGGCAAAGTTCAGACCCATCAGCATGCCCGCGGCACCGGCCAGCACGAGGTGGAAGACGGCGGCGGCGCATCCGGCGGTCACGTTCGTCCACGCGTTCGCGCGGATGAGCGTGGCGCCGATGTTGAAGGCGAACAGCAGAATGCCCGCGAAGGCGAGGACGGCAAAGCCGCCGATGAGGATCGCGTCGGCCGCCAGGAAGCCGGCCGCAAGGCCCGCAAAGCCGGCGGTGAAGACGGCGTATTGAACGTATCCCAGCCTTTCGCTGAACAGGTTCCGGTTTTGCAGCACGACGGGCACCAATTGGTACACCGCGCCCATGGCGATCATCGTGGCCCAGCCGAGCACCAGGAGGTGCGCCCGCGACCATCCCGACGGCATCCGCGGATCTTCCGCGAACGCCGCCAGCCATGACGCCAGATCGGCCAGGGACCAAAGCTGGAATGCCGCGAAGCTGACAAGCCCCGTGGCAAGAAACCAAAACGGCAGTCGGGAAACCCGGGAGACCATGCCGCCCGCTCCCTTCGCAAGTCATTTTTCATCGCTTCGTGATCGTGACGATGGCCGAGCCGTCGGCCTGCTCCTCCACTTCCCACGCATAGCCGAGCGTCTTCAGCTCGTCCAGAAGAAACACCGGCACCCGGTCGTTGTGGATGATGACCCGGTCGCCGGGCCGCACTTCCTCCAGCTTGCGCAGGGTGCGCACCATCGGTTGCGGCGGTTCCAGGCCGCGGTTGTCCAGCCGGTGCACCTGCGGCTCGCGGCGGTCTCCGGATCCGTCAAGTTCCTCCGGTCCACCATCCGCCGGTCCGGCCGCATCCCCCGCCGCTTCCCCGTCCGCATCCGGGTCCGCCTCACCCAGCCAATCCTTGCGGCTCTTGTGCACGAAGGTGACCAGCCAATGGTCGGCCTCCAGCTTCTCGGCTTTGCCGACAAACCCTTTCAGCCTCATCACCTTGAGGAGCGGCGTCGGCTTGAACGTGGCATGCAGCAGAAAGCGGTCGTCCCTGCCCAGCGTTTTCACGTGATCCATGATCAGTTTGAACGGATCCAGCCGGTTCCGCAGATGGTCCCGCACGTCGAGTTCCACGATTTTTCCCTCTTTCGGCATCCCGGGGCACCTCCGGTCATGTGAGAATGATTCTCATTCTACGACACATTATAGCCGGGGAGCGCGCCCGGCCATGTGATCCGAATCACATTTATCGGTTTTTCTGAGGTTTATGCTGTCCCCAGGAGGACACCGAAGGAGGGGACCGGCATGGGAAAAGCGGTCTTATTCAAGGGGATGCTGGTGTTGGGGTTGGCGGTCATGGCGCTTGCCGCCGCGGGATGCGGCGAGCCGCTCATCCGGGAAGACGCGGGGGATGCGGGAAACCGCCCGGCGGAAGGCGGCTTGGCCGGAACCTTGGGCACGGATGCGTGCGGAGCCGGTGGAGCCGGCCATGCCGGGGACGCCGAACCATCCGGCGATGCGGCCGGCGCCGTCAAAACGTTCACCGTCCGTGCGACCAAATATGAATTCGACCTGCGGGAAATCCGCGTCCGCCAGGGGGACACCGTGGAGCTTCGGCTGGAAAACGCAAAGGGATATCATACGCTGAAGCTTGAAGGCTACAACGTGGAAGTGAAACAGAACAAGCCGGTCACCTTCGTCGCCGCGGAGAAAGGGACGTTCGCCTTCCGCTGCGGCATCGTGTGCGGCAGCGGCCACGACGGGATGACCGGCGTCCTGATCGTGGAGTGATGCAGAGGGGCATCACGTCCGGAACGCATCCACCATCGTCTGCATCCGGTCCGCCAGTTCGCTCAGGTGGACCGCCGAAGCCGCCATCTGATCGCTGGTGGCGGTCAGCTCTTCCACCATGGCGGCCATGCTGCCCGTGCCGTCGGCGGACGCCTTGTGGAGGACGGCCATGCGCTCCATGATGCCCGCCGTTTCCCGGGCGTTGGCCTGCGCCCGGCCGGCGGCCGCCAGCCACCAGGCCGAATTCCTCTTCACCCCGCGGATGCGTTCATCGGCGTCCGGCGCCCCCACGTACCACATGCCGATGACGGCGCCGCCGGCATCCCGGATCGGCATGTAAGCGGCCTGATAGGTGTTTCCCAGCACCTCCGCCGCTCCGTAATACGGCTCTCCTTTTCCGAGAACCCGTTCCGCCACCGCCTTCGACGCCTTCGTGCCCACCGCGCGCCGACCGTCCGCCGTCACGTTGGTCGCCACGCGGGTGTCGCCCAGAAACAGGGTGACGGTATCTCCGCCCGTCAGTTCGCCGATCCAGTCGACCAGTTCATGATTGTCGTTCATCCGCACGTCGCCTTTGTACAAAAAGCCATCCCGAACGCTCCATTCCCCCGGGAACTTTGCATCCAGAATGGCCATGCCGGTCATCAGGTCGGATTTCGCTTTCTCCAGCGCGTCGCTTTCGATGGCGGACGTCAGGATGAACCCCTGCTGGACGCCCATGATCGAAAACGAACCCGCCAAAAGGAGCAGCATGAGGACGAACAGGCGGACGTGGATCGTTTTGGCCGATAATTTTTCCAGCTTGTCCCATAACACCATGCGGAATCCCTGCCCGAAATGAACAAAATGATGCACGATGGAAAAATTGTATCAGGCAGGGGATTCCCGGAAGGTGATCTTGCTCGCGGCAGCCGGAAAAACGGCCCGTCCGGCCGCATGCGGGCCGGTTTGAAGCAGCTCGGTGAGGAGGGGCGGCGAATCGGCCGAAATCCGCAAAAAAGAGCCCGGCGGCCTGTTCGGTCAGGCGGCCGGGCTGTTCTTCTCGCCCGCCGTCATCTCCAGCGTCGCCGTCGGCCTGATGTGGTCGTTCATTTTCCATCCGACCATCGGGCTCCTCAACCAGCTGCTCCATTTCGCCGGGCTGGAATCGCTGGCCCGCCAGTGGCTGCTCGACCCGAAAACGGCCCTGTGGGCGATCGCCTTTGTCACGTCATGGCAATACGCCGGCTATTCGATGGTGCTGTTTCTTGCGGGCATTCAAAACATTCCCCCGAACATTTTTGAATCCGCAAAAATCGACGGCGCCGGCCCCCTCGCCGTGATCCGCCACATCACCCTGCCGATGATCAAACCGATCATCAAGGTCAACACGATCCTCATCACCGTCGGATCGCTGAAATTTTTCGATCTGGTCTATGCCATGACCGGAGGCGGACCGGTGCACCGCACCGAAGTGCTGGCGTCGCACATTTACACGCGGTCTTTCCAGTACTTCGAGTACGGCTACGGCAATGCGCTGTCCATCATCCTGCTGCTCATCTGCCTGCTGTGCACCGTTGTCATCAACATGGCGTTTGTGACGGAAGAGCTGGAATATTGAGAAGGTGACCGGATATGAACATCGGGAGAAAAACGGATGCCCCGCTGCTGAAACATGCCCTGCTCGCGCTGTTTGCCATTCCGTATGTTTACCCGATCTTCTGGCTGTTGGTCAATTCCTTCAAAACGACGGAAGAGATCTTCCGGGATCCGTGGGGCCTGCCGCGACAGTTCCAGTGGTCGAACTATCCGGAAGCGTGGGTGACGGGCAAGATCGGGCACTATTTTCTCAATTCCGTGCTGGTCACCGGCGGGGCGCTCGCCGTGCTCATCCTGCTGGCCTCCATGGCGGCCTTCGCCATCGCCCGGATGCGATGGAGGCTTTCCGGGGTTGTCCTCGGTCTGTTCACGATCGGCATGATGATCCCCATCCACGCCACCCTGCTGCCCCTTTTCATGTTCTTTTCCAGACTGTCGCTGACGAACAGCCGGCTGGCCCTGGTGTTTCTGTACGCGGCTTTCGGATTGCCGGTCGCCATTTTGATCCTGGCCAACTTTTTCCGGTCCTTTCCGAGGGAAATCGAAGAAGCCGCCGCCATGGACGGCTGCAGCATGGCCATGCTGTTCTGGAAAATCACGCTGCCCATGTCGCGGGCGGCTTTGTTCACCGTTCTCATCTTCAGTTTCATGAACATCTGGAACGAGCTGTTGGTGGCGCTGGTGTTCATATCGGACGTCGACCGCATGACGCTGCCGGTCGGATTGATGAATTTCAAGGGCCAGTACGCGACCAATTACGCGCCGCTTCTGGCCGCCACGATCCTGGTCATCATCCCCGGCATCATCGTGTACTCGATGTTCAACAACCGGATCATCGAAGGCATGACCGCGGGAGCACTCAAGGGATAGGAGGGAAATCGGAAACATGAAAGCGTTGGTCCTGCAAAACGAAAAGCTGCTCGTCGGTCTCGACGGATTCGGATCCCTGCTGCAGCTGGTGGACAAGACGACGGGACGAAATTACATCCATCCGGCTCCGGGCTGGCCGCGGCCGTTGTTCCGCCTCATCCTGACCGAATCCGATGAAAAGGGCAACATTCTGCCGGGCGAAATCGTCCTCGATTCCACGCTGGCCGGCAGGGTCGAATATTTGGAACATGTCGTCAACCGAACGGGGATTCCGGCCGTTTCCGTTCGGCCTGTCGGGCCTGAAGCTTCCCGTCCGGAAAAAAATTCCCGCCAGCGGCCCGCAGCCCGAACTGGCCGTGGACTACGACGCCCGCCGGCAATTTGAACAGGCCTGCAAGGCAGCGGCCGCCACGAAACCCGGCGGGGACCTCATTCTGGAATCGGACGTGTCCCAGTGGGACGGACTTCACGCCTATGCGTGCCCGACGACCCCGCAGGCGGAAAAGCAGCTGTACGATGCCTCCATGAAACTCGTGCGGGATTACGGCGCCCAGATCAGCCAGGCCGACCAGCTGTTCAACGGCGCCGTCACCGAGTGCTACAATGCCGAGCATCCGCACCCGCCGGGCAGGGGCATCTGGCAGAACGAGGCGATCCGGTCGATCTACCGCCGGATCCGGGAGGACGGCAAAAAACGGGACCCGGATTTCGCCCTGTCGCAGGAATGGCAATCCGAACTGTTCCTGCAAGACCTGGATGTGTACCACGCCCGCAATTACGACCAGCCGAGAGGGCTGATGGGCGTTCCGCTGTTTTCCTATCTGTATCATGAATACTTGCCGTGCTACGGGGGCGACTGGTCGTCGTTCCTGAGCGACAACACGAACGGCGTGTATTATCATGCCGCCAATTTTGTCAACGGCAACCTCCCGGCGGGCTGCCCGCAATCCATGAAAAAAATGACGCGGAATGCCGAGCCGGAAGAAGCGGATGAAGCGATTTTGCGGATGGCCCGGCATACGTGCCGGCTGTTTTCCGCCTACACGGATTTTCTTGTGCTGGGGAAAATGCTGAAAACGCCGGCCCTTCAAATCGAGGGGGAGACCATCAAATTCGTGGGCGTCAATTTCGGGTTCGGGAAAGGCCCCCTGACCGTTCCGTCCGTCCTCCATCGGGCCTGGCAGGCGCCGGACGGGCGGGTCGCCTACGCGATGGCCAATGTGACGGACAAGACCCGGCAATTCCATCTGGTCGTGGAGCCCTACGCCGGACGGAAGGCCGATTTGTGGCTGAACGTGAACGGCCTCGAGCGAACGTGCATCGCGAGGAGTTTGCCGTTGCCGAATGCGGTGGAAATCACCCTGAACCCCGGCGATGCCGCCATGCTGGAATGCCTGGCCGTCACGTGATGCTGCGGAACGCGGTCTGTCACGGCGCGGGACCGGCGCATGCGTTGCCCGGTCTCCGCCGTTTTTTTTGCCCGGCGATCGATCCCTTTTTCATCCTCACCCCGGTTTCCGGAATCGGAAAATGACCGCCGGCGGCAGTTCATGCCATTCGAACCGGTCGTCGCGGTCCGCCTCTTTCCGGAACGCGGGCCTCCGCCCATCCGTCGAGGACACAACCGGCGCGCAGAAACAGATTGATATAGAAAGCAAGCGGCCGGTGGAACACCAGACGGGCCTTCGGCTGGCCGCGGATGGTCAATAATGGCGGGCTCGCATGTTCCCTGCCCGGCGTTCCCCGTCGTTTGGGTCCGTCATTTGATTCGCGGTTGCCGGCGCCTGATCCTTCCCGTTTCCAAAAACCCCCTTTTCACGAGGACGTGGCCCGGACGCGCGATTTTTTTGGATCGGAAGGGTTGACTTTCCCGCAATGGAAAGGTTTATGATGGAGCCGGAAATGCCGGCCGGATTTTCTGCTTTGAAGGAGGGGTCTCCGGTGCGAATCGGCGAGTTCGCGGAACGGAACGGCGTGTCGGCCAAAATGCTCCGGCACTACGACGAAATCGGGCTGCTCAAGCCGGCGGCCATCGATCCCGCAACGGGATACCGCTTCTACACGCCCGAGCAGTCCCACGTGCTCAACTGGATCCTGATTCTGAAATCCCTCGATTTCTCCCTCGGGGAAATCCGGGAGCTTCTGGGCGGGCCGCTGGAAGCCCGGGACATCATCCGCCGG
>Ga0310829_1000070_pt1 | contig 160520 bp, 132 predicted proteins | sample WT_ome_4_FD_202244 | JGI IMG/M metagenome (GOLD analysis project Ga0310829, IMG submission 202244) | Sorghum-adapted microbial communities enriched on wild type (WT) sorghum from Joint BioEnergy Institute, Emeryville, California, United... ...
CTGCCGGCCAAGCTCGCGACGCCCCAGATCAGCAGGACCAGGCTGATCGTCTGCGGCGTCGCGCCCATTTTCCCGAACACGTCGGCGATATAGGTATACACCGCGAACGCGCCGGTTCCCCAGCAAACGGTCGTCAGCAGGGCCGTCCAAATGACCGGACGCCTGAGCGGGGCGAGCCGGTCTCGAAGTCTGACGGGAGCGGCAGCATCCATGACGGGAAACCGCCAGCGGACGAGGGCGACCGCGAACAGCGCCAGGAAACCGACCATCCAGAACGTCGTCCGCCAATGGAACGCGTAGGCGATCCACGTGCCAAGCGGCACTCCCGCGGCCAACGCAACCGTCTGGCCGCCGATCACGACTGCCAGCGCCTTGCCGCGGTGTTCCGGCGCGACGAGGCCCGCCGCGGCCGTCGAGGCTGCGGGCACGAACATCGCGGCGCCGATCGCGGCCAGCACGCGCCCCGACAGGAGCACGCCGTAATGGCTCGCCATGCCGCACAAGAAATTGGCAAGGGCGAACAGCAGCAGCGATCCGAGGAACAGCGTCCTTCGCTCCACCCGGCCTGTGGCCATAGCGAGCAGGGGAGAGCCAACCGCGTAGGCCAGAGAGAACACGGTTACCAGTTGCCCTGCCGCCGGCAAGGACACGCGCAGGTCCTGCGCAAGCACCGGCAGAACGCCGGCGATCATGAACCCTTCCGTTCCGATGGCGAACGTGCCGAGCGCCAGAATGAACAAGCGGTAATTCAAGAATCCATGCACTCCTTTCCGATTAGTGTAATCAATTCAGTTACACTAATGGCATAAAAATAATACTTTAGTGTAACTATGTTAGTTCTATTTGGGGCATCTGTCAAGAGACTCAACGAGCCAGGGGCAGAATAAAAAACTTCAGGCTCCACCAGCGTGAACACACAGCACTCCACATTGAGAGACATAATGATGATCTTTTCGAAAGTTTTCAATCCATGCTCACCCCTATAAACAATGGATTGAGCTTTTGAATCAAGTAAATGCTGCTTCATAATTCTGCTCCCTAACGAGCAAGCCACATACAGCACTCTACATAGCTTGTGTAATCCCGACAGGGAGCCGAATTTTTTGTTTGCAGCGTACTTAAGCTAACTTCCAGGATTTTCTTGTTTTTCTGTGTTGACGTTAAAATGGAGCCCCAGGATCCGCAGCGTAAATACGATGTTAGATGAGCAATCAACGCATCAAAGTAATCTGCCGGCTTTGTACCGTTCCATGGCCAGGCGAAGCCGCTTGGCCAACCGGACGCTGCCGTTTTTGACAGCCAGATCATAAGCCGTGCATCCGTCATGACCTTTCAACAGCGGGTTCGCTCCGGCCTTGAGCAATACTTCCGCCGCTTCGAAATGCCCGTGCCACGCAGCGTCATGCAAAGCCGTATACCCGTTAAAAGGACCTTGGCAATCGATAATTTCCGCAAAATCCGGATGATTCGCAAGCACGCGAAGAACATCGGCATGACCCATGTATGCCGCTTTATGCGCAGGAGTGGCATGCATATATTCATCCACGATCCGCATATCCGCTCCCGCCCGAAGCAGACGTTCTGCCGCACCGGCCATGCCGTCCCTGGCGGCCACCATGAGTGCAGTGTGTCCGTCCACCCCGCTGCTGAACACCGGAAACACCGCGTTGATCTCGCCATGATGTTTGAGGCATTCGTCCAACTGCTGCAACTGTTCCTCCTCGCTTGCGGTCTGATCCCGATGATGCACCATGCTAAGCAGCGGATGGGATATGCCGGCAGCCAGCCTCCCCTCATGGGCATCGAACAACGCATGCCACTCGTCTGTCCCCTCCTCTTTTTCACCCGACCCGCCGCCTGCGACCGCTGCCGCCTCAATCAAATCTCTCGCCGTAGAACCGAAAGTGGAGCGAAGGTTCAAATTGATCCGCTCCTGGCTCAGCAGAAACGCTGCCATCTCTTTGTTGCGATGCCAAACTGCGGTCATCAGCGGCGTCAAGCCATTCGCCGGCACTTGCAGATTAAGATGGGCACCATATTTCAGCAGAAGCTTAGCGGTGTCCACACTCCCTCCCTGAGCAGCGAAATGGAGCGCCGACGCCCCCAAGACACTGTCCAGAATATGCACATCCGCTCCATTCTCCAGCAAACACCGGACGATCTCGGTACGCCCCAAACCGGCGGCCGTCATCAGTGGAGTGCGCCCGCTTCCATCCTTCGTGTTCACGGAAAATCCGCGATCCAGCAACTCTCTCACGGTCTCCATATCGTTGCGCCATACAGCGGCGATCATCTCTTCCGTTCGTGCAGATCGCTGCCTGTACGCCGGAGCCAGCGTAAAGTCGCTGCCGTAATGCGATAAAGGATGGAAAAGCAGCGGCTCCGTTGTTTCAATCGATTGCAAACGCTGTGAAAATTCCCGAAGGTAGAGCTCGCGCTGCGCTTCCGAAACGCGATCAGGAGACCAAGCGACATACGGCGGCAGCACTTCCATTCCGGAAAAATACAAAATGCCGTGGTGGACCGGATACAAAATCGTATCGATCGACCCATGAATCCCCACTTCACTGAACATGTTGTCCGTTCCTCCGGTCGTTAAGGACAACATGGCTTTTTTTCCTTTCAGCCCGCCATCCGAGTACCACTGCCCTCCGCCATAGATATAACCTGCCGTAAAAATCCGATCCACCCAGCCTTTCAGCACCGCGGGAAGCGAAAACCACCACAATGGAAACTGAAACAGCACAAAGTCGGCCCACTTCAACTTCTCCTGCTCGCGCCGGATATCAGGCGCAAGCGTTCCCGTCCGATAGGCATGTTCCTGTTCCGCTTGATAGTTTAAATACGCCGGATCTTTGCGCTTCAAAAAATCGTCAGCGGTTGCCACCGCCTGGAACGATTCGGCATACAGATCCGTTACTTGCACGCGATGGCCTTGCCGGTTCAGCACTTCCATTGCTACTTTCAACAGAGCGCCATTAAAAGATTGGGGCTCCGGATGGGCATACACAATCAGTACGTTCACATTCATCCTCCTTCAACCTTATATATTGTTTGTACATACAAATAATTTCATGTCGAAGGATATTAAAATACTTCTGATTCCAGAAGGCACGCCGCACCGTAGACTTCTTTCGTGAATCGGTCCCCTTCTTCCCGCCCCAATACCTTCGCATAGCAGTCGTGAAGCCGCGCCCAGGCCCCATCGATCTCGCCGCGCAGCTTTCTGCCGGCTTCCGTTGCATAGATGCGGACCGTGCGCCCCTCCTGTTTCCGCATGACCAGCTGCTTATAGACCAGCTTGTCAATCAGCCGGGTCATGGTGGACGGCATCAGATGCATGATCCGGCTAAGCTCATTATGCGTCGCGCCTTCATTCTCAAGAATCGCCACCATCAAAAAACCGTAAGTCGGAGACAAACCAATCCTGCCAAACTCCTCTTCAGCCATTCGGTTGATGACCCGGGCCAAATGATGAGCGGTAAAGTAGAGACAGCTGCTTAGCAGTTTTTCGGCTTGTTTGTCTGCCATGACGGACACCCTCATGAAATCATTTGTTGCACATACAAATTTTAGTTTGGAATGCCCTGTATTGTCAAGTAATGGATGGAGTTTGTAGCCGGGGGCGGTTTATCATGCTCCCCAAGGGTGCGACACAGGTCAAGTCCAATTTTATGTGTAAAATCCCCCAGCCAGAATGGGCTACATGATTCGGGTTACTTTCGAGACAGATTTGGGCCGGCTTTCACGCCACTCTAGGTATTCGACCATATCGAGGTACTTCTTGCCGGAAGCCCAAATATTGCCCCAATTGAAGTTTCATCAACTCCAATGTCTGACGTTATTGATTTCTCTTCGCAACAAGGCAAAATTGAACTGAACTGCATCCCGTCAAGCAGACAGAACTAATAATAAAACGTTAAATCGGCCTTGGATCTGAATTCGATTGGACGAAGGCCGCTTTATTGGGCCTGTAATCGCGCATTGTTGTAAAAATGACCACCGCTACAATCGGCGCTTTTATATAACTTTTTATTTATATAACATTTCGTTTATATAACAAATGTGGTATATTAAAAGTGTTGGGAGGGTGGTCATAATGTTGGATACATACAGCGTAGTAGCGGATCCTTCCCGCCGAAGAATCTTGGATCGACTGCTGCAATCAGACGCAAGTGTAACGGAATTGGTCAACGACCTGGGTTTCTCTCAACCTCTGGTCTCCAAGCACCTTCGGATCCTCAGAGAAAGCGGTCTTGTACGTTTCAAGGTGGATGCGCAGCGTCGCATTTATTCCCTGGACAGCAGGCCGCTTGGGGAGATTGATGCATGGCTCAATGCTTACCGGAGAACGTGGAATCTTCATGTGGACAAACTGAGTGAGTATCTCGACCGCAAAAAAATGGACAATGGGAGGGAGTCGTGATCAAGCAAAACTGTAAATTGAACGGACAGGGCGACGAATGGGAGCTGATTCTGACGAGAAAGCTGGATCACCCTTGTGAAGATGTTTGGAATGCATTAACCCAAACAGATGAATTGGCCAAATGGGGACCATTCAAGCCAAGCAGAAATTTGACCGAAGTTGGAGCAGTGCAATTGTCCCATATGAACAATCCTCAGGAGGATGCAAGACAAGGATTCGTTCTTGCGCTAAGCCCCCCAAATCTGCTCATTTTCCAATGGGGTGATGATATTTTGCGCTGGGAATTGCAAGAAGCCGGACAATCAACGCTGCTGACGCTGCGTCACAAATTTTCGGATCGCCGGATGGCGCCTTCGTACGCGGCAGGATGGCATTTATGTCTGCGCGGGCTTACAGGAACGCTTGCGGGAATGAACATGCCATTAATGGTAGGCAGTGAGGTGGTGAAATACGGGTACAGGGAACTGTACGCAGAATATGAGGCAATTTGGGGCCATTCCAATTAAATCGGAGGGAATCGCATGAAAACGGAGACCAAAATGAAAATCTGCAGGCCACGAGCGGAAATATTCGAAGCGTTCGTTGATCCGGTGAAAATCGGCAACTTCTGGTTTTCGTCCAGTTCGAACAGATGGGAAGAAGGCAAAACGATCACACTGCGGTATGAAGAATACGATGCTGAAGGAGAAATTCAAATTCTGAACGTCATTGAGAATGAAAAGATTGTATACGAATGGGGAAGAGAAGAGGGAGAGCCTCATCTGGTGACGATCACCCTGCACGAAGAAGATCCGTCAACGACTGTCGTCGAAGTGACGGAGGACGGTTTTGCCGATAATGATTCGGAATTGATCGCAAAATTGGTGGACAACAAAGAAGGCTGGGTTTATGCGCTCACTTGCTTGAAGGGCTATCTGGAATTTGGCGTAAACCGCTTAAGAGCCGCATTGGTGAAATGACCGGTTTGAGATGTGGACGGCAGAATGACCCGGTGAATGCTCTGCCGGGCTGTCATCAAACGACTCAGTCTAAAACGATAATAAAGGGATTGCCCTTTAAGAGCAATCCCTCTATTATTCACACTTTTGTAGCGATTACCATTACTTTAATTTCATCCAAATTAGCTTTTTGACGTTTCCAATTACCTCATCGAATGTTTTTGTCGGGCTGTATTTCACAGCTTACAGTTTATACCTGCCAGGGTACACGATTTGTACGTTAACTTTGATCGTTCGCAAGGAGTCTTTGTTGAGTACAGTTCCGGATGCAATCCGTTTCCACGCATGCGGATTCCTGCGAAAAAGGGATTCCCCCAGATTATAAATATCGATTCCCTTATCAAACGCGGCTTGAAAGGTCTGCCTGATCTGATCCTCAATTATTTTTTGGGCCAGTTCCGTGAGTTCTTGCCTCGAAACATCTGCATGCACCTCATTTATGCCGGCCTTCACCTTGAGCGAAATATCGAAATATGCTTTGTCATTGATAACCATTGGTTTGACGTCGTAATCGGGTCGTTCTGCGACGATTACTGCAACAAGCTTGTTGCCGGAAAACAAGTCAAGCGGCAGCCGGACTGTATGTTTATTCAGCCATGGCAATCCTTTTATTTCATCGAGGTCCATGCGTACGTAATATTTGTCCTGATCGTATATTTGTATGCCTGAATATCTGAGCAGCTCATGCTGGTTTTGATTTTCCTTCCATTGATCCTTCCGAACAGAAATTTCCGGTATGTAACTTATCCTTGCCTTTTCGTTTGAATCCATTACAAATTTTTGTAGGCGGATCGGAGCAAGGATCGAGCGCTGCCGATAATTCTGTTCGGGATTATGCAGAATCGATGCTTTTGGCGATAATCTGAAAAATGGCGTCGAAATCAAGACCTCGTTAAGAGGATCGCGCGTACTGAACACCCAAGCCAAGTACCTTACCTCACGGTATCGGCCGATCAGTTCCAACACTTCCCTGACTTTTTGTTCCTTCAATAACCTTTCGCTAAACAAGATGGCAGAAATTTGTCCCCAGTTTAATCTTTGTTGCGAAGTGGTGTACAAATCATTCGCTGCTTCCGTAAATGAGATGCCTTTTCCCTGGCCGGTCCAGACCGGAGGCTGTTCCGCTTTCTGTTGTCCTTCCAGTTTTGCCACTGTCGAGAAATCGAGCAACTGCGCATAAATGATGTATTGACCATCCACATAGTCAATTCCAACAGCAGTTGCATAATTCATGTTTTGCACTTCGAATTTGCTCCAACATCCGGTGAGAATGAAGGGCAGCAAAAATAAAGCGGCAATTTTGTAAACGTTCATTTTTGATTGTCCCCTTGGCTTGTAGAATCTTGCGTATTTAGCATGTCTGGCCGAGTTTTCCGCCAGGTCCAGGGCAATCGGAACAAGGCATTGGCGAAGTCTTTATATGGAGGCGAAATCGGAGCCAGGTAAGGCAAACCGTATGAACGCAAAGAGGCTAAATGAGTGGTCAAGATAAACAAAGCCAGCAAAAAACCATAGATCCCCAAGATGGCGGACAAAGCGAACAGGAAGAAGCGCAAAATGCTCAATGTCCCGTTCAGTGACTGGTTGGACAAAGTCGAACTGAACAGCTGCGTAATCGCTCCTATGACAACAATGCTGGGGGATAAAAATCCCGCGCGTATGGCCGCTTCCCCCAAGATGAGCCCTCCCACTACCGTAACTGTAGATCCTACCGTTGAAGGCATCCGAATACCGGCTTCCCGCAATATTTCCAGAAAGATGAGCGCCAGGAACATTTCCCCCGCCACACCAAGAGGAATGCCTAACCGGTTGATGCCAATTGTTGCAAGAAGGTAATAAGGCAACTGATCCTGATGGAACAAAAGAATGGCAACCCAAAAACCGGGCAACATGAGTGATACGGACAATCCGAGCAATCGAAGCGATTGTCCAAACGTAGCCGATAAAGAAGTAAAGTGGATGTCTTCTGGCGTTTTCAGGAGCAGGAACAAATTGGCCGGTGCGATCAATGCAGCCGGTGTGCCATCCACAATCAGCGCTACACGTCCATTCATCAAGCAGTTAAGGGTAAAGTCCGGTCTTCCCGTATAGCCCATCAAAGGAAACAAAGCTTTGGTCGGTACCAATAACTCTTCCAGTTGGGTGGCGCTGAAAGCTCCGTCAATTTGAAGTTGATCCAATTTCGTCTTGATATCCTGGACGACTTTCGGATCAACAATGTCTTTCATGTAGAGTATTGCAACGGTTGTTTTTGTCCGGACACCTACTGTTTTCGTTTCATAAACCATGCTTGTTGACTTGATCCGTTTCCGGATCAGCGCAACATTGACAACAAGCTCCTCCACAAAACCGTCTTTGGGCCCGCGAATGGTGACTTCAATCGTGGACTCTTCGGGCTGGCGTGCCGGTTTTTTCGATATGTCGAGGGAAAACAAAGAAGTGAGTGCCGGAATAAACAAAAGCATTTTGCCCTCAAAAATGTCCGTTTCGCATTTCGGCCCCCACTTCTCGAAGGGAATGCTCTCCAACTGTAGTTGACATGACTCAAGAACTTCCTGCTCATTTTGAAAACCGCGATTTTCGTAAAATCGGGTCAAGTGGGGAAGCACCACATCCTGAATGAATTGTTGATGCTCACATAACCCCTCGCAATACAGTAAAACGATCCTTGATTGATCGTCGTCGGCCTTTAATTTGTAAACATGATGCTTTACATCTTGACACATCTGGAAACGTTGAAGAAGCGTTTGTTCATTCAGCGGTTGTGCATCAGGCGTCCCTTGTTGCATCATCGTTTGTATGTCTTTTGCCCGATTATTTCTGAAAAACCGGATCATCTTCAAGCGCTCCTTTTACTTCTTGTTGGGAATAAAATTCGTACGAAATATACGAACATGACCCCAATGGTAAAGACACAAAACAAAGGAAAGTAATATCGTTTGATTAGGTCTTGAAAAAGCATGTCGCTGATTGGCCACATGGTAGCACCCAACATGAAAATAGCGCCCAACAACATAGGCAACCACTTATACTTTTGCAATTTCCACAATTCGCTTAAGAGCAAAAGGGAAAGGGAAACCCGTATGTACATCCCGGATAACCACTGGTAAATCGAGAAAAAATCTACATGCTCCACATACTCACCCAGTCGAACCATTCTCCATTGTTCAAAAGCGGGGTACCGTTGGTGCGCCGCTTCATCGGGGCCGAACATGGCAATCGAACCCATCAAAGGGCCCATCGCTAGCCCGGACAATATGAGGCAGACAAGCATTAAACTTTTAAAACCTGGTTTTTTCGTTAACTTGTGCTGAAACAAAATCAGCAAAGACATCTCCAACAATCCCCCCGCAACATAGGGAATGCCTTTCCAAAGCGGAGATATCCCATTTTCGAGCAGAGGAAAAAGCATGCTGTAGTCTTTGAACTGAAAGTTTGCGATCATGACCAGGTCACCCAGAATAATGACAAAAGGCAACAACATCCCGCTTAATATGGCAATGGTGTGAATCCCTTGCGATGCCGCGAAGAAGCATCCGATCAGTGTTGCTCCTGCGAGAACAAGCAATGGAGATTGAGGCATATATGTTGCAATTGTCCATGTTATCGTATCCTTAAAGGAAATGAGCCCCATCAGCCATACAATCACACTGTACAGGACAATCAAGGTTGCAGAGAGAACTTTTCCGAATTGCAGCTTTAACCAATCACGGACATGCATGCCGTTCATGTTTTTCAGGATATAGCTCAGAACGCCAATCCAGATTGGCGAAATGATGGAAACAAGCAGCACGACAAGCCAGCCATCCCGATTGGATGCATCGAGCAGCAACGGTATGTTGATGACGTGGTTCAGCAAACCGACGGAAAGAATGATGATCATGTATGACTGTAAAACTGTAATTTTATGCATCAACTCACCTTACCCAGTGAAACACTAAGTGGTTGTAGTACCTATACTTTTCCCCATCTTTTTCATTTTCATCCCAAACCGCCCATTTCAGGAATTTGGAAACTGTTCCCGGAGGAAATGCCTTGTCAACGCAAGCGCAAAAAGCCCCCACCTGTCCAACAGATGAGGGCATCGCAAACATTGATCTACATTTCATCCAATTTTCTCCGAATGGCATCAAGCGCTTCGTTAGCTGCTTTTTCTCCCATGGCAATATTATACGCCGAATTTTTAAACGAAACTTTGCAAACCGGCCTCAGGACAAAGTCGGCCAATTGCAGCTCATCGGTTACAATTTTTTTGCTCATCATATCGATCGTATTCAAAATAGACGCGATGAAGTTTTTGGGTTCGTGCAGCTGCGGCGCGCTCAGATCGACGGCGATGACGAGGTCCGCCCCCATGCTCTTCACAAGCGCGACCGGCACCGGATTAACCACCGCACCATCAACAAACAAACGGTCCCCGAGTTTATAAGGCTTGATAATCCCGGGGATGGCCGTTGAGGCGCAGATGGCGTGAGATACTTTGCCTTTGTTGAATATATAAGCTTCTCCGCTGACAACATCCGTGGCAACCGCCGCGAACGGCATCCGCAAATCCTCAAAACGGGCAGGACCGATATATTTCTCGACGAAACGTTCCATCGGATGATTGCTGACGAGTGCTGTCGGCGGCCAAGTGACATGGACGAGTTGCCGCCACTTCACCGTAGGTAATACTTTCTCGAATGCCGAAATCGGCTGCCCTCCCGCATACAGCGCACCGATAAACGCGCCGACACTGGTGCCGGCAATCATATCAATGGGAATGCCCGCTTGCTCCAATGCCTTCAAGACACCAACATGCGCCGATCCCCTGGAGGCTCCGCTGCCCAACGCAAGTCCCACCTTCGGCCGCGTACCCGGCTTGCGGTTCCCTCCAAACCGGAGATGTTTATTCAGAATGGTCCGGCCTCCGCTCGCAATGAAGGCATCTTGTACCACCCGCTTCAATTCCTGTACGTTGCCGCCCAGGTAAGGATATACTCCCAGCATATGCATGGCTTCCCTGGAGATCGCTTCCTGCGGGTTCGCTGCACCCGCTTCTAGCAAAAATGCATCGGTCAACGCCGGTATATCTTCCGTTCTCTCCCTTAGCGGGATCATGTTTATGCTTGGTATGTTCAATTGCGGCTTGACGCATGCCGTCAAAATCACTCGCGATTCCCCGGAAGATTGGAGCAGCCGATATATCAGATCCGTCGGCAGCAGATCCGCATGTTCCAGAATCATCGTTCCTTCTCTTGCTGCACGCAGCTTCATTTCCCATTCTTCCAATCGAAAGCTTTCCCCGTCCACGCTCATGATCGGTTGCTTGGCACGCCGGGACCGCCGATGGATTTCATAAGCTGCATGAAACTTGCCTGTTCCTTGTTCCCCGATAATGCACAACGGCTCCTGAAGGTTTGTCTGCTCATCGATCTGTTTTTGCAACTGACGCATAAAGGAACTGCTGCCGATCAAAGGCCCGTAATCGAGTTGTCGTTCAAGCTCCAATTGCCGAATCACCGAGATGCTTTTTGTCACGATTTCATTCACGCGATCATTGGAATCGTTAATCCGTTCAACCATCGCTTCAATCATATGTCGACGAAAAGAACCACTGCGATCCATGAGAAGAAGCATCCCGTCGCGCGGCATCGATACCGTTGTCGCCTTGCCCACGGCTTGTACGGTTGCACTGACGGCTCTTCCGGTCAGACAAGACATTTCACCGACAAAATGCCCCGGCTCCAGCTTCGCCACACTGACCTTTGTTTTTTCATTTTCCAAATACACGTCAAGTTGACCCGACAACAAAATGTGGAAGCTTTCGCTGGATTGACCCTGTTTCAAGAGGATGGCACGATCGGGATATTCGTTTATTTTTAGATAAGGTGAAATCAACGACATATCTTCCGGTGATAGTTCGCCGATCAGCGGATATGTCCGCAAGTTGGAAAACCCGCTTTCAGCGGACTTGTCTGCAATCGCCATCTTCCCCACATCTTTCGCCTTTTTGACACATTATAAGCTTGAATTGTGTTCGTTTTGTGTCAATGCGATCGAATGGCGGGAATGGTTAAAGCAAACGTCGTTCCTTTCGGGCTGCTGCTCTTCAGTACCAAATCGCCGCCCAGCGAACGGGAAATCAGTTTGCTGAAGGAAAGTCCGATGCCAAGCCCATGGACACGCGCCCGCTTTTTTTCCCCCCGGTAAAAGGATTCAAACACCTTGTTTTGCTCCGCTGCCGGTATCCCTTCACCCGTGTCTTGCACTTCGATGCAATATTGCGCCGGTTCTGCATATAACCGCACGGTGATCGTGCCGCCCGTTTCCATCGCGTCCCTGGCATTGTTGAACAAATTGATCATAATCTGCTCCAGCCGAACGGGATCGGTCGACACCTCCCATTTGATTCTTTCACTCGTTGTTTCAACTTTGATATGGACATTCGTTTTCTCTTGCGCCTGCTGCCAGCGCATAGCCATCTCCTGCAATTCCGCGCGCAGGTCCACGCGCTGGTGCGTCACGGTTACGGTATTGGCCGCAAACCGATTGAAGTCCAACAAATCTTCCACCATTTTCTGAAGCCGGTTTGTTTCCTTTAAACCCATTTCCAGAAACTCTTTCGCCTCTTCATCGCTCACGACGCCGTCCTTCACAGCCTGAATTAGCCCGCTGATCGAAGCGATCGGCGTTTTCAGCTCATGGGTCACGCCAAGAAACAACTGGTTGCGCAGCGATTCCAGATGCTCCAGCCGGCTGGCCATTTCCTTGAAAGAACCCATCAATTCGTAAATTTCCTTCTCGGCATGGCTGTCGTTAATATCGACATGATAGTTGCCCGCCACGATTTGTTTGGCTGCATCCGCCGCTTCCTGGATCGGTTTTAACAGCCGCTTGGTCAACACGAAGAGAATACCCCATCCGATAATAAAAGCGATGGCCACAATGCTGAGACGCATCACGCGGTGCTGCAACGGCGTGCTCAATAATATCGTTTGTCTCTGTACGACGTACGCTGCGTAGCCTGTGATTTCCCCGTCATTTCCGATCGGTCGGAATGCCGCCAAATAAAGCGTTTGATCCGGGTCCAATCTTAACTCCCTGATTTGGGTTTGATCTTTTGTGATTTCAGGCCATTGCCGGGTTAGCTGCCCGGGTTCAAACGGAATGAACGAAGGAAACTGCTGCGTCAAACGACGGTCCGGATCAAATATGAATACATACGACCGATCCTGGACCCCGTTCTTGCGCGAAAGTTGATCCAACAAACGCCCCAGCTCCGCACCCTCCGGCAGCATGCCTCCCCGATTGGCAGCCTCAACGGCGATATCCTGCATCATTTGCTCAAGACCGCTTCGTTGCTTGACTCTCACGTCCCAATAAATTAAAAAAATGATCGCCGTACTCGCAATCAAAAGCGTGATCGACAGCATCGCGAAGTAACGGATGGACCAATGATAAAGCAAACTTTTTCGCCTGTTATTTGACACGGAATTGATACCCCAATCCTCTGATGGTCGCAATTTCTCCTTCTTCCGCCGACCAGTCTCTCAGCGAATGGCGAATCCGCTTCACGGACAAGTCGACCGCCCGATCGCTGCCTTCGTAATCGAATCCCCAAACGGCTTCGATCAATTGTTCACGGCTGAACGATTGATTGGGATGCCGGGAGAAGAAAATAAGCAGATCCAAGTCCCGGGGGGTCAACATGATGTTTTGCCCATGGAGTATGACTTCCCGCGTAGCATAATTGATTTTCAATTGACCGAAGATGGCGGCAACTTCAGTGACAAGGTGTGTTTGCCGTCTGAGCACGGCTTGTACACGCGCGACCACTTCCTCGCCGACGAATGGCTTGCATAAATAATCATCCGCACCCTCACGGAGTCCTTTCAACCGTTGTTCCACATCGTCGAGAGCGGTTAGTATAATGACCGGGCATGCGCTGTGTTCTCTGATCTTATTCAAAATCAACCATCCGTCCTGGTTGGGCAAGCGTACATCCAGCAGCACGAGCGACGGCTTCCATTCCTTGAATATGCGGATCGCCTCCCCGCCGTCATACACCTGCTCAACCACATACCCGGCCTTGACGAGATACGCTTTGAGCACCATGGAGATGCTTTTTTCATCTTCCACAATGAGAATTTTCTTCATCGCTCAACCCGCCTCGGCGATTGAATACTTTTCGCACGCGTTCAACAACCTCTTCCCCGACAAAAGGCTTGCAAATATAATCATCAGCACCGGCATTCAGCCCCTTGGCTTTGTAATCTTCGCTGTTCAGCGCCGAAAGGATGACGACCGGACAATGGTTTTGTCCCCTGATCCATTGCAAAACCGTTAACCCATCCATGTCCGGCAACATGAGATCCAGGATCACGAGGTTCGGTTTCCCTTCTTTAAACATGGACACAGCCTGTCGGCCATCGAACGCTTGCTCAACGGTATATCCCGCTTTTTTCAGATACGCCTTGAGCACCATAGAGATGCTTTTTTCGTCTTCGACGAGCAAAATCTTCTCCATTGTCTTCTCCTTGTCAGCAAACCGACCATGAATACATATAACCTTAACATATAGGCCGCTTTTTTTGCTAACAGTATAGGCACAAATCATGTCAGGGGTGTGTCAGGACGGCAATGCAGACCATGATTAGGCTGGGTCTATACCTATCACTTAACAACCAAGCTGGTTACCTCACGATTGTTCTCCCCTCCATGCAGCCCCTCCGAAAGCCGCCGGAATCCGCACCGTTACCTTCGTTCCCCGTCCTGGCTCGCTTTCCAATTGCAGCTCCGTACCGTATTCGTACTTCAATCGCTTGTTGATGTTCAACAGTCCGACACCCTGACGCTCTGCATGACCGGAACCCAGCAATTCATTCATGACAGCGCTTTCCATTCCAACACCGTTATCATCAATAATAAACCAGTAATCACCTTCTGCTTCATAAGCCGTCAGCTTGACCCTTCCACCTTCAATACGTTGAGCGATCCCATGGCGAATTGCATTTTCGACGAGTGGTTGAATCAGAAGAGGAGGAATCTTCACGTTATATATCCCCTCAGCAATGTCATATTCAAAGTGCAAGCGCTCCCTGAATCTCTCCTTCTCAATCTCGACATAGGTGCGAATCAAGCTGAACTCCTCTTTGAAGGAAATCCGTTTCTCCATATGGCTGAACCGGAAACTTCCGCGCAAGTATTCGGCTAAATCCGTAGTCAGCTTGCGAGACCGTTCCACATCCGTATAACTCGAGCCGACAATGCTGTTCAGAACGTTATAAAGAAAATGAGGCTTGATTTGCGACTGCAGAAACGCAACCTCCAGATCGACGGCTTTGGCCAGCGCGTCCTTGAGCGTCAGCAAGCTGCCGATTCTCGCCTTAAGCTCTGCCAGGTCGAACGGCTTCGGCAGAAAATCGTTCGCCCCCGCTTCGAATGCCGCCACTTTATCCTGAGAGCTGATTGCAGCAGTCACCATCAAAACGGGCAGTTCAGGAAGCGTATAGGACTTGCGGATTTCTTGACACACTTCATATCCCGACAACCCTGGCATCATCAGATCGAGCACAACCAGATCGATCTTGTTCGGTTTGCTGATCTGATCGATGGCTTCAAAACCGTTTTTGACCGCAATCACGTTATATCCAAGAGGTGCCAGGGCGTCCATCAGTACTCTGAGATTTAAGAATTGGTCGTCCACAATCAAAATGGTGTGTTTTCCCTGTTGATTCATGTAACAGGGTGTTTCGAAGGCATACTCCGGTGTTTTCACCGAAACGGCTGTCTGGGAAGCGGCCGCTGCTCTGCTGCCCTCCAGGCCGCTGTGGGCGATTGGCAAAGTGAAGGTAAACGTCGTGCCAATGCCTTTGGTCGAAGAAACGGAGATTTGGCCTTGCTGAAGTTCAACCAATTTCTTCACAATGGGCAGACCCAGCCCGAATCCCCGGTGTTCCTTCGTGTCGTCGAACGTTTGGAATGCTTCAAAAATACGCGGAAGGTGATGCTCATCAATTCCTTCGCCTGTATCACTCACCGAGACTTCAATCATCCCATCCCTGGCTGATGCCGAAACCACAATGTTGCCGTTCTTCGTATGCTTGACCGCATTATCGAGCAGGTTGCCAATAATCTGACTAAACCGGCTTTCGTCTGCAAGCGCATAAGGCAATTGATCGGGCACACGGTTCACCAGCCGGGTATTGTTGCCCTCGCTCAAATAGGAGTATATGCGCACCTGCATCTCTACCGCTGAACGGACATCGACTGCGATCGGATCAACCGTCAATTCTCCCAGCTTCAATTTGGAGAAATCCAGAATATCGTAGACCAGCCTGGAAAGCCTGTCCGCAATGCCGATCACCAAATGAAGCTTCTCTGCTTGCTCCGATGTGAGCGGATGTCGCCGGTCCTCCAACATTGACCTTGAAATAAGCATGACACCATGCAACGGAGACTTGAATTCATGCGAAGTTCTGGCCAGAAATTCATCCTTCAGCTTGTCCGCCTTCAGCAATTGAATGGACAGTTCTTCGATCTTCTTGAATGCATTGGAAAACCGTAGCGACATGAGCAAGGCCAGCATCAGCAGCAGCACGAACGGTTCAAACGGCGGCAGCAAATCTACCGGAACGCCAAAATACACATTCGCATTCTGCACGAGCACATAGACGTTAAGCGCAACCGCGGCAATCGCCAAATACAGACTTCCCTCCACCTTGCGGAAAGTCGCCTGCACAAAGACATAAATCGCATGCAACATAGAAAACGTAACGTAGATTGTAACCAGTTGGCGATACAGATTGGTCGCAAACCAAGGAAGCAAAAGCAGCGTCCATAGAGCCAGAACGATTCCCGCAACTATGCCAATCCGGATCAACCATTTGGAACAAAAAGCACGAAATGCCGTGTACACATACAAGAATAAGACTATTCCTCCACCAACCGCCGTGAACAACTGAATGCGGAGGAACAGCCAGAACGGCAGATTGTCAAATACTTCATTGATAACCCTTTCACCACGGGCACTGGTAAACAAAGCAAAAGATAAACACACCAAACCTAACACGAAAAGCGATTTGTCGTTCCTGCGCTGCGAATACAACCCAATGAAGTAAAGTCCCATGATCAGGAAGGCTGTCACTGTAATCCAGTCGTGCGAAAGCGCCTTGTCGCGAAGTTCGGAAATTTGCGCGGCATACCCCAGATAGATCGGTTCGTTGATGCCACTGCTGGCGGGAAATACGTAGTTGGCCACCTGCACAATAATTTCGTTCCATCCGGGCTTCAGCGTAAAATAAACGGCATAAGGCTGATTCATCGCTTCAAAGGTCCGCTTTTCCGCCGGATTTCCGCTCTCGCCGACGATCTCGCCATTGACGATAATGCGATTGGACATTTGGATAGACGTTGTTTTCAGCCCATAAACGGACGCAGCATCGCCGATTTTGACCTGCAAACGATACGTCGCCACGCCCAACGTACTCATTCGTTTCGACCACGATCCCGGTACTTCGATCCAATCCTGTGTTTCCTGCGCGGCGGAAGAAATGAAATCTTCATGAGAGAGGAGTTTGCCCGGATAAAACTCCCATTCACCGTCCAATGGGACGACGCCATCGTCCGCGAACCGCCATGCGGCCAAATCGAGAAATCCGTTCTCCGCTTTGGGCGTATGCTTATCAGTCAGTGAGAAATAAACGAAAAATATGCAGTATGTTGCGGCCAATATGACCAAAGTTACCACTAACGCTGCAATCTTTAATTTCATCGTCCGCTCATCCAGACCATCCGATTTGTTGATACAACCTCATCGTCTCCTCTTCCAGCGCAACCCCCAACTGGTCGCAAATCACCTGCTCCAACTTCCGGTACACGCGCAAGGCTTCATTACGATTGCCCGCTTCCAGATGCAGCCGGATCAGTTCGCGTCCGTCCGCCTCGGATTCCGGCGCAATCGCGAGCACGCGCTGTAAACTGTCCGCCGCCAGCGCCGCGTCGCCCCGCTTGCGAAACAGCCAGTGCATTCGGCGCAGCGCACGGATATACTTTGCATGAATCGCTTCTTGCCTTGACATAGCCCAGTTGTAATCGCAGCCTTCCATATAGGCGCCCTTGTACAAAACGTTCATCTTTTCGTACAACCGTTCATCCGGATCGTCTGCCGACAACAATTTATCCAGCATCCTCTCGAATACTGTCACATCGGCGAACGCCTTGGCCAGGCGAATGGCGAACCCGCTCCCAGCTTTTTGGATGCTCACGGGGACGTCATGTTCCTGCAAGTTTTTTCGCAAGAAGGACAGGCATGTATACAAATACGTTTTCGCCTTTTTCACGTCATACCCTGGCCAAATCGACTCAATGATGAGCGAGGTATCCACGGGCCTTCCTTCATGATGGATCAAAAAAGCGCAAACCTCTTTTTCCTTGTTCGTTTTCCAGGGGAGCAGGCCATCATCATCGAGAAGCTTGATCGAGAAGCCGCCCATACATTGAATGAAAATATCCGAACGATTCTGTACCTCGTCCTTGGCCGTTGTTCTTATGCGTGATACCGCCTCTTGCAGCCGCGGCAATGTTAGCGGTTTCAACAAATAGTCGGTAGATTGGATTTCAAAAGCTTCGACCGCATACTCCGGATGCGCTGTTGTAAAAATAATCGGCAAATCCGGACGGATTTGCCTCATTTTTCTGGCTGTTTCCATGCCCATCATTCCTGGCATTTCATTATCCAGAAATACGGCGTCCACATCCGATGCGCGCAGTGCTTCTATGGCTTGAACCGGATTCATATACCTTCCGGCAACCTCCACATCCCCAATTTGTTTAAGCAAAATTTCCAACAGATTAATTGCATCTTCTTCATCATCCACGAGCAATACGCGGATCATTCGGTTTGTCCCCTTTGCTTGTTTATGAATATAATGTAAAATAATGTATATATTAGCTATATATATGTATCAGGAAAAAGGAATTACGTTGATCACTTTTCATCATAGCATAAATATCCAAGATCGAATTCGTTCAATACTATAAATTGAAATGTGCAACCAAGTCCCACTTTCAAGGAGGAGAAGGGCTATATCATAAAATATACTAAGACCCGAGCGTCGGAAACGCTCAGGCCTTAACAAACAGGTAAATGCGGCTTAGTATTTCTTGGGTCTGTCCAGCATTTTGTATGCGAATTGGGTTGCATATACCTTTCGGTGACGATTTTGTGCATATTAAATCAGATCGGACTTTTGCAGCAGCCGTTTGACCATTGCTGCAACCTCGGCTCTAGTAATGAAATCTTTCGGAGCAAGCGCAGTACCGCTTCTTCCCGATACGATGCCAGCCTGAACACTGTCCGCAACGCTGCTTTGCGCCCAATCGGATACGTCTGCCGCGTCCGTATAGGAGCGAAGGACCGCATCTGCCGAGCGAACCGGCAGTTTGGCTTTCAGTCCGGTAATCGTCATCGCTTTGGAGAGAATGACCATCGCCTGTTCGCGAGTAACCTTGTCATTCGGCCGGAAGGTGCCGTCATCAAAACCGTCCACCAAACCGTACGCATAGGCGGTGTTTACCGCGCTGCTGTACCAATCCGATTCTTTCACATCTAGGAAGACGCTCGTTCCATTCTCCGGCTTCAGTCCCAATGCACGGACGATGATCGCCGCAAATTCCGCGCGGGTCATGTCCCGGTCGGGATAGAACAAGCCGTTTCCGGCGCCCTCGATGACCATACGCGATCCCATGTCGTTGACCGCATCTTTCGCCCAATGGTTTGCTACATCGCCAAATTCGAGCGGATGCCATACGACGGTGTACATGCTGTTCGTCAAGCTGTTGATTTGGGCGTAATATTTGCCGTCGATCTGGATCACCTTGGTCGACACGTGCCGCACGGTTCCGTCCGGTTCGACGACGACGCCTGTCGTGATCCGGTTCGGATCGGTGCCGTCCGGAATGGCGATCATGCGTTCCACATAAGCGTTAAACTTCGACACTTCTATGGCAGAATCTCCATATGCGGCTTTTACCGTAAATGCTAGCGGCGGGACAACCAGGGTAAACGTTCCTTCATCCGCTGCGTTTTTGACGATTTCCACTTGGTCGGCGGTTGGCTCGGCGATTTCAATCTGCACCTTGATATCTTGCAAAGCCACCGATTGCCCGATTTGATCCAAGACGGCGCCAATGTTGATTTGCTCTGCGGGCAGCGTATAGGTGGCGCGATCTGTGCGGATCTCAAGCACCGCCTGTTTGTCCTCCATATTTTTGACCATTTGACCGTTCAATTCGCCGACGACCACATCGGACCCGGTGGTCACCGGAATCGTGACCACGGCGCCCTGGCCTTCCTCCGCGAGCTTCGCATTCAGCTTGTCCGCATCGACGATAACGGTCGTGACCGTCTGGTTGTCCAGCGTGCTCGTTGTGACCGTACCAACTTGTTCTTCCTTGCCGTTGATCAGCACGATCACGCTGTTCTCCGCAGGTTGGGTGTTCTCTTGCTCTTCCTGCTCCTGATCAATTGGTTCTGGACCGCTCCAATCTCCACCGTTGTTAGTCGGTGCGCTTGGCACCACGGCGTTGGACGGATTCGATGCCACACTGCTTCCGGCTTCGTTGATGGCCACGACGGTGAAGGTGTAGCTGACGCCATTGGTCAGGCCGTTGATCACGATGGTCGTCGTCGTCCCGGTCGCTTCCAGGCCGCCAGGTGATGCCGTCACCTTGTAACCGGTGATCTCGCTCCCGCCATTATCGCTCGGTGGCGTGAATGTCACGGTCGCCTTGCCGTTTCCGGCAACTGCGGTCACGTTCGTCGGTTTACCCGGTACGGTAAACGGTGTGGCGCTCTTCTTGTTGGAATGCCCGCTCTCAACACCGTCCTTGACCGCCGTCACCGTGAAGTAATAGGTGGTGCCGTTGGTCAGGTTGGTGACGGTGTAGTTGTAGACCGAACCCGTCACCGTGCCCGACACTGTGCCGTATGTGGCAGAAGTGACGCTGGTGTACACCTTGTACTCGGTCGCGCCGATAATCGGGCTCCATGTTACGGTCACCTTGGCATTGCCCGGCACAGCCGATTGCAGCACAGGAGTATCCGTATCGAGCGTCGTGTCCTTGATCGTGAGCGTCAGCGTCTGGTCCTGACCCGCGCTCAACTTGAAGGTGAGCGTCAAGTTGCCGACCTCTTGCTTCTCCAGGTACGACTTCAGGATCGTCACCGTGACCGTATCTTTTGCCTCGTCTTCGGTCAAGGTGTAGTCCGTGCCCTTGCCCAGCTGTTTCTGGCCATTCCACAGGTTTTCGTACGTATTGCCCTTCAGCGCAACCTCAACCACGATGTCCTTGTAGTTTTCGGAGTTCTTGTTTTTGTCGAACGTCGCTGTCGTCGGCGAGATCGTACTGTCCTCCGGATCCGGCTCGGGTCCCGGATCAGGTCCCGGATCAGGTCCGGGTCCCGGATCCGGCTCCGAATCGCCGGACACCCCATACTTCATGACGGTCAGTTCGCCGGTGCTGCTGTATCTCGCATAAACCACATACGGAACTCCGTCATGGACGACCAGCGAGGGCACGGACGCCGATATTTCGGCAAATCCGGCTCTTCCGACGCCTGCCCAGACGCCGCCGGCGTATTTCTTCACCGTCAAGGCGTACCCGTTGGACGCATCCTGATACACCGCATAGATGTCCCCGTCTGCGTATATGGCGGCAAGGTCATACGCCTGGCTGTCGGAGAAGCCGGCTTCACCGCTTGCGGCGACCCATTCCTCGCTCACGGAGTCATACCTCATCGCGGCTGCCTTGTACCCGCTGTCCAGATAGACGATCACCAGATCCTGTCCGTCCGTCACAAGCGACGGTCTGAACACCATGCCGGGAGTGAATCCACGATCTCCGACGTACACCCAGTCGCCGGATTGCTCATGGAACCTCATGACAGTGGCCTTGTTGTTGACAGCCGGACTGTCCTGGAAGATGGCATACAGCGTTCCGTCCACAACGGCCAGGGACGGGAAGTTGAGCGGTCCGCCAGTGAAGCTGGCATCCCCGACCGTTACCCATTCTTCACCGTCAGACAGCCGCTTCACCGTCATGGAAGCAATTCCGTCCCGATATCCGACATACAGCGTTCCGTTATGCATGACCAGCGACGGTTCGCTGTAGTCCGCACCGGAAGCGTCGTTCAGGACATCTCCCACCTGCGACCAGCCCTGTCCCTCAACATTCAAGTCATATTTCATCACCTGCACGGAGGTGTCAACGCCAAAAGCCGCATACAAGGTACTGCCTTCCACGAGGAGCGACGGTTTTCCAATCGCTCCTGACGAGAAGCCCCGCTCGCCGACGGGCGACCATTGCGAATCGTTCGGTCCCATCTTCAGCACGGTTGCATAGCCGTTTTCTTCCTGGTCTTTGAACAGCACATACAAGGTTCCGTCCTCACCGGCCTTCATGACCGGATAGGAGGCATTGCCCGAGGAAATGTTTTCACTGACCAGAATCCAGTCGGCATCCGGGTCCGCCGCCGTTGCGAAGTTCCAAACAGTCTTATCCGCTATGCCGTCATGCACATCGTCCTCCGAATGCCGGAACGCGCCGGCATCGATCAGGACATGGTATCCCTTGAGCGGAAGCAGTTCGTCCGAAAGGGTGATCGTCACCGTCTTGTCCGCCACCTGCACCTGGGATGAGGCCGCATCAATATTTTCGACCAAGGTGCCGTCCGCTTCCCTCAGATAGATGAATTTCCCTTCAACGGCTTCCACCGTGTCGCTGAATGTCACGGAAAGCTGCGTGTCCAGAGCCACCCCCGTCGCATTGTCGGCAGGAGCATATTGGACAGCAGACAAAGCGTACGGCGTCACGCTGTCCGAAGCGGCGGAAGGTTCGGAAGTGCCGACGCTGTTCGTTGCCGTTACCGTAAATGTATAGGCTGTGCCGTTAGTCAACCCCGTTATCTTGATCGGGCTGCTTGTGCCGGTCGCCGTCAAGCCGCCTGGGCTGGATGTGACCGTATATTCCGTTATGGGACTTCCGCCGTCATTGGCAGGAGCGGTGAAACTGACTATTGCTTGTCCGTTGCCGGCCGATGCGCTTACATTGGTTGGCGGATCGGGTACTGTCGCCATATAAAGTCCAAATTCGTAAACCAAGGGTTTATATTGATTTGGTCCGAGTGTTTCTGTAATATTTAATCTCACATATCGGGCAGACACAGTATCGGATAAAGAATAAGCACCTTTCAAATGTGCGCCATCAGCAGTTATGACGGCATTGGGATCATTGATTGGACTATAATTCACACCATCATTACTGGTTTCCAAACTGAATTTTGTCAACCTAAATGCTGTGACGGTCCATTTGTTAAAATCAGTCTCCTCACCCAAATCAACTGCGAGCCAGCCTGGACCAAAATCCCCGAACCAATAGGTAGTGGTATCTCCATCCACTACATTTTTAGTATCATCTGGATTTGCGCTTGCTGTAAAAGTCTTATTAAGCGCCAAATTCACTAACGCCGCATTGGCTTCTTTACTCCCGCCAATTATCCCCATCATTACGTTAAATAACAACAGCAACGCCAAATTGAAGCGAACGAACTGGGCGGTTGCTCTTCTCCTTGCAGAAAAAGCCGGGTAAAAACTTTTGATCTTTCTTCTTTTACCTAGCAACATTTATCCTCCTTATCAAGCATGATTCTGGTTTCTTATTTGTTGATTGTATAACCAGCATACAATAATGCACCTTAAAAAAAACTTAAAGAACGTGCTTGAACAAACAAGCCCAAAAATGGACAAGAATAAGAATCACACCGATAAGAAAGGACCGCGCAAGACCTCCCAGTACACAGCCGAAGGATTAGTTGGACTATTACCCGACAAGAAGGTCGCTCTATTAAACGCCAGGGGGGGGCTGTGCAGTGGGGAGGAAATGGCCGTAACCTTCGTCAAAAAGCATTTGCAAGTGTTCGTTATCCATAACATAACAACGGCCAGTGCATGGATGTTCGCCATTTCTCCTGTAGGCATGATGATATGCGGATTGCTTGACCTGGAACAAACGAAGATGCATGCTGTCGGATTTTTACTCAGTACGGAAACGACCGTTATCGGTTTTCTGGTTGCCGGTCTTTACTTTCGGGACCTTCCGGAATGGAACAAATTTGGAAAGGCGATGTTAATCGGCAGTCCAATCACGTTGGTGTTGATGATCTTCTTCTTTATCACATTCGATCCGACTGGAGCCGGCGAAGGAGATGGCATTGGAGGCATTGACAGCCGGCTTCTGGCAAGCGAGGTGCTGATCTGGTTCTTTCTCATTGGATGGATCTCCGCCAAACGATGAAAGCGGAGGTCCCCGATCATCGCCATGAACGAACGGGGAGACTTTCGTGCAGACGTCGAGGTTTCGCGCCGTGTTCATCCCATATGATGACTTTGAAGAATCGCACTCTAATGACTTCGCTAAAAAAAGCCCTCTCCTCAAAGGATTGGGCATTAATGGCAACGAATACCATTTAGAATTGTCATGGAGCAGTACTGTCATATCTCAATCTTTACGAACTATCAATATTACGCACTCCACATGCCCCGAGTGCGGGAACATATCCACCGGCTGCACTTCAACGGTGCGGTAACCTCCATCCTCCAGCAACCGCAGATCGCGCGCCAGCGTGGACGGGTTGCAGGAGACGTACACGATACGGGAGGGGCGCAGGGTGATCATCGTTGCGATGAGCGAGGGGGCGCAGCCGCTGCGCGGCGGATCGACGACGATGACGTCGGGGTTGATGCCTTCGCGCTGCCAGCGGGGCAGCACGATTTCGGCGCGGCCAACAGCGAATTCGGCGTTGTGGATGCCATTTAGCCGCGCGTTGCGGCGCGCGTCCTCGATGGCTTCCGGCACGATCTCCACCCCATAGACGCGGCGGGCGCGGCGCGCGAGAAACAGCGTAATCGTCCCGATCCCGCAATAGGCATCGATGACGGTTTCATTGCCCGTCAATCCGGCATACTCAAGGGCGATCCAGTACAACCGTTCCGTCTGTTCCGGATTGACCTGGAAAAAAGAGCGCGGCGAAATGGCAAAACGCAAACCGCCAATCTCGTCATGGATGACATCTTCGCCCCAGAGTGTGCGGGTATACTCGCCAAAAACAACCGGACTGCGAGCGGTGTTGACATTCTGCGCAATGCTGGTCACCCCCGGCACCCGCTGCCGGATCATCTCGATCCATTCCGACTCGTGCGGAATGTCCCGGCCATTGGTCACCAGCACGATCATGCGCTGTCCGGTCGATGCCGCGTGCCGTACGACGACATGGCGCAGCAATCCCTGCCCCGTCGTCCTGTCATAGGCGGAGATGCCCAACATCCGGGCCGCTTCTTTGACGGCACGTACGGACGCTTCATTGGCTTCCTGCTGGATCAGGCAGGCGTCCATCTCGACGATGCGATGACTGCCTTCTTCGAAAAAACCGCCGATCAAACCGGCCGCTTCGCTGCTACCGATGGGCACCTGCGCTTTGTTGCGATATCGCCATGGATCGGACATGCCGATCGTCGGATGCACGATGACACCCGAATCGGACAACTCCTGCCCATCCGCCGTTTCCCGTTCCCGATTCGTCACTGCGACTGTTTCGCCTGCCACCTTCAGCTTGCCGATCCGCACCAAATTGTCCACCACATGCTGGCGCTTCCAGCGCAGTTGCGCTTCATAGGACAAATGCTGCAATTGGCAGCCGCCGCAACTCGCATAAATCGGGCAAGGCGCTTCCCTTCGCTCCGGGCTGGCTTTCATCAATGCGGTCATTCTGGCTCTGCCGAATGATTTGCCGACACTGAAGACTTCCGCCTGGACCTGTTCTCCTGGAAGCGCCCCCTGTACAAACAAGGTATAGCCTAACACACGGCCTACGCCTTCACCATCGTGTGTCAGGCCGGTGATTTCGCAAGTTACTCTATCTCCAGTGGCAACTGGGAGGTTGCGGACGGGTTCACCGGAACCGCTTGTTTGCCGCGCCCCGGCCGCTTGTCGCGATTCAATTGCTCTGCGGCCTGACCGACGTCCGCTCACCGTTCCAACCTCCACGAATCGTTCCGCTCATCGTCCGGAACGTCCATTTCACCGTCTTCGTCTTTCCCGTTGTCGCCATCTTCATCTTCACCATCCGCATCCTGTTTGCGCTTGCTGCCGGCAATACGTCCACCCGCACCGTAATGATAGCTCGACTGGCCCCGTTCATCCATGATGACGTCCAGATGCGATGGCAATAGCGAAAACGTGCAAGGCAACATACCGCCAAATTCTCCGTCCAGATTCAACTGCACGCGATCCGGGGATTCGACAACGATCCGGTCGCTCTGGAAGAAAATGCAGTGCGGATCGTTGAATACCGATTCGCCGCGCATCACCATCGTAACCAGGCGGATAAATTCCGCCAGGTTGCATTTGCGCAATGCGATCACGTCAAACAAACCATCGCTGGTGGAAGCATCGGGCGCCAGTCGTTCAAAGCCGGCGACGGAGCTGCTGTTGGCAATCAGGAACAGCATCAATTCCTCGTCGATCGGCTGATCCAGCCCGTTTGCCGTAATTTTCATGCGCACCGGATGGAGGCGCGTGATTTTCTCCAATCCCTTCATATAATAGGCAAGCTGGCCGACCATCGTCTTCAGCTTGCTCGGCACTTCATAGGTCAGTTCCGTCAGCGATCCGCCGCCGGCAATGTTGATGAAATATTTGTCACCGGCCATACCCACATCAACCGGACGGGTAAAACCACGCACAATCAGATCACAGGCGCCCGTCCACTGGCGCGGAATGCCGTGCGCACGGGCAAAATCGTTGGTGGTCCCGAGCGGCAAAATCCCCAGCCTGGGGCGCCGTTCATGTCCGACCAACCCGCTGACCACTTCGTTTAACGTACCGTCTCCACCGGCTGCAATGACGAGGTCGAATCCTCGCCGCACCGCTTCGGAAGCCGCATATGTCGCATCACCCGCACCTTCTGTCGCATGGCAGGACGTCTCGATGCCGCCACGCTCCAGCCTTTGCAAAATGGCAGGCAATCGTCTGCGCACTTCCTCGCGGCCTGAAGTCGGATTATAAATCAATCTGGCCCGCGTATATTTCACCTGTTGTACCCCTCTAATCTTCATACTGTCAACAATGCGTTCGCCTGACGTGCAATCCAGTGCGCCATGAGCGGATGGGGAAGCAATGTGCGGCCATCATATCGGCAATTCAAATCTTGCAGTCTTTTCCGAATAACCTCACCCGTAAAATACCCTTCACTTACAAACAAAGGGACCGCCAAAATTTCATGATCCGGGTGACGTTCGCGCAACCGGTTCACCATTGCCGCTACCGAGTCCGGCCGCAGCATCGCCGTTTCAGCATCGGCATAGCCCCCCCTGGCCTGGACTGCCGCCGCCAGTTGCCGCATCTCCTGCTGATACGCTTCATGAAAACCGGCATGTTCACTCCCATGCCCGATCAACAGCAGACATTCACGATTCGGCGCAGTAGACAGCTCCGCAAAACGGTCCAGCAACACTTCTGCAATTTCCGGATCGGCGCCAATCGGCTTTCCGTATATCAATTTCTCCTGATGAATTTGAAACCTCGGCAAATCCGTTTCGATGCCGGGCTCCGCAATAGCCCCCAGCGCCCATCCGATTTCTTGGACATGTGTACTGCCTGATGATACAAACAGCGGAATGACAATCAGTTCATTGGTACCTGCTTCATGCAATCGGTCAATGCCATCCTGAATCAGCCGTCCCTGGACCAATTCCAGGTATGCCGCCTCCATCGGCAGTTGTTCGGGAAGCAGCTCCCCGGCCTCTGCCACCGCTTCTTCCACCCGTCTCACCCAACGGTTTTCCCTTGACCCGTGGCTGATCACGAGTATGCCAGGCTTGCTGACTTTCACGCGCCATCTTCCTCTCTGGCGACTAGCAATTTGCTTGGCCCAGATACCTGCACCGTACGTCGATTCATCTGCTCCTTTCATGCTATCGAATGCCGAATCGAAAGTCAACGAACGCGACAAACCGCCGACCAAGGGGGATCGGCGGTTTGTCTCGCGAACACTTCTATCAGGTGTCACGTTTGGGGGAAACAGTTTGATTATTTTTTGGATGCCAGGAACTCATCCAGTTGTTTTTGTTTCTCGGCAAGTACCTTGTCGAGACCGTTTGCTTTTTCCTTGTCGTACCACTCTTGTGCCTTCGACGGATCGATCGAACCCGTTTCGAGCGCAGGAGCGTATTGTTTCTTCAGGTTGACAAGGATGGCAGCTTGGGATTTAACCGGTTCAACATTGAACGTGAAGCCGAGTGCCGGCGATTTTTGACCCGTTTTGTTGAACTCTTGGTATTTCTCCCATTTTTGCGGATCTTCCGTATCCCAGATGTAGTTCAGGAATTGGTTGCCCAGCTCCCATGCTACGCCAGGGTTGTAGTCGTTGAACTTCGGACCCGGTTTGATGATGTTGTCGGATACTTTTTCATAGTGCTCGCCTTCGATACCGAAGTTAAGCAGGTTGTTCAGATATTTGTCGGAGTGCAGCAGGTTGATCAGCATCATTGCGCGAGCCGGATCTTTCGAAGTCGAGGAGATACCCAGCATAGCGCCAGCCGTTTCACCCGTCGATACCGTACGCGGACCGATTTCGATTTGTTTCAGCTTGCCAGGCATGCCGATTGCGATTGCAAACTCGTCATCTTTACCCGGCTTCAGCGAAGACGTTACCATGAATACGTTGCCTTTCTTCATGGCGTCTTGTACGCCCAGCGTCGTGGTAGCAGCGTCTTTGTTGATCAGACCTGCTTGGAAGAACTTGCGGGTAAGCTCGAGTTGAGCCATGTAGTCCGGATCTTCGAAACGGGAAATGACTTTCGTATCCGGTTTGTCTTTTCTTACGATACCGTCGATGTCGACGTCGCCCATGTAGTCTTGTTGGGACAGATAGTGGGCGTTGAAGTTTTCACCGTCACGCAGGAAGAGCGGCGTGATGTCCGGTCTCTTTTCCTTGACAGCGAGCAGGATCGGTTCCAGATCGGCAACCGTTTTCACGTTGTTCAATTGCTCGGTCAGACCCAGCTCTTCGGCGATATCTACGCGATACAGTACGCCACCGACAGCAGCCAATTCTTTGTTCGTCGGGACACCATAGTTGAATCCGTTGATTTTTGCACCTTCGAGGAAGGCCGGATCCAGCGTCGCAAGGATATCTTTGCCGTATTGCTCAAGCAGGTTGCCTGCCGGTCCGTTCGGATCGTTCAGTGCCAGGAAACCGCCTTTTGCAACGTTGTTGGCGTGACCGTTCCATTGAGCGGTGAACACGACGTCCATCGGCTCGCGGGATGCGATCATCAGCGGGAGCTTGTCGTTGTATTGGCCCCAGTCGAGCGTCGAGAGCTTGACCGTTGCGTTGATCTTCGGTTTCAGGTATTCATTGATCTTGGCTTCTACGACACCGATGTCCTTGGGCGTCGGACCTTCCCAGATCAATTTGATTTCATAGGGCTCCAGTTTCGAAACATCAATGCCTTCCGATGCAGCAGGCGATTCGGATGCCGAAGCTGCCGGGGATTCCGATGCTGCCGACGGAGAAGCCGACGGAGACGGGGAACCCTCATTTTTGCTGCCACCGCACGCGGCCAGTACGACAGACATAACCAGTACGAGTGCCAGCAGCAAGATGCTTTTGCCTGATTTGGTGCTCTTTCTGAGCATGGTGTTGCCTCCCTTTTGATCTGTTGTTAATATGCTCATCCGGCCGGTAACCGGGTGAAGCCTCAGGAAAGTGGAGATGGGTTGATCAGCCTTTGACGGCACCAACCGTCAGACCTTTGATGAAATAACGTTGGAAGAACGGATACGCGAACACGATCGGACCAATTCCGACGACGGCCATCGCCATCCGAACCGTTTCGCTGGGGAGCGAGAAGTTCGGGTTTTGCGCCAAAATTGCCGCGTAAGCCGAGGAATTGTTACTCAGGAACTGCAAGTCCAACAAAGCTTTGTACATCCGATATTGAATGCCCATGGGGCCGTCATTGCCGATAAACAGCAAGCTCAGGAACCAGTCATTCCAGTAGTTCAGCGTACAGAGCAGACCGATGGACGCCAGTACGGGAAGTGAAAGCGGCAGCACAATCTGTGCGAAAATGCGCCATTCGCCTGCACCGTCGATTTTCGCCGATTCGATCAGTTCCTTGGGAACCGAGTTGGTGAAAAACGTCCGCATGACCAGTACGAAGAACCCTTGGATCAGCAGCGGCAGAATCAGCACCCATACCGTATTGTTCAATCCCAGGACACTCGTGTACATCATGTAGAAGGGCACGAGACCCGCATTGTACAGCAACGTGAAAAACATGATGAAGGAGAACAAGCCGCTATGTTTGAAATCCCGCCGTGAGATGGGATAGGCGTAAAGCGCCATGGCCAATGTACCGAAGATGGTGCCAAATACGGTGACAAAGATGGATACACCGTAAGATTTGGCCACGTTCGCCCAGTCGTTCAACAGAAAATCGTAGGCGGCCAGGCTGGTTTTGGTCGGGATCAGGCTGAACCCGTTGATCAGTACCGTACGCTCATCCGAAAACGATACGGAAAGAATCAAGATCAATGGAATGACACAAATCAAACTGTAAATCCAGAAAAAGACGTTGATTGCAAAATCCGCTGGTTTCGAAACGTCATGAATGGAATAAGCAGGCTGCTTGGTTGCGGCTGATGCCAATTTGATGACCTCCTAGTAAGACGAGCCGATTGGCTTTAGAACAACGCGTCTTCTTTGCTGATGCGGCGAATGATCAGATTGCTTACAAATATCAGGACAAATCCGACAACTGCCTGATAGAGACCTGCTGCTGCGGCCATCCCGAAGTCTCCGGTAACCCTGAGCGTTTGGAACACATAGGTGTCAATAACAAGCGTCGTGTCGTACAATGCACCGGCATTGCGCGTGACCTGGTAGAACAAGCCGAAGTCCGCGTAGAAGATCCGGCCGATTTGCAACATCGTCAAAACAATGATGACCGGACGAATCAAAGGAATCGTAATGCTGAACACTTGCCGCCATTTGGAGGCACCGTCGAGCGTAGCCGCTTCATAGTATTCCTGGTCGATCCCGATGATGGCGGCCAGATACAGGACGGCATAATATCCGATCCCTTTCCAGGTGTTGACGAGCGGCAGAATGAGCGGCCACCACGTCGGATCGGAATACCAGTCAATCTCCTCGGTGACACCGAACATCGGAAGAATCGTTTTGTTCATGAGGCCGATTTCCGGGCTCAGGAATCCGAATACGAGATAAGTGATCACGACCCAGGAGAGGAAGTAGGGCAAAAACATGATCGTTTGGTGTATTTTCGCCGCTCTGCGGCTGCGCATGGCGTTGAACATGAGCGCGAATGCAACGCCGACGATCAGATTCAAGATAATGAAGACGACATTATAGAGAATTGTATTTCTCGTAATGTTCCAAGAATCCGTCGTGCTGAACAGGTAGTTGAAGTTCTGCCATCCTACCCATGGACTATCCCAAATGCCAGTGGAGTAGTTCACGTTTTTGAACGCGATGATCGAGCCAACCATCGGTAAATAGTTGTTCAGCAGCAGTACCAGCAACGCCGGCGCCATCATGATGTAGAATACGCCGTATTGTCGCCAGTAGCCGATGTTTTGCTTTGTTGGCGCCTGCGGCTTCTTAAGGCCGGGGTTGAGCTGCGTCGTTTGGTTCATGCCGTCACATTCCTTAACTAGAAGTTTTGTTGATCTCATTTTACAAGCGAAGGTTGACAGACTTCTATCTACTGGAGTGACCTACTTAGCACATTTGTGATTTTTTGATAAAAATGTGCGATACATCGTTTTTTGACATCAAAACAAAGCCGTCCCAATGGCTTCTTGAACCAATGGGACGGCTTTTTTCCGGGCGCCATGCCGGCGCAAGCCCCTGCGGGATCATGGCAGCGATGGGATAAATCGCTACAGCTTGCGATGGTTTTTGCGGTAGTCTTGCGGGGTCATGCCGGTCATTTTCTTGAACAGGCGGGCGAAATACGACAGATGCGTGTATCCCAGCTCCGTCACAATATTGCTGATCTTGTCGTTGGTATCCGTCAGCAGTTGTTTGGCGCGTTCAATTTTGGCGTATGTGATGTAATCCCAGAGCGACATGCCGGTTTCCTTGCGGAACAGGCGGGAAATGTATGCCGGATTGCGATAGACAGAGTTGGCGATGTCGTCGCGGCTCATCTCCGTATGCAAATTTTCGTGGATAAACGATTTGATTTTGGCAATGATCGCGGACACATCCCGCTGCTTGCCCTGGAACGCTTCACCCGCCTTGTCCAGCAGATCGAGCGCCCAGACCAGCATTTGCTGATGCGTCTTGGAAGCCAGTCCGCCGTTCAGGTCGGACATGGTGAGCGCCTGGTGAATGGATACACCTTTGCGATTGGCAGCCTGGTAGAGCATGTTGACGAAACCGAAATAGAAAAGTTCCATCGTCTCCCGGTTCATCGCCTGCTCATCGAACGGACGCATGAATTCCGTCACCGCCTGCGACAGTTCGTCCATCCGTCCACTGTCCAGCAATTGTTCCCACTCCGCAAATGGAGGCAACACGAATTCCGGGGGAACCTCCGAATCGGTCTCCAGCGACTGGATGTCGATGACGGACTGCATGCTGGACATGTTGACGCGCTCGATTTGCTGCAAATTGTCCAGCGCCGCGCCGAGTTCCAGAATCGGCGTAGGTTCGCCGACATAACAGGACAGTCTGCAATGGAAGAAATCATGGCAGGCCATGACATACTGGTGGCACCGTTCGAGAAATTTTTTGCGGCACCCGGCATCCCCATCCGTCAAATAGACCAGCAGCACGTTCAGATCGCCACGGTCCTGCAGCACCGTGCCCGGCCGATCGCCCAGGATCATTTCCGATGCGGCTTTGCGGACGGCATACTCCATGATGTTTTCATCCCGCGCGTTCAGTTCGACATTCCAATGTTCGATACTGATCAACACCGGCAATACGCTGCTTTCCGCATGAAGCGGTATATCGTACAGTTCGAATTGCCGGTTCAACCGCTCGGGCGAATGCGGAATCCGTTCGGACAGCAGATCCTGCCAGAATCGTTCCACCAATATGGGAAGCTGGTTCGCCCATTGCCTGCGGTGCATTTCCAGCCGTTCCTCGAATGCCTGCCGCTGCCGCCGGTTCATGACCTCCTGCACCGCACGCACAATAATGCCCTTGAGCACATCGTGATCGACCGGTTTAAGCACGTAATCGAAACAGTTGTATTGGAGCGCTTCACGCGCATAATCAAAACGGGCGTGTCCCGTCAAAAAAATCGTGATCGTGTCCGGATAATTTTCATGTATCCACCGCAGCAGTTCCAACCCGTTCTGGCCGGGCATTTCAATATCGGATATGACGATGTCCACCTGGTGGCGGCCCATCTGCTCGATGCCGGCCCTGACACTGTCCGCTTCCAGAATCGTGCTGATTGGCAGATCATCCCATTCGATGCCCTGGGTTATCCCTTTGAGCGCATAAATTTCATCATCAACCACGAGCATTGTAAGCATAACCCATATCCTCCAAATCTGTGTCCGCTGTGCCTGCATCCGAATCTCCGGGGTGATCCAGCATGGCTGAACGGCTGATTGGCAATCTGACCATGACGACCGCTCCGCCTTCCGGAGCGTTGCTGAACTGAAAACCTCCCTCATTCCCATACAGCATTTGGTACCGCCGCAACGTATTCCAGACACCCAGATGTTGTTCCCCCGATCTGGACATATAGGTGCCATTGGACAGTTCTTCCAGCATGTCGGCCGGGAAGCCGGGGCCGTTGTCGCGAATCGTGATCGATATGAACTTGTCCGGCATCAAATGGTCGTTTTCGGAAGCAACCAGAATGCGGAAAGGCGTGCCGTCCTGCTCCCGTTGCTGGAATCCGTGCAAAATGGCGTTTTCGACAAACGGCTGCAGCAATAGCGGCGGGATTTCACACGATTGATGCTGCGGCTGGATGTCGATCCGGTATTCCAGTTTGTCGACATACCGCAATTTTTGGATCTCGAGATAATGTTCGATATGGCGAATTTCGTCCGACAGCCGGACCGTCGCCCGGTTGCTGTGCATCATGAAGCGGAAATAGTCCGCCAGATGAAGCGACAATTTCTGCACCGATCTGTAATCCTTGAGTGACGCCAGATTGTAAATGATGTTCAGGCTGTTCATATAGAAATGGGGATTGATTTGCACTTGCAAATGTTTGTACTCCGCCCGTTGCACCCGCAACTGTTCCTCATAGACATCGATTTTCAGATTTTCGATCTGTTCAGCCATCTGGTTGAACGTCTTGGCCATGATCGAAAACTCGCTTCCTTCGGAGTATTCGGGCATCCGCACTTCGAACTGCCCCTGGCCGAGTCTGCGCATGCCGCGGATGAAGCGGACGAGCGGCCGGAACATGAACCGTTGCAGGAACAGCACATATCCGGTTACGACCAGCACGGAAATGAGCGGAATCCAGTAATAAAGCATTTTTTGGAAGAAAGGGAGATTTTTCAGAATGTGCGCCTCTGTCGTCGTAAGCACGTAATGCACGTCGGCATATTTGGATGGATGTTGGAGCACCAAATATTTTTTGCCCTTCCACCGGAGAGTGTCAACAGGTTGCTTCAGGGAGAGCACAGCCTGCCGGAAACTTTCGTCCTGTGCCGGGGGCAGCGGGCCGGACGTCAATATGTGCCCTTCGGAATCGACCATGTAAGCCGCACCGTCGGGACCGACATCAAACGATGCCAGCACCTGGTTCAAGACATCCAGTTGCACCAGCGCACCGGAATAGGTGCCGAAATCCATGTCGATCACTTGCGACAAATATTGGAAGTCGCCCGGAATCGAGACAACATCCCACCACTCGTGGACATACTGTTCCTTTTCCCTGATGCGGTTGAAAAATTCCCGGAAATACGCGTCCAATTCCGGAGATTTGTATCCGTTCTGCGTCGCAAACACCGGGCTGTTGTCTTTTGTGGAGTAGATGAAAAACGTATCTACCATTTTATAGTAGCTCATATCCAGCAAAATGCGGTTATAGAGCCGCAGCTTCGCAAGCGTAAAATCCGGACTTTCGGCCGGAAGCGTCTTCAATGCGAGAATATCGGAATCGTTGATGGTGCCCAGCTGGACGAGGAAATTGCGTGTACTTCCGAGAATTTCGTCGTTGGCTTTCACCTGAACCGACATGAGGTTGTTGTAATGCAGCGAAATTTGCTCGCGCACGATCCGCGTGGCGTACAGGTTGGTATAGATCATGAAGATGACCAGCGGCGCCACGATCAGAAAAAAACCGAAAACCGTGCGAAACCGTACCGAGTGCCAAAAATGCACGCGATTCCCTCCCGGCTTTCATTGTCCGATCGAAACTAGCATAACGCATTTATTGGAAATACGGCAATATGAATTCGCAATCTTTGTTGTTACTGGATATTGTCACATTTTGTGCCTTCTAGCGGACTTGCGACGAATCCATGACTTTGCTTGCCGCTCCAGATCCATCGCACCCAGTCATCGTGTTTATCGTCATGACCATCGCGCTCCATCGCTCCATCGCTCCATCGTCATGTCCGCGTCTAGCAAGCTCTGTCCACGTTTTGCCCTCCTTTCATTGTCTCGCGAGCCCCGTTCATCGTCTCTCCCTCCGTTCATCGTCTTCGCGAGCCCTGTTCATCGTCTCGTCCACTCTGTCCAGCTTCTCCGATTCGTGGACATGCGCGTCTCTAACCCTTACCCTAATCCATCTTCAGCCTGTTCGTGGACATGCGCGTCTCTAACCCTTACCCTAATCCATCTTCAGCCTGTTCGTGGACAAAAATGTCCGTTAGACTCATCTCACCCATGATTTGCTTCATTTCGTGGTCACTTTTGTCCGTTAGAAGCCAAACCGTTGGTTTTTTCTCCAAAATTGTAAGCTAACGATCATTCTTGACCGTCAGAATTGCAAATTGAACCAAAACCGCCGCTAACGGTCATTTTTGTCCGACTCTCAATTTAACGCCGTTAACAAACATGCCTACCCCAAGGTTCAACTGTTCCCACACCGACCATCGATACTACAGCGCAACAACCATCACAACTACCATTACAATTACCAGCGCAACTACCATTGCACCTAATAGTGCAACTACCATTACAACTACCAGCGCAACTACCGCCCTGCCTCCACGCCCATCTACTTTCATCGTGCTTATCCCGACCAACACAACGATTGACACACCACATTGCCAGACATTACGCCTATCCGCCAGCATCATGGTCTGCTACCCCAGCACGCGCGCCATTCACCACTGGGGGACCGATCGATCGAAAGCCAAAAAACAAACAGACGGAACTCCCGGTCGCATATCGCCGAAATTCCGCCTGTTTCTCTTCCGTATGAAACTACAAATTCAATCCGGAAACCGGGCTTACCTGCTCTCCCCGGACTTTTTGGCTTCCTCCTGGGCATTGCCGAATCGGCCCAGTCGCTCCAGAGCAAGCTTGTAACCGTCATTGCCATAATTCAGGCAACGTTTGACGCGGGAAATAGTCGCGGTGCTGGCCCCCGTCTCCGTTTCAATCTGGTTGTAGGTATTCCCCTTGCCCAGCATGCGTGCGACTTCCAAACGCTGGGACAAGGATTGGATTTCGTTAACCGTGCATAAATCGTCAAAAAAGATATAGCACTCCTCCACGCTCTTCAACGTAAGGATCGCTTCAAACAACTGATCAATCGTGGGATCGTTCAATTTCTTCAGTTGCATGCCGGCCCTCCGATTTTCTCGATTCACCATTTTCTTTATTCTACTTTTTCTCTTGAAAATTTTCAAGCGTTGCCGCTTTAGTGAAGTGAATCGAAACGAACCGGAAATGCGCTGAATATCCCAAAAATTTCGGTCGGAAATTTCTGAATTCGATTGCTGCAATCCCTAACTCAGGCATTCGTCCATGCCAAAAGGGCTGGCGTCATCATAACCTGATGGCAGAAAGGTGTGATTTGGATGACTGATCCGAGATACCCTTCCCTGCACGGATGGAATCAACCGCAAAGTATCGGGGATCAAATGTATCCCGGACTTGGCGATCCGTTTAGTCCCCCCAGCCTGTTTAACAGTTCAACGGGATTTCCATCACAGGGAAGCAGCAAATTTGCAGATCTGATGAGCAATCTGTCCGAATGGAAGCAGATGCTGGATCGGATGGGCGGAATCGATGGTGTCCTGAATACGGTGGGCAAAATCCAAAAGATTTTTTCCACCGTCCAGCAAATGGCCCCGCTATTGCGCCTGCTGATCGGCAAAAACAACAACGTCGCCACGGTGGAAGAAAGTGCGGAACACCGGTTTGCAGGAAGAAGGAAGCGCAAAAACAGGCGAAAAACAGCCAAGCGTTCCGGCAGAAGACGTTAGCATCGCGGGCTCTGCCTGGAAGTGGCTGTTCCCCACCAATATGCACTTGTGTGCGCCGATGTGCGCGGATTTGTACCTATACCTGAACCAGCCAAAATGCGCCGATACGCCCCAAAGTACACCGACGCAAACCGATGCACACCGAAGCATTCGGCGCATAACGGAAGGGCCGTCGCAAAACCATCAGCCCAGTACCTTTTTCCCCGCCTCCAGCAGCGCAATGATCCGGTCCACGTCATATACGCACCCGTTCCATGTACCGCCGCTTGCCGCCTGCAATGCAGCCCATAGCCGCGTATCGTCCGGCAGCGCCGGATCGGCTGCCAGATCCGGATGCGGCGGGCGAGCCGCCAGCCGTCTGGCACCTTCCTCCGGCCCGAACCGCTCATCGCCTTCCCCGACAAAATTGACGCTTCCGGCTAGCTGATTGCGGTCAATGACAATTTCAATCCAGTCACCGTTGCGCAATTTGCCAATCGGCCCACCTGCCAGCGCTTCCGGACCGACATGTCCGATGCATGCGCCAGTTGACACGCCGGAAAACCGCGCATCGGTGATGAGCGACACATATTTGCCGAACGACAAATGTTTCAGCGCGGAAGTCAGCTGATACGTCTCTTCCATGCCCGTGCCGCTTGGGCCGCGGCCAATCAACACCATCACGTCGCCCGCCTGGATGCCGCCGGTTTTGATCGCACGGATGGCCTCTTTTTCCGTCGTGAACACTTTGGCCATGCCCGTATGCCGATAGACACCGTCCGCATCAACGATGTCGGGGTCAATGGACGTAGACTTGATCACCGCGCCATCGGGCGCGATGTTGCCCGTTGGAAATGTGACCGTAGAGGTCAAGCCAGCCTGACGGGCTTTGTCCGGCGGCATGATGACCGTATCCGGATCGATGCCGTCCGCTTCCCGCAGCCGCTGGCGCAGACGTCTGCGCCGTTCGGACTGCTCCCACCAATCCAATACGTCGGACAGCCGCATCCCCGTCACGGTCAACGCGGAAACATCAATGAGGCCAATTTCCCGCAAATGCAGCATCACTTCCGGTACGCCACCGGCCAGAAACACGCGGACGGTCGGATGCGGCACCGGTCCGTTCGGCAGTGCGCTGACGATCCGGGGCACCTGCCGGTTCACGCGAATCCAGTCATCCACCTTCGGCATGGCGACACCAGCCGCATGGGCGATGGCGGGAAGGTGCAACAAGAGGTTGGTCGAACCGCCAAACGCCGCATGTACCGCCATTGCATTGCGGATAGCCGCATCGGTGATGATGTCCCTGGTGCGGATGTTGCGTTCCGCCATCGACATGACCGCGCGCGCAGATTGACGTCCGAGCGCTGTCCAGATCGGCTGGCCGGACGGAGCCAGCGCGGCATGCGGCACACAGAGGCCGAGTGCTTCCGCCACCACCTGCGCGGTGGCCGCCGTCCCGAGAAACTGGCAGCCGCCACCCGGCGTCGCACAAGCACGGCAACCCAATTCCGCCGCCGTTTCCAACGTCATCTCCCCGTTCGCATAACGGGCGCCTATCGTCTGGATTTTGCCCGCATCTTCCCCCTGCGTCGGAGGCAGCGTTACCCCGCCAGGCACGATGACACAGGGCAAATCACCCATGGCGGCCAAAGCGATCATCATCGCGGGCAAACCTTTGTCGCAGGTGGCGACGCCAATGACACCCCGCCGCGTCGGCAGCGAGCGGACAAGCCTGCGAAAGACGATCGCCGCGTCGTTGCGGTAGGGCAGCGAATCGAACATGCCGGTCGTCCCCTGGGAACGGCCGTCGCAGGGATCGCTGACCGATCCGGCAAACGGCACACCGCCATGCGCGGCAATTTCTTCGGCGGCCGACTGCGCCAGCAATCCGACTTCCCAATGGCCGGTATGATACCCCAGCGCAATCGGTGTGCCGTCTTCCCGGCGGATGCCCCCTTGCGTGCTCAAGATCAAATACTGGTCCCCGTTCAGCCGGGACGGCTGCCAGCCCATGCCGACGTTCTGTGTCATGCCGAACAAGTCGCCGCTGGGCGCATGGCGCAGCAGCTCATCCGTAAGCGGCAATGAGCCTTTCGGACCGGCAGCATGCGTCCGGACTTCATAGAGGTCCTCCCGCTCCTCCTCCATCAGGCGCGTCAAGCGATCTGCCAATGGCTCCCCCTCCGCATCAGGATTTTACAAAAACGGTTTTGATGGATGTAAAGAATTCGATCGCCGCCTGACCCTGTTCCCTGGAATGCGAACTGGACAGCTTCATGCCGCCAAACGGGGCCTGCAGTTCCACGCCGGCCGTCTCTGCGTTGACACGGATGAGTCCGGCATCCATGTCCCGGATGAATGTCAGCATGTGGCCGATATCCCTGGTATAAATGGAAGCGCTCAGCCCGTATTCGGCGTCGTTGGCCAGCCTGATCGCTTCCTCCATGGAGTCGAAAGGAATGAGCGCAAGCACCGGCCCGAATATCTCTTCCCTGGCAATCCGCATGGACGGCGTGACCTGTTCAAACACGGTGGGTTCAACGAAATACCCTTCAGCCAAACCATCTTGCGTCATGCGTCTGCCGCCGGTCAGCAAGCTGGCGCCTTCTTCCTGCCCGATGCGCACATATTCCAGCACCGTGTTCATCTGGTTTTCATTGGCGCACGGCCCCATCCAGACGCCTTCCTCCAGTCCGTTGCCAACCCGGATGTCCCTGATCTTGCCGAGCAGTTTCGCCTTGAACGTCTCGTAAATGCTGCGTGCAACAATGACGCGGCTTGTCGCCGTGCATTTCTGGCCGGTGGAGCGCAGTCCCCCGCTGATGGTCGCGTCAACGGCCAGGTCGAGGTCCGCATCTTCGGCCACGATGATCGGATTTTTGCCGCCCATCTCCAGCTGGTATTTCGCACCGCGCTTCAATGCAGCCATGCCAACCTGCTTGCCGACCACATCTGAACCGGTAAACGTGATGCCCTGCACACCCGGGTGCCCGGCCAGCCCTTGTCCGATGACCGAACCTTTGCCGGTGACCAGATTGACGACACCCGCGGGGAATCCCGCTTCCTCGAAACATTCGATGACTTTGGCAGCCGTCACCGCTGTTTCCTGCGCCGGTTTCAGAATGACGGTGTTGCCATAGACAAGGGCCGGCGCCATTTTCCAGATCGGTATGGCTACCGGGAAATTCCAGGGTGCAATCACGCCGACGACGCCCAGCGGCACACGCGTGGTAAACAGCAGTCCTTCGCTGTCCGTGGACGGAATGACATCGCCGATTTTGCGCAGGCCCTCTCCGGCATAGTAGCGCAAAATCGCCACGCCGCGCGCCGTCTCCCCGATCGCCTCCGGCAACGTTTTGCCCATTTCGCGCGTCATCGTTTCGGCAATTTCCTGCGTACGTCTTTCCAGAATGTTCGCGGTTTTGTAAAGCAGATCGCCGCGTGATGCGCCCGACAGCTTCCGCCAGGCAGGCAGGGCCGATTGCGCCGCCAGCACCGCCTGGTCCAGATCTTCTGCTCCGGACACCTGTACGTATCCGACGACTTCGGCTATGCGCGCCGGATTGCGGCTTGCTTCCACGACGCCGGTGACCGACGCACGCCATTGTCCCCCGATATAGTTGAGATAGGTTTTTCTCGTCTGCATTGCGCTCATGAACGCGCCACCTCCGGTTTGGCATAGGCACTTGCGGGCCGAACGGAATTTCGCAGGCAACCGATTCCCGCAATTTCGATCTCAATCCGGTCACCATCTGTCAACGTAAAATCGTTTGGCGGCACGATGCACGTACCCGTAAGAAGTACGGTGCCGTCGGCAATGTCGTTGTCGAGGCCCAGATAATGGACCAGTTCGGTGAACTTGCGTTTCAACTGTCCCGTAGAAGCGCTTCCTTCAAATACCAGGTCGCCGTTCCGGATGATCCGGGTTGCAATTCGCAGGTCATAAGGATCGGCGACGGCTTCGGCAAGCCGGATTGCCGGGCCGATGGAGCAGGAGCGGCGCCATACTTTGGCCTGCGGCAGGTACAGCGGATTTTCACCTTCGATGTCCCGGCAGCTCATGTCGTTGCCAATCGTATATCCCCAGATTTCTCCGTCCCCGCCCAGCACCAGACCAAGTTCCGGCTCCGGTACCTGCCAGCGCGAGTCGCTGCGGATGCACACGTCGCCGTTTGGCGCAACCAGGCGCGCACCTGTCGATTTGAAAAATATCTCCGGACGCGCGGCATCATACACTTTGTCATAGAACGTAACCGCATCCATCCTGCCGCCGGTCGCTTCGTAATTCCGCGCTTCCTTGCTGCGCGCATAGGTGACGCCTGCGGCCCATACTTCCTGTGCTTCGACAGGGACAGCGAGCTCCAGCGCTTCCAGCGTCCGGCCCAGTGCCTGCCCCGATGCGACGATTTGCTCCGCATAACGCAGCGGCGAAAGGCCTCTCTGGCGGGAATGCGCGACAAACTCCACGAATCCCGCATGCGGTGTCGGATAAATCCGGTCATCATCCGTCAGGACGGCCAGTCGGATGGTGTCCTGCTCGCGAAAACGGACAACTCTCAAAATGATTCCTCCTTTGTCTTCCATTTGTTTTATAATATAAAACTTCGTTCTCACGTGGTTGCAAAAATAACGCCACTGGAGTAATTTATGGCTGCATTCCGCCGGCCATGCCTTTCCGCACCGAAAAATACGCGATTGATCAGCGTGCACCAGACGCAAGGTACGTTCAGGGATTTTCCTCCTGCTCCCGGTAACCCAGTTGGCGTGATATCATTTGCGCATGCTGTTTCATCAAATCAACGAATTGCCGCAGCTGCCCTTCATCGACAACGGACACCATCGTGGATACGCTCATCGCCGCAGCGACCTTGCCCGCATGATCCAGGATGGGCACGGCGGCGCATCGCACCCCCGGCTCGTTCTCTTCATTGTCCAGCGCAAAACCGGCCTGGCGGACTTTCGCCAATTCCTCGCGAAAGGCTGCCGCATCCTGGATGGAATTGGGCGTGTGCGGCACAAACCTGTAGCCTTCCAGCAGCCGCTCCCGTTCATGCTCCCGAAGGTAGGCCGCCAGCACCTTGCCGACCGCACTGGTGTGCAAAGGTACCCTGCGTCCGATGCGCGAATACCGGATCGCCGCTTTCTCGCCTTCGACCTTGTCGATATATACGCCCTCGCGGCCTTCCAGCACAACCAGGTGAGTCGTCTGCCCGGTTTGTCGGGACAACGCTTCCAGCGATTTTCGCGCCACGGCCCGAATATCCAGGCTTTGCAGCAGCATTTGCCCCCGCTCCAGCAGTTTGGTGCCAAGCCGGTACTTGCCCGATTCGGCATCCTGGTCGATGTAGCCGTAAGTTTTCAACGTCAGCAACAGGGAATGAAGCGTGCTTTTATGCAGGTTCATCATGCTGCTCATTTCTGTGATCTTCAATTCCGGCGTTTGTTCGTCAAACAAGTCCAGAATGCGCAAAGCGCGTTCGACGGATTGGATGATCGGCATGGTTGTCTCCTCGTGGTCCCAGAAAGTTTTATAATATAAAACTTTGTTCTGCAATAAGTCCATCCAAAATAACCATACAACAAATTGCAAAAAATGTCACGAACTTGTTGACTTTATCAGTGCATGAAGGGTTGGACCGTTTTACCACCCGAACATGCCATGCAGTGCCGCCGCCTGCCCGGTAAGCATCGGCCCTGCATGGCTCATGCGTTCTCATATTCCAGAAACGGGTCCGCGATGGTAATCACATGTGCTTCCGCATCGCTAACACCCGTGTACAGGCGTGCATCGCCATTGGATAGGCGGATCAGACCGCCGCTGAACAGCACATCCTTCAGGTCCGGACGCTTGGCCGGCCCATCGGGAAACATGCTCCGCTCGGCGATGAGTTTCATCTGCGAAAAACGCCGCGTCTCCGGATCAAAACCGAAAACCATCGGATAATAATGCCGCCTGTTGTTCATCTCCATGCAGGCGATATGGCCGAGCACGCCAATTTTGCCGTTTGCCAGCAGATGAGCTTCGTTGGCGCCTCCCCATTCATCCGGACAGAACTGCCCGTGCAGCAACGTTGCCTGTCCGATCGTTTGCTCGTTCAACTCGGACAACTCTCCGATTTCGGTATAGCCGATCAGCGCCCGTGCACCTTCAATCATCATCGGCCGGGTAAATACGCCGATTCGACCATTCGCCAGTTCCACCAGGCGGATGTCCTTCATCGTAAGCGGACCTTTGGCAAACGGCCGCATGTCCATGATCGATTTCCCCCGGTAGAACACCGTGCGCCATGAGGTGACGTAGTGTGGATCGTCGCCGTCGAAATACACTTCCACGCCGCCGAAGACGAGTTCCCCCCGCACAAAAGTCACAAACGGGTCCTGCAAGTTCAATACCGGTGCGCCCGGACGCGGCGTCCACTGCCCGTTCCGGTTGACGAAGAACATCACTTCGGACCGTTCGCTGTCCCGCGCTTCCACACGGCCGGCGATCACCGCTTCTCCTCCGTCTACAAACGGTGCCGTGATGTTGTATACATCCTTTGTGCCGACACCGGAGAAAATCAGCTTCTCTCCGAATGCGGCCGTTCTGTTCCTGCGAAATTCGTTCAGCAGCGTGGCACACGACTTCGTTTGTTCGTTGGGTAGCAGCATCGTTGTCCTCCAGCTCCGATTACTCGGTTCTGTTCTATTTTATCGCGCAAACGGGTCGGTATGTGCGGGCCAAACAGCAAATGTCGATGTTAGCGAATGCCGTCGTTGGCAAATGCTTTTGTCATCACAAAATCAGATCAAGCAAAAAATAAGTCAGAGCGGCCAGTACCGAGGAGATCGGGATCGTAATGAGCCAGGTAATGACGATTCTCCCGGCCACGTTCCATTTTACGCTGTTGAACTTTTTGGCGGAACCGACACCCAGGATCGAAGAGGTGATCGCATGTGTCGTGCTGACCGGAAAGCTGAGCATCGTCGCCGACAAAATCACCGAAGCCGAACTGACATCGGCAGCGAAGCCATTGATCGGTTCGATCTTGAATATTTTCGTGCCCATTGTCTTGATGATTTTCCATCCGCCGACCGAAGTCCCCAGCGCCATCGCGGCAGCAGCCGACAGCTTGACCCACAAGGCGACTTCAAGGTCCGACTGCAAACCGGCCACGACCAGCGCCATCGTAATGATGCCCATTGCCTTCTGGGCGTCATTCGTGCCATGGGTGAACGCCTGGAAGGCCGCCGTCAGCCATTGGCCTTTGCGAAACAATTTGTTGATGTGGTGCGGGTTGGAATTGGCAAACAGTTGCTTGAAAAGGAACATGATCACGAATCCGACTACAAAAGCGATAATGGGTGACAAAATGAGTCCGAGTACGATGGAAGAAAATCCGCCGTAATTGATGCCGTCCCAGCCTTCGGAAGCGATCGCCGCCCCGGCCAATCCCCCGATGAGGGCATGGGATGACGAAGAAGGAAGGCCTTTCCACCACGTGATCAAATTCCAGGCGATGGCCGCGATCAACGTCGCTACAACCACCGTCAAGCCGTTCTGCAACTGGAAGGGGTCCGTGACCTTGCCGCCGATCGTTTTGGCCACACCCGTAAACAACAGCGCACCGACAAAATTCATGACAGCCGCCAGCAAAATCGCACGCCTGGGCGTCAGCGAACGCGTTGACACCGCAGTTGCAATGGCGTTGGCCGTATCGTGAAATCCGTTGATGAAGTCGAAACCCAAAGCCAAGATGACAATAACGACAACAAAAATAAGGGTTGCATCCATATCGAAATTAACCGCCCGATTGTCAGAATCTCATGAATTGCGCATCATGATGGATTGCAGGGTATTGGCGACGTCTTCGCACGAATCCGTCGTTTCTTCCAGCCGTTCATACATTTCCTTGTACTTGATCAGCTCAATCGGATCTTTCACGTGCTGGAACAGATGCTTGATACCTTCCCGCATGAGCGCGTCGCCTTCGTTTTCCAGCTCGTGCAGGTTCACGCAATGCGGCTGCATCGCAAGCAGCTTCTTTTGTGTCAGCAAATGGATCGCGGACTTGATCTCGATGACGGACCTGCGCAGCACATCGCCAAACTGGCGGATGTATTCGTCTGTTTTGACGATGCCGTACATGTCGAATCGGGAAGCGCACGCTTCCACACCGTCCATGACGTCATCCAGCCGTTTGATCAATTCCATAATATCCTCGCGTTCGATGGGCGTAATAAACGTTTTGTTCAGTTCCATGATGACCGCATGGGTATATTCGTCACCCGAACGTTCAAACTGCTTCATTTCTTTCGTAAAAGCCTGTACATCTGTCAAATCTTGCTGGACCGAATCCGCAAACCGGTTCACCGTGGTTTCCACCAGTTCGGCCATCTGCTCCAAAGAGTTGAAAAATATGTCTTTCTTCCGAAACACGCAACATACCTTCCTTTCCCGTCCATCGTACACGAAGGTACAAAAATCGACTTTCTTATATTAACACAGCATGTACACTATGAGTATAGAACGTTTCCTGAATTTTGGCCGCTTTTGGACGCTTGAATAAAGATTTCCCCCAATCCGGCAACGTCATCCCGCAAAATTTCCGTCCTTCAGCTTTCGGCCGATCCATGGCGGCCGGCCGTTTTTGCGCCATCAAGCGCCGGGACGCCGTCTGCCGCTTGCGTACGCGCAACCGGTGCCGCTGCCCCGGACATGACCTGCCATCTGCGCCTGTATTCGCTTGGCGATTGTCCCGTCCAGCGTTTGAATTGCCGGCTCCAGTGCGCCACATCCCGGTAACCCAGTCTATCCGCGATTTCGGACATGGACATCTCCTCGTTGCACAACATCTGTTTGGCACGGGCCAGCTTGAGCCGCGACAGATATTGCCGGGGTGAAATGCCGTAGGCTTCATGGAACAACCGGTTGCAATACGTCGTACTGTAGCCGAATCGTGCTGCCAGCTTCGCGATGCTGACCGGCGACATCGCCTCGTCCTTGCCGCCCGTCTCCACCGCCTGTTCGAGCAGACTGGCCAGTTCCCGGACGAACGGCTGGCGCGATGCCGGCACCGTCTCCAGGGGCTGCTCGATCGCCGATGCCAGTGCCGCGCAAACCTGGAACAGGGCGGACAATAACCGGATCGGGGTGCCCGGGTTGGTCTTGTCTCCATGGCGCGTCAGTTCCATCATACGCCGCATGGCCGCCCCCAGGTTTTGGCCATGTTCGGTATTCCCGCGAAACACCATCGAGGGCAGCCGGTGCAGCCGCTGGCGAAACGAGGGCTCGTCCACATCAAAATGCAGGCAAAAATACGACATGCCACTGCCGCCTGCCGCATATGCGCGATGCCGTTCGCCCGCCGTCACCAGCACGATGTCGCCGGCTTGCTGCACAATCGTCTTGCCGCCTGCGACAAGATGCTGGATGCCTGCCGTCACCAGATTCAGTTCAAAAGAAGCGTGTTGGTGCATCGGATAGGACCACGACGATTCCACCTTGCGGGTGTGCGCCCAGTTCAGCGAAATCGTCGCTTCCAGATCGGGAAGCACGAATTCCTCCAGACTGTTGCGGCGGCCATCCGGCTGTTTGCGCACCGCTGTGCACCTCCAAGTTGCGATTTGGACAAATTCGGTTATGATTTGCAAATTCCTTATGCAAATCAGGCTGTTTAGAATGAGGATAACACAACCTGACTGCAGGAGGAACCCATTTATGCCACTGACACCCTTTTTCAATGCACACCACTCCCCCATCGGGGCGTTCGCCAGCTTTACGCTCGGTTTTCCCGGCGACAGCGGCGGCTTCGATCTGGAGAGGGCCGTACCGCCCAACCAAAAAGTCTACATCGGCCTGCAACGGGCGGATGGCGAAGGCTATGAAGCGCTTCCATTCTATTCCGCTTCGGAAGATTTGAGCAAGCGTTTTTCCGCCGAACACGGTTCGTCCGTCTCCGGCACAGACTCCTCGTTTCTCCAGCCGTTTCCGAACGAAGCAATCAAGCGGGAATTCCGCGTATGTACCGACCGCTGGCAAGCGGGGGATTTGACCTTCACCCTGTATTCGCAAGTCCGTCCGGTTCCCAATCCGCTGGAGGCGGCGGAAGGCGAACTCCGCCAGGCGCTGCTGCCGGCCGTGCTGGCGGAAGTCACGGTGGACAACCGCCAGGGCAAGCAGCCGCGCACTGCCTTTTTCGGTTTCTCGGGCAATGACCCGTACACCTGGATGCGCCGGCTGGACGATACGACAGATGGCAAGCTGCGCGGCGTCGGACAGGGCCGGCATACCGCCATCGTGACGGACGATCTGACGGTTCGCTCCGCACTCGGTTTCTCCGTAGAAACGATTTTGAATCCGATCCGCGAAGAGAACCGCAACTTCGGGCTTGGGGCAACCGGCCTGCTGCTGATGGAAGTTCCGGCCGGCGAAGTGCGCACCACGCGATTTGCCCTCTGTTTCCATCGCGCAGGCATCATAACGACGGGCATCGAATGCGCGTATTGGTACAATCGCTATTTCCGGGACATTGAATCCGTCGGCTGGGCCGCGCTGGAAGTGTTCGAGGCCTACAAAGCCGTTTGCGCGGAAGGCGACCGGATGGTCGAAGAAGCCAACCTGACCGAAACGCAAAAATTCATGATGGCCCATGCCATTCGCAGCTATTACGGCGCCACCCAGTTGCTGGACCGCGACGGCACGCCGCTATGGGTGGTCAACGAAGGCGAATACCGGATGATGAATACGTTCGACCTGACGGTCGACCAGGCATTCTATGAACTGAAAATGAATCCGTGGACGGTGGAAAACGAACTCGAGCTGTTCGTAGAGCGTTATTCCTACGAAGATCGCGTGCGGTTCCCCGGAGAGGAGACGGAATATCCCGGCGGCATCAGCTTTACGCATGACATGGGCGTCGCCAACTCCTTTTCGCGTCCCGGCTATTCTACCTATGAGTTGCATGGCATTACAGGATGTTTCTCCCACATGACCCATGAACAACTGGTCAACTGGGTGCTGACGGCGGCAGTCTATATCCGACATACCGGTAACCGGGCCTATCTGGAGAAAAGGTTGCCCATTCTGGAACAATGTTTGACCAGCATGATGAATCGCGACCATCCGGACCCGGCCAAACGCAACGGCCTGATGGGGCTCGATAGCAGCCGCACGATGGGTGGCGCGGAAATTACGACGTACGACAGCCTGGACGCCTCGCTGGGCCAGGCCAGAAATAACATCTATCTGGCCGGCAAATGCTGGGCTGCCTATGTCGTGCTGGAGTCCCTGTTCCGCGAGGCCGGTCGTCACGAAGCAGCCGAACAGGCCGGCAAACAAGCCGAACGTTGCGCTGCAACCCTTGCGGCAGGCATGACGGAAAACGGCTATATCCCGGCAGTGTTGCACGAGAACGTCGACTCCCGGATCATACCCGCGATCGAAGGACTTGTTTACCCCTATTATACCGGTTGCACCGAAGCGCTTGATCCGGAAGGCCGATTTGGCGCCTATATCCAGGCACTGAAACGTCACCTGAACACCGTGCTTGTCCCAGGCGTCTGCCTGTTCCCGGATGGCGGCTGGAAGCTCTCCTCGACGAGCAACAACTCGTGGCTGAGCAAAATCTATTTGTGCCAATTCGTCGCCCACCAGATTCTCGGCCTGCCCAGGGACGAAGCCAGCCGCAAGGCGGATGCGGCCCATGCCGGGTGGCTGCTGCGTCCCGAATCGGCCGTCTGGTGCTGGAGTGACCAGATGATGAACGGCGTACCATGCGGCAGCCGATATTATCCGCGCGGGGTAACGAGCATTTTGTGGCTCAGTGAAAATCGCTAAACGGCCGCCACATTGCACAATCATTAATCAGGATACGATGAACGGGGCTGTTCCAAAGGTCGGGCATTACCTTTGGAACAGCCCCGTTCGTTTTTGCTTGCCGATCGATGCCGGAATCAGCCTTTGATTGCGCCTTCCGCCATCCCGGCAAGCACGCGCTTGTTGAAGATCGCAAACAGGATCAGCGTTGGGATGGTTGCGATGACAATAGCGGCGAACATCGGCGCATAGTCGGTTACATACAGGTCCGAAAACCGCGTCAAACCGACCGGCAATGTAAATTTGCTCTGGTCTGTCAGGAAAATCAGGGCGAGCAGCAGTTCGTTCCAGACCGAGACGAAGCTCAGGATCGTGACCGTCATCAGCGCCGGTTTGGAAACAGGAAGCACGATCCGCCAATACAGGCCATAGACTGACGAACCGTCAATGACCGCCGCCTCAAGCAATTCCCGCGGAATGGCGCTCAGAAATCCGCACAGCACAAGCACGGCAAGCGGCAGGCCAAACGAGCTGTAAATCAGCCCCAATCCCAATTGCGAATCGACCAGATTGAACCGGGTGAAATAGACGAACAGCGGAATGAGCGTCGCATGCACCGGCACCATAAAGCCGATCAGGAAATAAAGCAGCGTCAGCTTGGACAGCTTCCATTTGAGCTGGGTCAGCGCGAAAGCCGCCATCGAGCTGAGCAACAATACGACGACCAGCGACGTGCCGGTCAGGATGATGGAATTGACGACATATCTGCTTACATTGCCCGTTGTCCATGCATCCGGATAGTTTTCCCATATCCACCGTTCCGGCAACGCCCACGGATTCGAGAAGATTTCCGGCGTTTGTTTGAGCGAATTGATCAGCAGCCAGAACAGGGGATACAAATAAAACAGAGACCCGATGATGAGAAGGGCATAGATGACAAGCTGTCCCACCGTCAGGCGGGATTTGTTGGTCATGGTTATCGAACTCAACGTGTGGTTCCTCCTCTGGTCAATATTCCGTATCCGCTTTCCGGAACAACAGGTTGATCACCAGGGTGGCGACCAGACACATGATCAGCAGCACGACAGCCAGCGCATCCCCGTATCCGTATTCATATTGGCGGAATGAACGGTTATACATGTGCATGGCCAGCACCGAAGTGGAATGCGCCGGTCCGCCTCTTGTCATGGCATAGACCAGATCGAAAAACTTGAGCGAACCTACCGTAATCAAAATCATGTTGACTTTGATGATCGGTTTGACCAGCGGAATCGTCATGTACCGGATGAGCCGCCAGCCGACGGCACCGTCGATGCGCGCAGACTCGAAAATATCACGCGGAATGTTCTGGATCGCAGCCACATACAAAATCATCGTATACCCGATATACTGCCAGCATACGACGAGGGTAATAGCCCACATGGCCGTAGACTGCTCAAAAAGCCATTGCCGTTGCAGGCTTTCCAGACCGATCAGCCTCAAGAAGCCGTTCAGCAGGCCAAACTTCGGATCATAAATGAACGTCCACATCAAACCGACGGCCACGCTGGCGATGACGGCCGGATAGAAAAAGACGTTTTTGAAAAATTCTTTCCCCTTGATCTTGGAAGTAATGAATACCGCCAGCAAAAATCCGAAAAATTGCTGGAGCACAATGCTGGTTACCGTCAGGAACAGCATGTTCTTCACGCTGGTCACGAAGATGTCGTCCTTCGTAAACATGCGAATGAAGTTGTCGAGCCCGATGAATTTGGGCGGACTCAATACGTCCCACTTAAAGAAGCTGTAATACACGGACGCCAATATCGGAATAAATACAATTGCGGTATAGAGAAGAAACGCAGGCGTCATAAAAAACAAAATCGACGTACGACTTCTCAACATTTTCTCCAATGACCATCACCCGCTTCCCTGCTCATGTCAAAAGAAGGAGGAGACTTGCTCCTCCTTCGCTCCGGATTTACCGATTATTCACGATTTTCCTTCGTGTATTGATCCAGCGCCTTGAACGCTTCTTCCACGTCTTTGCCGGCGAGAATCGATTGGATCGTCGCGTTGTATTCGTCGCCGATCTTCGCGCCAAGTCCCACGTCGTAGAAGATGAACATGCTCTTCATCGTGGACATTTCCTTCTGCAGTTCGAGGGAGAGCGGCGGTACCTTCTCCGGATCGAGCTGGATGTTGACGGCCGGGATGTCGCCGGCTTCCTCCGCGATCCGTCTTTGGATCTTCTCGCTGGTCCAGATCTTCAGGTACTCGATGGCAACGTCTTTATGCTTCGTGGAAGCATTGATGGACAGGTTGTAGCTCGGTTGGCCCAGCCACGTGTCGATGTCACCCTTGCCGCCGGGGAACGTCGGGAACTTGGTGATGCCGATTTTGCCTATAACTTTGGAATCATCTTGGTACAAGCCGCCGATCGACCAGCTGCCCATGACGAACATGGCTGCTTCGCCATTTTTGAACATGTTGTTGATCGCGTTGTTGTCCAGGCCGAGGAATCCTTCCGGGAACGCGCCCATGTCGCGCAGTTCGACCATGATTTTGCCCATTTCGATGAACGACGGATCAAGCCAGGTGCCGCCACCGTTCATGATGTCGTCGAACGGTTTGTCGCCGCCGATGCGGTTGGCGATCACTTCGCTGAACAGCGCTGCCGTCCAGGAATCTTTGGCGCCGAAAGCAAACGGCGTCACATTGTTTTGGCGAAGAACCGTGATGATATGTTTCAGATCATCATAGGTTTTCGGAGGCGTCAGCCCGTATTTCTCGAAAATTTCCTTGTTGTAGTAGAGCGGAACAGCCGCGAACGCGGTCGGAACGGCATAGGTCTTGCCGTCGAACGTCATCAGGTTGAAGGCACCCGACGTAAAGCTGTTCTTCCATTCCGGATCGCTGTCCAGAATTTCCGTCAAATCCATGATGCGGTTGCCGTCCGCATACGTTTTCATTTTACCGGCTGCGTGAAGCGTAAATGCATCCGGACCCGAGTTGGCCGCAAGCGCTGCGTTCAGCTTCGGATAATACGTGTCGCTGCCAGGGATGTGTTGCAGTTCCATGACAACTTTCGCATCCGGTCTTGCGTTGTATTCATTGACGATGTCATCCGCAATCTTGTAGATGACACTATCGCTGTTGTTCCATTCGTACAACAGCATCTTCGGCTTGTCACCGGAACCCTGCGAACCCGCCGGGCTGGATGAAGCGCCGCCTTCCTTGTTCGAATTGCTGCCGCAAGCGCTAAGCAGTGCCACAACGAGCGCCGCAACGAGAGCAGCAGCGGACCATTTGCTCATCTTCAAGCGAATCCCCCCAATAGGAAAAATGACTTGCGCTTTCATCGTATCGAGAGATCGCGAAGATCGGAATGTGGTGATTCTGACTTTATATTCAAAAAATCCGACTTGTTTGTCATCTGGTGAACCGGCAGCTTCAGCCGGACCACGGTTCCCTCTCCTTCGGTGCTGTCAATCTCCAGCCCATATTCCTTGCCATAGTGCAGACGGATGCGTTGATGGACGTTGAGCAGGCCGATGCCGGAGAACCGGTCATCCGCGGCTTCATTCAGGGCGTTTCGGACATGAGCCAGCCGATCGGCCGCCATGCCGAGCCCGTTGTCGCGTACTTCGATGCGCAGTTGCTCGCCCGACAATTCGGCCCGGATTTCGATCGTGCCCTTGTCCATTTTCATTTCCATCCCATGCACCATTGCGTTTTCCACCAGCGGCTGCAGCACAAACCGTGGCACCGTTATCGACAGCGCCTCGGGCTGGATGTGGAACCGGACTTCAAATTTGTCCGAATAGCGGTATTGCTGGATATAGACATATTTTTTGACGTTGGAAATTTCGTTGTCCAGGGACACGAATTCCTTGCCCTTGATGCCTTCCCGCATCAAATCGCCCAGCGCCTTGGACAACTTGCCGACTTCCGGCGCCCCCTGCATGCGGGCGAGCCAGTTGATCGTCTCCAGCGTATTGAACAGGAAATGCGGATTGATCTGGAACATCAAATATTTGAGCTGGCTGCGCTGCTTGAGCAGCGCTTCCTGGTAAACCTGGTTGATCAGATAGCGGATACGTCCGATCATCCGGTTGAAATTGAGCGTGAGCACGCCAATTTCACTGCGGGAACGGTAATCGAACTGGACGTCCCAGCGGTCGCGTTCCACGCTTTTCATCATCGCCGACAGCCGGCGGATCGGCTTGGAAATGTTGCTGGACACATAGAACGACAGCAAAATCGCGATGACGGAAACGCTGGCAAACACAACAAACATCCAGTTGCGCAACAAGATGGACAAATCGGAATATTTGGCTGTGGGGATGACGCTGACGATTTTCCAGTTCGTATTGCCGATATCCTGGTAGGACACGACATGATTGATGCCGTTGATTTTGTGGGTGAAATGGCCGCTCCCTACGCTCCCTGCGAGCTTTTCCAGATAAGGCTGCTCCAGGCGCGTGTTGACCATCGACTTGTCGCGATGGGAGACAATATACCCCTGGTTGTCAATCATGAACAGTTCGCCCCGGTCGTGCAGCTTGATGCCGCTGTAGATTGAATGCAGCCCCTCTTCATCGAAGCTCAGCACGAAATAACCAAGCTTGCGCATCGTTTCCGTATCGTAGATTGAACTCGCGGCCGCAACGACGCGATTCTGGTTGCCGGGACTGAACCATTCCAGGTTGCCCATGTTCTGCTCGATGCGCGCCCAGTCCGACTCGTCCAGTTGAAAACTGAGCGGATAACCTCCTGCCTGGAACACGAATTCCCGGTTCAGCGAATACAAATGAATCGCCCGGATGTCGTCCCGGTCGAGGATGCTGCTGAGCAGGATGCCCAGCGAAATTTTCCGCCCGTCCGACACGTAATCGACTGGCGTCAGGCGGCCGCGGTTGGCATCGTTCAGCGTCTTGCGAATCATTTCATTGGAGAAGATCGAATAGTAAATCCGGTCCACTTCGCGCAGATTGAGCGCAATGTTTTTGCTGACCTCGGACAACAGGTCGATCGTGTAGGCGTTGGTACGCTCCTGAAGCAGGGAACTGGATTTCTGGTAGGTCAACGTGCCAATGATGGCAAGCGGAATAATGTTGAGAATCAGATAGGAAATAAACAGCTTGTTGCGGATTTTCAGATCCGATATCGCCTGCTTCAGGGCATGCCATAAGCCGATCATCAGGATTCCTCCTGTTGCGCCCGGTCAAAGAGGCTTTTGCGGAATTCGTTTGGCGTCGTGCCATACCGTTTTTTGAACATCTGGCCAAAATACCGGGTATCATGGATGCCAACGCGCTCGGCAATTTCGTACACCTTGATTTCCGGGTCGGCAAGCAGTTCCACCGCTTTTTGCATGCGGATGCGGGTAAGCGTATTCAAAAAATTGTCCCCGGTTTCCTTTTTGAACAGCCGACTCAAATAATCCGGATTGAAATGGTAGCGCTTGGCCATCTGCTCGATCGTAATGTCTTCCCAATATTGTTCGGTCATATGGTTGACGATTTCCCGGATCACCCTGTGCTGCAAATTTTCTTCGCCTTCGGGCCGGATTTTGGCTTGCAGCGTCAGGGAATATTCCTTCAATTGCCCCTTCAGCCCTTCTTCCAGACGCGTTCGCTCGCGTTCGGCTTCGATCTGGCGGCGGGCTTTGCGGCAGACTTCCAGAATCTCGTCCGGATCGGTTGGCTTGAGCACGAAACCGACAGCCCCCATGTCGATCGCTTTGAGCGCATAATCCATCTGATGATAAGCCGTAATGAAAATGACCTTCAGCCCCGGTTTTTCGCCCTGGATCGTTGACATCAGCTGCAATCCGTCCAAACCCGGCATGCGGATATCGGTCAGCAGCAAATCCGGCGACGCCTCGCGGATCAGCTCCAATGCCTCAAGGCCGTTGGCGGCCACACCCGCGAGCGTAAAGCCTTCATGCTGCCAGTCCAGTTGCGACAATCCGGTCCGGGTAATCGGTTCATCGTCCGCAATCACCAGTCGTATCACAGCGCAGGCCCCCTGCCATCCTCCAGTGTCTGGAATAAATGTACCACAACCTTCTTCCATCGACTAGCGATTTCGACACATTTTAGACATGCAGGGGAAGGATGACAAACGAATCCCATCGGGGCATTATTCCTTTACGCTGCCCAACTGCAGGCCGGCTACAAAATGCCGCTGGAGGAACGGATAAACAAACAGGATCGGCACGGATGCCACGATTGTAATGGCTGCGCGGATCGAAAGCGGCGTAATCCGGGCTGCGATGTCTTTGGCGGCGGTTGATGTCAGATTCGGATTCGCGTTGAAGTTTGTCGTCGAAGACAACAGTTTGATCAACTCATATTGCAGCGTACTCAGATTTTGTCTCGACGAAGCAAAGATGAATGTATCAAACCAGGTATTCCATTGCCCTACCGCGATAAACAACGAAATCGTCGCCAATACCGGTGCGCACAGCGGAAACACGACGGATACAAACACACGGAAATCGCCCGCGCCGTCGATTTTGGCCGATTCGATCAAGCTTTCCGGCAAGGAAGAGATGTAGGTGCGGATGACCAGCATGTTAAATCCGCTGATCAAACCTGCTGTAGCGCCGGGAAACAAAATATAGACGAGAAACGTATTCAGCAGATTCAATTCTTTAACCAGAAAATAGGACGGAATCAATCCTGCACTGAAATACAACGTCAAAACAAATATGATCGTGATCAACTTGCGGAACATGAATTCCCTGCGGCTGATCGTATAGGCCACCATGGCGGTCAACACGACGCCCAGGGCGGTGCCGATGGTCGTACGGGCGACGGACACCCAGAACGCATCAAATACATGGCCGGTAAGAAATACCGCTTCATAGTTCTTCAGCGTCCATACGCGAGGCCACAGATAGATTCCGCCACGCGTCGTATCCACGCCTGAATTGAAGGAGATGGCAAGGGTGTTGAGAAACGGATACAGCGTGACAATGACAATAAACAACATCAGCAAATAATTGAATGTATGGAACAGGAATGGTTCCGGCTTGAATCTGGATTTGACTGCTTGCATGCGCCAGTCCCCCTATATCAGGCGTTCATCGCCGAGCCGCTTGGCGGCTTCATTCGCGAGCAAAATTAAGATGATGCTGACTACGGTCTTGAAGATGCCCGCAGCAACCCCCAGCGAATAATTGCCGAGTCTGAGTCCGTATTTGAGCACGAAGATATCGATCGTTTCCGACCAGTCGATGACCTGGCCGCTCCCCAGGAAATATTGCACCTCGAATCCTCCGCCGTTGAGGAGCCAACCGATATTCAGAATGAGCAGAATGACGATGACCGGTTTGATGCCGGGCAACGTGATATGCCACATCTTGCGGTAACGATTGGCACCGTCCATTTCGGCAGCTTCATACAGGGACGGATCGATAGCCGCGATCGCAGCAAGGAAAATGATGGTGTTCCAACCCAATTCCTTCCATACGTTGGCAAATCCGACGATCCACCAGAAGTATTTGCCTTCCCCTAGCCAGACGACGGGCTCGGAAATGATATGCAACTTCATCAGGACGACATTGACGATGCCGTCTTCCGTGGAAAGTGCTGTCGACACCAGCCCCGTGACGATGACCCAGGACAGGAAGTGCGGCAAATAAGAGATCGTCTGGATCGAACGCTTGATAAACGATTTTCGGATCTCATTCAACAGAACGGCAAAACCGATGGCCGTCACAAAGCTCAGCACGAGCGAAATCAGGCTCATCGCGATCGTGTTGCGAAGCACGCGCAAGAAAGCGGCATCATTGAACAGAAAATCAAACTGTGCAAAACCGACCCATTTCTGTTCGAAAATCGGCAGGCCCGGCTTGTACTGCTGGAATGCAAACATCCAGCCCCAAATGGGAATATAGGCAAACAGAATGATGTAAAACACCATTGGAAACGACATGAAGATCAGTTGCCGCTGGCGAACCATGCGGCTCCAGAAGGATGGTCTCGCTTTAGGACGGGTAACGATTTCCGCCTGTTGTACTTGGTGCTGCATCGGTTCCGCCTCCTTTCAAGGAAAGGCGGAAGGTCGAAGGAACCTCCCGCCGTTCGTATTTCATCTTGGATTAGTTGCTGCTGCCCCAATTTTCCGCACGCCATTTCAGTTGCTCATTGACCCGATCCAGCCAGGGCTTCGTATCGACTTTGGCGATTTCCGCAGCGTACTCGGCCCATACTTTTTCGAAGTCTTCCGGCTTGCTCAAAATGGCTTTCGGCAAATATTTGAAAGACAGGTCTTTGACTTTCTGGTCTGCGACTTTGGCCGGCGAACCTTCGATCAGATCGATGTTCCAAGCGGGATAGGAAACCCGGTTTTCCGGCGGATCCGAGAAGAAGTCGGTCCAGGTCTTGAAGCCGTATGCGTTCAAAATTTCTTGGTCGATCGGCTTCAAGTCGGCGAAAAACTCTTCCGGTTGGTTACCCGGCGTATCCGCGTTGCCGTCCGGATAGAGGCCTTCCAGTTTCGGCAATTGACCGTACAGGCTTTCCGCCTTGTTCCGCTGTCTCCACGTTACGTCTTGCTGCTCGGCGCGTTGTTCCGGCGTCCGGTAGAAACGGCCGTTTTCGTCTACATGGTAGTCGATGCCTTCTTCGCCCCAGCCAAAAATCTTTTGCCAGTAGGGGTCCATGAGCGTATCCAGGAATTTGATGATTTTCACCGGATCCTTGGCGTTGACCGTTATGCCGAATCCGTTGCCCAGGTTGACCGGCGGACGATCCAGGAAGTGGTCCCTGATGCTGGGATCATACGTGATCGGAATGCCGACATACGCACGCTCCGGCTTCCCTTGCGAGATAAGCGAGTCTTCGCCTTGCTGGAAGTTCCAGCGTTGGTCAAACATGCCGAGCACGCGACCGCTGGCGATCTTGGCCAGATATTGGTCGTAGTTTTGCGCAAACCCTTCTTTGTCGATCAGGCCTTTGGCATTCATTTCATTCAGCTTTTTATAATAAGGCTTGGCAATATCCGTACCCTCGTAGATAATCGCCGTGTTGGTTTCTTCGTCGACTTGCACGGCGCCGTCGTTCGGGTGACCCGACAAGAATTGCGGCACGCCCCGCAAGCTCCAATCCCGCCAGTCGTAGCCGAGAACCGTGAAGCCGATGGTCGGTTGTCCGTCGATTTCCGGATATTTGGCCTTGTAATCTTCAATCAATTTGAAATACTCATCCAGCGTTTTGATGGTCGGATAGCCGAATTCTTTCAGTACCGCCCGCTGGATGAAGAATGCGGGACCCTGGTGTTGGGTGGGTTTGAATTCACCTTGGTAGACGCCGTAATTGGGCAGCCAGTAAATATGGCCGTCATCCGGGTCTTTCAACTGGTTCCATACTTTGCTGTAATGCTTCTTCAAATTGGGTGCATGTTGCTCGATCAGATCTTCCAGCGGAATGACTGCCCCGCCATCCTTCAGCTTGGTGTTCGCCGAAATCATGTCCGGATAGTCGCCACCGGCGATCATGACGCCGAGCTTCTGCTCCAGGTCGCCGACAAGGTATTCTTCCTTCAGCGTTACATTGAGCTCGTCCTTGATTTTCTTGTAGATGCGGTTGTCGTCCGTCGGAATCGGGCCCGGAACGTTATAGAAGATGGAAATCGTAAGCGGTTCCGGTTTGTCGGATCCGGAATCTCCTTCGGTTCCGGTGCTTGGCGAAGCCGATTCATCCGGACTGCTGGACTTGGAACAGCCGGCCATAACCACGCTGAATGCCAAAACCAGCATCAGCAGCCAGATGGCCGATTTTTTTGCAGATACCCCCATACCATATCCTCCTTGAAGGTAATTGAGCAGGACAGCGCGCTTTCTCCTTGCTCAATAACAGATTATCGAATCCGTGAATACGGTTACAATCAACAGATTAAAGGGATATCCCCCGAAAATTTCGATTGTGCCAAGCCGCCTTGCGCACTTGCCGGTCAGCGGAAACGTGCCTTGTATTCCGCCGGTTTCATGCCCGTCCGCTTCTCGAAATGCTGCAAAAAATGGTGGTATTGCGCATAGCCGACACGCGATGCGACGGTTCCCGCATTCAAATCCGTCTCCCGAAGCAGCCGTCTGGCCTCCTCAATCCGCAAATCGTGCATGCGCTCCAGCAGGCTGACGCCAAACTTGTCCTGATACGCCTTGCCCAAATAGACCGGGTGCAAATAAAATTGTTCCGCCACCTTGCGGACGGTCAGGGGACTGCGAAAATGTTCCCGCACATGGCGGTCGACTTCGGCCAGCGTTCCGCCCTGCTTGGCGCCTTCCAACCCCCGGATGGCCCGGATCGTCTGATTCGCGCAAGCCAGCATCCGCTCAGCGGCCGAATGCGCCAGGGCCCCATCGGTTCCGGCTGCCTGCAGCGGCAATTGCTCCGGATTGCCGCCCATCTCCCGGAACAACTTGGCGCATTGGATCGCCAAATGGCTCACCAATACACGCTCCCAAGATTTTTCGTTGTGCGCCGGAAACTCCTGCAACAGGTGCCGGATGCGCGCTTCCGCTTCCGCCGGGTCCAGCCGCTCGATCGCTTCCATGATCCGGCCCAGGCTGCGGATCACTTCGATGGGCAGCACCAGTTCATCCGGTTCATCCGGTTCGCCTGATTCCGCCCGCTTCTGGTCGAGCCGGTTGCGAACCTGCTGCAACACGTCCGAAGCTTCCTCGACAACGACCGGCTTGAGCAGATAATGGACAACACCGAGTTGCAGCGCCCGTTTGGCGTAGTTGAATTCGGCAAACCCGCTGAGCACGATAAATTCCGGCCGGTGTGCCTGGCTTTCGCGCAAATGCCGGATCAACTCCAACCCATCCATTTCCGGCATGCAAATATCCGTCACGACCAAATCCGGCGACAGGCTGGCCACCTTGCCCAGCGCATCTTCGCCCGTCTCGCAAGTACCACAGATATTAAAACCCAGTTTTTCCCATTCAATGAAATACTGCAATCCTTCGATTGCCCGCGGTTCGTCATCCACCAACAGCACTGAATACATGATTCCCGCCTCCTTCTCTAAGGCTTGACCGGAATCCGAAAGCTGATGGTCGTTCCCTGCTGCGGCGCGCTTTCGATCTTCAGGTCAACACTATTGCCATAATGTAGCCGAAGTCTGCGATAAACGTTGCGCAACCCGACATTTTCGTCCGCATCCAGCCCGCTGTTCATCTGACTGCGGATGAAAGCAAGCCGATCCGTCGTCATCCCTTTGCCATTGTCTTGCACCCGGACGTACAAATAGGCACCCGATTGATGCGCTTCGATGCGGATAAACCGTTGTCCCTTCACGGATTGCAATCCATGTTTGCAAGCGTTTTCCACAAGCGGCTGTATGCACATCTTGGGCACCATGCACCGCGCCGAAGCTTCGTCGATTTCAATCGAATAGTCAAACCTGTCCGCAAAACGGAACTTTTCGATTTTCAGGTACATTTCGGTAAAATGAAGCTCTTCCTGCAGCGTGACGGCGTCTTCCGACCAACTGAGCATGCGGCGGAGCAGCAGTGACAAATCTTTGATGATGTCCGTCACTTCGGTGTAGCCGTTTTTGGCGCTGACGACAAGCAGCGCATTGAGCGTATTGAACAGAAAATGCGGATTCATCTGGCTCTGGAGCAGTTTCAGTTCCGCCCGGACCTGTTCCAGTTGCATGTCTTTTTGCTGGATTTCCAGTTTGTACACATCGTTGATCAGCGCTTCGATGGTTTCGGTCATGCGGTTGAAACTGCGGATGAGTCCGCCAATTTCGTCCTTGCCTTCCCGTAGGCGGATCAGATCGAATTTTTCGTTTTTGGCTTTGTCCATATGCCGGGCCAGCCGTTTGATCCGGTAATTGTAGGAACGCAGCATGACGAAAATCAGCGTTGTCGGCACAAGCGTGCTGATGGCGGCAAGCATCCAGATAAATCGCGTGGCATCATTCAGCGCCGTCTGGAATTGGCTCTCGCCCGCAATACCGATGATTTTCCAGCCCTGTATATAGGAAGCGGCACCCAGCGTGCTCTCCAGAACCATGTTGTTGCCTCTGCCGGCCGCTTCCCCGACATTCGGTTCGGCCAGGCTTCTCCTGGCGGCCAGCGGAAATTGCACGTTTCCCTTGTCGTCAACCATTTCCATGCGAAAATAGGGCGCTTCCTGGTTCAAAATGTCTTCGATGCGCGATATTTTCAGGTCAATTTTCAAATATTTGGTGTGTTTGTTGTAAAGGGAATATTCGTTCAATCGCCTGATAATGCTGAAATATTCTTTTTCCCCGTCGCGGGTGATCGGGTTGTCGTCCTGGTAGACCACGATATTGACGGCCGAGACGGAGTCCCGGGCTGTGCGGTACCAGACGGACGATGTCTCCCGCTCTCCCAAAATGAAAAAATGGCCACCGTTGGCAATGGTATAGTTGTCCGTATAGACGGATATGTTTTCCACGTAAGTATAGGCGGTCAGAAACGACTTGATCTTGTCGTTGAGCCCGCTGTTGAACATATCGTAAAAAGCCACCAGATCGGGGTATTCCCTGTCCAGGCTTTCGTACAGCCCCCGGTCGGTGGCAATGGAATGGCTGAGCGTGACACCGCCAACGATGATTTCCATCGTTCTGCGGGCAGCCTGGTCGATCGTCATATGCAAATTGTTTTCTTCCCGTACGCGAATATTTTCCGACACCTGTTTGTAAAACAGCACATTGATGGTCAGAATCGGCATCAGCACGCAGAGCAGGTAGATCAGGACAAACTTCCAGGTAAGCGGAATATCGTTTACGAACCCCAGCCAACCACGCGTTCCCTGCACCTTCAACACTCCCGGAGCCTATTTTTTGTATTGGGAAGGAGGAACACTCATATATTTCTTGAACTTCTCGGTGAACAATTCGGCATCGGCGTAGCCGACCGCCCGGGCGATGTCCGAGATTTTCCGGTCGGTTCTGCGCAGCAACTTGCAAGCTTCCTCGATCCGGGTGCGATGCAGACAATCCAGGAAAGACATGCCTGTCACTTTCCGGAACAACTGTCCCATGTAAGCCGGTTGAAAATGCAGCGCTTTGGCGACTTCCTGCAGCTTCAGCGGCTTGTTGTAGTTTTTGCGGATGAAACGCAGGGCTTCCCCCACCGGTCCCGCCGATTCCCGCTGTCTGGCCAGGCGGGCGGCGACGGTCTGGCAAAATGCCGTCAGCGGCTCTTCCCACGTATCGGGCTCATTTTTCAGAAAAGCCATGGAAATCGGCATGGCATCGGTCGCAACCCCGTCGTCCGTCTTCAGGATCAATTCCAGCAACAGGCTGGAAAAGTACGATTGGCGGGCGATAACCGAAGGAATGGCGGATGCGGCCAAATCCAGCATGCGGCGGATGATGGCGGCAATCCGCTGGCCATCGTTGTCCTCGATGGCCTGCAACAGTTCATCTTCCGCCGCGCACAGCGCTTCGTCGGGTACGGCGGGAACCGATTCGGCCGCGGTTGGCCAGGCGTCCCCCGAAGCGCGGGCATCACCGGCCGGAGCACGGTATACGGGACCACGCTGCGTCCATGATTTGTGCAGCGCCGCAAGACTCCGGTGGATTTCCTCCGCATCGATCGGTTTGAGCCAGTAATCGATGACACCCAGAGACACCGCCTGCTGCGCAGCGGAAAAATCTTCGTGGCCGCTCAAAATGACAAAACGGCTGCGCAGCCGCAATTGTTGGACGCAATGCCGGATCAGCTGGATGCCGTCGATGACCGGCATGCGAAGATCGGTGACAACCAGATCCGGTTGTTGCTCGGCGATTTTCATGATCGCTTCTTCGCCGTCGCTGGCTTCATCGCAAACACGAAAACCGCAACTTTCCCAGTCAACCAGCAATTTCAATCCTTCCAGCACGAGCGGTTCGTCATCAACTAGCAGTACGGAGTACATGCCGCTCTCTCCCTTTGGTCAGGAAAATCATCCTTATTATAGCACATTGACTTGTATACGTTTTCATTTCAATTATACATAAATTAAAGATTTTCCCCCAATAAAAATCTGTTTTTCAAATAACAAGGCCGCCTTCCCCTTGCGAATCCGCATATGGGAAAGACGGCCTTTGCAGGCGATTTATTGTGGTGCAAACGTCACATATTGGTCGATGGGCGAAGCATTGGGGACGATGTGATAATAGGTTGTGCCGGGAAGAAACGGCAGCTCTTTGCCGTCCTTCGTGATCCGGATCATGTCCTTGTCCCGCACCCAGTTGGCTTTCAACGCTTGGCCCCGCTGGATCAGATACGCATCTCCGCCGCTTTTGAGATCGACCTCCAGGCGGCCTTCCTTGTCGAGCGTGACGTGCTTGGTTGCCAGTACGACCAGATTGGCAGCCGTCAATTGCTCGTCGTTGTTTTTGTCCACGTGCGGCTCGCCGTTGATGAACCGGGCATATGTACCTTTGCCGGTATCGTAGCGATAAGTCAACTTGTAGTTGCTGAGCTGGAATTTGATGGTCATTTCCGTTGCGGGAGCGCCGGCGGACAGATCGGGCGATTCGCTGAACGTCAGTTTCGGCACTGCCGCGGTGTCCGGATATTTGAGTTTCTCGGCGCCGGCGCGCAGTTTTTCCAGATCGGTATAGACGTTGTGCGGCGCCTTGCGCGATTTGTCCCGCCAGAAATACGCACCCGCGTTTGTGATTTCATCCAGATGCTGCTTCTTCTTCCCTTGCAGAATCGCAAATCCGTCATTGCTGGCCCCTGCATGAACAAGCACCGCGTTATACAGTTCTCCCAACTCGATATAATAAGGCCGGATGCTGCGCACCGGACCGATCGGGTCGGCAAACGACTTGCTCTGGAAAATGGCCACCAGCCGCGTAATGCCGCCTTCCGCCAGCACTTCCCATATCACATCGGCCTGTGTCAGGCCGGATTGAGGACGGGCGGGCGCCAGATTGTTGATCATGACGGCAAACGGCCGGTTCGTCACTTCCCTGTCCGCCGGCAAGCCGGTCAGCGGAGCGACAATGGCCGGAGCAGGCGATTCGCTTGGCGTGGCGGAAGGAACGGACAAGGTCGGCACCGGCGTTTCCGGCGGTGTCGCGGATGGCGTCGTTGCTTCTTTGCCCCCGCATGCGACGGCGCTTGCAAGCGTTGCCGCGGCAAGCAGCAACAGGGGCAAACGTTTTGCGGATCGGGAAAAATGGTTTTGGACAGGCATGCCGATTCCTCCGACAAAGTTTTCTTTTTATTAAATCACAAGTCCAGCCGGTTGTCTTGGTGCCATCGCTTCATTCTTGCGGAATTATGCCGGAGATCATGGCTTCGCGTCGTTGCAGCACACAAAAAAGAGCATCGTTAGATGCTCCAGTGATGCCAGTCACGCTGCCGTTCCTCGTATCCGCTGAGCCATTCGGCCGTCGCGCGGAACAGTTCCGCCCGGTGCGCGCCATTCGAATACGTGTGGTTGGCCTGGAAAATGATATTTTTCTCGCAGCGCCCTTCGCCCCGCAGCCAGAATGTCTTTTCCAGCAAAAAGGTATAGTCGGCGGGAATGACATCGTCGCTGGTACCATGCGCCAAAAACACGTCCCCGTGAAACTTGCCCGCCTGCTGGAAAGGCTGGTGTACCTGCAACGCGTCGAAAAACGCAGGCGTAAGCGTATAGCCGAGATAGTCGGCTTTGCCCTGCTGGATCACCTGATCATACACCTCGTGGCCCACAATCCGCACGATATCGTTGAACGGATGTCCGACCATCGACCAGAGTGCCAGCGATTTTACCCGTCTGTCCTGCGTGGCGGTCAACAGGGCGACTGCGCCTCCGAGGCTGTGGCCGATGAGCGTCACGCGCAGCGGATCGACGCAATCGAGCCCCACGCCGTAATCCAGCACGGTCCGCGTCTGGGCGATCATGGAATCCAGTCCGTGCTCGCCGTAATTGCCGCTGCTTTCACCGCAACCTGCAAAATCAAACCGGATCACGATCGAGCCCCGGCTTGCAAATTCGCGTGCCGCCTGGACAAACAGCCGGTCGACGCCGATCCGGTTGCCCACGAATCCGTGACAAATGACAATAAGCGGGAGCTTGCGATTGGCATCCTTTTCCCCTATATCCGGATAGCGAATGCTGGCCGCCAGTTGAACATCCTCATGCTGCAAAATAATGGACCTTTCCATGACAAGCGCCCCTCTCACCAAAAACAATTAATTCCGATATGTTTAGTATGATTTAATCATAACATGGACACCCTCATCCGTCAATAGCGAATCCCCTCGCACACGACCCTTGCCCGCCCTTGCTTGACACTGCCCGGAATATCGGTTATTTTGTCATCAATTCTTGAACAATGTCAGATTCATATGGAGAGAGTAACCGTTGGTTTTTTCCAGCCTGCTTTTCCTGTATCTGTTCCTTCCCGTACTGCTCGCCACCTATTTCATGGTGAAGAACATCCGGGCACGCAACTGGATCCTGATCGTCTCTTCGTTCACCTTCTACGCATGGGGCGAACCTGTATGGGTGTTTCTGCTCCTCTTCGCCTCCTTTCTGGGCTTTTGGGCCGCCATCCTGATTGACAAATACAGGGGAACGCCTGCCGCCAGATCGGTCTATATCCTGTCCATCGTACTGGTCATCGGCATGCTTGCCTATTTCAAATATACCGGTTTTCTGATCGACAACATCAGCGCCGCTTTCGGCCTCCGGCTGCCGCAGGCCAATATCGCGCTGCCCATCGGCATTTCCTTCTTTACGTTCGAAATCATCTGCTATTTGACCGACGTCTTCAAGGGAACGGTCCGGGCGCCGCGTTCGCCGATGAAATTGCTGCTGTACGTCTCTTTTTTCCCGCATCTGATCGCCGGACCGATCATCCGGTTTACCGACATCGAAGCCCAGATGGACAACCGCAGCGTAACGCTGGCCCATTTCAGTTCCGGGGTGAACCGTTTTATCATCGGATTGGGCAAAAAAGTCATGCTCGCCAATCCCGCCGGCGAGGTTGCCTCCCATTTGCTCAGCCCGGACGGCTCCGACTCCTTCCTGGGCGTCTGGTTTGGCGTCTGCCTGTTCGCTCTGCAAATCTATTTCGATTTTTCGGGTTACTCCGACATGGCCATCGGACTGGGCCGCATGTTCGGCATCAATTTACGCGAAAACTTCAACTATCCCTATATATCCAGGTCTGCCGCCGAATTCTGGCGCAGATGGAACATGTCGCTGGGCGGATTTTTCCGCGATTACGTTTACATTCCGCTGGGCGGCAACCGCAGGTGGTACGTGCGTAATCTGGCGGTCGTCTGGTTCCTGACCGGCCTGTGGCATGGAGCCAGCTGGAATTTCATCATCTGGGGCCTCTATTTCGGCCTGCTCATCCTGATGGAACACTATTTTCTGCAGCGGCTGCTGGGCCGATTGCCGGCCATTTTTGCCCATCTTTATTTGCTGTGCGCCATGCTGGTCGGCTGGGTGTGGTTCTACTTTACTGATCTGGAGCAAGCCTGGACAACACTGAAGATCATGTTCGGCGCCGAGTATCGGCCGCTTGTCACCATACCGTCGTTTTACCTGTTCCGCGAGAATGTGTTTCTGTTCCTGGTTGCGATGATCGCATCGACGCCCCTGCTGAAAAGCTGGCTGGAAAAACAATGGTCCCGCCCGCCTTTCGCCACATGGGCATCCGGTCTGGTGCCGCTCTGGAACGCCGCCATTCTGGTCCTGTGCACCGCTTTGCTGGTGGGCAGCACCTACAATCCATTCCTTTACTTCAGGTTCTGACCGGGAGGTGAAATCCGCATGTTTCCGCGAAACAGCCAGTGGTGGAACGTTGCCGTCTTCCTGACCATCCTCATCGCGCTCTCCCTGCTCAATCTGCTCAAACCCGGCGACAACGCCCTGCAAATCGCCGAACTTGAAAAAAGGCAAATCCAGCCCTGGCCTGCATTTTCATGGAGCAAGCTGTGGGACGGGGAGCTGTTCCAGGCGTATGACGATTATTTTGCGGACCATTTCGTGTTTCGGAACGGGTTCATCGAATTGGGGCTGGCAGCGGGGGAATTCAAAGGCTGGCACGAAAACGGCGGCGTTTCGATCGTGAAGACGTCCGGCGGCAACAATATGGCAGGCGCGCTGGCCGATACGGATGACCCGGAAGCAACCGGCCAGGGCCATAGCGCAGGGGAAGTGCTGTCCAACGAATCTTCCTCCTATCTCGTCGTCGGGAACAGGGCCATGCAGTTGTACGCATATTCACCCGAAAGCGCAGAAGCTTATGCTGCGGTCGTCAACCAGTTGCGCCAATCCATTGACGAACGCGTGCGTTTTTATGCCATGCTCGTCCCTTCCGCGGTGGAGTTCGAAGAATCGGAACAGTTGCGCCGGCTGTCCGATTCGCAGCGGCAGGCATTTGAACACGTATACAGCTTGCTGGATGCCGGGATCCATCGCGTTCCGGCCTATGCGAACATCGAACGGCACCGGAACGAATATGTCTATTTCCGCACCGATCACCACTGGACATCGCTTGGCGCCTATTACGGATATGAAGCGCTGGCGCAGGCGATGGACCTGACACCGGTGCCGCTGGATGCGTATGAAGCGGTAGAACTTCCCGGTTTCCTGGGCACCACCTATGCCGCCACGAGAAAACCGGAGCTCAAAAAAAATCCTGACACCCTGACCGTCTATTTGCCGTCAGTCGAGCACGAGTACAAAATCTTCCGGAAGGGCAGCCGAAATGGCGTCAAGCGCTCCCTCGTGGAACAAAAACTGCCCGTGGATGGCCGGGGCGGCTATGCCGTATTTCTCGGCGGCGATTTTGCGCTTGGCCATATCACCACCGGAGCAGATGGCGATCGGAGGGCCATGGTCATCAAGGATTCGTTCGCCAACGCCCTGATCCCGTTCCTGCTGCCGCATTTCCAGGAAATCTTCGTCATCGATCCGCGTTATTACAAAGGCCACCTGCCCACGGATATCGAAAATTACGGCGTGACCGACGTGGTGCTGCTGAACGGACCGATTGTGACCTCCTATACGGGCATTTCCCATTTGCTGCAGGAGCAAATCCGATCCGGCACATGATCATCCCGCGCACATCTCTCAGCGCACATCTCCCAGTCGTGCATCCCACCGCTCAAGGATCAGCGGCTCGCCCATGCGGTCCTTCCGGGCACAAACAGGCTCCCCTGGCGGCAGACAAACGGGTCATTCGTTTGCCGAAGGGGAGCCTGTTTCATTGGAATGTTACGCTTTCAGCGCTTTGGCTGCGATGTCGGAGCGGTTCATTTTGCCTTCGAAGTGGATGCGTCCAGCCGCCGCATATGCGCGATCACGCGCTTGGGCGATGCTTTGGCCGAGACCGACGACCCCGAGCACACGTCCGCCATTGGTCACGATGCGTCCCGCAGCGTCGATGGCCGTACCCGCGTGGAAGATGAGCGCATCATCCGCCGATACGTCTTCCAGACCATGGATCGGCAGCCCTTTCGGATAGGAACCGGGGTAGCCGGATGAAGCCAGCACGACGCAAACGGCGGATTCGTCGCTCCATTCGATCTCGATCTGATCCAGCCTGCCCGCCAGCGACGCCTGCACAATCGCCAGCAAGTCCGTCTTCAAACGGGGCAGCACGACCTGCGTCTCGGGATCGCCGAACCGTGCGTTGAATTCGATCGTTTTGGGCCCGTCCCTGGTAATCATCAATCCCGCGAACAACACGCCGCGAAACGGCCGGCCCTCTGCGACCAGCGCCCTGGCGGTCGGTTTGACGATCGTCTCGATGGCTGTGTCGATCACCGATTGCGGAATGTGCGGCAGCGGCGAATAGGTGCCCATGCCGCCGGTATTCGGCCCCTTGTCACCGTCAAACACCGGCTTGTGGTCTTGCGCGGCCGGCATCGGCCGCACCGTTTCTCCGTCCACAAACGCGAGAATGGACATCTCCTGGCCTTCGAGATATTCCTCGATGACCACTTTTTCGCCTGCCGCGCCAAAGGCCCGGTTCAGCATCGTATCGCGCAGCGCCTTGTCCGCTTCCTCGCGCGTAAAGCAGACCGTTACGCCCTTGCCCGCAGCCAGCCCGTCCGCCTTGATGACAATCGGCACCGGCTGCGAATCGAGATAGCGCTTGGCGCTTTCAAAATCCGTAAACGTTTCGTAGCGGGCGGTAGGAATATTGTATTTGCGCAGCAAATTTTTCATAAAAATTTTGCTGCCTTCGATTTCGGCCGCATTTTTGCGCGGGCCATAGACGGGAATGTTTGCCGCCTCGAAGGCGTCTACGATGCCGGCTGCCAGCGGATCGTCCGGACCGACGAATACCAGGTCGATCGCTTCGTCCTGCGCAAATTTCACGAGCCGGTCAAATTCCATTTCGGCAATGTCCACCGTTGTCGCGAGCTGCGCGATGCCCGCGTTGCCGGGCGCGCAGTAGATTTGCCGTTCAGCGCCTGCCGCACCGCGCTTCAGCGCCCAGACGATGGCATGCTCCCGACCGCCCCGGCCGATTACGAGTATTTTCATGGCTACACATGCCTCCTCAACGTCATCGATTCCAGACGCGCCTTGCGCATCTTCCGCACGAAGGGCGGGCGGCGCAGGGTGGCCGTCCGCCCCTCGCAAGGGACCCGCCAGTTCGGCATCAATGCCTGAAATGGCGTACCCCCGTCATCACCATGGCGATGTTGTTCGCATTTGCGACCGCAATCGAATCTTCATCCCGGATCGATCCACCCGGCTGAATGACCGCCGTAATGCCGGCCTTGGCCGCCAGTTCAAGCGTATCGCCCATCGGGAAAAACGCATCGGAAGCCAGCACCGCACCACGCGCTTTCTCCCCGGCCTGCTCGATGGCGATGCGGGCAGCGCCCACGCGGTTCATCTGGCCCGCGCCGACGCCGATCGTCATGCTGTCCTTGGCCAGCAATATTGCGTTGGATTTCACGTGTTTGACCACTTTCCAGGCAAACAGCAGCTGTTTCAGTTCTTCCGCCGTCGGCTCGCGACTGGTGACCGTCTTCAGGTCGGCAACCGACAGATGATGCACGTCGCTCTGCTGTACCAGCATGCCGCCTGCGACGCTGGTGACCAGCCATTCGGGCTTGCGTTCGGCTGCCGGCGCATCGAGCCCGCCCAGGCGAAGCAGGCGAATGTTTTTCTTGCGCCGGAGAATTTCCAGCGCATCCGGTGCGAAATCCGGCGCAATGATGATCTCCAGGAATATGCTGCCGAGTTTTTCGGCCGTTGTCGCGTCAATGGTCCGGTTGGCCGCGACGATGCCGCCAAAAATCGAGGTCGGGTCGGCTTCATAAGCCTTGGAGAAAGCTTCGAAGACATTCGCGCCGATACCGACGCCGCACGGATTCATATGCTTCACCGCCACGACGGCAGGCTCATCGAACTCTTTGACGATGCCAATCGCTGCATTGGCGTCATTGATGTTGTTGTAGGACAATTCTTTGCCATGCAGTTGTTCGGCCGACGCGATGCCACCGGCCGAAGCGAGCGGTTTGGCATAAAAAGCGGCTTGCTGGTGCGGGTTTTCGCCATAGCGCAAATCCTGCACCTTCTCGTAGGTCACCGTCAGCTTCTCCGGCAGCGGCTCGTTCAGTTGCTCGGCGAAATAGGCGGAGATGAGCGCGTCGTATGCCGCCGTATGGCGGAATACTTTGGCGGCCAGCCGCTTGCGCGTCTCCAGCGTCGTGTCGCCGCCGTTTTTCACTTCCGCCAATACTTGCGCATAATCGCCCGCATCGACGACAACCGTGACAAATGCATGGTTTTTGGCGGCGGAACGCAGCATCGTCGGCCCGCCGATATCGATATTTTCAATGGCCTCTTCATAAGTGACACCGGGTTTGGCAATCGTCTCCTTGAACGGATACAGGTTGACGACGACCAGGTCGATATAGTCCAGCCCCAACTCCTCCATGGCCGCCCTGTGCGCCGCGCTGTCGCGAATGGCCAAAAGCCCGCTATGTACGGCCGGATGCAGCGTTTTGACGCGACCGTCCAGAATTTCCGGAAATTTCGTCACTTCCGAGATGCCGATGACCGGCACGTTTTCCTGCTTCAGCAGCGCCTGTGTACCGCCTGTCGAAATGATTTCCACACCCAGTTGGGCAAGCTCCCGGCAAAACTCCACGATGCCCGTTTTGTCGGATACGCTGACCAACGCTCTGCGAATCGCCACGAACAATCCCCCTAATGCCCAAAGTTACATTGCTTCGTTATCACCATAAACGTTTTAATCCATTAATTACCGGCTAATGGTCCTCATCCCGGACGGTCACGTGCCTGCCGTCCAGCCTGACGCGTCCCTCCGCGATCCAGCGGACGACGCGCGGCAGCAATTGATGCTCAGCGGCATGCACCCGCGCGGCCAGCGTTTCCTCCGTATCACCAGGTTCGACTTCAACCGCCTGCTGCGCGATGATCGGTCCCGTATCCATGCCGCCATCGACAAAATGAACCGTAACGCCGGTAATCTTGACCCCGTAATCCAGCGCCTGCCGGATACCATTCGTACCGGGAAATGCCGGCAACAGCGCGGGGTGGATGTTGATCATCCGCCCATAGTAAGGTTCCACCAGCACGCTCGTCACCAGCCGCATGTAACCCGCCAGCACGATCAGATCAATGCCCCGCCGATTCAATTCTTCCAGGATTTTCGCCTCATAGGCTTCCCTGGACGGGTAATCCTTCGGCCGGAACACAAAAGTGTCGATGCCAAACGACTTGGCCCGCTCCAGCACATAGGCCGAAGGTTTGTCGCAGATGACCAGGTCGATGGCGGCCGGGATGCCATCCCGCCGGATGGCTTCGGCCAGCGCCTGAAAATTGCTGCCGCTGCCGGAAGCAAACACCGCAATGCGCATCGTCATGGCAGCTCCACACCGTCAAACGTGACGATCCGGTTGCCGTTTGCCGTCACTTCGCCGATGATATGGGCTTTCTCGCCCATCGCATTGGCGGCATCAACCACCCGGCCCGCCTGCTCTGCCGGCACGATCAGCACCATGCCGATCCCCATGTTGAATGTCGTAAACATGTCACGGTCCGAAATGTTGCCATCCCGCTGCATCAGCCCGAAAATCGGATGCACCGGCCATGTGCCCCGGCGGATGTTCACGTTGACGCCATCCGGCAGCACGCGCGGAATGTTTTCAATAAATCCGCCGCCGGTAATGTGGGCCATGCCGCGAATCTCGACCGTCTCCAGCAGCTTCAGCACGGTTTTGACATAGATGCGCGTCGGTTCGAGCAGCGTCTCGCCGAGCGAGCGTCCCTCCAGTTCGGGCAACCTGTCTTCCAGCCTGTACCCTTTCTGTTCCAGCAACAAGCGGCGCACGAGCGAATAACCGTTGGAATGGACGCCGCTGGAAGCCAGCCCGATGACCGCATCGCCGGGCCGGATCGCAGATCCGTCGACGATTCTGGCCTTGTCCACGACGCCAACCGTAAAACCGGCAATATCGTATTCCCCGTCCGCATACATGCCGGGCATCTCTGCCGTCTCGCCGCCGATCAGGGCGCATCCGGCCTGCGCGCAGCCTTCCGCCACGCCTGCGACGATCGCTTCGATTTTCTCCGGCACCAGCTTGCCGGTTGCCAGGTAATCCAGGAAAAACAGCGGCTCCGCGCCAGTGACGACCACATCGTTGACGCACATGGCGACCGCATCGATGCCGATGGTGTCATGCCTGTCCATCAGGAACGCCAGCTTCAGCTTCGTGCCGACACCGTCTGTGCCGGAAACGAGCACCGGTTCCGCATATTTGTTTTTGTCCAGCCCGAACAGCCCGCCGAATCCGCCGAGCCCCGTCAGCACTTCCGGCCGGAACGTCCGCCGGACATGTTTTTTCATCCGTTCAACCGCTTCGTTGCCAGCGGCAATGTCGACACCCGCTTGCTTATACGCTTCGGACACGTTTTACCCTCCCGTTAATGGCCGTTGCTTCATTGCGACAGCCCGCATGTTCGTTCAGTCGCAGCCGCAGCCCGTTTTGGCCGTTTCAAAATCCGTCCGCGTCGGATAATCGTTGCTGAAACAGCCGAGACAAAGCCCGCGATCGCGTTCCCCGTCATGGCCGCCGATTGCATCAATCAATCCTTGATGGCTCAGGAACGCCAGGGAATCCGCATTGATGGCCTTGCAAATCTCGTCCACCGTCTTGCTGTGGGCGATCAAATCGCGGCGATCCGGCGTATCAATGCCATAGAAGCAAGGATTGGCAAATGGCGGCGATGTGATGCGGACGTGGACTTCCAGGGCGCCGGCTTCGCGTAGCAGATTGACGATGCGCCGGGAAGTGGTGCCCCGCACGATCGAATCATCGATCATGACCACCCGTTTGCCCTCGACGACTTTGCGCACGGCCGACAGCTTCATTTTGACGCCTTTTTCGCGCAGTTCCTGCGACGGCTGGATGAACGTGCGTCCGGTATATTTGTTTTTAATCAGGCCAAGCTCATAAGGAATGCCGGTTTGCTCCGCATAGCCGATCGCCGCCGAAATGCTCGAATCCGGCACGCCGGTGACGACATCGGCATCGGTGAACGCTTCGATGGCCAGCCGCTGCCCCATCCGCTTGCGGGATGCATGCAGGTTGATGCCGTTGATGTCGCTGTCCGGTCTGGCAAAATAGATATATTCCATGGCGCACACCGCCCGCCGCTCGAGCGGCGCATACCGCTCTTCGCGAAGGCCCCCCGCATCCAGCACCAGCAATTCACCCGGCTGCACGTCGCGCACATAAGTCGCGCCGATCGTCTCCAGCGCGCACGACTCGGAAGCGAAGATATAGGCTTCCCCAAGCCGGCCCAGCACGAGCGGACGCAGGCCGTGCGGATCCGTAGCTGCGATCAGGCAATCATTGGTCATGATCAGGAACGCATAACCGCCGACCAGACGGCCGAACGCATCCTTCACCGCTTCGATCAAATCTTTGGGCGATCGGGCGATCAGGTGCGCGATCACCTCGGTGTCGCTTGATGTTTGGAAGATGGATCCCTGCGCTTCCAGTTCCCTGCGGATTTGCGTCGCATTGACGATGTTGCCGTTTGTCGCGACGGCAAGGTCACCGCCCCGGTACTTGAACACCAGCGGCTGCGCGTTGGCCAGCCGGCTCTCGCCGGCGGTCGAATAGCGCACATGACCGATCGAACGGTCGCCCGGCAGCGCCGCAATCCGTTCCGCGTCGAACACTTCCTTGACGAGCCCCATGCTGCGGTGATAGTGGAACACACCGTTCTCGCAGGTGCATATGCCCGCGCTTTCCTCGCCCCTGTGCTGCAGCGCATGCAGCCCGTAATAGGACAGCGCCGCAGCATCGGGATGGCCAAATACGCCGAACACGCCGCATTCTTCCTTCAATTTGTCGAAAATATCCCCGCGACCGTTGCCTTCATTGTAGTAATCGCCGGTCCAAAGACGATGCACCATGCTTCCTCCCTCAATGTCCAGCCGGTTGCTTGCCGATATCGACGCTTTTATTTCATCCGGCATGGGATGGCATCCTTCCAGACTTGACGCAATTCGGCCACCGGAGCGTCGATGGCGGTATGGCCCGCCACTTTGACAACCAGCCGGTCGCCGCCGACCGTACCGATGTTTTCCGCCCTTACTTCCTGTGCGGCCAGATAGGCTGCAAGCTGGTCCGCCTTGTCCGGCTTGGCCGTCAGCAAAATGCGGGATTGCGATTCGCTGAACAGCGCCAGATCCGGACGCAGATGCGTCGACCAGTTCACCCGTGCGCCCAGCCCGTTTTCAAAACCGCACTCCGCCAGGGCAACGGCAAGTCCGCCCTCGGACAAGTCATGCGCCGAAGCGACGAGCCCCTGCTGGATGGCGCCGAGCACGGCTTTTTGCAGACGGCGCTCCGTGGCCAGGTCGATTTCCGGCGGGCGGCCTTCGGTGACGCCATGGACGGCATACTGGAATTCGCTGCCGCCGATTTCCGCCTTCGTTTCGCCCAGCAGGAAGATGACATCTCCTTCTTCCTTGAACCATTGCGTCGTAATATGGTCGAGATCGTGTACAAGACCGACCATGCCGACCACAGGTGTCGGATAAATCGCGCCTTTGACGTTTTCGTTATAAAGCGACACGTTTCCGCCGATGACCGGCGTCTCCAGTACCCGGCAGGCTTCCGCCATGCCGTCGACGGCCTTTTCCATCTGCCAGAACACTTCCGGCTTTTCCGGACTGCCGAAGTTCAGATTGTCGGTAATGGCCAGCGGTTCGGCGCCGGAGCATACCACGTTCCTGGCCGCTTCCGCAACCGCAATCCGTCCGCCGACTTCCGGATCGAGATAGACATAGCGCCCGTTGCAGTCGGTCGTCATCGCCAGCGCCTTGCGGGTGCCGCGGATTCTGACCACGGCGGCATCCGATCCGGGCACGACCACAGTGGAAGTCCGCACCTGGTAGTCGTATTGGCTGTATACCCACTCTTTGCTCGCCAGCGAAGGCGAACCGAGCACCGTTTTGAGCGCGCTGTTCAGATCCAGCACCTGCTCGTAGCGGGTTGTATCAACCGAACCGTTTTTCAAATAGTAGTCCGGCACTTTCGAAGGTTTGTGATAAACCGGGCAATCATCGACAAGCGCCTTGACCGGCATGTCAGCGACCAGTTCCCCCTTGTGGAACAACCGCAGGCGGCCATCGTCGGTCACCTTGCCCACTTTGGCGCAATGCAGTCCCCACCGCGCAAAGATCGCCTTCGCCTGCTCCTCGTGCTGCGGCTCGGTGACAAACAGCATCCGCTCCTGCGACTCCGACAGCATCATTTCGTATGCGGTCATGCCCGTCTCCCGCTGCGGCACTTCGTCAAGATACAGTTCCATGCCGTTGCCGGCCTTGCTGGCCATTTCCGCGCTGGAGCAGGTGAGCCCCGCCGCGCCCATGTCCTGGATGCCAAGCACGATACCGGCTTCGATCAGCTCCAGCGTCGCCTCCATGACGAGCTTTTCCATGAACGGATCGCCAACCTGCACGGCGCTGCGTTTTGCTTCGGATTCCGCCGTCAGGTCCTCCGAGGCGAACGTCGCCCCATGGATGCCGTCGCGGCCGGTCGCCGGTCCGACGTAGAATACCGGATTGCCCACGCCTTTGGCGACACCGCGCTGGATTTTGTCATGGCTGATCAGACCGACGCACATGGCGTTGACCAGCGGATTGCCTTCATACGATTCGTCGAATGCGACTTCGCCCGCAACGGTCGGAATGCCGATGCAATTGCCGTATCCGGCGATGCCCGCAACGACGTTCGAGAACAGATAGCGGACGCGCTCGTTGTCCAGTTTGCCGAAACGCAGCGAATTCAGCAGCGCAATCGGCCGTGCGCCCATGGAGAAGATGTCGCGGATGATGCCGCCGACACCCGTTGCCGCGCCCTGGTACGGCTCAACGGCCGACGGGTGGTTGTGCGATTCGATTTTGAACACGACCGCCTGGTTGTCGCCGATATCCACGATTCCGGCACCTTCGCCCGGACCCATCAGCACGCGCGGCCCGCTCGTCGGAAACCGGCGCAGCAGCGGCTTGGAATTTTTGTAGGCGCAATGCTCGGACCACATTACACTGAATACGCCGATTTCGGTGTAGTTCGGCCGGCGTCCGAGAAACTGGCAGATCAGTTCGAATTCCTCGTCCGTCACGCCGAATTGCCGATAGATTTTCTGTTCGACGATCTGTTCGACCGTCGGTTCCTTTGCGGCGGTTTGCTGTGTCATGGCGTTGCCTCCTCATTAACCCCGTGCGCTGCTGCCAGCGCCGGATTCAACCTGCGATAAAAACGTTTGGAGCACGGATTTGAACATGCGTTCACCGTCTGTCGAGCCGAGCAGTTGGCTGACGGCGCGTTCGGGGTGCGGCATCATGCCGACGACGTTGCCCCGCTCGTTGGTAATGCCCGCGATGTCGGCGATGGAGCCGTTCGGATTTTCCCTGTAGCGGAAAACGATCTGGTTGTTCGCTTCCAGACGCTTCAGCGTCTCTTCGTCGCAATAATAGTTGCCCTCGCCATGCGCGATCGGAATGCGGATCGTTTCGCCCAGGTTGTAGGCGCTCGTAAATGCCGTCCGGTTGTTCTCGACGACGAGTTCGACCGGATGACAGCGGAATTTGAGGCTGTTGTTGCGGATGAGCGCACCGGGCAGCAGCTTCGCTTCCGTCAGAATCTGGAACCCGTTGCAGACGCCGAGCACAAATTTGCCCGCCTCTGCCGCCTTGCGCACTTCCGCCATCACGGGCGCAAACCGCGCAATCGATCCGCAGCGCAGATAGTCCCCGTAGGAAAAACCGCCCGGTACCAGAATTGCGTCGTAACCCGACAGGTCCGTAGAAGTATGCCATACATAATCAACCGGTTGTCCGATCGTATCTTCGACTGCATGATACATGTCCAGATCGCAATTGGAACCGGGAAAAACGAGAACCGCGAATTTCATGCCGGCATCAGTCCTCCAGTTCAAAACGGTAATCTTCGACGACGGTGTTGGCCAGCAATTGCTCGCACATGGACTTCAGTTGTTCCTCTGCATGCGTGCGGTCGGTCGTGTTCAATTCGACTTCCAGAAATTTGCCGATGCGGACTTTGGTCACTTCGCCAAATCCGAGCGTGTGCAACGCACCCTGCACGGCGTTGCCCTGCGGGTCGAGCACGTTTTCCTTGATCGTCACGTAAACCTTGGCTTTCATCGGTTCTCCTCCTTAAATCGGCAAACCGGCGCGCGTCAGCACGCGACTTGCCGTCACTAACCGTCACAAACGTTATTTGCCGGTCAATCTCCGGTAAATCTCTTTGTACCTGGCGGCCGTTTCCGCCACGACCGCATCCGGCAGCCGCGGCGGCGGGCTGTTCCTGTCCCAGTCCGACCGGGCCAGATGGGTGCGCACCGGCTCCTTGTCCATGCTGTCGATCTCGATGTCCAGCGCGTATTTTTCCTCCGCCCAGAAACGCGAAGAGTCCGGGGTGAACAATTCGTCAATGAGAATGACTTTGCCGTCCAGCAAACCGAATTCGAACTTGCAATCGGCCAGCAAAATCCGGCGCTCGGCGCAGAGGGCGCTTCCCGCTTCAAACAGCTTCAGGCTGCGCTCGCGCAGTTCTTCCGCCAATTCGGTGCCGATGCGGCGGGCCATTTCCGCAAACGGAATGTCTTCATCGTGACCGACATCGTTTTTGCCCGCAGGCGTGAAGATGGGCGCATCCAGCTTGCTGTTTTTGCGCAGCCCGGGCGGCAGCTTGATGCCGTTCACTTCGCCGGTTGCCACGTATTGCCGCCAGCCTCCGCCCGTAATATACCCACGAACGACACACTCGATGTCAATCCGTTTGGCTTTGCGGCATACCATGATGCGGCCTGCCAGCCGCTCCGGCTGGCGCACCCTGTCACCCAGCAGCGCAACGTCGGTGTGCACGACATGATTGGGCTGCAAGTCGGCGGTTTGCGCAAACCACCATGCGCTCAGTTCGTTCAGCACCCGGCCCTTGCCCGGCACGGGTGGGTCCAGCACGTAGTCGAACGCGCTGATGCGGTCGGTGACGACGATAAGCAGATGTTCGCCCAGATCGTAAAGTTCGCGCACCTTGCCCCTGTGCAGCAGCGGTGCGTCGATGAGCCCTTCCGCGGTCGCCAAAGCTTCTGTCTCCGGCAGCATGTCCAAGTCAAGCTCCTCTCTCATATCAGTCCCAGACGACGGAATATCGTATCCACATGCTTCAGATGCCATGCCGGATTGAAGCAATCTTCCAGTTCCTCCGGACTCAGATGCTTCGTGATTTCCGGCGTTTCCGCTACAATCTCGCGAAAATCGCGCTGCTCCTCCCACGCCTGCATGGCTCGCGGCTGAACGGTGTCATACGCCTGCTCCCGGCTCAATCCGGCATCGATCAGCTTCGTCATGACACGGCCGGAGAACGGCACGTTGTAGGTGCGGCGCATGTTGCGCTTCATGTTTTCGGGGAACACGGTCAGATTTTTGACGATGTTGCCGAATCGGTTCAGCATATAGTTGAGCAGCATCGTGGCATCCGGCAGGATGATCCGCTCCACGGAAGAATGGGAAATATCCCGTTCATGCCACAGCGGCACATTCTCGTAAGCCGAAATCATGTGCCCGCGAATGACGCGGGCCAGGCCGCTCATGTTTTCGCAGCCGATCGGATTGCGCTTGTGCGGCATGGCGGAAGAGCCTTTCTGCCCTTTGGCGAACGGTTCCTCCACTTCGCGGAACTCGCTCTTCTGCAAACCCCGGATTTCCGTCGCAAACTTGTCGATCGACGTTGCGATCAGCGCCAGCGTCGCCATATATTCGGCATGGCGATCCCGCTGCAGCGTCTGCGTGGAAATCGGCGCGGCTTCTATGCCGAGCTTTTGGCAAACGTATTGTTCGACGAAAGGATCAATATTCGCATAAGTGCCGACCGCACCCGAAATTTTGCCGAATTGGACACCTTTGGCCGCATGGTCGAAACGCTCCAGGTTCCGTTTCATTTCTTCATGCCACAGCGCCAGCTTCAGGCCGAACGTCGTCGGCTCCGCATGGACGCCATGCGTGCGGCCCATCATTTGCGTATCTTTGTAGCGGATCGCCTGCTCGCGCAAAATACCGATGAAATTTTCCAGATCCTTGCGCAAAATCCGGTTTGCCTGCAACAGCAGGTAGCCCATCGCCGTATCGACGACATCCGTCGATGTCAAGCCGTAGTGGACCCATTTGCGCTCCGGCCCCAGGCTTTCGGACACCGCCCGTGTAAAGGCGATGACGTCATGGCGCGTCTCCTGCTCGATTTCGTAAATGCGGTTGATGTCGAACCTGGCGTTCTGGCGCAACTTGACGACGTCTTCCTTCGGAATGTGGCCCAGTTCCGCCCATGCCTCGCAAGCGCAAAGCTCCACTTCCAGCCAGGCCTGGAATTTGTTCTGTTCCGTCCAAACAGCCCGCATTTCCGGGCGGCTGTAACGATCGATCATGCTTCTTCAGTCCTCCAAATTTCTGATTGGGAAATCCATGCCAAAGCAGCATCCGCATGTGGAGCAAGCACGTTCAGATGCCCCATTTTCCGTCCCTTCTTCGCTTCGGCCTTGCCGTACAGATGCAGCTTCGGCTCAACGCCCAAGCGTGCCGCCTCCGGATCGGCATCCGGCAGCCAGGCCATCAGTCGCTTCATGTGCTCGCCCAGCACGTTCACCATGACGACAGGCGTCAGCAGCGACGTGTCCCCGAGCGGCAGGTCGCAAATCGCGCGAATATGCTGCTCGAATTGAGAAGTCCGGCACGCATCCATCGTATAGTGCCCCGAGTTGTGCGGTCTGGGCGCCAGCTCGTTGACGTACAGGGTGCCGTCCTCAGCCAGAAACATTTCCACCGCGATCAAGCCGACAACGCCAAGCGATTCGGCAATTGACAGCGCCAGTTGCTCCGCTTCCAGGCGCACCGCATCGGAAATGCGGGCCGGCACGATGGAAAGGTGCAAAATATTGCGCACATGCACATTTTCCGCGGGCGGGAACGTCCGGATTTCCCCGGATGGCCGCCGGGCGGCGATCACCGACAGTTCTTTGGCAAACCGGATGAACTGTTCCAGCACCAGCTCCGCACCGGTCCGGGAGGCCTCCGCCCAGGCAGGACCGACATCGGACGGCTCCCTGAGTACCCATTGTCCTTTGCCGTCGTATCCGCCCGTCGCCGTCTTCAGCACGGCGGGCAAACCCAGCCTGGCCACCGCTTCCTGCAATTCGGCCAGTGAACGGATTTCCGCATATGGCGCCACCCTTGCGCCCGCCGCCTCCAGCGCGCGCTTCTCGCGCAGCCTGTGCTGCGTCGTAAATAACAGTCCGCTGCCCTGCGGGACGTAAGATTCCGCCTCCAGCATCGCGGCAACGCCCGCATCGACATTTTCAAATTCATACGTGATGACATCCGCCAGACGCGCCAGTTCCCGCGCCGCTTCCCTGTCATCGTATCGGGCCACGATCTGCCGGGCCGTCTGGCCGCAAGGCGAATCCGGCGTCGGGTCCAGCGTGACGAACCGATAACCCATCCGTCCGCCCGCATGCGCCAGCATGCGCCCGAGCTGGCCGCCGCCCAGCACGCCGATCGTCGCGCCCGGCATGATCTTGCGGGGCGCCGGATTGGCCGCACATCCATCCATGCCGCAACTTTCTCCGCCCGCAAACAAATCATCGAGCTCCTTCAGCCCGCTCAATCCAGATCACCGCCGTCCAGCACTTCTTGCGTAATCCTGGCCCGACGCGCCGCGACGCGCGCCGCAACCTGCGCATCAAATGCGCCGATGATCTGGGCCGCCAGCAGGCCTGCGTTTGTCGCGCCCGCCGCCCCGATGGCCACCGTCGCAACCGGGATGCCGCCGGGCATCTGCACGATGGACAGCAGCGAATCCAGACCGTTCAGCGCCCTGGATTGCACCGGAACGCCAATGACCGGCAGCACCGTCTTGGCGGCAACCATACCCGGCAAATGCGCTGCACCGCCCGCGCCTGCCACGATGACTTTCAGCCCGCGGGAGGCGGCCGTCTCCGCATATTCAAACATCAGATCGGGCGTCCGATGCGCCGAAACCACTTTTTTCTCATAGGGAATGCCCAGTTCATCCAGCACATCGCACGCCTTTTTCATCGTTTCCCAATCGGACTTGCTGCCCATGATGACTCCGACCAATGCCGACATCGATCACACTTCCTCATGATTAGTTCGTCAATTCCAGATTTTTGTTCGCCCATTCCGGATTCCGGGTTCGTCCCTGAAGCCCATGTCAGTCATTCCGTCCCGCCAAATGTTGCGCGTCAGTCCGTCGCAGCTCAGTTTTGTACGTCGCTGCAACCAAATTTTTCACGTCAATCACAGCCAAAAAAAGGACGATAGGTGACTACTGACAGGGTACCCATCGATCCTTCCATTCTCCCGTATTCCCGGCAAATCGACTCGCAAAACGGCAAAACAACTCCCTTGATGCGGGAGTTCGCTTGCGTAGTCCGGAAATTCCGGTTTCCGGGTAGAGACGTTCGGGCCGATTCCCGAATATATACGCATGTAAAATATGTTTGATTGTAAAGCATAAAGACCTGTTGACGACTCTAAGTGTAGCTTACAAAGGGGAAATTGTCAATGAAAGGCGAACACTCCCGATCAACGCAAAGACGAATGTTCGGATTTTGCACAGTGCAGAATGAAAAACCCCGTCCCACCTTCCAAGGTTCGAAAGTGAAACGGGGTTGAGAAAACCATGGGAAGATTTATTGCCGCAAACCCGCGATCATTCTCCGCCGACAAACAGATAGCGGGCAATGACGATGATGAACAACACCCACATGATCCAGTGGATTTTGTGCTTGCCGCCCTTGAGGTTTGAAACGAATGCCAGCAGCACGTAGGAGACGATCCCAAACGAAATTCCGTTGGCAATATTGTAGGTGAACGGCATCATGACAATCGTCAGAAACGCCGGAATGCCGACAACAAGATCCGAGAAGTCGATTTCCTTGATCGATTGCAGCATGAGCACGCCGACGACGATCAGCGCAGCGCTCGTTGCCGCGCCGGGTACGAGCAGCGCAATCGGCGCCAGGAACAGCGCCAGCAGGAACAGCACACCCGTCGTTACAGCGGTCAGGCCGCTGCGTCCGCCCTCGGCAATACCCGAGGAACTTTCCACATAGGCGGTGACGGTGCTCGTGCCGAGCATGGCGCCGCCGCTGACGGCGAGGGAGTCGACCAGCATCGCCTTGCCGACCAGTTTGTTGCCCTCATCCTTGTTCTTGAAAAATCCGGCGCGGTTCGCCGTACCCACCAAAGTGCCAAACGTATCGAACAATTCCACAAACGTGAAGGTTGCAATCGCCGTCAGCAAACCTGCCGTAAACAAATCTGCGAAGTCAAAGCTCCAGAAGTTCAGCTTGCTGAAATCCGGCGCCCAGTTTTGTCCCTGCAGCGAGTTGAGGTTGACCACGTCCACGCCCGGGATCATCCCGATCAGCGTGACAGCCAGCATGCCGATCAGGATGGCGCCGCGCACTTTGAGCACCATCAGGATGCCGATGATGGCCAAACCCGCAAGCGTAAGCCATACGGTCGGATTGTGCAGGCTGCCCATCTGGATGACCGTGTTATTCGGCCCCAGCACCGTGAAAGAACCTTGTTCGTAACCTTTGTCAAAAGCATCGAGCGCAATGGACATCAGGCCGCTGTTTTTCAGCCCGATGATTGTGATGAACAGGCCAATCCCGACCGTAATCGCATGCTTCAGGCTGTCCGGAATCGCCACGACCAGCAATTGCCGGATTTGCGTAATGGTCAGGATGAAGAAAATGATCCCCGAGATAAATACGGCCGCAAGTCCCATTTCCGGAGAAATCGGCGTACCTGTTGCCTTGGAGGTCAATACCGTCGTGGCAAAAAACGCGTTGAGGCCCATGCCCGGTGCCAGCGCAACGGGGAAATTGATGAACAGCCCCATCGCAATCGTGAAGATGCCGGCGGCCAGTGCGGTCGCAAGAAACACCCCGTACGGATCAAGGCCGGAAGTACCGAGAATGCTGGGGTTGACCGCAAGAATGTAAGCCATCGTCATGAAGGTCGTAATGCCCGCCATGATTTCCGTGCGTACATTCGTTCCCAGTTCCTTGAGTTTGAAGAAACGCGCCATGGTTTTCGACTCCTTTTAGATGTTGTGCACTGCTGTCATTGCGAAAGTCCATCGAACAAACAAAAAAACCCAGAAGAATGATTACCCTCTAGGTTCCGCACTGCCATGGAAAAACATACCCCGAAAGTCGCGCGACGCTTCCGGCGCATGCCGTTCCACTTCGTAGCTGGATCATTTGCGGTGACCCCGTAGAGACTCCCGGACCCATTACCGGGATTATACGAAATGGCGTATGCTGTTTGAATTACATTCTCATTCTAGGAGCAGGTACTGGTGATGTCAACAAATTTTTGCGAACATGAAATTGCTTCCCGAACGATAATGTTCGGTTTTTCCATCTGTACACAAAATCAGACTTTTTTCGTCTGATTCGGACAGTACACGCGGACTCTTCATTCGCCTCGGAACCGGAGTCCCCCGCAAGCCAGCAATCACCCCGTCTCTCTCCCCACCAACCCGCAACCCGACTTTCCCCGCGAGCCCGCTTCATGCAGGGATAATCATCATGTGGACAGCATCACGGTTGAATGCGATGTATCTGAGCATGTGGAAAAACGGGGAGCGCGTGTATCGTACAGCGGGAATGTGTGCGAAATACAGCGAGTGCGTGTGGTGAAATACAACGGGAGCGTGTGGTGAAATACAACGGGAGCGTGTGGTGAAATACAATGGGAGCGTATACGGAAATGCGTGCGAATTACAGCGGGTAAGCATGAAAAATACAGGCGGATCTTGGAAAAATGCATCCCAAGTTCCGCCTGTGATAAGAAAAAACGATTCCACGCCGAAACATTGGACATCCGTGACCATTAGAGGCAATTTTGGTCCCATTTTGAAATCTGACGGTCAAAAATGACCATTACATCCTTTTTCAACGATAAAAACCGCAAATCTGACGTGTAATGGACATTTCTGTCCACAAAATGGGCGAAAATGCAGACGCAAGGCATTTAACGGACATTTCTGTCCACTTTTAGAGGAAAATGCAGCATGCAAAAGTACCATTGCTGACCGTAAGGCACAACACACCACTTTCCGGCTCTCACGCCACAATAGCAACATCAACATTGTTGCCCTTACAGCACACTCCGCCTATCGCGCCGCTGAAACAGCATTTTTACCCTATGTCAGGTCTAATGCCATTTTACCGACTATCGACAGGCCGGCGACCCGCATTACCCCAATACGACGCGATCATCCGCCAGCTTGTGGCCGCTGATCTGCTCGAATTCCCTGAGCAACTTGTCGACTGTCAGTTCCGGCTTGCGCTGCTCGTCCACGTTCAGAATGATGCGGCCCTTGTCCATCATGATCAGCCGATTGCCCAGTCGGAGCGCCTGCTCCATGTTGTGCGTCACCATGAGCGTGGTCAGTTTCATTTCCCGCACGATCTGTTCTGTCAATCGCGTCACCAGTTCGGCACGAGCCGGGTCCAGCGCTGCCGTATGTTCGTCGAGAAGCAAAATTTGCGGCTGCGTAAACGTGGCCATCAGCAGGCTGAGCGCTTGTCTTTCTCTGCCGGACAACTGGCCGACCTTGGCTTTCAGGCGATCTTCCAGGCCAAGGTTGAGCCGCTCCAGTTGCTCACGGAAAAAATGGCGTTTCGACCGCGTCACGCCAAAAATGAGCCCCCGGCGCTTGCCCCGCATATATGCGATGGCCATATTTTCTTCGATCGTCATATTGGGCGCGGTTCCGGCCATCGGGTCCTGAAAGACCCGCCCGATCCAGCGGCTCCGTTTGTATTCCGGCAATTGCTGCACCGGGACGCCATTGATCTTCACTTCACCGAAATCCGGCGTCAACACACCGGAAATGATGTTCATCAGCGTCGATTTCCCCGCGCCGTTGCTCCCGATCACCGTCATGAAATCGCCCGGTTTCAGTGACAGGTGAATGCCGGAAAGCGCCACTTTCTCATCGGGCGAACCCGGAAAAAACAATTTCGTCACATTCGCCAGTTCCAGCATTACCGATCACCTCCCGCGGAAGACCCCGTCAACGCGGCCGCAAGCTCTGCCGAGCGACGGCGTGCCAACCGTTTCTGCCGGATCGCCCTTTGGGCAGTCGGAATGACCAGCGCAAAAATGACAATGACCGCCGTAATGACCTTCAGATCCGTAGGCTTGAAACCCGGCACTCGCAACGCCAGCGCGATGACGACCCGGTAGATGATCATGCCCACGATGGCCGACAGCGTCGCCCAAAACACCGTCCGCCGTCCGAATATCGCTTCCCCGATAATGACGGCTGCCAGTCCGATGACGATCATGCCGATGCCCATCGACTGGTCGGAATACCCTTGCTCCTGCGCAACAAACGCCCCCGACAGCGCAACCAGCCCGTTGGACAGGCTGACGCCGATGATTTTTGTATTGTCGGTATGCGCACCGAAACTGCGGATCATCCGGGCATTATCCCCTGTCGCGCGCAAACTCAGGCCGAGATCGGTCTGAAAAAAGGCGTCCAGGAGCAGCTTGACGACGATGACGAAGATCGGCATCAATAGCCAGGGCGAAATGTGCGTAAACACCGTTTCGTATTTGATGAGCGGCAGATTCGGCAATTTGGAAATGCGCAAATTGATCGAATACAGTGCAATCATCATGATGATACCTGACAAAAGGGCGTTGATCTTGCCTTTGGTATGCAACAATCCGGTCAGGGCGCCGGCTGCCGCTCCGCCAACGAAAGCGCAGGCTGTCGACAGCCAGGGCGAATACCCATGCGTAATCATGACGGCCGCGATCGCAGCACCGGTCGTAAAGCTCCCGTCAACGGTCAGATCCGGGAAATCAAGTATCCTGTAGGTGATATATACGCCCAGCGACATGCAGGCATACAACAGGCCAAGCTGGATCGCGCCCGGCATGGATTCAAGCATGGATGCGAACATGGACTGCCTCCGATCACTGGATCAGGTTTTCTTGTTGATCTTTAACCGCATTTTTCATGGCGTCGGTTACTTCGATGCCATGTAATTTAAGGTTTTTATTACTGAAATTTGGTTCCTCGATCCAATTGTTTATGATCCATTGGTCCCCTTCCAGCGAAAGCCGGTAAGTCACCGTTTCCGTCACTTCTTCAAACGGAGGAAGCGGTTCTTCTGCCGTAAAGTGACGCTGCAGGTAAGTGTTCCTGACGGACACCGCGACCCGATAGACATCATCATCCCCCGCCTGCACATAGATGCTGTCCAGATCAAAAGCCAACTGTTGCGGTTTGGCCTCGTATTGGAAGCCAAATGAACGGTAAGCCTCCATCCCGTCGGCCAGCTGCGCCACCCGATCCGCTGAAAGATGCCTGATCAAACCTGGATCAAGTTTGCTGTAGGCCTCCATGTAACTCAAAATAAATGCAGCAACGGCATGGATCACCTCATCCTTGAGCGCTTCCGTATTCGGGTCGATTTCCAGCCGGATATTGCGGCTGTCGACCGGAACTTCCCGACTGCGTGCGATACCCCATGGATAAGTCTTCTCTGCATGCACGGTATTGGTACCATTCAACGCCAACGGACCGATGGCCAGTTCCACTCCCATCGCCGTGCCGATCTGTTGCCCGTCGAGATAGATCGTTGCAGGCGCATCGCTGGCCGATATGGCGACCATCCCTCCGTTCAGCGACAGATCGACCACCACAGGTGAATGGTCGCCATCCACCGTCACGAAGGCTTCCCGATTCAATTTTGCATATTCCCCGTTGAATGTCGCCTCCAGCCGGTAACGGCCGGGCACGAGCGGTCCGATCTTCGCGCGGTAATCGTCCGAATCCGCAGTCGCCACCCGTTCATCCTCCAGTTGGATGGATGTTCCCGCCAGGTTCGTGTGCACTTCAACATAAGACGTCGAGACAACAATGCGGGCGCGCTGAAACAGACCGAACCAATCATCCCGCTGAATGGCAAACAGGGGGCTGCCTGCGCGACCGGTGATGTTCGTGCGATTGGCGCCTTTGACGCTGTCGCTGCTGTTGCTGCCCGTCGAAGTGCTGCCCGTCCCCGTGACGCTGTCAGTGCCATTTGTGCTTGAAGGGCTGTTGACGCTGTAATCGCCGTGATTGCGCTTCCCGTTTTCACCCTGGGCGGTTGCACTGCGCGCGATGTCATCAAGTGCCCGATCCAGCAAATTGTTTTCGGCAAGATAAGCGAGCAGTCTTTTCGCGTCCCGTTCACCGATAGGCTCGTCCCCTTGATCCGCATATACCAGTTTACCAATGCGGAACGCATCTTCCGCTTCCAGCGCGTCGGCAAAATCGAGCATCAGGCGACTTTCGCCCGGCGCTTGAATGCCGTATGCCAACAGGCCGGCCAAAACCGCAACGATGATCGTACATCCGGCCAACCACCAACGAAATTTTTGGCGTGCTTTCATTTTGCGTGTTTTCATATCGCGTGCTTTCAAATTGCATCCTGCCTCCCTGCGATGTTTCCTCGTGCACAACCTGCAAAACCGGATGTGTGTCTACCCGGCGTGCACAACCTGCAAAACCGGATGCGTGTCTATCCAGATTACCGCAAAACGCCAAAATGTGAAGGCGTCCTGTCGGCTAAATCTATAGGCCAATCGTCTGAAAAAACGGCTTCCCTCCTGCACCAAAAAATCGCTTGCCGCCCTGCCATGGTGCAGGCCAACAAGCGATTCCTCTCAACCAAACGATGATACGGCAAACGACGATACGGCGCATGACTGGCATCCGCATGCGATAATCCATGCGCAGCACCGCCGTACCTTTACTCCCACTCGATGGTTGCCGGCGGCTTGGACGTGATGTCGTAAACGACCCGGTTGACGTTTTGCACTTCGTTTACGATCCGGACCGAAATTTTCTCCAGCACATCCCATGGAATGCGCGCCCAATCCGCAGTCATTCCGTCGATGGACGTCACCGCGCGAATGCCCACGGTGTAGGAGTAGGTGCGGCCGTCTCCCATGACACCAACACTCTTCATGTTCGGCAGTGCCGTGAAATATTGCCAGATTTCGCGGTCCAACCCCGCTTTTGCGATCTCCTCGCGCAATATCGCGTCGGACTCGCGCACGATGGCCAGCTTTTCTTCCGTCACCTCACCCAGTACGCGGATGGCAAGTCCAGGTCCGGGGAACGGCTGGCGCCAGACGATTTCCTTCGGCAGGCCGCATTCCTCGCCGACTTTGCGCACCTCGTCCTTGAACAGCGTTTTGAGCGGCTCAACCAGCTGGAACTTCATGTCCTTCGGCAAACCGCCGACATTGTGGTGGGACTTGATCGTCTGGGCGGTCGCCGTACCGCTCTCCACGATGTCGGTATACAAAGTCCCCTGCGCCAGGAAGGCGAAGTCGTCAAACTTGGCCGATTCTTCCTCAAACACGCGAATGAATTCGGTGCCGATGATTTTGCGTTTTTGCTCCGGGTCCTCCACGCCTTTGAGCTTGCCCAGGAACCGTTCGCTGGCATCGATCTTGACCACGTTCATGTCAAACTTGCCGGCGAACGTCTCCATGACACTTTCCGCTTCACCTTTGCGCAGGAGCCCATGGTCGATAAACATGCAAGTCAGTTGATCCCCGATGGCCCGATGCACCAGGACGGCCACCACGGAAGAATCGACGCCGCCGGACAAAGCGCACAACACCTTCTTGTCGCCGACTTGCGCACGGATATCCCGAATCGTATCGTCAATGAACGATTCCATCGTCCAGTCGCCGCGACAACCGCAAATTCGGAACAGGAAATTCCGGATCATCTCGTTGCCATACACCGTATGCCGCACTTCAGGATGAAACTGGACCGCATAAAATTTCCGCGAAGGATCGCTCATGGCCGCGACAGGCGCATGCGGCGTGCTGGCATCCACGCGGAACCCCGGCGGCAATTCGGTCACATGATCACCGTGGCTCATCCATACGGTCTGGCGTGTTTGCAGCCCGTGGACCAGATCACAGCCATCGGCAAAATCGATCTCCGCCTTGCCATACTCGCGTTTGTCCGCCGGTTCCACCCTGCCGCCCTGCTGGTGCGTCATCAATTGCATGCCGTAGCAGATGCCGAGAATCGGCACGCCCAGTTCGTAGACACCCGGGTCCACGGTAGGCGCTCCTTCTGCGTAGACACTGGCGGGACCTCCCGAAAACACGATGCCTTTCGGTTTCATCTCCCGCAGCTTGTCCGCCGGCGTGTTGTACGGCAGCAATTCGCTGTAGACACCCAGATCGCGAATGCGACGCGCGATCAATTGATTGTATTGACCGCCAAAATCGAGAACGACGATCATTTCATGCAACTGATTTTTCACAGGTATAGCTGAACCCCTCTCCGTCAATTGTCGCTATTATAGCGCCCACTCAAAACGATTTCAATATTTTCGACAGGTCCATGCGGAATAATATATCCTTTTTCATCCACAATAAGAAGATCATGTACACCATGCAACGCGGATCTGGATGGCCGACCGGCCGCCATCAAGCTGCGGCACCACGCACTGCGCCAGCCGTGCAGGAGGTTTTGGCAGATGTTTTTCCGTTCGGGAATCCTGGACCGATGGTTCCGCAACGCAAACAAACGGCCCAACGTGCCGAATCCGGCCGAGGGCACCGGACCTTCGCCCCAAGCCGATGCCGATCCGGCACCCGCTTATGCCGATTCGGCTCAAATCCGCGCCGATCCGATTGCGATTTCCGCCAGCCTGCTCGACAATCTCGCGCTGGCAAACCGTTCGTTTCCCCAGGCCCCCGACCTGGTCATCCGCCGGTTCGCCGCCGGTCCCCAAAAGACGCCGGCCGCACTGCTGTATCTGGATAACCTGACGGACAAAAACGCGCTCAACAGCCACGTGCTCCGCCCGCTCATGAATGCTGCCACCCCGGCTTCCGGGAACTGGAAGGCCGTACCCTATACGACCATCGGCAACGTGCGCAAGATCAGGTACTGGCAGGAAGCGGAAGATGCAATCTTGCAAGGGCTGAGCGTATTGTTTCTGGAAGGCTGTCCGGAAGCCAACGTATTCGAGACGAGCGGCTGGCCGAAGCGCCCCATCGAGGATCCGCAGATGGAAGCTTCGCTCAAGGGCGCGCACCAGGGGTTCGTGGAAACCGGCTCGCAAAACATCGCAATGCTCCGGCGGTATTTGCCGAACCGGGAACTGCGGATTGCGGAACATGTCCTGGGCCGACGCGGCAAAACGAAAGTATGGATCTTGTACCTGCAAGACGTGGCCGATCCATCTATCCTCCGCGAATTGCAAAACAGAATCGCAGCCATCGATGTGGACGCAGTCGTCAATACGGGCGAACTCGCTGAATACATTGAAGATCACAACGGCTCGCCGTTTCCCCAGCTCATCGTGACCGAACGGCCCGACTCGGCCATGTCCCAATTGCTGCAGGGACGTTTCGTTGTCGTCGTGGACCGTTCGCCCAGCGTCATCATTGCGCCGGCCACATTTACCACGTTTTTCCAAAACGTGGACGATTACAGCACCCGATGGCTGATCGCTTCGTTCATCCGCCTGCTGCGATTTGCCGCGTTTTTGATTGCGCTGTTTTTGCCCGCCATCTATATCGCGCTCATTTCCTTCAATTATGAAGTGATTCCGCTTGAACTGTTTCTGTCGATTGCCGAATCGCGGGAACGCGTCCCGTTTCCGCCGCTCGTCGAGGCGTTCATGATGGAAATTACGCTGGAAATGATGCGCGAAGCAGGCATTCGGCTTCCCGCGCCAATCGGCCAGACCATCGGCATCGTCGGGGGCATCGTCATCGGCCAGGCGGCCGTCCAGGCCGGCATCGTCAGCAATATCATGGTCATCGTGGTCGCCACGACCGCCATCGCCTCCTTCATCCTGCCCAGCTACGACATGGGCACGGCGGTCCGGCTGCTGCGGTTTCCCATGATGCTGATGGCTTCGCTATTCGGCATCATCGGCATCATGATCAGCTCCATTGTCCTGGCCATCCACGTCATCTCGATGCAATCACTGGGTACGCCGTATGGCAGCCCGATCGCGCCGTTCCGCTGGCACGACATGAAGGATACGTTTGTCCGGCTTCCGTTGAAGATGATGTACAACCGCCCCAGATCGACTCATCCGACGCAAGACCGACGATTGAAAATGAAACAACCACCGAAGGAACCGTCATGAACCAATACACCCGAGAGCCCATTACCCTGATGCAATTTATTTTTTTCTCATCCACGGCGCGCAGCTCGGCCTGGTGATGTTTACGCTGCCGGGCAAGCTCGCTGATCATGCCGGTACGGACGGCTGGATCTGCATCGTGCTGGATTGGCTGTTGGTATGCTTGTCCGGCTGGATCATGCTGCTGACGCTCCGCAAATACCCGTCGCTGACATTGCCCGAACTGCTGGAGCAGTTGTTTGGCCGATGGCTGGGCAAATTGCTGATGCTCCTGCCGATCGGCTATTTCATGTTGATTGGCTGGTTCAATCTCGCGACGACATCAATCCACATTAAAAACTGGTTTCTGCCCAAGACGCCGCCATGTGTGATTTTGTTCCTGCTGGCCGTTCCGGGGTACATGATCGTGCGACAGGGTCCCAGCATACACGGCCGGTTTTGCGAACTGGTCTTTTACATGAGCATTTTCATGATCCTGCTGCCGATCATGCCGCTGGCGCAAGGCCACTGGCTGCATCTGCTTCCGGTGGTCAAGGAAGGATGGAGACCGATTCTGGATGGCGCCGTGCACACGCTGAATGCTTTTGCGGGTATTGAAATCATACTTCTGTATTACCCCTGCCTGCAAAAAAAACGATATGCCCTGCATGGTCTGCTCGCCGCCAACACGATAACGTTAATCATCTATCTGTATGTAACGATCATTTGTTTCATCTACTTTTCGCCGGATGGCATTGCCCGGTTGGACCAACCGCTGCTCATCCTGATGAAAAACGTCGGGTTCCGGTTCCTGGAGCGGCTGGATTCGTTGGCCCTGGCAGCATACCTGCTTGTCATATTCACGGCTTTGGCCCCTGCCGCCTACAGTGCGACATTTACCTTGAGCCGTCTGCTGGGCATGCCGGATCACAGGAGAATCGCTGCATGGTATTTCAGCGCAATCGTCGCAACCGGGCTTATCGTGCAGCCGACCTGGAAGATGTCCCTGTGGTGGGAACAACGGATTGTAAATGCCGTTCTCGTGCTGCTGCCTTTTGTTCCGATTGCGCTTTATGTCTATGTGTGGGGCATGGAACAAGTCCGGAAACGGAGGCCGGGATGAAAAAGCTGCTGTTTGCTATCGTGCTGCTGGCTTTCATAACCAGGGGGGGCCTGGACCGGGCGGAAATCGAAAATTTGTCGCTCCGCCTGATTGTCGGCATCGATCTGGACGACGACGGCAATCTGGTGTTCTCCGCTTCCAACCCCATCTTCGACAAAGAATCCAAAATCAAGGAAGAAGAATTTGTAACCCGGGCGGATACCCTCTGGGATTCACGCGCCAAAAGCGACCGGACGTTCATGGGGTTGGCTGTCAGCGGGAAAATCCAGGAATTTCTGATCGGCAAGCGTGTCATGGAACATGCGAATTGGTTTCGCCTGATGGACCCCCTGTTCCGCGAACCCAAAAACTCGGTCCGGGCCCGCATGATCATGGTGGACGGCCCGGTGGAAGACGTCATCCGCCACAAGCCGGAAGACAAACCCCGTCTGCCGCTGTACCTGACCAAATTGATCGACACGGCGCATCGCAAAAATGTTACCGTCAGAACGATGCTGCTGGATTTCTGGAATCAGGATGTCGAAAAAGGCAAAACGGCCTGCGTGACGGAATTGCGTAAAGAAAGCAGGCTATTGATTACCGGTACTGCGCTTCTGGACGAAAAAGGGAAATACCGCCTGTCGATCGGCCCCGAGGAAACGATGCTGCTGCGCATGCTGCAAAATGAAAGAAAAGGTGAATTTTCATTTACCTTCCATGCGCTGTTCGAACCCGACCAACCAACCATTACGAGTGATGCGTACAGCTTCAGCATCGACAAATTTTCGGTCAAAACGAAAACAGGATATGCGGATGACAGGTTCCGATTCCACATCACGATCAAGATGCGGGCGACGCTGGGTGAACGGCTGTTCCCGCTCGATATGCCCCGGGAAACGGTCAAACTGCAGCAGGATATGGCGGAACAATTCGAGGATCGATTTGGTGATCTTATCCGGAAAATCCAGCAGGCCCAAATCGATCCGATCGGCCTGGGCCTGCATGCGCGCGCCCGTGAATACCGGCATTGGAAGCAGGTTCAGGATCATTGGGGAGAAGCGCTGTCCACAGCGGACATCCATGTCACCGTCAAAGTCAGCATCGTCAACAAGGGATTAATCGATTGATTGCGCCGCCGCCAGCACTTCGGCGATATGTCCCTTCACTTTGACCTTTCGCCATTCCCGGACCAGCCTGCCGGTCCGGTCAATCAGGAACGTGGAGCGGACGATGCCCATATATTTGCGTCCGTACATCTGTTTTTCCTGCCATACACCGTAAGCCATTGCGGCCTTTAGCTCCGTATCGGACAAAAGCAGAAAAGGCAAATTCATCTTTCCGGCAAACTTCACGTGCGACTGGACCGGATCGGGGCTGATGCCGATCAGCACCGTATCCGTCGCGACAAACGCCGCATGCGCGTCCCGGAAATCGCAAACTTCCTGCGTACACGTGGGCGTATGGTCTTTCGGATAGAAAAACAGGACCACCTTGCTTCCGCGGAATTGGCTTAATCTGACCATTTCGCCGCTGGCTGCGGGCAAATGGAATTCAGGCGCCTGATTTCCGATTGTCCATGCATCCATGACCAATCATCCCCTTTTGAACAACAAGTTTGGCAAACGGGATTACGAGCCTGCCCCGCGATAACGCCGGACACCCCGGTTCCAGACAAACAGACCAATACTGAAACAGGCAAGACCGACGACAGGCGTCAGCAAAGACATGAGCTGGCCGCCATCTCCCCGATCCAGGAAAAATGATGCCGGATAAACGCCCACAAATGCAAACGGCAGCACCCAGGTCAGCAAAAAACGGATGCCTTTGTTGTAAATTTGCACCGGATAGCGTCCGTAGTTCTGGATGTTGAACATCAGCGGTACGATGCCGGTCGGCGCATCCGAATAAAACGAGATCGACGCCAGCGCCGTGTAAATGCCCATATAGATCAGCACCGAGCCGATCACCATCGCCACCAGCACGAGCGGATCATACCAATGAAACGGCAAACCCAGCGTCACCCAGGCCGATGCCATGATCGCCAGGCCGACGAACGAGCCGATCATGGAAGGCGGGTCCACGTTCTCGAGCATGATTTGCACGAGTGCATTCGCCGGCCGCGTCAGCACACGGTCCATTTCACCCTTGACAATATAGCGCTCGCTGAAGTTCCACAGATTGAAAAAGGTGTTCAACACTCCGTAGGGTACCATGAAATAGCCGTACACAAACACGATTTCCGCCTGGCTCCAGCCCGCAAGGGAGGGCGTATGCCGAAATACGACGAAGATGAACACGAGATTCATCGCCGAATACAGCAAATCCGACAGCGCCTCGACCCAGAAGTCGGCGCGGTAGGTCAATCTTGCCTTCAAATAGTTGGCGATGTATTCGCGAAACAATGACAGGTGATGCCACCAAAAACGGCCCTGGCGCATGCGATCAACCTCCTTGCACAAACAGGCGCCGTCTGGCGATCCGCCACATGCACACGATCGGCACGACGAGCAGGCCGCACCAGACCAGTTGCACCAGCAGCGCTTCCCATGTTTCCGCCCCGGCGATCCTGCCGGTGAATACGGAACTTGGCAAATAGGAGATGGCCGGAAACGGCGTCCAGCCGATCAGCTTTTCCGCCCATGGCGGAAAAAACGAAATCGGGATCAGCACACCCGAGAACAGGTCGACGGCCACACGCTTCATGCGGATCAACCCTTCATTGTTTTCCACAAAGAAAGCGAACAGGCCGATCAACAGGTTCACCTGCGAATTGATCAGGAAGCTGAACCAGATCATGACGAAAAACACGAGCCAGCGCATGGGATCAACCGGCAATTGCACCGGAAACAGCAGCACGGCCACCACCATGCCGGGCGTCATGAACAGAAACAGGCGGAACAATCCTTCTCCCAGCCCCTGCATCATTTTGACCAGCAGATAGTTGTACGGTCGCGTCATCTGCACCGCGACGCTGCCGTCGCGAATTTCCGTCGCGATTTCCCGGTCCAGATTGTTGAAGTAGAACGCCCGGGCCATCCAGGAGATGGCGATATACGTCGTGATCTGGGCCACCGAGAAGCCGCCCAGCGTCTCGGCATCACCATAGATGGCTTTCCAGGTGAAATAATAGGCCCCTATGTTAATGACATAAATAATGATACCACTGTAATAATTAACCCGGTAAGCGAGCATCATGAGAAAACGGATGCGAATCAATTCGAGATAGGCTGCACTCACGGCTTTACGCTCCCGGACTGGTAAATTTCCCGGACGATTTCGTCCGTATTGGTTTCCTGTATTTTGATGTCGCGAATCGGCTTGGCGCCGACGATCCGGGACATCACGTCGGAAACGTTCAGGGTTTTGGGAATCCAGACTTTGGCGGCAAACTCGTTTTCCCCGGACCACCGGACATCCAGCCCGCCGGTCAGCGCCATCAGTTCGGACACCGGTACCGGTTCGGCAAATTGAAACTGCACTTCACGCCCTTTGCCCCACCGGTCCTTCAGTTCGTTCAGGCTTCCGTCATAGATGATCCGGCCGTCGTCCAACATGATGACCCGGGAACAGAGCGCTTCGATATCCTGCAGATCATGCGTCGTGAGCAGAATCGTGGTGCCATGCTCACGGTTCAGTCTTTTCAGGAATTCGCGGATTTCGGTCTTGACGACAATATCCAGGCCAATCGTCGGCTCGTCCAGAAACAGGATGGATGGCTGGTGCAGCAGCGCCGCCGCCAGTTCGCACCGCATCCGCTGGCCAAGACTCAGTTTGCGCACGGGCCGGTGCAAGAGCGGTTCCAGCCCGAGCGTCTCCACCAGCTCGTCCAGCCTCCGGCGGAAATCCGCTTCCCCGACGCGGTACACCTTGCGCAACAACCGGAATGATTCGATAACGCCAATGTCCCACCATAGCTGGCTGCGTTGTCCGAAGACGACGCCGATGCCGCGCACGAACGTTTCCCGATCCTTGTAGGGAACGTATCCGTTCACCCGTATCTTGCCCGAAGTGGGAACGAGGATGCCGGTCAACATTTTGATCGTTGTCGATTTGCCGGCACCATTTTCGCCGATGTAACCGCAAATTTCCCCCTGGGGAATTTGAAATGTGATATCTTTGACCGCCGTCACTTCGATGTGCTGCCGTTTGAACAAATCTTTCAGCGCACCCTTCAAGCCTTCGCGGTTTTGCTGTACCTTGAACTGTTTGCGCAAATCGGCTACGTCGATCGCAAGCATGCGGTTCCCTCCCTGTTCGCTTTCGACAAACTTGCTTCACCCGTCGACATAACTTTATAATTTTATAATAACTAAAAACAATCGTACAGCCGCTTGGATCAAGGAACAAAGCGTAACACGAAAGAAACGGAAAGGAAATGACCATGCGCAAAAAGTGGAAGTGGACGCTGTTCGGCGCACTGGGCTTACTCATTATCATTGCAGGTTTCGGCGCCTGGAGAGGAATCGAAACTTACCGGCAACTGGACGAAATGAGCAAGCCGGAGACCGAATCCCGGTTCAATCAAATCGAGTTGAAACCGGAATACAAACCGCCTGAATGGACCGGAACCGATCGCGTCAACATCCTGCTGATGGGCGGAGACGAACGTGGCTTGAAAGAAGGCGAAGTCGCCCGTTCCGATTCCATGCTGGTCGCTTCCTTTGACCCGGTCACCAAGCGGGCTCACCTGTTTTCCGTATTGCGGGACACTTATGTCAGCATTCCGGGACACGGCAAAGGCCGGATCAATACAGCCATCACGCTCGGCCGGCCCGAACTGGCCATGAAGACGGTCGGCGAATTGCTTGGCCTGGACATCCAGTATTATGTCTATGTGGATTTCCAGGGTTTCATCAAACTGGTGGACGCCATTGGGGGCGTCGATTTCTATGTCGAAAAAGACATGAACTACACCGACAATGCAGACGGCAACCAGTACGACATCAATCTGAAAAAAGGCCAGCAGCATCTTGATGGCGAAAAGGCGCTGCAATATGTCCGCTTCCGTCATGATGCGCTGAGCGACTATACCCGTACGGAACGGCAGCGCAATTTTCTGAAGGCGGTCGCAGATAAAATGCAGACGGCCTGGAACCTCGTCCGCTTGCCGGAAGTGCTGGCATCCATCTCCCCCTATGTGGAAACGAACCTGTCTCCCCAGGACATGCTGAAGCTGGCTTCCCTGGGATACAAATCGCATCAGGCCGGATCTGCGCAAATTCCGCCGATGAATCTGCTGCGGGAAGAGAAAATCGACGGGGCATCCGTCATTACCGTCAAAGATGATGATGCGCTCAAACAATTCGTACAGGATACGCTGGCTGCGGATGACAGCCTGCAATCTCCGCCTACGCCGTCGGACTCGGTTGCTGTGCACAATGAAGCGCATCCCCCGGAGTAACATCACCGGACGGTGATGGCAAATTTGCTGTTTGTGGAGTAGGAAGTTACGGAAGGAAGTTGCATCATGAACACTCGGATCCAATCGGAGCATTGGTATGAAGCTGCTTTGCAGCACATTGTCGGCGGGGTGAACAGCCCTTCCCGCTCATTCAAGGCGGTAGGGGGCGGCGCCCCTGTTTTTGTGGCCCGTGCAAAAGGAGCCTACATGTGGGATGTCGATGGCAACCGATATATCGATTATTTGGCCGCTTTTGGCCCGATCATCACCGGACATGCACATCCGCAAGTGACGGCGGCGATTGTGCAAGCTGCGGAGACTGGTACGTTATACGGCACACCAACAGTGCATGAAGTCCGCATGGCCGAAACGTTGAAAGCAGCGATTCCTTCCCTGGACAAAGTGCGCTTTGTCAATTCCGGCACCGAAGCCGTCATGACGACGATCCGGGTAGCGAGAGCAGCGACCGGACGCAGCAAAATCATCAAGTTTGCCGGTTGCTACCACGGTCATGCCGACCTGGTACTTGTTGCTGCAGGCTCGGGACCATCCACGCTGGGCACGCCGGACAGCGCAGGGGTGCCCGCCAGCATCGCGAACGAAGTCATCACGGTCCCTTTCAACGATCTGGAAGGACTGCACTTGGCGCTCGAACGATGGGGAGACGAGGTTGCGGCCGTCATGGTCGAACCGATCGTAGGCAACTTTGGCATGGTGATGCCGAAGCCCGGCTTTCTGGAAGGATTGTGCCGGATGGCCAGAGATGCCGGCGCACTCGTCATTTACGATGAGGTCATTAGCGGATTCCGGTTTCATTACGGCACTGCGCAGACGTTCAGGGCGTTTCCCGATCATGAGGCCATCCGTCCCGATCTGACCGCGCTTGGCAAAATTATCGGGGGCGGACTGCCGGTCGGCGCTTATGGCGGCCGCGCGGAAGTGATGGACAAGGTTGCCCCGCTCGGACCCGCTTACCAGGCGGGGACGATGGCCGGCAATCCGGCTTCCATGCTGGCCGGTCTGGCCTGCCTGGAGGTGTTGCGCCAGCCCGGCGTATATGAGCGGATGGACGCACTGGCCGCACGCCTCGGCGAAGGCCTGCAGGCTTCGGCCGATCGATACGGCATTCCGCTTACGGTCAATCGGATCGTGGGCGCGCTGTCCACCCATTTTTGCTCCCATCCCGTCACCAATTATGAGGAAGCACAGCATACCGATGGCGAAATGTTCGCGCGGTTTTTCCGGGCCATGCTGAAACGCGGCATTTATTTGGCACCCTCCAAATACGAAGCCTGGTTTCTGACGACCGCCCATACGGACGCGGATATCGATTTGACACTCGAGGCGGCGGAAGACAGTTTCCGCGAGTTGGCACAGGGCCGGTAATCGGCTGTTACGGCTGATTGCCGCCGATTCGGCCAAGCCGTCCGGGCCCGGTTGGCCCTCGCCTGGTTGTTGGCGGCAAGGTCCGCTGCCAACAACCCAATCGCCGCGTACTCTTCCGCCCTACAACAAAAAAAGAGCATCCCGAAAGATGCTCATTCGTTGCGATCTACGCTGCAATTGCCGGCAGAAGAAACCGATGACCCGGGTGCGGATTTGGCGCTCAAGCGCGAAGTCTGGTTGCGATCGTAACGGTTATCCACTTCTTCAGCCAATTCCCGGTAAACTCGCGTTTCCTCCGCCACGGGGTCATAAGAGGTCTGGATGCGGATTTCCCACTTTGGCGGCAACCTCCGGACAGCTTCGGCAGCAGGATCGACCGCCGGTTTAGCATCCCCCTCGATCAGCTGATCCGCCAACAACCGTTCCACCTGCTGCATATCTGCACGCGTCCGACCTGACCCGGGATGATTCTCATGCAGCGGTCGCGTTTCCGCTTTTCCTTCATCGGGTTGATGCGTCATCATCTCGCTCCTTCCAAATTCGCCGAAAAGTTAACCTGATTGACTTAGCCCCAATTTGACCGGAACTACCTCAATCCCAACAGCTTTGCCATTTCCGATTCCTGTGCCTTCGACTGCGCTTCCGTCCACCCGAACGCATCTGCCATGACCCGAATGATTCCCCGGTAATGCGCTCTTGCCGCGTGTATATCGAACAACGCCATTCCCGTGCGCCGCACCAGAAAATCCGAAGGCAAAACCACCATTTCCTTCTCCAAGCCATATTGCAGCGAAGCATACAGGTCCATCGGCAACCCATGGCGCTGCGACTCGGTCACCTCCCGCTCCAAATGCCTGAAAACCTCCTGCACGTTGGAGCCATACCGGTGCACCAATGCTGATGCCGTCCGCTCCGTCAGACCGAGGGAAACACCGACATTCATCATTTTGTGTACATAGGCTGGAAAATGCGCCTCATCGCCGAAATCTCCGCCTGATAGCGTAAGCGTGCGCGTGACACAGGAACCCCATGATGCGCTGCCATGCCGGCTCGCTTCCCGAACCAGCAAATCGGTCACTTTCTCCGCCATTTTGCGGTAACCGGTCAGCTTGCCGCCCGCAATCGTAATCAGGCCGGAAGGAGAGCGAAACAGTTCGTCTTTTCGCGAAATTTCCGAAGGAGATTTGCCCGCTTCATCAATCAGCGGTCGTACGCCCGACCATTCGGCTTCCACGTCGCCGATGGTCAATTGCAGGCTCGGAAACATCGCATTGGCTGCCTCCACCAGCACGTGCCGATCCTCCATGGTAACGCCGGGCTCCGCCGGGTCGCCGGCAAAATCGGTGTCCGTCGTGCCTATATAGGTTTTGCCATTCCGCGGAATGGCAAACATCATCCGGCCATCCGGCGCCTCAAAATAAACCGCATGCCGCAGCGGGAAGCGCCCCTGATCGAAAACGAGATGGACGCCTTTGGTCAGACGGATCGTTTTGCCCTGCCGGGACCGATCCAGCATCCGGATGTCATCCACCCAGGGTCCAGCCGCATTCACAACCTGTTGGGCCCGGATGTCGAAACGTTCGCCGCTGATCCGGTCCTCCGCCGCCACGCCTGCCAGACGACGGGTCGCACTGTACAGCAATTCCACCGCCTTCACATGGTTCAAGGCCACCGCACCCAGCGTCACCGCCTTTTTCACCACTTCAATCGTCAGCCTGGCATCATCCGTCCGGTACTCCACATACATGCCGCTTCCCGATAACCCTGCTTCCCGCAATAGCGGTTCCCTGCGCAAAGTCTCCCGCGCATCCAGCATGCGGCGCCGCTCCTTTCGCCGGACGCCCGCCAATCGATCGTAGAGCCACAATCCCGCAGCCACGCCCGGTATGCCGAACTTGCCGAAAGAACCATCCCGGTAAATTGGAAGCAGCATCTTGATCGGCACCGTTACATGGGGTGCATTCCCGTACACGATCGCACGCTCCCTGCCAACTTCGGCCACCATGCCCACCCGGAATTGCCTGAGGTAACGCAATCCGCCATGCACCAATTTCGTCGACCGGCTCGACGTGCCCGCCGCAAAATCCTGCATGTCGATGACCGCTGTCTTCATGCCGCGGGAAACCGCATCAAGCGCAATGCCTGCGCCTGTAATGCCGCCCCCGATGATCAGCACATCCCATACTTCTTCGGACAAACGGCGAATAGCCGACGCACGCGCCTGTACAAACAATGGCCCGTTTCCGCCCATCATGGCACCCGAAACGCCTGCGCCGCACGGACGGCAGCCTGCCAGCCGGCATACAACCGCTTGCGCGTTTCCGCATCCATTTGCGGCGTATACCTCGCTTCCATGGCCCATTGCCGTTCGATTTCATCCCGATCGCGCCAGAAGCCGACCGCCAGTCCGGCCAAATAGGCTGCTCCCAGCGCTGTCGATTCATCGACAACCGGACGCTCCACCGGCACGCTCAGCATGTCGCTCTGAAACTGCATCAGCAGTTCGTTGCGCACCGCACCGCCGTCAACGCGGAGCGTTTGCAGTTTCAGGCCGGCATCGCGCTCCATCGCCTCCAGCACATCCCTTGTCTGATAGGCGAGCGATTCCAGGGTGGCCCTGACAAAATGCGCCTTCGACGTTCCCCGTGTCAATCCGAATACAGCCCCCCGCACTTCGCTATCCCAATAAGGCGTGCCTAATCCGACAAATGCCGGAACGACATAGACGCCGTCGCTGGACGGGACTTCCCTGGCCAGCGTTTCGCTATCCGCCGCCGCCGCAATGAGCTGCATCCCGTCACGCAGCCACTGGATAGCCGAGCCCGCCACGAATATGCTCCCCTCCAGGGCATATTCGACCCGGCCTCCGACACCCCAGGCGATGGTCGTGAGCAACCCGTGCGTTGATTCCACCGGCGTCAATCCGGTATGCATCATCATGAAACAGCCGGTGCCATACGTGTTTTTGGCCATGCCCCTGTGAAAGCAGGCCTGCCCGAACAGCGCCGCCTGCTGGTCTCCCGCGATTCCCGCAATGGGAACACCGGTGCCCAGCAAATCGGGAGTAGTCATGCCATAGATTCCCGATGACGGGCGCACTTCCGGCAGCATGACGGCCGGAACGTCCAGCAATCGCAGCAGTTCCTCATCCCATTGCAATCGGCGGATGTCGTACATCAGCGTGCGCGAAGCGTTCGAATAGTCCGTCGCATGCACGGCGCCGCCCGTCAGCTTCCATATCAGCCAACTGTCGATGGTGCCGAACAGCAATTCGCCGCGATTGGCCCGATCCCGCGCGCCTTCCACATGATCCAGCAGCCATTTGACCTTCGTCCCGGAAAAATAGGGGTCCAGAAGCAAACCCGTTTTGCGCCGGAATACCGGCTCCAGCCCTTGTGCCTTCAGGGATTCGCAAATGCCGGCCGTCTGCCTGGATTGCCAGACAACCGCCCGGTGAATCGGCGCCCCCGTCATTCGGTCCCACACGACCGTCGTCTCACGCTGATTGGTGATGCCGATCGCTGCAATTTGTTCCGGCTTGACGTTTCCCCTTGCCAATGCATCCGACAACACGGCCTTCACCGAAGTCCAGATTTCTTCGGCATCTTGCTCAACCCAGCCGGGTTCCGGATAATAGGCCCGAATTTCCTGCTGGGCCACGGCAACGGGTCGGCCTGCATGATCAAATACGATCGCCCTGGTGCTCGTGGTGCCCTGGTCGATCGCGAGCATATACCGGGTTGCCACCGCCACTATGCATTCGCCCCTTCCTGCCGGCAAACAAAAAGAACACTGACATTCCCGCTCTTCAACTGGGCGTCGTGTTCCTTCCGTCGTGTTCCTTCGTTTCTCCGGCAACTTGATCAATTTACGTTCACTATATCCCGGCACACTCCATCCTGTCAACGCGCTTGTTGCAGTTCCCGCAGCAACGATTCATGAATCGGCCCGCAGCTGGCTACGATATTGCGTACGCCCAGATGGTAATCGGTGCCGTCCATATCCGTGACCCTGCCTCCGGATTCCTGCACCAGCAGTGCGCCAGCGGCAAGATCCCAGGCGTTCAGGCCGATTTCCCAAAAACCGCTCAACCGGCCTGCAGCCACGTAGGCCAGATGCAGCGCAGCCGATCCGGCGACGCGCAAATTGCGGACTTGCGGTGCGAGCGCCTGGATTTGCGCCAGATTCCGCGGCAATGCATGGAGCGGTTCCGCAGGAAGTCCCGTTGCAATCAGGCTTTCCGAAAGTGCGGTTTCCGCAGACGCCCGCATTTTGCGCCCATGCACATAGGCACCTTTGCCGCGCTCGGCCAAAAACAGTTCGTCCCGCATCGGATCGTAAATCACACCGACAATGACCTGGCCGCGATGGGCAAGCGCGATCGACACGGAAAAGAAAGGAAAGCCATGCACGAAATTCGTCGTTCCGTCAATCGGGTCCACGATCCATACATATTCCGTTTCGGCCACTTCCCCGATGGCACGCGCAGAAGCGTCCGGACCCGGTGCGACGCTTTCTTCACCCAGAAACGAATGATGCGGAAAATGGGTCGAGATCAGATTGCGGATCAAACGTTCCGATCCTTTGTCCACTTCCGTCACCAGGTCATGCTGCGAATACTTCAAATCCGTCTCCGAGATGCCGCCGATTTTGCTCTTGATCCATTCACCGGCTTTGGACGCGCAATTGACGGCTACGGCCGCAAAACTTTTGCTCCCGATTACGCCTTCCCGGTTGAAAACGTCCATGTGCATCCCTCCCGTTTGACGCATGTTACATTTCTTGCAATCCTTTGACAATCAAATAAACGGCCATTGCCAGCAGCGTAGCGCGCAACAGCCACATCAGCTGCCGCCCGCTGAGCCTGGAGGCGATGACTGCGCCGAGCCGCCCGCCAATCAACGCTCCGGGGGCAAGCATCGCAAACAACAGCCAATCCACATTGCCATTTGCAATATGTACACCTGAACCCAGCACGGCGGACAGCAAGATCACGAACATCGACGAAGCCGTCGCCACATGCGGCGGAAACCGGAACAAAAGCACCATCAGCGGAACGAACAGCGATCCCCCGCCGATGCCGAACAAGCCGGAAACCATGCCGACAGCAAAACCGATGACCAATACCGGCACATAGTTGTATCCGTAGTGGTAGGTGTGGCCTCCGCCGTCCGTAAACGTGCGATTGATTTTCCATGCTACCAACAGCGGCTTGAGCCGTTCCCGGGCCACCATGAACGCAAACATGACAAACATGAATACACCAAAAGCAAGCTGGAACGGACCCTGGGGAATATCATTGGTCAACACGGCGCCAACCATGGCTGCCGGACCGCTGGTGATAAAAAACAGCCAGCCGCTGCGGAAATCCACCTTGCCCTGCCGCCGATATGTCAATGTCGCCGAAAAAGCGGTAAAAATCAGCACCGCAAGCGAAGTGCCGACCGCCGTTTGCGCACTGACGGGCTCTCCAAACAGATACGGGCCCAGCAAGACAAGCGACGGAACGGTGATGATACCCCCTCCCAAACCGACGATGCTGCCGAATATGGCACTGACCATCCCGATCAGAAACAATACAAGAAGTCCAATCCACATTTGCGATGCGCCTCCGATTTGGCGGGAGCTTTGCGGGTGAAAAAAACAGCAGCCCGACAGCCGCTGCTTTCTCCCGGGATTATGGACGATCGGTCGATCACATCGATCAGATTATACCCCAACAATGTTATAGCCGTTATCCACATAGATGACTTCGCCCGTGATGCCGCGTGCCCATTCGCTCATCAGGAACAGGGCGGTATCACCAACTTCGGCAGCTTCGGTCGTCCGGCGAAGCGGCGCTTTTTCCTCGACTTGTTTCAGAATGGAATTGAAGCCGGCAATCCCTTTGGCAGCCAGCGTCCGGATCGGGCCTGCCGAAATGGCATTGACGCGGATGTTGCGGCTTCCCAGATCGCTCGCCAGATAGCGGACGGAAGCTTCCAGTGCGGCTTTGGCCACACCCATTACGTTATAGTTCGGCAACACGCGTTCCGCGCCGAGATAGGTCATCGTGACGATGCTGCCGCCTTCCGTCATGAGCGGGTGCAGGCGCTGCGCGACTGCGGTCAGGGAATAGACGCTGATGTCATGGGCCAATGCAAAGCCTGCGCGTGATGTTTTCACATATTCGCCGTCGAGTTCTTCGGTTTTGGCAAACGCAATGCAGTGGGCCAATCCGTGCAACACGCCGACTTCGTCCTTCAGCCGGGCGGCAAGCGCATCGATGTCCTCATCGGAAGCGACATTGCACTGCAAAGTCAGGGAGCCGGGAATCGTTTCCGCCAATTTTTTGACGCGCTCCTCGACACGTTCGCTTTCATATGTAAAAATGAGCCGCGCCCCTTGGGACGCAAAAGACTGCGCCATGGCCCAGGCTATGCTTCGCTCGTTGGCGACGCCCATCACCACGATATTTTTGCCCTGCAGCAATCCATTCATCGTCGGTACTCCTCCTCCATAGTAAAACCTTCTTGTCCAACGTACCTTATTTTGGATGCGATTGCAACAGGGAGTCTTTCCGGACCTGCACTTCAATCGTGGCGCCGTCCCGCAACCGGATGGGGCCGCCGGCCGCTTCCAGCCGATGCAGCTCGTCCATGAGCCGGAACAATGCTTCATCTTTGCGCTTCGCTTCAAGCATGACATCGACGGCCGGCGTCACCGGCGCAATGCGAAGCAAAAAAGCCAGCAGCGGTGCCGGATCGACATCGTCCGCATGGCTTCTTGGATCAGTGGCGCTTTTGGGGCTGGACATATGGATTTTGGGCGGCAGGCTGTCCCTGTAGCGCTTCTCCCAGGTGCCGACGATGCGCGGCCACAGCAATGCGGCATCATCGCCCTGCGGGTTGTTGAGAGCATGATGATGCAGATCCAGCACCATCGGTACACCGACTTGTTCACAGAGCGCCAGCGTCTCTGCGGCGGTAAACGTCTTGTCGTCGTTTTCCAGCGTCATGCGGCCCGCGATGCGCGGCGGAAGTTCCGCAAATTGCCGCACGAACCTGGCGCCGGCCGCAGGTTTGTCGCCATATGTTCCGCCGACGTGGATATTGCAGGTTGCCCGCGCATCCAGCCCCATCCATTCCAGCATCGTGACATGATGTTCCAGATCCCGCACCGAACGGACAAACACGTCCCGGCGCGGCGTGTTCAACACCGTATAATGGTCGGGGTGGAACGAGACGCGCATGCCGTGCGCCCGCACGAACGCGCCTACTTCGGCGAATGCATCGGCAAGCGCCGGATACGGATTCCAGTCCTGCAGCAAATCATGCGTGGCAAGCGGAATGAGCTTGGAAGTAAAACGATAGACGTGAACGTCCATATAACGGTTATGCTTGAGCAAGCGCAACGTTTGTTGCAAATTGTCCCTGGCAATCTGCTCCAGCCGCCTGAGCCCCGCTTCGCGATCAGGCAGCCTGGCGAAAGTCGACATCGTCATCGTCCGCGAAGGCGATGCGTTCCGGAGCTGGACCGACATGGCGACGTAGCCGAAGCGAACGATCATCCCTGCAATTCCCCCTTAGCTTTGCAGCTATAGGGTTACTGTTGCTCTCCGAAGTACATTTCATGCGCCAGCGCGGTCTGGATGCGCGATTCTTCTTCGGTCAGCTTGCGAACCAGATCCATCTCCACGGCGGTGACTTCTTCACCCTGAAAGTTGATTTCTGCGATGGATGCGGAGATCCGTACGATGGCAACGGCACGGTTATCGGGCGAATAGGCGATGACTTTCTGGCCGGTTGGATAGATGCGGAAGTGCTTTTTGACCATTTTGCATTTTCCATATTCCAGCAGTTCGTACAGCTCCTGTTCCGACTTGAACTTGCAAACCGAATTGAACTCTGTCTGAAATCCCATCGCTGTCTACCTCCACATTCGTTTGGCTACATTATAATCCGGCCGGGGCGGGGAAAGAAAGCAAACGGCTTCCAGCCGGCCGTCCGGAGCAGGATTATTTTTTGCATTTTTCCGCTATTTGCAAATAAGGCTGCACGCGGGACCGATTTCGCTCGCTCCCTCCGTACAGCCCTGTTCTCTGCATTCCTTGCCATTAATTGAAACCGGCGGTTGACGGTCCTGCGCACTGTTGATGCGATGCACCCTGCACGGGAACAACGCGGGGGCCTGCAAGCCGCCCTTAACCCTGCTGTCCGCCTCCGTATTCGATGGACTGCTTCTCCTCGAACCGCTCCAGCGCCAGCTGGATCAGCGTATCAAGCAATTCCGCATAGGACAGGCCGGATTCTTTCCACATGAGGGGATACATGCTGTAAGGCGTAAAGCCCGGCATCGTGTTCACTTCGTTGATGAGCAGCTTGCCATCCGAACGGCGAAGGAAGAAGTCGGCGCGGCACAAGCCGGAGCCATCGATCGCCTGGAACGCGCGGATTGCCATCTGGCGAACTTCTTCCGTCACCTCGGGCGGCAGATTCGCCGGAATTTCCATGACGGATTTGCCATCGATATATTTGGCATTGTAATCGTAAAATTCGTTGGAACTGCGGATTTCTCCGGGCAAAGAAGCGCGCGGTTCATCGTTGCCCAGCACGCTGACTTCAATTTCACGCGCATCGACGAACGCTTCGACAATCACTTTGCGGTCGTAACGCAGCGCCTTCTCGACGGCCGCGATCAGTTCTTCGCGGTTGCGGACTTTCGAAATGCCGACGCTGGAGCCCAGATTGGCCGGTTTGACGAAACACGGGTAGCCCAGTTCCTCCACTTCCCGCAATCGCGCTTCCCGATCCTTGTTCCAGCCGTGCCGGTTGAAATACCGATAGTCCACCTGCGGCAATCCGGCCTGGGCAAAAATCATCTTCATGGCCACCTTGTCCATGCCTACCGCCGAAGCGAGCACCCCCGCCCCGACATAAGGCAGGTTGGCCATCTCGAACAACCCCTGGATCGTGCCGTCTTCGCCAAACGTGCCATGCAGCAGCGGAAACATGACATCTACCGGCCGGTTGCCGCGTGATTGGTTACCGCTTTGGACAACGGACGATTCCGCCATGGCGCCGAGCAATGGCTGCAACGCAGCTTCGGAAGACCCCGCAGCCGCGCCGCTGATGCGCGCTTTGCCGTCTGCCGCCGCAGCGCTTTCGTCCGCCCCGCCAAATGTCAGCTCAGCCACCGAGGAAGGCGGCCCTTCCAGCGCGGGACCGGAGCGCCATTGGCCTGTAGGTGTAATATAAAACGGAATGAGTTCATATTTGCTGTAATCGAACGCTTGCATCACTGCCAGCGCAGTTTGCAGCGAAACGGCATGTTCTCCCGATCGGCCGCCGTAAACGAGACCGACACGGATTCGGTTCCCCATGGTTTCCCTCCAGTATATCGATTAAACGTGCAAGTCAACGGCAATTCAGGCGTTCGGGCTCAAAACGTATCTGCGATGCGGAAGAAACGATACCGGGTTCTGCCTGTCCATGCATAGGAATCGCGATAATCCCAATAGCGGTGGCGGCTGCTGACCGTATTGGCATTGACGAGCGGCGCGCCGTCAGGCGCAAATGCGGTGACGATCGTCGTGTGGCCGTATCTTCCGCTGCCTTCCCAGTCGTAGCAAATCACATCGCCCAATTGCAGCCGGTCGGGCGAAGACACCGCTTCGGCCCGCAATCCGCTGCTGCGGGATTGCGACAAATACCGCTCCAAGCCGTTGGCCACGGCCCAGCTGAAACTCCACCATTCGCGTCCGTTTGTCCGTCCCCTGTACCACCAGCCCGTTTCCCTCCTACCAGTATAGTTCATCGGTGCCTGGCCTGCAAAGAGACACTGGGATACGTAATTGGTGCAATTGACCGCAAAATATTCATACGCGGGATTCGGCTCGTTCCACCATTTTTCCGCATAGGCCACCGCTTCTTCACGCCGATAGGCGACACTCCGTCGATGGCCGGACGCGCCCGGCACGCCGTCCACTCCGCTTCCGGCAAACACCTGCGATTTTCTGGGCCGGTCCGGCCGATAAGGGATATAGGGCAGGGAAGGCATCGCGTCCCGGCGTTCGAACTGCTCGCCTTCGAACTCTTCGATGACCGGTTCCGCAACTAGCTCCCTGCCTTCGCAAGCGAGCAGTTCCACCGTGTCCAGGCGCCACGTCGTTCCCGAACGGATGAAACGGATCCGCTCCCGCTCCACGCGCTCTTCCTGCCATGCAATGCCTCTCATCTCGCATGTCCGGACAATATGCAACGCAACGTCGCAAGTGACATCCCCGTCTCCGTAACGGGATTGCCGTTCAATCCGGGTCCGCACTTCGCTGCGCAACGAGCGGATGCCAAGAGCGGTTTCCCTGCGCAGTTCCTCGTTCATCCGGCCGGACAGTCGCCTGCGATGCGCCGAATCCGGCACGATCCTGAGCAGCGTTTCGTCCCTGCGCATCCCCGCTTCATTGACCGCATTGACATATTCAACCAAAACAGGCTTCCAATCCTGTTGCTCGACCCGGGAAGCCGTCACCGGTGCATTCCTCCTTCCTGCCCGGCCATCGGGCACGGGGTTGGCGTCCGTTTCATTCTATTCGCGCCGCCGGCACTCTATTCGCGATTTCGCATCATCCCCAACGCGTACCTGAATGCAGGATGAAATGGTGCCAATGTGCGGATGCTATGCTGGAAGCATCACGCAAAGCTGTTCGGGACGGTGCGGCGGGCAGCGCGGGGCTGTGCGGAGGGCTGTTCGGAGAACTGTTCGGAGGTTGAACGGAGCTGTAATGGAACTGTGCACGGACATTGGCGGAAACAAGGCGAAAACGGGCAAAAAGCTTTACGTTAGCGACGTGAGAGGGTATACTTAATAAAGGATTGTTTTTTTGAAATCGAGTTTCATAGCATGAAACCGAATTGAAATTTGCAAGGAGGCTGAACCGATTGTCCAAATTACCGTTTGATATCCGGGCAGAGTTGCAATCTTCCGGCCAATCTTATCGGTACTATCGACTTCAGGCGCTGGAAGACCAGGGTCTGGGTCCGGTATCCAAACTGCCATTTTCCATCAAGGTGCTGCTGGAAGCCGCCGTCCGCCAATTCGATGGGCGCGGCATTACGCTTGATCATGTCAAACAGTTGGCTCGCTGGGCTGAAGCCCGGGAAGACAAGGAAATCCCGCTGATTCCCGCACGGATTGTCCTGCAGGACTTCACTGGCGTTCCTGTCGTCGTCGACCTGGCCGCCATGCGCGACACCGTCAAAAAGGCCGGGGGCGATCCGAAACGGATCAATCCGCTGGTTCCCGTCGATCTGGTCATCGACCACTCCGTCATGGTTGACGCATTTGGCACGCCGGATGCGCTGCAGACGAACATGAATATCGAATTCGAACGCAACGAAGAACGCTATCGTTTCCTGCGCTGGGCACAAACGGCGTTCGACAACTTCCGTGCCGTTCCTCCGGCTACCGGTATCGTGCACCAGGTCAACCTGGAATACCTCGCTTCCGTCGCCGCGACGAAGAACAGGGACGGCGTCGTTGAAGTATTCCCGGACTCCCTCGTCGGTACGGACTCCCATACGACCATGATCAACGGTCTGGGCGTCGTCGGCTGGGGTGTTGGCGGCATCGAAGCCGAAGCGTGCATGCTTGGCCAACCGCTGTATTTCGTCACGCCGGAAGTCATCGGCTTCAAGCTGACCGGCAAGCTGGCAGAAGGTGCCACCGCCACCGACCTGGCATTGACGGTTACCGAAATGCTGCGCAAAAAAGGCGTTGTCGGCAAATTCGTCGAATTTTTCGGTTCCGGCCTGTCCAACATCACGCTCGCCGACCGCGCGACCGTCGCCAACATGGCGCCTGAATATGGCGCAACGATCGGTTTCTTCCCGGTCGACGAAGAAACGTTGAACTATCTGCGTCTGACCGGCCGCGACGAGAAACAGATCAAGCTGGTCGAAGACTACTACAAAGCCAACGGCATGTTCCGTAAGGACGATACGCCCGACCCGGTATTCTCCGACGTGATTGAGCTGGATCTGTCCACGATCGTACCGAGCCTTGCCGGTCCGAAACGGCCGCAAGACCGCATCGAACTCACCGCGATGAAGAAGTCGTGGAACGAAATTATCCGCACGCCGATCGAAAAAGGCGGATACGGTCTGTCCGACAGCAAAATCGAGCAAACCGTCGAAGTCAAGCATCCGAACGGCGAAGTGAGCAAACTGGGCACCGGCGCCGTCGTCATTGCCGCGATCACGAGCTGCACGAACACGTCCAACCCGAGCGTCATGCTTGGCGCCGGCCTCGTCGCCAAAAAAGCGGTGGAACGCGGCCTGAAAAAACCGGGATACGTCAAAAGTTCCCTGACGCCGGGTTCGCTTGTCGTCACGGAATATTTGACGAAGGCTGGCCTGCTCCCCTACCTGGAAAAACTCGGCTTCTACGTCGCCGGTTACGGCTGCGCAACCTGTATCGGCAACTCCGGTCCGCTGCCGGATGAAGTCAGCCAGGCAATTGCAGATGAAGATTTGACGGTCGCAGCGGTACTGTCCGGCAACCGGAACTTTGAAGGCCGCGTGCATGCCCAGGTCAAGGCCAACTATCTGGCATCGCCGCCGCTGGTTGTGGCCTATGCGCTTGCAGGTACGGTCAACATCGATCTGGCCACCGAGCCGATCGGTTACGACAGCAACAATCAGCCGGTATACCTGAAAGACATCTGGCCGTCCAATGAAGAAATCCAGCAGGCGATCGCATCCGCGCTGACGCCGGACATGTTCCGCCGCAAATATGCGAATGTCTTTACGCAAAACGAGCAATGGAACCGGATTCCGGTGCCGCAAGGCGAAATTTACGAATGGGACCCGAAATCGACCTATATCGCCAATCCGCCGTTCTTCTCCAATCTCGGCAAGGAGCCGGGCGACATTCAGGACATCAAGGCGGCCAGGGTGCTGGCGCTGCTTGGCGATTCGGTGACGACCGACCATATTTCGCCGGCGGGCAACATCAAGGCGGACAGCCCCGCAGGTCTCTATCTGACCGCACATGGCGTAGAACGCAAAGACTTCAACTCCTACGGTTCCCGCCGCGGCCATCATGAAGTGATGATGCGCGGAACGTTTGCGAACATCCGCATCCGCAACCAGGTGGCACCGGGTACGGAAGGCGGCGTAACCACCTATCTGCCGACAAACGAAGTGATGTCCATTTACGACGCGTCGATGAAATATCAGGAAAGCAATACGAACCTGATCGTCATCGCCGGCAAAGAATACGGTACGGGCAGCTCCCGCGACTGGGCGGCCAAAGGTACGTACCTGCTCGGCGTCAAAGCTGTCATCGCCGAAAGCTTCGAACGGATCCACCGTTCCAACCTGGTAGGCATGGGCGTACTGCCGCTGCAGTTCCAACCGGGCCAAAGCTGGAAATCGCTCGGCATCACCGGCCGCGAAACATTCGAGATCGAAGGACTGTCCAACGATGTCAAGCCGGGCCAAACGGTGACGGTCAAGGCAACGCGCGAAGATGGTTCGTCGTTCGAATTCCAGACGATCGTCCGCCTCGATTCGATGGTGGATGTCGACTACTACCGGAATGGCGGCATCCTGCAAACGGTGCTCCGGCAAATGCTGGCCGAACAAGCTTCATAATCATGCTGTCTGCGCCCGATGGGTGCGCATATCTTCAAAATTCAAAGCGGATGTTGTGGTCCGGCGGCCACGCATCCGCTTTTTTTGATTGGTCAAACAAGCACATCAGCTCAATCCGCCAATTTCACACGACTTGACCCGATTTTGGGTATCGGTGCAATCTGCAATTTCACCAGACTTGCCCGATTGCCCGAACGTCTTTCAATCGCCGATCGTACAAGTCCAATCCCGAATTCGTTTGGGCTTGGCGTTCCAATCGGTTATAATAGAGCCATCGTGTTTTCTCCATGATTTACCGCTTCGGAGGTGCCCGCTATTGGCTGACAAGAAAGCGTCAACGTTCCGGCGCTACCGCAGTGCGCTTGTGCTGGGTGTTCTGGTGATTCTGCTTGGTTTCGCCCAATTTTGGAGTTGGCCTTATGTCATTTATGGTCCCGGTTCGGCAGAATCGGTTCATGATCGTGTGGAAACGGGGCGGGAACTGGATGAGAAAGGCGCATTTCTGTTTACAACCGTGTCCACTTACAGTGAGCCAAACGCTTTCTCGCTTGCCTATGCCTGGCTGAATCCGAAAATGGACATCCAGACGCAAGCCCGGGCGACAGGCGGCACAACCAATCTGAGCGCCTACCGCAACCTGCTTGCCTGGATGCGCGACAACTCGGAAGCAACCGCGCTGCTGGCGGCTTACGGCGCCATCAACAGGCCGATCGAAGTCCGGCAAAAAGGCGTCATCATCGCCCGGTTCCTCAAGGAATCCAAAGCGGTCGAAAGCGGCTTGCAAGAAGGCGACATCATCACGGCCGTAGACGGCAAACCGACGCTTCGCACGGAAGATTTGATCCGGGAGCTGACTTCGCGCAAGCCCGGCGATACCGTCAAACTGACCGGCACCCGCGGCAAACAGCCACTGGAAGTGACGGTTCCGCTGATCAAAATGCCGGAAACCGGCGTGACAGGTATCGGCTTCCAGCATAACAGCGTCATCGAAGTGACGCCGCCCGATCCGGTCAAGTTCGATTTTGACGATGTTGGCGGTCCTTCTGCCGGATTGATGATGACACTGGAAATCGTCGCCCAGCTGACCGGGGAAGATTTGACCCGCGGATACCGCATCGCCGGCACCGGAACCATCGATGGCAACGGCGCCGTCGGACAAATCGGCGGCATTGCCTACAAGCTGATGGCGGCCGAACAGGAAAAAGCGGACTATTTCCTCGTTCCCTATGTGAAGGATGCAGGCTATTCCAACTGGAAGGAAGCGGAGGAAACCGTCCGGAAACAAAAGCTGAAATTGAAGCTCGTTCCCGTCGCAACCCTGTCCGAAGCGCTGGCATTTGTCCGGACACTTGAGGAGAAGGCGGCTTCCTGATTGTCGAATCGGCAGCATGTTTGGCACCAAGAGCCGAAAGACGACGCCAAGCATGCGGGAAAGTCACGACCAGGCTGTTAGCATTTTGGACGCAAAAAGCGCGAATTCGCGGGTGCAGTTGCTGCGACCCACGACTCGCGCTTTGTTGTTTTTGACCAGATCTACGTTGTGCTAACTACAACCCTTTCAACGGCATTAGCGGCATTAGCCTTACGCCTGGCTCGCCTGAATCGCCTGCTCCAGATCGTATAAAATATCGTCGATTGCTTCGGTGCCGATGGAAAGGCGGATAAGTCCCGGCGTCACACCGGCTGACAATTGTTCCGCTTCGGTCAACTGCTGGTGCGTTGTGCTGGCCGGATGGATGATCAAAGATTTGGAGTCGCCGACATTCGCCAGATGGGAGAACAGTTTGACCGAATTGATCAGCTTGCGACCCGCTTCGACACCACCCTTGATGCCAAATGTCAAAATAGCGCCCTGGCCTTTGGGCAGATATTTCTGGGCCAGTTTGTAAGACGAATGGCTTTCAAGCCCCGGATAGCTGACCCACTCTACCGCACTGTGACTTTCCAGATACTTCGCCACTTTCAGCGCGTTTTCGCTGTGGCGTTCCATCCGCAAATGCAGCGTTTCGAGCCCCTGCAGCAGCAGGAAAGCGTTAAACGGCGACAACGATGCGCCGATGTCGCGCAGCAGTTGCACACGCATCTTGATGATGTAGGCCAACGGTCCGACAGCAGCCGTATACACGACGCCATGATAGCTCGGATCCGGCTCGGTCAATCCGGGGAATTTGCCGCTGGCAGCCCAGTCGAATTTGCCGCTATCCACCACGATGCCGCCGATGGACGTTCCGTGGCCGCCGATGAATTTGGTTGCGGAATGGATGACAACGTCTGCGCCATGTTCGATCGGACGAAGCAGGTACGGGCTGGGGAACGTGTTGTCAACGATCAGCGGAATGCCATTCTCGTGTGCGATTGCCGCTACCGCTTCGATATCCAGCACGTCTCCTCTTGGATTGCCGATCGTTTCGGCGAAAATCGCTTTTGTCTTCTCGTTGATGGCCTTGCGGAAATTTTCCGGATTGCTCTGATCGACGAAATGCACTTTGATGCCCAGCTTCGGCAGCGTTGTCGAGAACAAATTGTATGTACCGCCATACAAGCTGCTGGAAGACACGATTTCGTCTCCACTGCCCGCAATGTTCAGGATCGAATACGTGATTGCGGCCTGGCCGGACGCCACCGCGAGTGCGCCCACACCGCCTTCAAGCGCGGCAACTCTTTGTTCGAAAACATCGGAAGTCGGATTCATGATACGGGTATAAATATTGCCGAATTCCTTCAACGCGAACAGGTTCGCGGCATGATCCGTATCCCTGAAACCATAGGATGTAGTCTGGTAAATCGGTACTGCACGGGACAATGTGGTCGGATCCAATTGCTGGCCGGCATGGATTGCCAGCGTTTCTGGCTGCAACTTTCTTTCTTCTGACACAGGATCAACCTCCTCATAATTTTTGCGTGCATTTAATCCGACCAAAAAAGTCGGCTTAATGCTAAGTCTACCTTTCTGCCAGTGCTGTGTCAACAAAATCTCTCCGGCAAGCTAGCCAAGCAATGTTCCCATTCGCCTAGCCGCTTCCACGACCGCTGGAGCGTACTGCTGCATGACCTCAGGCGTCAGCCGGTTGACAGGACCGGACACCGCCAGCGCGGCAACCAGCTTGCCGGTGCGGTTGAAGATGGGTGCCGCTACGGAAGCTGCGCCGGGCTCCCGCTCTTCCGAACTGGTCGCATAGCCCAGCGAACGAATGGCTGCAAGCTGCTCGATGAATTTCGAATTGTCGATCGTCCCGGGCCATGACGGATCGGACATGACCGCATCCCGGACCGATTCGTCCGCAAATGCAAGCAGCACCTTGCTGGATGCGCCAGCGGAGAGTGGCAACCGCACGCCGACGGCAGCGACCCTGCGAATGATCTGTGCGCTTTGCACCGCCTGGATGCGCACCCGCTCGCCGCGATCCCTGACATACAGGCTGACGGTTTCGCCCAGTTCATCCCGCAGCTTTTCCATGTGGGGCAACAAAACAACCGACAGATCGTCCTCCCTGGACAAGTTCGCCGACAGTTCCAGCACGCGCAAGCCGAGCCGGTATCTTTCACTTGCATCATCCCGGTTGACGAATCCCCGCTCTTCCAGCGTTGCCAGCAAACGATGCACCGTACTTTTATGCAATCCGGTGTGCGCTGCAATTTCCGTCAGACTCCATTCGTTTTTTGCCGCAAAACACAGCAAGACGTCCAATGCGCGCTCTACAGCCCGGACCGTCCGTTTTTCTTCCTCCATGACTGCCTCCCAAGTTTCACACCATGAAACTTCGACACATTCAGTATAACGCGAACAGACACCCGGAATCAAACCATGCGGATCGCTTACATTACAGTTTGATTACACCGGGCTTACAATTTGCCGGAGTGCATTGACGCCGGCCGGGGACGAGTTTACTATATGGAATACCAAACAATTAAAACGCTTACAAAAAGAGGCGATTCCCATGACAACATGGCCGACACCAATGCCCCTCAATGGGGAAGTCCCTCTGACGTCCGTTCCCGCAGCCCCCAATCGTCCCGCACTCGGCCGAATCTTCCATTTCCTCAAAATCGGCCTGATTGCGACGATTGCCGTCCTTGTTTGCCTGTACCTCATCTTGCATGCATGGATTGCCTGGAAGTTGACATACCCCGATGTGATGCCGCTGGCCTCCAATCCGCTGACAGCCAAAAACCTGCCCTATGTCGACGTCTCTTTTCCGAGCGCGGATGGAAGAACGACCGTAAACGGTTGGTGGATACCTGCCGCCGGCGCAAGCAGCCAAACCGTCGTGCTCAGCCATGGTTACGGCGCCAATCGCGAAGAATATTGGGTGCCGATGTATGATCTGGCGGAATGGCTCAACGGACTCCGCTACAACGTGCTCATGTTCGACTACGGTTTTGCCGATGCCAAGCGGCGCCTGCCTGCCACCGGCGGCATTACGGAATCGCAGCAATTGCTGGGCGCCATCCGGTTCGCCCGCGATCAGGGTTCGGAAGAACTGATCGTTTGGGGCTTCTCGATGGGAGCCGGCACGGCGCTGCAAGCCGCTCTCCTGGATGCGCAGATCGACGCCATGATTTTGGACAGTCTGTTCATTCCGGATGAAGACACGCTACGGTATAACCTGTCGCAAACGCCCTTGCAAATTCCCCATCAACCCACGCTGTCACTGGTCAAATGGTTTCTGCCGCTCATGAGCGGTGTCAGGCTGGAACAGGTTCCATCCGCCCAATTGCAGCAAACGTCATTCGATTTTCCGATTTTTTTGATTCACGGCACCGCCGACAGCAAGTCTCCTGGATATTTGGCCGAAAATGTCGCAAACGCGCAAAGCCATCCGGATTCGGAACTCTGGGTCGTGGAAAACGCCATACATGAGATGATTTTCCGGATGCACAGACAGGAATATGTGGAACGGGTCTCCGCATTTCTCGGCAAAGTCCATCTGCTGGCCAGATCAGCCCATCTGGCATAGGCGGCCTGACCGCAGGAACCTGGAGAATGTTTTGCCCCTCCCGCGCATACGTTGGGTACGTAAACCACCCTTGAAAACGCAGGAGGGGCTTTTGACATGACGACACAAGACGGCATCGGGCCGCAAATGCAATTTGTGCTGAACGAATTGATAGCGGATAAACAGCGGGAGGCGGAATACGCAGCGTCCATACGGCATTCCGTTCCGGAACTGGAAGACGTTTATGTGCGGCTGCTGCAAGACTGGGAGCAGTTGTTTTCGGAAACGGCCGCGCAAGGCCAACGATTGCTGGAAGATGTAATGGCTCACCAGGGTTCACAAGCGGAAACATCCCTGGCGAAAGACATCACGAAGCTGCTGGAAGATGCCCGCACACAATCCGGCGAGTTCACCCGCCAGCTGGGACTGATGCAGGAACATAGTGCCGCCGTACGCAACATGTCCCTCCCGGAACAGCAGTTGTACTGGCGCGCAGCATCCGACGACGGCTGGTCCGCTCCGACCCGCGCCGAAGTTGCAGGCGATCACGTGCAGTCTCCCCAGGCGGCTGTGCCGATTGGCGGCCACACGCTCCCTCCGCTTCCCTATCCTTACCATGCGCTGGAACCCTGGATCGATGAAAAAACGATGCGCATTCACCACGACATACATCACCAATCCTATGTGGACGGACTGAACAAAGCGGAGAAAAAGCTGGAAGAAGCCCGAAAATCGGGCGATTTCGACCTCATCAAGCATTGGGAACGGGAGCTCGCTTTCCACGGCGCGGGACATTACCTCCATACGCTGTTCTGGCAGGTGATGTCCCCGGTTGGCGGCGGCAAGCCGACCGGTGCACTGGCCACCGAAATCGACCGCAGTTTTGGCAATTTCGACGCATTCCGCAAACAATTTTCCGAAGCGGCCAACAAGGTGGAAGGCGGCGGATGGGCCATTCTCGTCTGGAGCCCCCGCAGCAGGCGGCTGGAAATATTGACGGCCGAAAAACATCAAAATCTGTCCCAATGGGATGTCGTTCCGCTGCTGCCGCTGGACGTGTGGGAACATGCCTATTACCTGAAACACCAGAACAATCGGGCCGCCTACGTAAATGACTGGTGGAACGTCGTCCATTGGCCATACGTTGCGGAACGGTACGAAAAAGCACGCATGTTGCAATGGACGCCTTACTGAAGTTTGCGGCTGCCTGCGTGCATGCATCTCATTCGCCAATTTCGTGCAATTTGCTCGCCTGCGCGCGTGCGGCACATTCGTCACATTCGTGCAATTTGATCATTTCGTTCTTACCCCATCCGAAACCCTCTCGTGCTGCCGTTGCACCCCTTGCGGAGAGTTAGCGTCGTTTCACTTCATGTTACGAGTGCGCGCTTTTCTCCTCCCGCCAATTCGGCGCAAGCTGCCAGGCCACCCATGCGGGCCGGACTTGCGCTTTTCATCAAAAAAAGGACAAGCCTCTCCCGCCAGTAGACATGCCGTTTGTGCAAGCAGTACAATTAACCGCAAGAGGTGGGACAACATGATCAAACATATTCAAATGACGAAACTTCGGAAACAATGGGCTGCGGGCATCGCCATAGCGGTTTCCGAAGGCTGAACTTCAGGTATTCGGCATATGAAATCCAACGCTACTTCAACCAGAATTGCCCGCTATGTCATCTGCATGGGCGCGCTGCTGTCGAATTTGTCTTCCGGCATGCTCAATGTCGCCTTGCTGGATGTCGCCAACACATTTGGCCAAGATGTCGGAACGACGCAATGGGTCGTGACGATTTATTTGCTGACCATCTCTGTTTGCCTGCCGCTCATGGGCCGGATCGGCGATAATCGGGGAAAACGAAACATTCACAATTTGGGTTTTGCGCTGTTTCTGCTGGGTTCGATCTGTTGCGCGCTGGCACCGAATTTCGGTTTGCTGCTCTCCGCACGGATAGTGCAGGGCGTGGGCGCCGCCATGTACCAGGCCACCAATTTTGCATTGATCGTCTCGCTCGTGCCTACCGAAAATCGCGGACGCGCTCTGGGGACCGTCAGTACGTTCGTGGCGGTGGGCATGATCATCGGGCCCAGTCTGGGCGGTCTCGTCGTTCAATGGATGTCCTGGCGCGCCAACTTCTGGCTATTGGCCGGAATTTCCGCTATCATCGGGCTATTGGCCCAACTGGTCATTCCCCGGGATCATCCTGCGAACCAGACACCACTGGACATCTTCGGTGCCGCCCTGTTTACGGCCGGACTCGGAGCGTTCGTGACCGCCCTGAGCATGGGAAGCAGCTGGGGCTGGATATCGCTGCCCATGCTGGCGCTTATCGCCATATTCGCCGCCAGCTTGTTCGTTTTCATTCGCTGGAGCCGTTCTTCACGATGGGAGAAAAGCGGCCTTGAGCCATTCATCCACATCAGCCTCATCCAAATTCCTGCGGTGCGTCTCGGTCTTCTGATCGCGATTGTGTCCTACATGTCAGCATTTGCAGCACAAATCGTGCTGCCGATCTTTTTGCGCAGTGAACTGGGATTGTCACCAGCGGTAGCTGGCGCGCTGATGGTCGGCTATCCGGCTTCGCTCATTTTTTCAGCGCCGATCAGCGGCGGATTGTCGGACAAATACGGCTCCACCCGGATCATGATAGCCGGGCTGTGTCTGATGGCCTTGTCTTTGACTGCGCTCGGTTTCCTCTCGCAACAATTGCCGCTGGCCTATATCGTGCTGGTCATCCTGCTGCTCGGTTCATCCATGGGCATGATCTCGTCGCCCAACAACAACATGATCTTGAGCAGCGTGGACAAGCGTTGGCAATCTTTTATGGGCAGCATGTCGGCGCTCAGCCGAAATATCGGCATGATGTGCGGAGCCATTCTGGGCGGTACCCTGATGAACATTGGGACACAGGGCGGTTTTCCGCTCATTGGCCTGTTGCATCTGGACCCTGTGCTGTTCGGCTATCGCAGCGTATTTCTGGCGGCAGCGCTCTGCGTCGCCTGGTCTGCCATATCCCAGATTCGTCTGGCCCGCAAGTTGCAGGAAATGACACCGGTCAAGTAGGTCGTGTGCGTATCGGGCTGCACTGGCGCGCTTGATGGCTGACTGCCTTATCGCCGCATCAGATGGCTGCCAGCCATCGCCGACGCGCCTGTTGCAGGTGGCGAGACCCAACTCATGCCAGATGGCTTCTGGCTTCGCCGGTGGGGTGCGATGTCGTTCGGAGGCCCGCGTTCGCGGCCAGTCGGCACCTGGCATCGCTGGTGGGGTGCGATGTCGCTTGGGTAGGCGATTCTCACTGGAGTATCCCAAAGCGGACAACAATCTCGACCGATTTGGACAAAATTGACCGTTAGAAGCCATTTTCGTGCAACTTCGCGAAATTGACGGACATTGTTGACCGTTACGTCCCAAATTTGCAATTTTTTCGATGAGAAACCCATCTGGCGGACATTGTTGACCGACAGATGGGCCAATCGCAAAAAATCTCCCTCTAATGGACAAAATTGTCCGCTCGACTCTTTTTAACGGCAATCCCGAACATCCATCGCTGCACATTGCATCAGCGCACGACAGCTGTGCCTCTGCCACAACTTCCGCTGTTGCCCGCAGCAGGGCTGCTTCCGCGTTAGATCTGCCAATCGAGCTTGACGGCATTGCCGGTGCGGGAAGATTCATAGATCGCGTCAATGATCAGGTTGCTGCGCAATCCTGTTTCAGCCGACGTCGCGGGCTGCTTGCCTTCCCGGACGCACTCGAGAAAATGGCGGCACAGACGCACACGTGCCCCTTCATCGTTTTCCGGCGGCTTCAATTCCACTTCCATCGCCTGATCAAACCGTTCTGTCAAAAATTTGCCCTTATCCCCGCGAAGCGCCGCACCCCCTTCAGTGCCCATCACATGGACAAACGGGATGTTTTCCGTATCCATATGAACAGCCCAGCTCACTTCCAGCGTCAATGATGTGCCGTCTTCCATCTTGATCAATGCCGTCGCAAAATCCTCCACGTCATAAATGCCGTTCCAATCCGGTTTGCCCCAGGAGCCAATTCCCTTTTTTTGCGGACCGAACTCGGCATACGTTGAACCGAATACGGAGACGGGTTTGGGTTCCCCCATCAGGAAAAACGCCAGGTCAAGCATGTGCACGCCGATATCGATCAGCGGCCCTCCCCCGGACTGGTCGCGCTGCGTAAACCAGGTTCCCCATCCCGGAATGCCCTTGCGGCGATACCATCCGGTTTTGGCCGTATAGATGCGCCCCAGTTCCCCGCGTTCAATCTGCTGCTTGATTTGCAGCGGCAGCCATTCCCATCGCATCTGATGGCCGACCATGACGATCAGGCCGGTCTGGCGCTGCATCCGGACAATTTCTTTCGCTGCGGCTGCGTTGAGCCCCATCGGTTTTTCCACCAGCACATGTTTGCCGTGCTGCAGCGCCTGGACGCTGAGCGGTGCATGCGCCCGATTGGGTACCGCAACAATGACCGCATCAACATCATCCCGCTGAAGCAATTCCTCCGGCGATCCGGCCACGACAGGAATCCCGTATTGCTTTGCCCGCTCATGCGCCAGCGGCAAGAAGCTGTCCGTAATGGCCGTAAAACGGCACTGGTCCCGCAGTTTGACAAACTCCTGCAAATGCACATTCGCAATGTTGCCTGCCCCGATCAGACCGAGGCGAATTTTGCCCGCATCACTCATCCGCTTGAAGCCTCCCATGGATGTTCCTTTATCGCGATACGTTCATCCCAATGATCCGGTCTTCCATTAGGATATCCGCAACAGGCCGGTTTCTCCACTCATTTGGGGTCGGCAACAACAAAACATGCATAGTCCCGATCCTTCGCGTACGGATGCACTTTCGCGCGCAAGCATTCCCCTGCCGGGACATCACAAAAAAAACAAAAGCAACGCGGATCGACTGCCCGCATCGCTTTTGGCTGCCTGACTTCATGATTTCAACAATTCCAAAAACTCCGAACGCAATGCGGCGCTGTGCCGGAATTGGCCTCGCACCGCCGATGTGACCGTTTTGCTGCCGGGTTTCTTGACGCCGCGTGCGCACATGCACAGGTGTTCGCCCTCCACGACAACCATCACGCCGTGGGGTTGCAGCACTTCCTCGAGCGTATCCGCAATTTGCGAAGTGATTCTTTCCTGCACCTGTAACTTGCGCGTTACCGCTTCAACCAGTCTTGCCAGTTTGCTCAGTCCCGCGATTTTGCCGCTGGGCACGTATCCGATATGCGCCTTACCGAAAAAAGGGGCCATGTGATGCTCACATTGGCTGTAATAGACGATATCTTTGACAATCACCAGTTCCTCATGCTGTTCGTCAAACGTGACGCCTAAAACATCCCGCGGATCAATCGAATAGCCGGCAAAGATTTCTTCGTACATCCGGACGACCCTGGCTGGTGTTTCCTGCAGTCCTTCGCGTTCAACATCTTCACCAATCAGCTTCAGGATTTCACGGACATGGTATTCCAGACGCTCCCGGTTCTCACCCACCTGCTGATTGACGTAATCTTTCAACCCCGCCAACACTCATTCCTCCTCTCCGTTCCAGCCAATTGCTGAACGGCGGATCCTGCTCCATCCGTCGATACCTTATTTTCGCTTCTGCAGGAAATTTTGCTGTTTCAACATTTGCTGCGCCTTGTTCAACTGCTGCTTGTTCATCTTGTAGCCCATCTGCTTGGCCATCTGGGCCAGCATTTCAGGATTGTTCTGCATCTTGGTCAACTGGTTGCGCAAATAGAAGACGCCGATGATGAATCCGATAACGACGCCTGCGATCAGCGTAACGATCGGTATGATAATATTCCACATCTGAATCGTGCCCCCAACTTCTCATAATCTAACCTTGTGTCCCCGGCGCGGGGTCAAACGGCCCGCGATGGGTCAATGCCCATGTTCTCCGGTACGCAAACACAGGGTTCGTCCATCCATGATAGCATGGCCAACCGCATCCCGCAAACCGCATCTGCCGCATCCGCGCGAGGCATTTCGGCCGTCAACACGGGCCAACGCCCGTCAATTCAGGACAGATTCGATAAAAACGGTCGGATGCCGGGCGAGATCGAACTCCGTCGCTTCGACGGTATCTTCGTCTTCCTTGCTCAGAATCCGGATGATCGGCCTGCCCGGCAAACCGCGATGCTGGCCGACGACGACGCCGATTTTGCGATTGGACAGGCGCACGGAAATCCCGTTGGGGTAAATGGACACAATTTTCATGAATTGCGTCAGCACTTCATGATCCAGCAGCGTACCGGACATCGCATTGAGCCGCTCGCATGCGACATGGGGAAGCATCGGCCCATCCGGATGCAGCGGGCTCAACATGTTGTCATACTGGTTGGCGATGGCGACGATCTTGGCATACAGATGAATTTCTTCGCCCGTAATGCCGCGCGGTTCGCCTGTGCCGTCAACCGCTTCGTGATGCTGGAATGCGACATGCGCCACCAGCAGCGAAAATTCTCGCTTCATTTTCAACAGTTCAAAGCCGCGCCAGGCGTGATGCATGCGCCCTTCCTGCACCTTCGGCGCATTGATCTTGCCGATATCGTGCAGCAGCGCGCCGATGCTCAAATCTTTGAGCTGAAGCATGTTCAGCCCCATGTTCATGCCGACGACCGCCGACAACATGCACACATTCATCGCATGGACATAAGCGGCATTGTCCTCCGTACGAATATCGGACAAGTGCACCATCACGCTGGAATTGCGCATGACGTCGTCCAGCAGTTGGTCAATCGTCTTGCTGATCGCCTTGGTACTGAATTCCTTGCCGGAACGAATCGCTTCGAACGCCTCCGACATCTGGTTGATGACGGCCCGTTTCGTTTCTTCCGACAGCATGTCCTGTGTATCAACATCGCGAAACCGCGGATCATCGATATAGATATGGGTGACACCTAGACGCTTCAGCGTGCTGATCATGAATACCGTCAACTGCACGCCACTGGAAAGGAGAACGGTACCGTTTGCCGAAAAAATCGTCTTGCCCAATATTTGTCCTGGCTCGACCATTTCAATGTTGACCAGTCTCATCGTGTATTCGCTCCCAATCCGGAAAAATCATCCTGCCTTCATTGTAACTGATTTCGACGAATGAAGACAGCAAATTCAATCGTCACGACGTCCGATTGCATCTTCGGATTCGTTTGCAGGTACACTTGATGATCCGGTCTGCGCAGCGGCCCGTTCCATCGCCGCACGCACGGTTTCATCCTTTTCTGCCGCCAGCCCCGCAGCCAGCGCCTCTGCCGCAGCCGCTCCGCCTATGCGTCCCAGCGCCCATGCTGCGGTCGCCCGCAGTTCGGGGCGCGGGTCTTCCCGCATGACCTTCACGATGTCAGGCACTGCGGCGGCATCGCGAAAGTTGCCAAGCGCAATCAGCGCATTGCGCTGGATCGGCTTGCGCCCACGCCAGGCGGCCGAACTGGCGCCAAATTTCTCCCGGAATTCCCGGTTGCCCATGAACAGCAGCGGCTGGAGCAGCGGTTTGGCGATTTCCGCGTCCGGCAGCAACTCCCTGTGATGGCGAAAATCAACGCCTTTGTTGTACGGGCACACAATCTGGCACGTATCGCACCCATACAGCCGATTGCCGATTTTGCGCATCATCTGGTCCTCGACGACACCTTTGGTCTGCGTCACATAGGAAATGCACCGCTGCGCGTCCAGTTGCCCCGGACCAACGAGCGCACCGGGCGGACATGCGTCTATGCAGCGCGTGCAATCGCCGCACGCATCTTCCAACGGCCGGTCCGGCGGCAGCGGCAAATTGGTAATCATTTCACCCAGATACACAAAAGACCCGTATTCCGGGGTAATGATCGAACAGTTTTTTCCGCTCCAGCCGATGCCGGCACGCTCTGCCACCGCCCTGTCGGACAATGCGCCTGTATCCACCATCGACAGCACCCGAACCTCCGGAACGCGGTCTGCCAGCCACACAGCCAGTCGCTCCAGCCGCCGGCGCAATACCCGGTGGTAATCTTCACCCCAGGCAGACCTTGACAATATTCCCCTTCTGCGGCCCGGTTCCGATTTCGGGGCATCGCGCATCTTCGACGGATAGGCCACCGCAATGGATATGATGGATTTCGGCTCGTCGAACAGCAGCGCAGGGTTCGTCCGTTTGTCGAGATCCGGTTCTTCAAATCCCGATTCGAATCCCCGCTGCCGATGCCTGATCAGCCGTTCCTTGAGCTCCGTGAAGGGCTCGGCTGAAGCAACGCCGATTTTGTCGATTCCCAGTCCGGGGGCCGCAGCCGTCATCTCTTCTTTCAATTGCTGCCAGAAAGCGGCATCCCGTTCCGGCCGCATACACTCGCCCCCTTACAATTTCGACCATTGCATGATCGGCCAGATTCGCACATCGGCCCTGCCGATGATTTTCGACTTCTGCACCTCTCCAAAAGACCGGCTATCCAGGCTGCCCCCCTGATGACGATTGTCTCCAAGCACAAAATAATGCCCGTCATTCACCTGAACCGGCCCGAAATCGCCGTCTTCGATCAACGTATCGGTATAAGGTTCCACGAACAATTCCCCGTTGATGTACAAATAACCTTCGCGAATTTCCAGCCGGTCGCCAGGCAAGCCGACGACACGTTTGACCAGATAGTCCCGGCGATCGGCGGTGTCTCTCGGGTCTTTCAGGATGACGACATCCCCGCGATCAGGATGCCCGATTCGATAGGCGATTTTATTGACGAAGAGCCAATCCTTCTCGTACAGGGTCGGCTCCATGGAATGCATTTTGACGATCGTCAGCTGAAATACGAAAGTACGCAGCAGTAATACGACGACCAGGGCAAACAGCAGCGCCCTGAACCAGTCCCACAGTTCACCGCGCCAGCCGGATGGGCCGGAATCGGCTTTTGCAGGGCGCCGGCGCGAAGGCATCGTGGCATTTTCGGATGCATGTACCGTCCCGGATGCGTGAGTCATTTCGGAAATCAACGCTCCTTTGATCGGATGGTTTCCTTCCAGTCCCGATAATATTTGTGCACCTCTTCATCCTGAAAAGGTGCCTCCCTCCGGACCAGCCGGTCTTTCAACCGTTGCAGTCCCTGTTCGATGCGCATGAGCACTTCCGCATCGTAGCGGTATTCGACCTTGTGGCGGTTGAATTCATCCCGGTCCAGCTCGTGAATGGTACCGTCCGGCATCACCATGAGATCCAGGTCGTAATCGATGTAGGTCAAAATCCGGTCGTATTGGTAATAAGGCGACGCCAGATTGCAGTAGTACCGAACTCCCTGTTCCTCGAGCAGCGCCACAACATTGAACCATTCGCCCGGCAGGAAAAAGGCAACGGCGGGCAATCGGCTGATCCATTCTTTGCCGTCGGCTTCGCGAACCGGGGTCTGCTCGTTCAGCAACACTTCGATGGATTCGGCGGCATGCTGGGGATGCAACCTGGATTTGGGCACTTGCCAGTTCTCAAGCCACATGCGATGCAGCGAACCATCATGCTTGAAACTTTTGATGGTAAACGGCCGATACGCCGATTCAGGATTTTCATTGGGTTTCATCTTTGCCCCCGGATTGTGCGGATGATGTCAGTCAAAGCATATTAAGATAAGAAAAGCACATCCTCCGGCCAAACGCAATGGCCTTTCGGATATGCTTCCCATCCATGAGTCTGGCAATTTCGATGCGAATGCGTGTCCATCAGCCCGCCACGATCGCAAGCGGCTTGGCCGGTTGGCTGAAATGCGCGGGAGTGACCCCCAACGATTCATAAAACGGCTGCAACAGTTCGTTGTGCTTGTCCTTTGCAATCAGCACTTTCGTGACATTCCGCTGGCGGAAACGTTCATACATCGCGGATACGAGCGATTTGCCGATGCCTTGACGCTGATAGTCCGCATGGACGGCTATGCGGTAAACATAGCCCTTATACTGGTCAATTGTACCTATCAGTACCCCCACGATTTTTTCATCGACGGATGCCACCAGAACCAATTCGCTATCCCAGGACAACTGCCGGGCAAATGCGCCCATCGTTTCCTCGCAACATTCTTCCGACAACACTTCCTTCAGCAGTTCTGCAACGGGGCGATAGTCCGAAAGACGGAAAGAACGTATCTGCATGCTGCACAATCTCCCTAGGCGAAAGTTTTGCGTCCAACAACGTACCCCCTATTTTACGACAAGATTGTGAACTTTTCATGCTTTTTTTCCAAAATAAATAAAAAAATTTGGGGTCCGGAACGAAATCCGGCATGGGACGGCACTTTGCGGCACTTTGTTTCATGGGGTTGCGGTTGGTTTGCGGGGGAATTCGATAAAATATTTGCGCTTTCGACTTTCCATACATTCATGTTGATTTAATCGCTTAAATTTAGGATAATATTGATTGCGAGCTACATATGGCAAACCAAATTCAGGAGGGAATATCCATGGCACATGAATTGCCCGCACTGCCTTACGCAAAAGACGCACTGGAACCGCACATCGACGCAACGACGATGGAAATCCATCATGGCCGTCACCACAACACGTATGTAACGAATCTGAACAAAGCGCTGGAATCCGCGCCGGAACTGGCGAGCAAATCGGTTGAAGAACTGATTTCCGACCTGAATGCGGTTCCGGAAAACATCCGCACTGCCGTTCGCAACAACGGCGGCGGCCATGCCAACCACTCGCTGTTCTGGACGATCCTGTCCCCGAATGGCGGCGGTGCACCGACGGGAGCACTGGCTCAAGCAATCGACAACGAGCTGGGCGGATTCGAGAAATTCAAAGAAGCGTTCACGAATGCAGCTACGACCCGTTTCGGTTCCGGTTGGGCTTGGCTCGCTGTCGGCAAAGACGGCAAACTGAAAGTGTACAGCCTGCCGAACCAGGACAGCCCGCTCATGGAAGGCGACACGCCGATCCTCGGGCTGGACGTTTGGGAGCATGCGTACTACCTCAAGTATCAAAACAAACGCCCTGACTACATTGCAGCGTTCTGGAACATTGTCGACTGGAACAAAGTCGGCCAACTGTACGAAGCTGCGAAAAAATAATGTGCCGGAAGCGGCCCAATCAGCCGTCCTTTCGGGAAAAAACGAGGATGGCGCAGATCATCTGCGCCATCCTCGTGCTTTTTCCCGGCCAGCCTGCCCATATGCAGTCGCCTTTCTGCCCCGCCAGCCCTCAAGTGCAAGCCCGACGGCTGCTCTTGCAGGGGCGCGCGCCCTTCTGCCCGCCGCAAGAGCAAAATATGCGGTTACGGAAACTTATCGTCCAAAGTAGTCGCCCAGCAGTTTCCGGAATACATTCGGCCAGGCCAATTGTTCAAATTCCCGCGCATCGATCCAGCGGTAGTTGGAGGGCAATCCGCCTGACTGCCTGTTGTCCGCAGGCACAGCCGACCATAACTTCACAAACCAGTGCAGATGTGTAAAGACATGCTCTGCTTCCGCAATGGGCCTTATCGGGTTTACCTTCAGCCCCTCGGCGGCGAGAGCGCCGATCAGCCAACTGGACGCCGCCACCTCATCCGACCAGATCGACTTGTTCGGGGCCTCTACGTGCGGCAGTTCCCACATGCGGGCGAGCAAACCTTCCGCCGGTCGCTGCCGAACCAAAACGCGGCCAGCCAGCGCGGAATCACCGGATGCAATCAAGACCGCCAACCTGTGTACCGGCTTCGGCGGCTTCGCCTTCGACTTGACCGGTAGCTCGCGCTCGCGTCCCGCAAGTCTCCCGGCGCAACGCGCCATGACCGGACAAGTCAGACAACCCGGCGAACGCGGCGTGCAGACGAGCGCCCCCAGTTCCATCAGCGCCTGGTTGAAATCCGATGCCGCGCCTGCCGGAATCAGCGATCGGGCCAGTTGTTCCAGCACTTCCCGCGTAGCGGGCCGGGCAATGTCCAGGTCCAAATTGAAAAAACGCGACAGCACCCGCATGACATTGCCGTCAACGGCCGGCTCCGGCTGATTGAATGCAATGCTCAGTATGGCGCCCGCTGTATACGGTCCGACCCCCTTGAGCGCAAAAACGTCCGCCCTGTCGCTCGGCACGACACCGCCATGCCGTTCCACCACCTGCCGGGCAGCCGCTTGCAAATTTCGCGCCCTGGAATAGTAACCAAGCCCTTCCCACGCCTTCAACACATCGGCTTCCGGTGCGGCAGCCAATTCGGCAACTGTCGGAAATTGGGCCATAAACCTCTCGAAATAAGGGATAACCGTTTCTACCCGGGTTTGCTGCAACATGATTTCGGATACCCAAATGTGATACGGGTCCCGGCTGCGCCGCCACGGCAAATCCCGCTTCTCCCGGCGATACCATTGCAACAATCGATCCCCGAAAAATCTGGCGACCGATGAATCGGTCCCTTCTTGCGACATGCGCGAAATCTCATCTTGGGACGCATTGGTCCGTTCCGCCGTCGTTACCGCGGAGCCGGCATCATGCAGGGCCTGACCCGCGCTGCCTGCATCCGTCCCGATGTCAACCGGATGGTCACATGCATCCGGCTTGTTCCTGCATCTGCCGTCAACCGGCTGTGCGCCGCTTTTGCGGCCTCTCATAACTCCGATCCCCATTCCTCTTCAAATTCTGCAAGCGATGATGGCACGATGCCCGTTGCCTGTTTGCGGTAGCGGCTTGGGGTCAAACCGGTATGCGCCTTGAACATTCTGGAGAAATAATAAATTTGCATGCCAACGCTGGCTGCGACTTCCGAGATGCTGCAATCCGGTTTGAGCAACAGCGACTTGGCATATTCCATGCGCCTGTTGTTGACATATTGGATCGGCGAATACCCCAGCACCGACTTGAAGAAAACAATGAAATAGTTCGGATGCAAAAATACTTGCCTTGCCAACACTTCAACCGTAATGTTATCCGCCAGGTGATCATCGATGTATTTGAGCACGGCATCAATCTTCTCGATTTCCGGCGACGGGTGGGCACGTTCCAGATCGGACGGAACCCCCTCCAGATACATGCTCATCAACTCCAGAATCGCCGCTTTGATGCGCAGCCGCGAAGTCAAACCGTCACGATTCTGTTCGGAGATGAGCCGGTCAAAAATCGCCGAAGCCAGTTGCCGTTCCTCCAACTGCACTGCCACCGGCAATCCGAATGAGCTGTAGAACTCGCGATCCTCCAAATTCGCATGCAAATGGCACCACTGGAAGGAGAGCGTCTCCCCGGGTTCAACGGCGATGCTGTGGGAGGTACCGGCCAGCAGGATGCAGAATGTTCCCGGCACCAGCTCATATTCACGTTTCCTGGCGTGCAGTCGTCCTTTTCCGGACCGGATCAACAAGATCCGATGACAGTCGTAGACCTGTTCTTGGTAAAATGCTGTTTTTTCACTCAATTCCATCTTCGAAGCCGCAACGACTTCGATTTGCATCTGTTCAAGTTTTTTCAACAAAATCGTAATATAAGTCTTCATGCAGGCTCCCTTTGACAGGTAGCTATGGTCTTGCCATTAGCTAGTTTGATGAAATTCGTTCCAAAACGGCATTTGCTGCTGCAAGATTTCGTTCATGAGTGATGGCCACATGGAGTCTGTGCCGGTCACTTTGCCAGCCCAACCGGCCCCATGCAGCCTCCGCAAGCCGGCATGTCGGCTTGCCGTTCCCGTCCGGCACAATCTCGATATCGTGAAAGCCGACCTTGGCGCCAATTCCGCAGCCCAGCGCTTTGACAACCGCTTCCTTGGCTGCAAATCTGCCGGCGATAAACTCCAGCGCTCGGCGGGGCGGCAACGATTCCCAATGCGTGCGCTCCCATGCTGTCAAAACCCTGGCTGCGAAACGAACGCCGATCGGTTGTGCCATGATGTGTGCCAGGCGATCCAACTCGACGACATCCAATCCAATGCCGATGATCATGTCTGACAATCAGATACCCGGGATGGGCTGTCGCTTGTGTTGAGTGCGCCGGTAATGCGATTCCAAAATTTCGCGGGCCTTCGGATCGATATCCTTGCCTTCCAGATAGTCGCTGTTGTCCTCATAGGAGACGCCAAGTTCCCCTTCATCCGTCTGGCCGTCCCACAGCCCGGCTGTCGGCGCCTTGTCCAGGATGGACTGCGGAACGCCAAGCCTGGTTGCGATCTGGCGGATTTGTCGCTTGTTCAGGCTGCTGAGCGGCGTAATGTCGACCGCGCCGTCGCCCCATTTGGTAAAAAATCCAGTCAGCGCTTCGGAGGCATGATCCGTGCCAACGACGAGCAAATTGAGGTCGAAAGCGAGCGCATATTGCACGACCATCCGCGTTCTCGCCTTGATGTTGCCCTTGCCACCGCGGCTGAGATGGCGGGACATGCCCAGTTTCTTGAACGCATACTCGGTTTCCAGCACGATCTCGTTGACCGCTTCCTCGATGTTCGTCTCCACTTTGTATTCGAGCCCAAACGCTTCGGCTACCGCATAGCTGTCCTCGATATCCGGCTGCTCTCCGCAGGGCTGGAATACACCCAATGTCATGTAAGGCTTGCCGGTCTCCTGCGTCAGTTCGTCCGTGGCCCGCTTGCACAATCCGGCCGTTACCGCGCTGTCAATGCCCCCGCTGATCGCAATCAGCAAGCCCGACGCGCCGGCCTGCAACGTATAGGACTTCAAAAACGCCACTCTGCGCGCAATTTCTTCGTCTACATCAATGCTCGGTTTGACACCAAGCGTTGCGATGATTTCCTGCTGCATGCTCAAAACAGCCACCCCCATGTTTGTCTCTTACACAAATAAACCCCGGAGATTCACCGATGTCGAATCCCCGGGTACATCAATTTACCGGCAAAATTGGTCAAAAGCGGCAATCAGGTCGCTGGCGATTTCGTCTGCGCTGCGGTTTTCAATTTGATGGCGCTCGATGAAATGAACCAGTTCCCCGTCCTTCATCAAGGCGATGGAAGGAGAAGAAGGCGGATACGGCGCAAAATATTCCCGCGCCTTCGCGGTCGCTTCCTTGTCTTGCCCGGCGAATACGGTGAAGAGGTGATCCGGCTTCACATCATGCTGAAGCGCCTTGGCCACGCCGGGGCGGGCCTGGCCTGCCGCACAGCCGCAAACCGAATTGACGACAACCAGCGCCGTTCCCTTCGCATTCGGCAAATGCTGCTCCACTTCTTCCGGCGTCCTCAATTCCTTGATGCCAATCCGGGTCAATTCATCCCGCATCGGCTGGATCATGTCCATCATGTATCGTTCGAACGACATCGACATCTCAACATCCCCGCTTTCCATTTCGCTCGATCATTTATTTTTAATTATAACTTGATTGCAATCAGAAAGAAAACCCCGACATCGTCAGGGTTCATCCTGCACATTTTCCTCGGGATGCGAAAACGGGCCGGTTTGCGGCAGGACGCCTTTTTCGAACAAATCCAGGTTTTCCGGCGTTCGAAATCCGATATCCTTGTAGGGATGCACCCATTGCTCGCCGGCCATGATGGCCGGGTCCGTTTCCTTGTCCCACTGTTCCAGCGGCGACTCGGGCGACGCATATTGATGGTCGCCAATCACGACGCCATGCGCATTGACGAACGGCTTACGCGGTCCCCGTCCTGTCCGGAATTCCGGCAAAAATTCGATTTCGAACGGGTCCAGGTCAGGGTCATCCCGCCCCGGCGCGGGGGTCACACCTTCATAATCCTGGTTTGATCTTTCATGATCCACCATGGTCTCACGTCCAGCGGGAACTCAAACCGAAGGGCGGTTCGGGCCGTCCTGTTTTTTGTCGAATGCCGGGGATAAGGGAGAGCGGTCGGTTCGGGACTTGCGATTGGACAGATGTTGTTGTTGCGGCGAATGGCCTTGCGGTGGTCTGGTCATGGGATGCGCCTCCTTCTCGAACCAGCATCAAAGCTCACTGTCCTGGCTATAGGTTGTCCGGTTTGCCGGCCTGTATCCGCCCCGCAGGCGGACCATCCTGAAAATGCAATATCATCACTTTCGGTTTCGCTATAATAAAGAGAAATGAAAATGAAATTGCCGGGCACAGGCGCATGCGACCGGTTGCGTCCCGAATCTGAATCGGTGCCCGAAGAGGTGTCCAAAAATGTCCAAATACGATGTAATTGTCATCGGCGGAGGTTCGTCGGGGCTGATGGCGAGCTATGCTGCCAGCGCGCATGGCGCCGGGAAGGTGCTGCTGCTGGACAAAGGCAACCGGCTGGGCCGGAAACTCGGCATTTCAGGCGGTGGCCGCTGCAACGTGACCAATGCCAAAGATGTCGATGAACTGATCAAACATATTCCCGGCAATGGCCGCTTTCTGTACAGTGCCCTGTCCGCTTTCGGGAGCAGGGAAATCATCGCCTTTTTTGAAGGCATGGGCATCAAGCTCAAGGAAGAAGACAACGGCAGGATGTTCCCGGTGACGGACAAGGCCAAAACGGTCGTCGACGCGCTGGTCAATCGCGTGCGGGAACAACAGGTCGAAATCCGGACGAACACCGCCGTCGCGGACGTGCTGTACGAAGATGGACATGTGGCCGGCGTGCTGACGGCGTCGGGCACACGCATCGATTCGCACACGGTAATCGTGGCGGTCGGCGGCAAATCCGTCCCGCATACCGGTTCTACCGGAGATGGTTACCCCTGGGCGGAAAAAGCCGGCCATACGATTACGGAACTGTTCCCGACAGAAGTGCCCATCACGTCCAGCGAACCCTTCATCCGAAACCGGGAACTGCAAGGACTGGCGCTGCGCGATGTCGTCCTGGCCGTATGGAATCCCAAAGGCAAAAAAGTGATCGAACATGCCGGGGACATGCTGTTTACCCATTTCGGCATATCCGGACCGATTGCGCTCAGATGCAGCCAGTTCGTCGTCAAAACCCTGAAGCAATATGGCAGCGGCACCGTACGTTTGACCATTGATTTGCGCCCGGGCGACACCGTTGACGAAGTGTTTTCGCAGACCCTTGCACGGGCCAAAGCCGAATCCCGGAAAACCATCAAAAATGTGCTCAAAAGTTACGTGCCGGAACGGATGGTGCCCCTGCTCCTGGGGATGTCGGGCCTGAAGGAAGACATCACCTACGACAACATCCCCAGACAGGCATGGATGACCCTGGCCAAAACGATCAAAGCTTTTCCGCTTGCGGCCGATGGCACGCTGTCGATCGAAGAAGCTTTCATCACGGGAGGCGGCGTAAACCTCAAAGAAATCGATCCGAAAACGATGCAGTCCAAATTGATGCGCGGTCTGTATTTTTGCGGGGAAATACTGGACATCCATGCCTACACGGGCGGTTACAACATTACAGCCGCCTTCTCCACCGGTTATGCTGCCGGCAAAAGCGCCGCCGAATCTTTGCGCTGAATCGCCGGCGAACGGCGGATGATGACCCGATTCCCCGACGAAAAAGAAAAAACGGCGCTGTCCGCACCGTCATGTCGCCGGAAAATGGTCGTAAGGCGCATCGTCCACACCCGGCAATCCATCCGCGATTTCCGCAGGCACGTCCTTCCACGCGTCGCGGTCGGCGCGTGATGCCGCATGATCTGGATGCGGCACTGTGCCGGCGTGACCGGCATATGACGCGTTATGGTCGGCGGTCGGCGCCGTATCTTTCGCCTCTGCCAGCGTCTGGTCGATCCAGTCTTCATTGACAATATGCGCCGGAATCGGAATGGTATCCAGTCCATAAGCCATGTCATAACTTTCCCTGTCATCCTGATCGGATTCGACGATCCGGCCGCCAAAGCTTTGCAAAATTTCGAGCGCGGAAATCAAATCTTCTCCGCGAACATGAATGTGCAAACGGCCGCCGCCGTGGTCGTACGGATCGTATCCGAGTTCCTGGTACGTCGACGCCGCAAGCCGGGCGGTAGCTTCATCCCGGAATTGCAGCAAGAGCGCATCATGAGCCATATTCATCTTCGCTCCGTTTCTGGGATTGGCTGATTTCCACACGTCTAGGTTAACCGATCCGTCCACGTTTCACACCCAGTACGCGCAGCACCATCCGCTCAAACCAGGATTGCGGCAAAAACCGTTTGGCGCCGATCATCACCCGTTCATGCCAGCCGGGCAAATAGCGCAGCTTCGGCCGCTTGTCTGTCAACGCCTGCACGATGACGTCTGCAACCCGTTCCGGGTCGCGCATGGTGGAAGCGCTCTTGTCGAACTCGGGTTTGATTTTGTCGTACAAGCCGGCATAAGGTGATGCTGGTTCTGGCGGTGCAATCGCTGCCATGCTCTTCAGCCAGATCGGTGTCCGGTAGGCGCCCGGATCGACGATGGAAACTGAAATGCCAAATGGCGCCAACTCCAACCGGAGCGCCTCCGCAATGCCCTCCAAAGCATGCTTGGATGCACAATACGGACTTAGCGCCGGAATGCCGACATGGCCGCTGATGCTGCCAACCATCACGATTCGCCCGCCGCTTCCCTGGCGCATGAGCGGCAAGGCGGTCCGGGTGACGGCCACAACTCCGAATACATTGGTTTCAAACTGTGCGCGCCACCGTTCTATCGGCAACGTTTCCAAAAAACCGCCCGCCGCAAATCCGGCATTGTTCACCAGTGCATCGAGACGACCCGTTTCTTGCGCGATCCGGCCGATCGCTTGCCGGATCTGTGTTTCAACCGTCACATCCAGCCGGATCGGCCTGATTCTTTGGACCCAATCCGCTTGATTTGCCGCTTCGGCCCAGACGTTCTCGGCTTCCGGCAAACGATGACCCGCATAAACCGTCCAGCCCCGCCGCGCCAGTTGCAGTGCCGTCCGCAGCCCAAACCCGCTGGAAGCTCCCGTAATCAGTGCCGTTCGCACATTTGCACCGCCTTTCCCTGGCATCCGTCTTTGCAGCCAAGCACCAAAAAAATGAAAAAAGCCTCCACCCGGTTACCGGCCGAGATTGCTGGAGGCTTTCTGGATCAGGGAGGCAACCCTGTACCTCCCCTTATCTTATCTTACATCTCTATTTTCGGAAAGATGCCAGTTTTTGGTTTAATTCTCTGGTTTGGCCATAAATCGACTGGTAGATCGGGAACAGTTCGGCATATCGAGCAGCAGCTTGCGGATTTGGTTGATAGCGCCGCGCATGTTTGACCGTGACCGCCGCACATGCTTCCAGATCCGCGAACCAGCCGCAGCCGACCGCAGCCAGCATGGCCGCGCCCAGTCCGGGTCCCTGTTCATTTTCCAGCGCGATGACGTCAGCCTGGAAAATGTCGGCCTGCATTTGCAGCCACACCGGATTTTTGGCGCCGCCGCCGATGGAAACGATCTGATCTACCGGCTTGCCGGCTGCCCGGAACATCGCAACCGACTCATTCAGCGAAAACGTAATACCTTCCATCACGGCGCGGGCAAAATGCGCGCGCGTATGGCTGCCGTCCATGCCGACAAAGCTGGCGCGAATGTCCGAATCGGCGTGGGGCGTCCGCTCGCCAACCAGATACGGCGTAAACAGCAGGCCGCCGGAGCCCGGTGGCAAATCGCCAACGCCTGCAAGCAGTTCATCGTACGGAATGCCTGGGGCAAACGTTTTGCGGAACCAGCTGAGCGAGTACCCCGCGCCCAGCGTAACTCCCATGGCGTAGAAGGCACCCGGCTTGCCGTGGTTAAAGAAATGGACCTTGCCCCGGTAATCGGAATTCGGGTCGTTTTCATAAGTCAAAATGACACCCGAAGTGCCGATGCTGCACAACGTCAGCCCTTCCGACAGGATGCCCGCGCCGATTGCGCCGCAGGCATTGTCCGCGCCGCCTGCAAATACGCGTGTAGCTGCAGACAGGCCGGTGGCTGCCGCAACTTCGGCCGTCAATGTGCCGACTTCGCCGCCCGCTTCGATCAACGGCGGACAGAAGGAAGCTGGCAGGCCGAACGCTTCCAGCACCTCGCTGCTCCATCTGCGCCCCGCGACATCCAGCATCAGCGTGCCCGCAGCGTCGGACAAATCCATATGGAGGGCACCCGTCAACCGCAAACGGACATAGTCTTTGGGCAGGACAAATGTAACCGCCCTCGCAAACAATTCCGGTTCATGCTCGCGCACCCACAGGATTTTCGGCAAAGTGAACCCTTCCAGCGCCGGATTGCGCGTCACCGAGAGCAACGTCTCTCCGAGCTTGCGTTCGATGGCCCGGCATTGTTCCGTTGTCCGGGTGTCGTTCCACAGGATCGCCCGCCGGACCGGACGATGGTCGCCGTCCAGCAGCACGAGCCCGTGCATCTGCCCGGAGAAACTGATGCCTTCGATATCGCCGGCCGAAAGACCGGGCGTACCCGCCAGCAAGTCGCGCAGCGCCTGCAGTGTGCCGGTCACCCAGTCTTCCGGTTCCTGTTCGCTCCAGCCGGAATGTTCATGGTACAGGGGATATTCCCGGGACGCTTCTCCCGCTACCGTGCCGTCCCGGGCGACGAGCAGCGCCTTGACGGCACTCGTCCCGAGGTCGATTCCAATGACGTATTTCATCTGATATCCTCCTTCAAACGGGCGCGATCAGACACTGAAAATCGCTTCATTCAATGCGGCCCGGATTTGCTCCAGACGACCGGATTCGTTTTTGATCGGCTTGTTGTTTTGCAGGGCATAAGCTTCCAGCGATTTCAGCGTCGCCTTGCCCGATACGATTTCAGCACCGATCCCTTCCTTGTAGCTGCTGTAACGGCGCTCGATGATCTCATCCAGCGTCCGCTCTTCGATCAGCTTGGCTGCTGCCTTCAGACCGCGTGCATATGCGTCCATGCCGGCGATATGCGCGAAGAACAGGTCTTCGTCATCAAAGGACGAGCGGCGGACTTTGGCGTCGAAGTTGATGCCGCCGCGGCCGAGGCCGCCGTTTTTGAGGATTTCGTACATCGCAAGCGTCGTGGCGTACAGGTCCGTCGGGAATTCGTCGGTATCCCAGCCGAGCAGATAGTCGCCCTGGTTGGCGTCGATGGAGCCAAGCACACCGTTGATACGGGCAACACGCAATTCATGTTCGAACGTATGTCCGGCCAGCGTCGCGTGGTTGGCTTCGATGTTCAATTTGAAATGTTCCTTCAAACCATACTGCTGCAGGAACGCCAGCGTCGTGGCCGCATCAAAATCGTATTGATGTTTCGTCGGCTCCTTCGGCTTCGGTTCGATCAGGAATTGCGCGTCGAATCCGATCTCCTTGGCGTAGTCAACGGCCATATGCAGCAAGCGGGCCAGATTGTCCAGTTCCAGCTTCAAATCGGTATTCAACAGCGATTCGTAACCTTCACGGCCGCCCCAGAACACATAGTTTTCGGCTCCGAGTTCTTTGCCGACCTCCAGCCCTTTCTTGACCGTTGCGGCGGCATAGGCAAATACGTCGGCGTTGCAGCTGGTCGCCGCACCATGGACATAACGGGGATGCGTAAACAGGTTGGCCGTATTCCACAACAACTTCTTGCCGGTCGATTTCATGTAGTCTTTCAAAAGGGCCACGATGATGTCCAGATTTTTGAAAGATTCCGCGAGCGTTGCCCCTTCCGGAGCCACGTCGACATCATGGAAGCAATAGAATGGAATATCCAGCTTCTCCATCAATTCGAAGTTGGCTTCAACGCGCGCCTTGGCTTTGTCGAGCGGGGAAAGCGAATCCCAGCTGCGAACCGCCGTACCGACGCCAAACGGGTCTGCGCCTGCGCCAACAAACGTATGCCAGTATGCTACCGAGAAACGGAGATGCTCGGCCATCGTTTTGCCCAGCACGACTTCATCCGGATTGTAATGTTTGAATGCAAACGGATTTTTGGATTGCCGTCCTTCGTAACGGATTTTCGGAACGTTCGGGAACTTGCTCATGCGGAATTTCCTCCCTGTAACCGTTTTATTAGTTCTTTTCCAGCATAGCATGGAGACACTTAGTTTGTCTAGCCAATAAACTAAGTTGGGAATAGACTTCAAATCTATGAATTTCATGAATGCTTGACTTTGTCCTGTACCATTCAATTCCCGGTATTTATGTTATGATATTGACATTGACATTTCTGAAGGAGTCACCTCATCGGCATGAAGAAGACACTCACCGGAGACCAGGCTTTGATCAAACGGATCAACACCGCCATCGTTCTGGAAGCGATCCTGCGTGAAGCCCCGGTGTCCCGGGCGCAAATCTCCGAACGGACGGGATTGAACAAGGCAACCGTCTCGTCGCTCGTCCAAGATTTGATAGACGGCGCAATTGTGCGTGAAATCGGAACCGGCGCTTCCAGCGGCGGACGCAAACCCGTGCTGCTGGAGTTTGTCGCTGAAGCCGGATATGCGATTGGCATCGATCTCGGTGTCAATTATGTGCGCGGGGCGTTGACCGACCTGCGCGGCCATGTTGCAACGGAAACGTTGCTGCCGCTGCACAGCCGCGAGCCGGAAACCGTACTTCCCGTCGTGCATCAGTGCATTGACGGGTTGATGGCGCAAGCACCGGCGGCCGCCTATGGCATCGTCGGCATCGGCGTTGGCGTGCCGGGGCTGGTCGACGATGGCGGCAATTTGCTGTTTGCGCCCAATTTGCAATGGCGCGACGTGCCGCTCAGGCGACTGCTGGCAGAACGCTATCAGATATCCGTTGCCGTGGAGAACGAAGCGAACACCGGGGCCATCGGGGAGCGGATTTTCGGTGCCGGACGCAACATCGACAATCTGGTCTATGTGAGCGCCGGCACCGGCATTGGCACGGGATTGATCCTGAACAAGGAACTGTACAAGGGAACGTCCGGCTTTTCCGGTGAAGTGGGTCACATGTCCGTGGAGGCTTTCGGCAAACCTTGCAGTTGCGGCAATCGCGGCTGCTGGGAAATGTACGCTTCCGAGCGCGCCATCGTGGAGAAGGCGGCGGCTTCTGGTTTCGCCACGCTGGACCGCCTGCTGGCGGCCGCGGACGAAGGTCTCCCAGAAGCAGTTGCGCTGCTGGAGGAAGCCGGAGAATATTTGGGCATCGGCGTCGCCAATATCGTCAATGTGTTCAATCCCGATGCCGTCATCATCGGCAACCGGATGAGCCTGGCCAGACGCTGGATAGAAGGACCGCTCCGGCAGGCCGTCATCAGGCGGTCGCTCGGTTTTCACCTGCGCAATGTGCAGTTGTCCTTTTCCGAGCTGGGTGAACGATCGGCCATGCTCGGTGCCGTCCAATTGGCGATTGCCGGATTTTTCGACCGCCTGAAAGCAGGCGAACGATAAAAACGATAATTTTCTTCATTCTATAATTCATTATTCTATAATTAAGTAATTATATTATTAACCTGATTAACCTGGCGAAACTAACCACAAGAACAAAAAGAGGGCGCACATGATGGAAGAACCACTTAATGACGTGAATCTTGTATCAGAACTGGCGGAAATGGCCGAATTGCTCAAATTGCTCGGCGATCCGATGCGGCTGGCCATTTTGGCGCTGCTTCAGGAACGGGAGCTGACGGTAACGGATATGACCCGTCTGCTGAAAGCCAGCCAGCCGAATACGAGCCAGCATCTGCGAAAACTGAAAAGCGCCGGTCTCATCCGGGAAACCAAACGGGGACAATGGGCCTACTATTCACTGAATCTTGCGGAATTCCCGGACTTGCACCTGTTTCTGTCCCAGTTGCCGGGCAGCCAGACGCGGCGAGAGATGCTGTCCCGGCTGTTGCGATGAAGGCGATGCCAGGCGATCGGCCATATTATCGGGCCGGATGTCCGTCCTTTTCGGATGGCAGCAGGAATGAAAGCAAGCCGAACAGCGGCAACCCGCTGCAAACGAGCATGACATCGTTCAGCCCGAACACGTCAGCGGCACGGCCCAACGCCACAGAGCCGATTGCCCCCAGACCGAACGCCAGGCCCGTCGTCAGTCCTGAGGCCATGCCGACTTTGCTGGGCATCAAAAATTGCGCATAGACGACCATGACGGAAAAACCGGACAGGATGATAAAGCCGAGCAGGACAATGACCGGATAGATCCAAACCAGCGGCAGATGCGGCAACAGCAGCGCTAACGGCGCCGCGCCTGCAATCGAGAAAATGATCATGTTCCTGATCCCGACTTTGTCGGCGACGACGCCGCCGACAAAAGTCCCCAGCACGCCCGCGGCCAGAAACAGAAAGACCGGTATTTGCGCCTGTTCCGTCGTCAGTCCGTAATTGTCCCGCAAATAGAACTGGAAAAATCCGCTAAGCCAGGAATGATACCACGAGCGGACAAAGATGAGAAAGATGACCAGAGTCATGGCAAACTTGACGCGCGGATGGCTAGCCTCGATCCACAGCGTCGAACCCCCTTCCCGGGATTCGGCTCTGCGCTTTTCCCGCGCTTCCGACCAGGCTTCCAATGCGCGCTTGTACCAGGGAGCGAGCACGAGCAGCACGACAATGGCCGCCCCCGCCAGCAGCGTCCCCCACATTGCGCCGAACTGGCCGAAGGGCAAAAAAATGTAGATGGTCATCAGCGGTGCGAGCGACCCGCCCAAATTTCCGCCGACCTGATAGAGCGATTGCCCGAACCCCCGCTTGTTGCCGGACGCCAAATAGACAACACGCGAACCTTCTGGATGGAAGATGGCAGAACCAAGTCCGATAAAGACAACCGAAATCAGTACGATCCAGTAATTCGGTGACAGCGCAAGCGCCACCATGCCCAAAAAGCTCATTCCCATGCCGAGCGGCAGCATGTATGGAGACGATCTGCGGTCCGTATAGGTACCCACCAAGGGCTGCATGACGGACGAAGTCATGTTCAACATAAACAAAACCCAACCGAGTTGGGCGTAAGTCAAATGCAGGGATTCCTGCAAAATCGGTATGAGTCCGACCACGGCGGCCTGCATGGAATCGTTCATCAAATGAACGAAGCTGATGGCGATCAGCACGGGCAACACGGTGACAGTTGCGATTGCAGTTGCATTGGAAGTGGTGTTCGTTTTCAATGGTCTCCCCCTCCAGTTCATCCTAGCATAACGGATCGGAAAACGGTGGATAAATCTGGTTGATCCCAAAAATTTTTTGATGGCCAAACACGCAAAAGGCGAACGCCGGGAAATGGTTTTCCGACATTCGCCTTTTGCCCATGCAATGGCCCATGTCCATCGCTTCGTCTTTGGGATGCCATGCTGATTGAAGCTACGCCTGATGCGTCCGCCTGGAGGACATCGCAAGGTGTACGCCCAGCGCGCCGATACCCTGCATCACGACTTTGACGAGCACCTGTCCGGCGATCGCATAGCCGACCAGTTCCCATGGCAGGAAACCGGCACCCAGCGGCGACAAGCCGATGATGACAAAAACGGCACTGTCGACGATCCCGCCCACAAAACCGCTGTACAGCACACGCCAAGACATGGGCAGACGCAGGCGCGAATAAATTTCCGTATCCGCCGTCTCCGAAATGAGGAATGTCAGCGCCGACGCCGCTGTTATCCACAGCGTATCGCCCAGCGCATAAGAGGTCAAACCTGACAGCAGCATGGCCGCGCCAATGGCGACATAGGTCCGGGTACGGCCGATGGCCTGTTGCACCAGGTCCCGCAAAATAAACGTCGCGCCGATCAGAAATGACCCTGCCGGAATGATCAGTTTTCCCCACAATACCGGGTCCAGGCTGGCCGTCACCACGTTAGCCAACACGATTGCCAACAGATAGGATGCAATCAACATGATTCTCATTTGTGCCGCTCCTTAACGATTGTCTACTTTTTCCGGATACAAATCATGGTTCAACAGCCGGTACGCCGCCATCTCCTCGTACTTCGTGCCGGGTCTGCCCCAGTTGCAGTACGGGTCAATGGAGATACCGCCGCGCGGCGTAAATTTGCCCCACACTTCGATATACTTCGGTTCCATCAGCTTGATCAGATCATTCATGATGACGTTCACGCAATCTTCGTGAAAATCGCCGTGGTTGCGAAAGCTGAACAGGTACAGTTTGAGCGACTTGCTCTCCACCATGCGGATATCCGGAATATAGGAAATATAGAGCGTTGCAAAATCCGGCTGCCCGGTAATCGGACACAAGCTGGTGAATTCGGGACAATTGAATTTGACAAAATAGTCGCGCCCCGGATGTTTGTTGTCGAACGTCTCCAGCACTTCGGGCGCATACTGAAACGGATATTTCGTTCCTTGGTTGCCCAAATGTGTCAGTCGGTCCAGTTGCTCGGGGCTGCGTCCGGCCTGGGACATAAAAAAATCTCCTCCTTGGTTCTCTCGGCTTCTGTAGCCGATAATCAGAACGAAGAACGAGATTCGCGCAAACAAGAAAAGAACGACGCCTGCAACCAATCCGCTCGCTGTGCAGGCGTCGACAAGGTTTCTGGCCGATCATCCGAAGCCTGTCGCTTACCAAGCAACAGAGAGCGAATCGGCGAAGGCCGATCGCTTGCCTTAGTTTTTTATCGAGGGATTTCGCGAACCTCTCCCGGGCCGTCCTATGGACGTTCCCGGATTTCTTGTTCAATTGTCACTTGGTAGCATAACATATTTGTCCGGCCTAATCCAGTTCGAAATCTTTGAGACCTACCGGCAATGGCACAGGTCGCTCGCATGTGCTTTCCATGAGATAGTGCCGGCCCTGGTCGGAAGCATCATGGAACCCGTGCATCGCTTCCAGCACATGGTAGGCGAGCGCCCCGCTTGCCCGGTGTTTGCGCCCTGCGACAATCGCCCTGGCCATATCGGCAGCGCCGATGCCGCGAGCTTCATGGCCATTGCCGTGCGTAAGCGGAATTTCCTCCCACTGGCCCCCGTTTGCGCGTTTGAGCACTACAGGTCCTCCGAACTGGTTTGGATCGGGGACGAGCAGCGATCCCCGGCTGCCGTACAATTCGATCCGCGGCAATGTCGATCCGCCCTTGACATCAAAACTGGTCAACAGCATGGCGACGGGGCCGGACACGAAGTCGATGACGCCCGCAACATGCGTGGGAACTTCCACCTTGATCGTCTGCCCGAACTTCGGCCGGCTCGTGATGGTCCGTTCAGGATAGGAAATGCGGGCGGAGCCGGTCACTCTCGCGATGGGCCCGAGCAAGGCGACCAGCGCCGTCAAATAATATGGCCCCATGTCGAACATCGGACCGCCGCCCGATTGATAATAAAATTCCGGCGCCGGATGCCACCGCTCATGTCCGGCACTGAGCATGAACGCCGTCGCGCCGATCGGTTCGCCGATCTCGCCGTCTTCCATCAGTTTGATGGCGGTCTGGATGCCGCCGCCCAGAAACGTATCCGGCGCGCACCCGATGCGGAGTCCGCGGCTTTCTGCCAGCGCCAGCAAAGATTTGCCTTCCTCGCGCGTGACGGTCAAAGGCTTCTCCGAATAGACATGCTTGCCCGCCTCCAGCACTTTCGTGCTGACCGAGGCATGCGCTTTCGGTATGGTCAGATTGATGACCATTTCGATTTCGGGGTCTGCCAGCAATTCATCAACCGTATATCCGCGTATACCATGCTCCGCGGCTTTGGCCTTCGCCCGCACCACATCGATATCGGCACAGGCGACGATTTCCATGGAATCGAACTGCTTGCCGTTCCGGAAATACACTTCGCTGATGACGCCGGTCCCGATAATGCCCACTTTCAATTTCCCCATGACATTCGCGTCTCCTTGCACCGGGTCCTAGTCAAGCTGGTTGTCGCCCATGCCGGTATAGCTGTTTTTCCTGTACGGCAATCCGGCAGCCAGTTGTTTGCCCTGCGCCGCCCACAGAAACCCGCGCCGCATGATTTCAGCAACCGGCGGCATTTCCATGATGTTCGCCTGGTGACCAAGCGAATTGTAGAATACGCGGCCGACTCCCCAGCGCTTCGTCCAGACGACCGGCATATCAACGGGCTTGTTCAGCGAATGCGGTCCCGGAACCGTCGGAAACCGCGTCGTCGCCAGCACTTCCACGGCAGGATCGATATGCAGATAATACTGCTCGCTCTTGACGGTAAAATCCGATATGCCTTCCACGATGGGGCTGGCGTGGCTGACGATGTTGACCGTGTACTCGACGCCGTCATTGCCCGGATGCGCGACCCACTGTCCTCCCGTCATGAATTGCCAGTCCACATTTTCCCGGAAGGCATCGCACATCCCGCCATGGCAGCCTGCAAGGCCGACTCCGTTCTGCACCGCAGCCGAAACATGGTTGACCAGTTTTTTGTCAATGCGATCCATCGTCCAGATCGGAATGATCAGATCGAGCGATCTCAAATGCGCCTCGTCCGCAAATGCCTGCAAGTCGTTTTCAATTTCGACCTCAAAATTTTCGCCTTCCAGAATCCGTTTGAATATATGCGCCACTTCTTCCGGCTGGTGGCCTCTCCAGCCGCCCCAGACGATCAAGGCCTTGGGCATGTTCACGACCTCCTGCTATCTGAATCTCTCAATTCATCTTTTGACACTGGACTGGCGTACGATGAGTTCCGGTGTCAACATCTCGGCAATGACCGGCGCAGTCCCGCCCCTCTTTTCCATTTCCGCCAGTTTGTCCAGCAGCCGTTCCGCAGCCAGACGACCCATTTCGAAAAACGGGACACGCACCGACGTCAGGGGCGGTTCGCTCAGCCGCGCCGCATCGGAATCGTCATAAGCCGCAATGGGCAAGTCGTCCGGCAGCACGCATCCCCGGTCCCGCAATCCTTTCATCAACCCGATCGCCATCCGGTCATTCGCCACGAAGAGCGCATCCAGTCTGCCCAGGTCCGCATGGACTTGCGCTGCCGCCGCATATCCGCTGGTCCAGCTGTAATTGCCGGCATAGATGAGCGAATCGTCCACGGCAATGCCCGCTTCCCGCAGCGCTTGGCGATACCCCTGCAACCGATCTGCACTGTTGGAAAACTGTGGCGATCCGTTCAAAAAACCGATGCGCCGGTATCCCTGGTCAATCAAGTGCCGAACGGCCCGGCAGGCCCCCTCGACATGATCCGCTTCCACCGTATCGATCCGGAAGTCGGCAAACCGCTGGTCCATCACGCAGCAAGGAAGCTCCGATTTCTTCAATTGCCGGATGCTCTCCGTTTCCGAAGGCAGCGAACTGGCCCCCAGCACAATCGTCGCATCGACCCGCTGCGACCGATAGAGTGTCACATAATCGTAGACTTCAGCGGGATTGCGGAACAAGAGCAGCAGTCCATAATTCCGTTCATGCACCACCTGGCCGATCCCGCTCAAAATCTCCGAAAAATAGTAGGTCGAAAACAGATGAACTTTCGGCACGTGCGGCAGGATGACGCCCAGATTGCCGCTGCGTCCGCGGGCAAAGCTCGCCGCCACGACGTTCAGTTGATAGTTCAGTTGTGCCGCGGCTTCCAGCACCCGCTGCCTGGTTGATTCCCTGACCGGACCGACACCGTTCAGCACCCGCGAGACGGTCGCTTCGGATACGCCAGCCAGATCCGCCACTTCTTTGCGTGTTGCCATTGCCTTGCTCCAATTCTATCCTGACTTGATGTACGCGCGTACATTATCTCACCGAAAACGCCGGCAGTCAACCGGCATGACCATTTATACGCCTTGCTGGCCATCAATTCGATTTTTGGACTTCCATCACTTTCCGGTGCGAAGGCAACAACAACATGGACAACAGGTTGGCCACCGCAATCATGACCATGACCACAAATACGGCATGCATGCCGGCGACCAGATCAGCCGGTGATACCGCCGCAGATGGCTCCCTCGCGTATTGATTGAAAATCGTGCCGAACACCGCGATGCCCACCGTCTGCCCCAAAGAGCGGACCAGGGTGTTCGACGCATTGGCGACGCCGCGCATTTCCCAGCCGACGACGGACTGCACGATAACTGTCTGCGGCGTGGACAAAAAGCCCATGCCGACCCCCAGCACGACCACAATGCCGATCCAGCTCAACAGGGACGACTGGATCGTCAGGGCTACAAGCCATATCGAGGCCGCCAACACCACCAATGAGCCGAATACGACCGAGGCCTTGATGCCGATCCGGTACATGATGCGCCCCACGATGACAGATGACAAGGGCCAGGCCAGCGACATCGGCATGACCGCAAATCCGGAGAACGTTGCGGAATAGCCGAGCACCGACTGAATCCAGACCGGTGCATAGACGGTGATGCCAAGCGAGATGCTGAAGGCCAGAAATCCGCTGATGTTGATTGCGTTCAGCACCCGGATTTTGAAAATCGACAGCGGGATCATCGGTTCGGTCGCCCGAGATTCGATCCACAAAAACAATAGCAGAAAAACCGCCGACGTCACGAACAGGCCGATCATGACCGGCGAACCCCACGAATACGTTTCACCGCCGCTCAATAGCGCATACAACAGCGCGGATAGCGAGATCGTAAAGGTCGCCGCGCCCCAATAATCGATCTTGCTTGGTTTCCTTTCGAAGCTTTCATGCAGGTAGACGCCTACGAGCAGCAGCGCAATGGCGCCGATGGGCATGTTGATATAGAATATCCAGCGCCACGACACCTGATCCACGAAATAGCCCCCGACCAGCGGTCCGAGCAAGCCGGCCACCGACCAGACGGAACCGAATACGCCCATCATCCTGGCGCGCTGTTCGCCGGGATAAATGTCGCCGACAATCGTAAAGCAAACCGTCGTAAGCGCTCCCGCGCCGATACCCTGCACGGCGCGGAACCAGACGAGCGCTTCCATCGACATCGCCATGCCGCACAAGACGGAACCGATGATGAAGATCAGCATACCGACGACAAATACCGCCTTGCGTCCGAACAGATCGGCCAGTTTCCCGAAAATCGGTGTCGCCACGCAGGTGGTCAACGTATAGATGGAAAAAATCCAGCTCATCAGGCTGATGCCCTGTAGCTCTGCCGTAATATGGGGCATGGCGGTAGCCACGACGGTCACATCCAGCGCGCCGACAAACAGCGCGGCCAGCAACCCTGCGGTAACCATGCCGAGATGGGTTCGTTTTGACAAGGGAAAGACGCCTTCCTTCGACAAGGGAATTAACAAACTTATACTTATCATAAGTATGTCATCTATTATCAGGATAGGCGCCTTTAGTTGTCAATAGCAGGAAAAGCGGCGGCCAGCGGGTTACCGAGCCGCTCCGCCAGAAAATCGACGATATGGACGGCCTTCATCCGATCCGACATACCGGCCCGCTCGATGCCCAGCTTCATTTGCAGCAGACAGCCCGGGTTGCTTGTCAGCAGGTAGTGGGCTTCCGTCCGTTTGACGTGCTCCATTTTGTGATCCAGAATGTCCATCGACATTTCCGGTTGCGTCAGATTATAGATCCCGGCTGATCCGCAGCAGCGGTCCGCCTCGAACAGTTCCACAAATTCGGCATCGGCTACACGTCGGATCAGCTGGCGGGGCGCAGACGATGATTTCATGCCATTGCGCAGATGGCACGAATCCTGGTAGGTGATGCGCACTTTCTCCCCGGAAACAGGCGGGTGGCCGTAAGCGTCCGGCAACCGGCCATGTTCGGACAGGAGCTTGCTGATATCGATCGTTCTGGCGGCAAACCACGCGGCATCATCCTTCCAGGCCGGATCGTCATGCAGCAGATGATCGTATTCGGCAAGCATAGCACCGCAGCCCCCGGCGTTGGACACAATCCAGTCAACACCCGCCTCGCGGAACGTGCGGATGTTGTTTTTGGCAAGTTCTGCAGCCTGGTCGCGCTCGCCGCTATGCGCATGAAGCGCCCCGCAGCAGTTCTGCGCAGGCGGGATGACAACGTCGAATCCGGCTGCCTGCAGCAATTTGACGGTATTTTTGTTCGTTTCCGCAAACAACACATCCATGATGCACCCGCGGAACAGCCCGACGGTGCCGAGTGACGGGCCAACAGCCCCATGTCGCTCGCCGATCTGCTCGACAACGCCCTTGCAGGATGCATCTGGCAAAATGCGCTCCATCTGTTCCACATGCTTCGGAAACAGCTTCATGATGCCGGACGCGCGAGTCAGCTTGCGCAAGCCCGACCGCTGGTAGATCTTCAGGGCGCCGCCGACCAGCCGCATCCGCCCCTGATGCGGAAATACGCCCTTGAAGGCAATCCGCCGCGCGGCGCGAACCCACAGCCGATGGCTGCGGGTGTGTCGTTCCACGCCGTCGCGGGCCTGCTCCAGCAGTTGGCCATATTTGACGCCGGCTGGACAAGCCGTTTCGCAGGCGCGGCAGCCGAGGCAATGGTTCATCTGGTCCTCGAACGACTGGTCCGGCTCCATGAGCCCGTCGGCGACAGCTTTCATGAGCGCAATCCGTCCCCGGGGCGACTCCGCCTCAATGCCCGTTTCCCGGAACGTCGGACAGGCCGGCAGGCAGAATCCGCAGCGCATGCAGTTGGTGAGTTGGTCGTAGTCGAGCTTCATTCGCAGTGTATCCGCCATCGGGCTGCAGGCCGGTGCAGCCGGGTCCGTCTGCCGCTGCAGCGCCACAGTCGGCTCACGCATGATGCAGCACCACCCTTTTTCGTGTGGATTTGGCAAACATTTTGCCGGGGTTCAGCAGTCCGTGCGGATCAAATGCCGCTTTGATGCCTTTCATCATGTCGATGCCCGCTTCGCCGACTTTCCATTCCAGAAACGGTGCCTTCACGATGCCAACGCCATGCTCGCCGGTGATGGTGCCGCCAAGCCGCAGCGCCGCTTCAAAAATTTCTTCGAAAGCCGCTTCCACGCGATGCACTTCATCCGTATCGCGCGCATCCGTCGTTGCGGTGGGATGCAGATTGCCGTCGCCGGCGTGGCCGAAGGTGCAAATATTGACGTTATATTTGGCTGCAATCCGGTTGATCTCCAGCACCATGTCCGCAATCTTCGAACGCGGCACAGTCGCATCCTCAAGAATCGTCGTCGGGCGCAGGCGGGCTAGTGCCGTAAATGCGCTGCGCCGCGCGGTCAGCAGCTTCTGGGCTTCCTCATCCGTTTTGGCCACCTCGACGCGATCGGCGCGTTCCCTGAGGCAAATTTGTTCGATGACACGAATGTCGCGTTCGACCATTTCCGGTTCGCCGTCTTGTTCGATGAGCAGAATCGCCGCCATGTCGCGGGGCAAGCCCAGCTTGGCAAAATCGTCAACGACGCGGATCGTCGCATTGTCCAGAAATTCCAGCGTGGCCGGAATGATCCGGGCTTCAATGATGGCCGAAACCGTGCGGGCCGCATCGTAAATGTCCCTGAACATCGCCAGCATCGTTTTTTTGGCTTTGGGCGGCGGCACCAGTTTCAGCGTCGCTTCCGTAATGATGGCCAGCGTGCCTTCGGAGCCGACGAGCAGCTTCGTCAGATCGTAGCCCGCAACGTCTTTCATCAGCTTGCCGCCCGTACGGATGATCCGCCCGTCGGCCAGCACCGCTTCCAATCCCAATACGTAGTCTTTGGTCGTCCCGTATTTCAGGCCGCGCAAGCCGCCGGAATTTTCGGCAATGTTGCCGCCCAGCGTGGAAATCGCCATGCTGCCCGGATCAGGCGGATAAAACAGGCCGAACGATTCCACATGCGCGGCAAAATCCTTCGTGATGACGCCCGGCTGCACCGTCGCGGTCAAATTTTCAAGATCGACCTCCAGAATCCGGTTCATCCGGTGCATAACCATGACCACACCGCCTTCAACCGGCACCGTTCCGCCGCACAGATTCGTGCCGGAACCGCGGCTGACCAGGGGGATTTTGTGTTCATGGAGCACTTTCATGATACCCGATACCTGCTCCGTTGAAGCCGGGTACACAACTGCATCCGGCAGCGCTTGTTGCATCGGTGTGCCGTCATAGGAATGCGTAACCAATGATTGCGGATCGTCCTTGACCCCGCCGGGGCCGAGAACGGCTTCCAATTGCTGTTTGACCGATTGTGGAAGCAAAGTCTCACCTTCTCGCGCTGATAATTGATCAGGTCATCTGATGACTTTTCGTTGACTCCAATATATCACAACTGTCCGAAAAAAGGTACAATAAATTCGAATCCATCGTGTTGCGGCGGACATTCGGAGAAAGGAATCGGTGAAATGATCAACAAACGGCCAATGAAGAGCAGCGAGTGGGTGATGGGAGAGCTCAAGCGCGAAATCGAAACCGGCGAGCGGCAACCGGGAGACAAACTGCCATCCGTCGTGGAATTGTCAGAGCGGTTCGGTGTCGGCCGGTCGACGATACGGGAAGCGCTTAGTGCGCTCAAGGCCATGGGCTGGCTCGATATCCGGCAAGGCGGAGGCACTTTCGTCAAAGCGCCCGGGCTGGCCGCTCCGGCGGATTCGGCATTGGCGGAGTGGATGGCAAACGCGCAATCCCTGCTCCAGCTCATTGAAGTCCGGCGGGTGCTGGAAACCGGTATCGCGGCCCTGGCGGCGCGCAATCGGACAGAAGCGGACGCCGCGGCGCTTGGCGAAATCGTCCGCCGGATGGAACGGGTCATCGCAGACGAGCGTGCCGGAGAACAGGCCGATACCGAATTTCATCTGCTGCTGGCCGAATCGACCCACAATCCGCTGTTGATCGAATTGATCCGCTCGCTGTCCGACAAACTGCAATCCAGCATGCGCGATACGCGTGCGCTTTGGTTTTATGGCGATCGCCGATCAGCCGAAGCGCTGCTGCAAGAGCATGCCAGCATCGCCGAAGCGGTCGCCGCCCGGAACGAGCGGCTGGCAGCGGAAAGAATGGACCACCATCTGGCGAAAGTGGAATCGGTGCTGCGCACCCAGCTAATCAACAACAACAGCCGTGCGTAAATCCGCACGGCTGTCCGGCATGGGGGGCGCAATGCCAGCGTCCGTCTCCCCCACGCCAATGTATCGTGCCGTTTCGTCAGGGCCTCAGCTCCGGCACGATGTTTGGCGGCGTCTGGCCCGTCACGCCGGCGACGAGATTGCGGGCGGCAACCATCGCCATGTCCGCACGCGTTTTGGGGGTGGCAGACCCGATGTGCGGCAGCGTAATGACGTTTGGCATTTTCAGCAGCGGATTCGCCGGATCAACCGGTTCTTTCTCGAACACATCCAGTCCGGCGGCATAAATCGTACCGCTGGCCAGCGCCTCGATCAGCGCCTGCTCGTCGACGGTCTGTCCGCGTGAAGCGTTGATGAACACGGCCGTCGGCTTCATCATTTGAAAATGTTCCTTGCGGATCATGCGCTGCGTCTCTTTCGTCAGCGGCACCATCACGACGACAAAATCGGATTCCCGCAGCAGATCTTCCAGCGGCAAATACCGCGCCCCATATGTACGCTCCGCTTCCGGTTTGCGATTGCGGTTCGTATACAGCACGTCCATGTCAAAACCGAACCTGGCACGTTTTGCAATTGCTTCCCCTATGCGCCCCATGCCGATAATGCCCAGGGTGCGATGATGAACATCCAGGCCGTAGGCATCTTCGCCCTTCAAGGCTGGACCCCAGACCCCTTCCTTCACCAGCCGGTCCAATTCCGCCACGCGCCGGGCGGTCGCCAGTATCAGTGCAAAAACCAGATCTGCCACCGTGTCATCCAGCACGTAAGGCGTATGCGTGCCCACAACCCCCCGCGCCTTCATCGCATCGATATCGAAATTGTTGTAGCCGACGGAATTGTTGGCAACGATTTTCAACTTGGGCGCCTGCGCCAGCAATCCGGCTTCGATCCGTACGCCGGCTTGCAGCATGCCGTCGATGTCGCGCACCAATTCGTACAACGTTTGCTGATCCAGCTTTCTGCCCATCGGGAAAGTTACAATTTCACAATGTTCCGCAATATAGGCTGTTGCTTCCTTGTCCAAATCTCCAGGTATGAGTACTTTTGGCTTTGTCATAAGGCCTCCTGTTGACACATCGTCTGTCCATGGCGATGGCAGTGCACGCGTCCGATTTTTCTCAATCCCAGTTTACCCCGATCCCTGGCCAATGTCGACCGGGTGCTTCACATGCCGGGGCGGATGCGTTACTGTAATTACAGAAAACGATCAGGGAAGGCGGAAAATTTATGAAAAAGAACCGTTTGGGCAAATCCGGTTTGTGGGTGAGCGAAGTCGGGCTGGGGTGCATGTCGCTGGGCACGGAACCCGACAAGGCAATTGCTATTATCCATCGAGCGCTGGATCGGGGCGTCAACCTGCTTGACACCGCCGACCTGTACGACGGCGGACGAAATGAGGAATTGGTGGGACAGGCGATTCGCGGCCGCAGGGACCGCGTCATCATTGCGACAAAAGTGGGGAACCGCCATATTCCGGGGCGTGAGGGATGGGTTTGGGACCCATCCAAAGCATATATTCTGGCCGCTGTCCGTGAAAGCCTGCGCAGGCTTCAAACCGACTATATCGATCTGTACCAATTGCATGGCGGCACCATTGACGATCCGATCGAGGAGACGATCGACGCGTTCGAGACACTGAAACGGGAAGGGCTTATCCGGGAATACGGCATTTCTTCCATTCGGCCCAATGTCGTTCGGGAATATGTCAAACGTTCGTCCATCGTCAGCATTATGAATCCGGTCAGCGTGCTGGACCGGCGGGCTGAAGAGGAAATCTTGCCGCTGGCTGCCGCAAACGACATCGGCATCATCGCACGCGGGCCATTGGCGGGCGGACTGCTTGCGGACAGCAAGCCGGTAGACAAAGGCTTTCTCGATTATGACGCCGACCAGATCACCGCGCTGCGGCATGCGCTGCAACCGCTGGTCCACACCGGCAGAAGCCTGTCGCAGCTTGCGATCCGGTTCACCCTGTCCCAGCCGGGCGTAGCCGCCACGATTCCGGGGGCCAGTTCGATCGCCCAGCTGGAACACAATCTGGACGCCGCAGCATTGCCTCCATTGACCGAAGAGGAAGTGGCGCTCATCCGCAGCGTCAGCCGGGCAAACCGGTATGAACAGCACCGCTGACCAGCCGAATATCCCTGTTGACGCTTCTGTTGGTGAAGCGCGCAAGCCAAGCCCTTACAGCAGCGCGAGAGCGCCCCAACCTGCTGCAAGAACAACAACGCTAGTCCATTACCCTCGCGGTCACCATTGCCTTGACGACGCGCTGCTGTCTGACGAACATTTCCAGTTCGACTTTGCAAAATCTGCGGCTCAATTCAATGACGGTCGGATACACTTCTACTTCACTGTCCACTTCAACCGGCGCCAGATAATAGACGGAGGTGTTGTCGATCAGCAGGTCCCGTTTCTTGTAATCTTTCATCGTGCGCGAGAATGCGAGCGTAATCAAATTGCCGAGCATGCCTTCCGAAATATGGCCCAGATGATTGATCATGTGGCTGCCTACCGTTCCCCGGAAATACAGCTGGCCTTTGTCGTTGCGTTTTTCTTCGAAAGTCAGCCAAATTTGGTCTTCCAGCGTTTCAGCTGCCTGCGGCTGCGATTGGACAGCCTGCATCGCCTTGAGCACGTCTTCGCGGCTGATAACGCCGATCAACTGATTGCTGCCGTTTACAACGGGAAGCAGTTCGATGCCTTCCCAGACCATCATATGGCTGGCAGTGGCAATGGAAGTGTGGGGTGTAACCGTGTGCGGATTGCGGGTCATGTACTTGCCGATCCGATCCGAATCCGGCGCGCCGATAATATCTTTGGCGATGATCATGCCTACCGGCCGATTCGCATGGTCAACGACGGGAAACCGGTTGTGCTGCGTGTCTTCGATCCTTTTTTTCAATTCGGCAACCGTACTGGACTCATGCAGCGAGACGGGCGGCAAATCTTTGCGGACAATATCCCCCACCAGCACGATCTGCCTGCGGATCAACTTGTCGGACAAGGCGCGGTTGATCAGCGATGCAACGGTAAACGTATCATACTTGCAACTAATAATCGGCTGGCCCAGTTCGTCGGCCAACCGTTTGACTTCCGGCGTCGTATTGAATCCGCCCGTGATCAAAACGCCGGCCCCCAGCATCAGCGCGCTGCGATGCGCCTTGTTCCGGTTGCCGACAATAAGCAGGTTATCCGGTTCAATGTAGCGGACCATCGCATCCAGTTCCATGGCACCGATCACAAATTTGTTCAACGTTTTGTGCAAGCCGGAAGCGCCGCCCAATACCTGACCATCGACCAGCCTCGAAATTTCCCCGAACGTCAGCTTGTCGATGCTCGCGGGAGCCGGCTTCTTCTCGATCCGCACCGTACCTGTCCGCTCCCGGGTGCTGACCAGCCCACGATTTTCGGCATCCTTGATCGCGCGATAAGCCGTCCCTTCGCTTACGCCCAGCGTCTGGGCGATTCGCCTGACGGAAATGCGATCGCCAACGGCCAAATTTTCGATGTGTTGTATAATCTGTTCATGTTTCGTGGATAGCTCCCGGGAATCCATTGCCAACACCCCTGACTTCCCTCAATACAGCCATTATATATCAGGAACGGCCATGTCGAAAGCAGGAGCGCTGGCTTCAATCAATCGGCAAAGCTGCCGTAATAATGGGCCATGTAATAGTGCGATAACGGCAGCGGCGCATGCGCAAGGCATTCCGGGCAGAAGTCCCGTTCAGTCGTCGTCGTTCCCATGGTTGAAGCACCACACTTCAGGCATACGCCTGAATTTGCCTGTTGCTTCGTATGGGTTGCATGTGGGTCAGCCATTAAAGACCCAACTCCTCTCGTTCATCCAAAATAGAATGGTAATAAAACGCCAAATAAATCGGAGCCATGGGATAAAGCGCTGTCATTTTGCAGACCGAACATACTGCTTCGTGCAGCGTCCGTCCATTTTCACATTCGCAGCATTCCTTCGATTGTGCAGAAAGTTCCGACTCGGTGATGATCATGATGAATCCTCCGGACAAATCTGTTATATAACATGATTCAGTTTCAGGACATATTATACAACACAATACCCTAACTGTTCAACGCTGTATTTTCAAAAAATAAATTGTTATATAACACGTGGTTGTTTATCCGCTCCCAGCACCGATCCATGTGGTGGCAGCCTCGCATGCCGGTTCACGTGCACAGCGACCGCCGCCAATGCATTTAACGAGGCACAAAATAAACGAGCCGCCGGCATGATACCGGCAGCGAAAGATCAGTGAAATATTAAATTCATAGACGGCATTGTCAGGTGCAATGTCGTTCAGTTTGACGCCCGGCATCTGCACGCCCAAGCGGTGTTCGTTCAGGGAGGTCCGCAATTTGGAAGCAATGCTTTTCTGTTTCAATCAGCTTGGCAAAAAATCACTTCCTTGAGAATGGCAAACGGCTTGATAGGCATAGTCCCGTACTTTTCCATTAGCGCCGTCTTGGGCAAATGATGCCGGTCCTTCACGAAGCCGCTGTCTGCTGCACGATGGACGAGTTGGCCGAATGCTGCTTCAAAACCCGTTTGACGCAAAAAAGCAAGCTCTTTTTCCAATGATTTGACAAAGCCGTAGAGAAACAGGATGTTTCCCTACGGCTAAGTGTTATCCCGGACGGGAATCGGATCGTTCCCCAAACTTGTTGAACACCCGCTGGGCAATCACCAGCGCCTGTTCCCGGGTGGCATTGTGTTTCGGTTGAATGGCATCATCCGCCCCCAGGATTAAACCTTCCGAATTGAAATATTTCAGTGAATTCACCGCATATGCCGACACATGGTCCAAATCGGCATAGGGCTGCTGCCATTCCGCCTGGCTGCGATCCATGGGGATGTTCGCCTTCTTCAGCACGTTCTCCAGCATGACCGCCATATCCTGTCGTTGAAGCGGTTCATCCGGCGCAAATTTTCCGTTTCCTTTTCCGGAAACCAGTCCAAGTTGATTCGCTTTGATTACATATTCATTTTTCGTATCGGTAAATGGCGAATTTCGATGCTCAACGCGTGCCTCTTCGCCCGTAAGCCCCTCATACAATCTAACGCATATTTCCGCAAACTCTGCCCGCGTAATCAACTTTCTGTAGGCGCCCAGCAACTTGTCCGATGCCAGCCGGTTTGCCTTGGCTTGCTGAATATCCGCCTCCGCCCAATTGCTCGGGACATTGGCCGAATGATTCTGGTAATGTCAGACATCCGTACCGATCAGTATGAATCCATTTTCAAACGGCATGGCCCGTCTGATTTTCGCATTGGCGTCCGGCACGGAAATTTGGTTCCACCGGTTCAGGTCATATGACTGATAAATGGTTATTGCGTGATCCGCGGCATCGTTATACCCGAATGCGATATATTCCACGCCATTGAATGCGATGCTGTCCACATTAATGTTTGCGGCATCGCCCGCCACCGCCATCTCATGCAATTCCCAGTTTTTTCCATCCTTTGAGGTGGAAATGACATTTCCGTAAGCATGTACGAATTGCCACCCATCCCATATCGCGTTGGAACCCGCATAAGGCCCATTTGTCCTGCCTGCGTCATCGATTGAAAGATGCACACCCGCCCAATTCCTGCCGCCGTCCTCCGAAACCGCCGTGCCATTTCCTCCGGCAAAAATCACCGTACCGTTTGTTGCCAGGAACTCGATGAGACGTTCCCCAAAAACACTTTTCACCATGTTCCGCTTGGTGCCGGCCTCGAATGTCACCAAATCTTTGGAGACCAAAAACGTGTTGGGCCCGGGCACATATAGTGTTCCGATATGTACGGGACGTTCATAGGCAACCAGGACATAGGCATCTCCCGTGTGGATGATGTCCATGAAAACATACTCCAGCGAACTGTCGGGATGTTCGATGGATTGCGATTTCCACAACAGGCCGTCTTCCGACGTCAGCAATTCCATATCCGTAATCGCGACAAACCGGGTGCCGTCCCATATCATTTTTTTGACGGTAATCCCGAGACCATCGTACAAAAAGCCATCGATTTCCCTCTTCGCTTCTATCAACTGCCAATGGATCCCGTCATATGACCGGAAACCGTCCAGGGTACCATAGGGAAAATAAAGCACAAATTCGCCATTGTATGCGATGCCTCCCGTCCGGTCAACCGGAAAGCCGCCCAGCGGGTCTTCCATCACTTTCGCCAGCACGAATTCCGCTTTTTCATCCGCACTACCCGCAGAGACTGAAGCCGGTGCAATCAGGAATACCGCTACCATGAATGCTACCAGTTTAAAAATAGGCTTCTTTTTCATTGCTTCCTCCCCGGCTGATGTGGTTTACTGCCTTGCCAGATCCGCCAAACACGCTGCGCCATTATTTGACATGTTTATCTATTTCCTGAAACCGTGATCCATCAAATCGAAATTGTGAGATAATAGAAGGAAATGAATGATTGATGGAGAAAAAGTAGGATAATAGTGGAATTCTACTTCTCACCATCGAGGTGCATATATGAAAATCCAATTTGTCCGCTCCAAAGAACTCATTCTGACCACACACGCAGGGCTGGCTACAGTCGGCGCCCTGCTTGCTCATACAAAGTTATCGAAGCGCTTGAATCATACTGTTGTTAAGGATGTTGAGCACCCGATTCACTCCCATGCGGATGTGATGAAAAGCTACTTGGGGTTGCTCTGTCAAGGCAAAAGTGACTTCGACCATATCGAACCCTTTCGCAAGGACGATGTCTTTTCCATTTGCATGCAGGTGAAAAAGGTGCCGTCCAGTCCTACCCTCCGCCAGCGCCTGGATGCGGCCGCATCCTCCGGGAAAGCGGACTGGAACCGGATCTTGCTGGAGGAGTCTGCCGATCTCCTTCGCAACATCCAGGCTCCGTTGACCGGTCTGTCCGCCGGCGGAGAAAGCTATATCCCGCTCGACCTGGATGTTTCCCCTTTCGACAATTCCGGTACCAAGAAGGAAGGGGTATCACGTACCTATAAAGGGACGGATGGCTATGCTCCCATCTTCGCCTATCTCGGTCAAGAAGGATACGGCATCAACGTGGAATTGCGGGAAGGCAGCGTGCATTGCCAAAAGGAAACGGATGTATTCCTGGAACAAAGCATTCGGTACGCCCGGCGTATCACGGACCGCAAGCTGCTCGTCCGGATGGATGCGGGAAATGACAGCCTGGACAATTTGCACGTCTGTCACCGGCATCCGGACACCGATTACATTATCAAAGTCAATCGGCGTAAATCGACAAAAGAAGCATGGCTTTCCATCGCCAAAACAAAAGGAATCGCGTGCCAGCAGCGAGAAGGCAAGACCGAGTATGTCGGCGCGATCGAGTTTGCGCAAAAAGGGTTCGACCGCAAGCTGCGGCAAGTCTTTCACGTGATCGAACGGACGATGGACCCAGACGGTCAACTGCTGCTCGTGCCCGAAATAGAAGTTCATGTGTACTGGACATCCCTTCGGTGTGCGCCTTGGCGCGTGATTGAACTTTACCGTGATCATGGCACAAGCGAGCAATTTCACAGCGAAATCAAAACCGATCTGGACCTGGAACGCCTTCCAGCCGGAAAATTCGCGACGAATGATCTGGTGTTGCACGCAGGCGTGTTCGCTTACAATCTCTTGCGCATCATGGGTCAAGAAAGCCTCCGTGAAGACGATGCGCCGATTCGGGGCAATGTGAAACGCAGACGTATTCGAACCGTGATCCAGAACATAATCTACATGGCGGCGCGATATGTCCGTCATGCGGGTAGAATCGCTTTTAACTTTGGCTGCAACAGTCCGTGGTTTCTCACCGCAAGACGCATCTATCAAGGATTGGCTTAAAAAAGGCCGGGCGACTTTCACCACGCGACTTTCATAACCAATGGAATCCCTGTAAAAAACCAGGTTTATTTGGCATGTCAAAAAACAAATGAAGCAGGCTGAATAGCTGTTTATGGTCATTCGATGACGTCAATATTTCCGTTAAACTACCCTCGGAGCCCGCGAAATTCCCGATTGGCAACTCGCTATTAAAGCAAGATCACGGATTCAGG